>Ga0207700_10000719_pt1 | contig 19127 bp, 38 predicted proteins | sample LARL82metaG_FD_184348 | JGI IMG/M metagenome (GOLD analysis project Ga0207700, IMG submission 184348) | Corn, switchgrass and miscanthus rhizosphere microbial communities from Kellogg Biological Station, Michigan, USA - LAR L8-2 metaG... | ecosystem: Host-associated > Plants > Roots >...
ACCTCCACGCATACACCGAGTAAATACGTAATGCCCCGGGTAATTAAACCCGGGGCATTTCCGCTATTGCAATCTTTCAATTTCAGAACTCACGTTAATGCGATGCGTGAAAATGTATTTCTTGGTTTCGTGAGTTTCCGGGTCTACCCAATGGTAAACCCTACGGAGCGCGATGGTATTTCCACTTCCGAACCATTCACTTGACAATGTTACGTCATCGTGAAATCCCTGGGCTCTGAGATTGCCAAAGTTCGAAAGAATGACGCTGAAAATACCGACCTGTTGAGTAGTACAGGCCCTCTCTATATCTTCATGAAAGCCGTATGTCATTACTGACCCTTTATGATGGGATTGCCATTCTGGATTTTCTGCCAGATGCGGATAAACCTATTCCAACCAATCCAATCATTTTCGTAATCCCACTGCGGATATTTGCTATTCCTTGCAACCGTCTTCTTCCGCTGGTTCCGCTGTCTGCTCATTTCTCACTTCCGCTTGAATACATTGTTCCTCATACTGCACAATGCAACCACTAAGGCAATTGCAACAGCCGCCGCATGGCGGAAATCCCCGACACGTCCCGTAGGCGCATTCTTTTTCACATTCCGTCGGGATTGTCATCTTCGACCTCTGTCGTTTCCACGGGCGTAATGATGATTTGCATTTTCGTTTCGGGCGACAAAAGAATGTCGCCCAGCAAATTCATTTTTCCACCATATCCCCAACGTGAAATCAAATTCAACGCTAGGGAATCCTGACTGACGATGAGCATATCGTCAATCAGGATTTCTAGCCTGATCCCCTTTGCCATTAAGTCCTAACTCCCGTCTGTCTGAGATATGTCGTCTTCAATCGCTCTATGTAATTCTCGGCAAGAATCCAATTTGAAGCGAAGTTGGGTTGCAGTTGCCACATTTCTTCGAACTTTTCAGGACTGAGCTTGTGAAACACCCTGGTCAGCCGAACAATCTCATCCCCGACGTAGTTTGCCCACTCGATAAACTGAGCGGCGGTCATCGTTTCGGCAATGTCAGTCGCTATAGCCGGTGACAATACTCCCGCTGACTCCTCCGATTTCCACATGTCGAGAATTGCTCTTAGATCCGTTCTTATTTCCACGGGCGGGGATGGTGGGACCTCGGTAATTCCCGAACTTATCGAATTCATCATAGCGACTGAGTTGCGCCTCATGCCATGCCAGTTCCTCACGGCAGTACTGCAAATCTTCCTGCTCCGCGTCAGAGATATCACGGCCCCATACAACAGAAAAAGGCTCAGGATGATTGCCACACTTACATTCGTGTGCGTGGGTGGGGTAGGGTTCCCCGTCATTGTCATGACCCCGGGGTCTGTTGCACGCATGACGTCCCCAATAGACATCGCATTTACCCAATCTTTGCTCAAGATACCAATCGGTATATTGCCTGATCAGGTCAGGACTGAATGCCCCGACACGCTTTCCTTTCAGTCTGGACATGTCGAATTCAAACCCGCCACTTCCGATGTGCTTATGGCGTACAGTATCCACTATTCCTCATTGTCGAATAGAAATTTAAACAGTTGTGCGACCGTCCCATCTTCGGTAACCCCGTGGGATTCCCGGGTTTCATCGCTGAATGGATCCTCTATACCGAATCTCTTTTGATAGGGAGTGCTGACGACATTCTCATAATCGCCAATCTCCCAATTGTAATCCCGGTATTTGATTTCCGTCCGCCAGACTTTCCATTCATCGTCCCAATATACCGCCCCCCTTTTCCGGAATGGGTCAGAAGAGTGATACATGGTTTTGGGATCGTTCTTCCCTGCGAGACTCCAGTCATTCCGCATGAGCGCTTGCAGTGCGGTAATCATGCTGAAGCCTGATTCAAAGGCGGCGTCTGGCCATTCTAGGGGTCCAGTGTCTTCCCAACTCTTGAACCAGAAATCCACCTTGCTAATTTCACCTGCGAACTGACCCGCGTTAATCCCTCTCGCCTTGAATTTCGGTTTGTCACCAGCCCGTATCTGGTCTCTGGTCTCGTCATCCCAATAGACCCCGGGCTTGAAAATGGTCAGGTTGCGCCGTTCCTTTAGTTCCCACTCCCCCAATTTCTTGCTGATAGGTAGTGAAGGATGCGGCTCAAGAAAGAAAACTGCATCCGTGGCCACCATCGCGACGGCGGCTTGTCCTCTGGGATGACTAGCGATAGCATCCAAGATTTGCGTACGGCATCCCGAAGTGATTCGACTTGCGTAAACGGGATTTCCGAACTGTGGTTCCCCAATAGACTGAGCAAACTTGCCGTAACCTGAGTTATAAACAAGCTTGCTTCCCTTTCCGAGAGGGCTATCTTTCCCAACCCGTAATCTGACTGTATATAGATCTCGGATTTCTTCGAATGGCGGTACGCAATCACACGGCGCATAATCTACCCATTCAATATATTGGATACTTCTAGGATCAACGCACCTAGCTCTGATGGCAGATCCCAATTCACCGGCAAAGACCCAAGTTTCGCAGATGGACGGTCGGGAAATACTTCCGTCGCGACTACGGTGCAGCAACGTCCCAATATTTTGCGTTCGGGATCGTTGTCTGCCGCGATTACGACTATTGAGACCAGGAACGGAGACTCTGACCTTGACGAGAGTATAATCTCCCATGGTGACCGGCCGACCATCACCCCGGGTATACGTCCCATGTTCCAAACACGGAAGTGTTGCGATAATGCTTGGATAAGCTGAGTTAATGTCATATTCGTAAGTGGTGCCTCGGATATGTCCGTGGCAGAAAACTTCGAACCATCCTCCATAGTAACTCTCCCTTGCGGCGTCCAGATACCAATCCGGCTGATTCTCGTACCACTCGTCTCTCTGCGGGACCCTACCTTTCATCCATGTTGCAGACGCCTGTCCGGGTCCATACCACTTGCTTGCGCTGAGGTGGATACCGATGGATTCGAAACCCTCTGCTAGCGCGTCCATGGCCTTTTCTAGGGCCCGGATTTCGGCGTGCATGTAGTCGATCATTTCGTCGTCAAGCTCAGCGAAGCTACGGCGGTTTTTGCCGCGTTCAATGAACTTGTATTCCAGATCTGATACGACAGGCTTTTCCCAACCATCAGGTTTGATGACGTTCAAGAAACTGGTCTGCCAGAATCCCCCGACGTCGCAGAGGTAACACCACGGGGTTTTCTTGTGGTGGCACGTGGCCACCCGACAGTCGCAGTCCCTCTTTCGTATTCTCAGCCTCTTTGAACCTAAGATATCGAATTCCCATTGATCGCAGACCACGGGGTGAGGCTGTTTCCCCTTGATCTGATGTTTCCTTTTCGCCTTCCCTTCGATCGTAAGCAGCATCCTGGCGCGATCCTCTGGCAGAGTTTTTAGTATCTGCGTGAAGTCATATCCCAGAAAGAAACCCACGAATGCACAGCCGCGCCCACGTCGCTCGAATTCCCCATAAAGAAAATCGAACGTTTCGAGCCACGAGAGCCCGTTTGGATTTGCAATATGGCGATCCCCAACTCCGAATAGTACGTAACAATCAGGCGAGTTTCCCAACCCTTCCCCGTCCACTCCCACGAATCGTACGCGCTTTGTTTTGAAATGTCGCGTGCAATTCTTTCTGCATACTCTTTGTCGGTGATCTGTACGAGTGAACTCGCCACCGCACGCCTCACAAATTGCCAGATTGCTATTAATGGTAAAAGAGGAAGCGCCAATCATCGTCTAGACCGTATCCCGCTTCACTGGCCTTAGCCTCAATCTCAGCATCGGTCATTTTCAAGAACTGGCGCATGATGTCTACGCCTGGTGGTCTGATCCCATCGCCACCGGAATACACGTACTCTCGCGAACGTCCCTCATGCCACTTGTGGACGCCGCCGAAAACCCGCTCTTTTCTCTCCGTAACTTGCTGTTGGAGAGATTTCGCTGACGCGCGATACCGCTTATATTTCTGCGGATTCTTAATGGCCTCCTCCGGATGTTCCGGAGTGTATTTATGACCGCGTGCCGCCTTGAGCGAAACCCCGGACTCGTATTGAGTCCGGGTGATCCCCTTACGCTCAAGGCGGGACCGGTAATCAGCACTGAGTGCAGACCAGTCCCGCCTATTTGCCATGCGTGTTAGCCCTTGGTTGTGGTGGGCGGATACGGAGAATTCACATCCATTGGCGTGTCTCCGTAGGTGACTTCCTTAAGCGGTGCCGCCGGGGTTGCCATTGGCGGGTCAGCCGGGTTGGGAACGTCCGCGTGGTTATACCACTTGAACGGCGGCATGACGCCGAAATGCTGATCGACACGTCCCATGAAGTACCATGCGGTACTGATGAGAATGTCCCAAAGCCACTGAGGCATTTTTTCTCCTAGGCGAGGTAGCGGGTGGTGACGTCCTTATTCCACTTGTTTCGGTAAGTGCTGGTCCGGATTCCACGGGGGCAGTAAATGCCCTTCTCCAGGGAGAAATCCCACGTCCCGAGCATCACGCCCGTGGTCTTATCGGGCTTCTCCGAGTATTCCCCGATGTTGTACTTGTCCCACTCGGAAACCCGGGTGTCCCAAGAGCACTCGCCCAGACCACCCGATTCCTTGATAACCGTTCCCTCTTCCACCACCACGGCGTGACCCTCATTGTGCAGAATCGAAGTCAGCTGACGCCGAATGCCCGTTGATCCGTCGTTGATTCCGAACGTCTGGAGGGGGAACCACGGCTCCTTTCCGGTCACGCGGACACGGCGGGTTTCCAGAACCTTCTCACTGGCGATGACCGCAATCACGGTCACAAAATCGGTCTTCTTTCCATCCATGAACTTCTCACGGTAGGTCCCGCCGACGATGAGGAAGGGAACGCCCCGGAGGGAATCCAGCTTCTCACCCTTGAACAGGTCGATATCTGCGCCGAGCGAGCTTTCCACCTCGGTAGCGCTGGCAGCGGCATTTTCGAAATCGAATTCGCCCGCGAGAATCGCGTCATGAATGTTGTTGGCCATTGGAGACCCTTTCTTGTGGTTTCCCGCAGCGTCGCAACGGGAGATTGGGAGTTTGGGACTAGCAGGAAGTGTCGTTGGGAACCACGAAAATCGACGCGTAGGAACCGTCAGCGTGGAATGCCACGAACAGCCGGTCACCCTTGTAAACACACTTGGAAAACACGTTCGTGACACCGTCCGGCATGGCGATGTCATCCGCCGGGGTCATGTCGGTAACCTTGGTGCGTCCGGCATCCTGGAATTGCTCGGTAGCCTTGTCCATACAGGCGGACGCTCCGAAAGCCACCAGGGCAGCGCTAATGACGAATGCGATGCGACGTCTCATGCGAAAATATCCTCTCTCCACCAATGATCCGTGTTCTCGCGCCATGACTGAGCAAATTCCCGGAAAAGCAGAGCCTCATGGGCCGTGTCGGCGGCGTGTCGCGGAGAGCGGACGCTTCCGGGGTATATGGGCTGGTCAGAGGCTTGCGGGTCCGGGAGGTAGGCCATGAGGGCGGCATAGGCGCCAGCGGCCAGAATGGTAATCAGCACGGTGAGAATCACGGAAACTCCTGTGAGCGTGGAAGCGGGGCGGGTCTGCCCGCTCAAAACAGACCCGCCCCGTAACCGGGTCGCCCTTACCCGGTTATTGCGGAAAAGCTACTTGCTGACGGTGAACTCATGACGGGTGTAGACGTGGTGCGTACCGTCCTCAAAGTGGATGACGTAATCCTGCTCGCCCATCCACCTCTCAACCCACCCCTTGTGTCCGTCGTTCGTGCGGACCGGGAAACCCCGGAGGTCATCACCGACCAGCATGGACGGGTCAACCCCCATGGCCTCAGCCATCTTCAGAATCGCGTCGTCCTGCTCCTCAGTGGTCAGCGCGGCGTCGCGCGAACCATTGGTGAACGGGTTCGCCTTGAGAGCCGAGAAAAGCTGAGCGATGGTCTCGCCGGACGGGAGAAACCCCGAAAGACCCCCGGAGAAGGTCGCAGACGGCGGGAACGGCTCATCGGCACCGTCATAGGCGCCACCACCCGAGAACGGCGGGAAAGGCATCCTGAGGACCATCAGACCCGGCATCTCAACCGTCTCCGGCTCCGGCTCCGGCTCACTCATCTCCGGCATGAGAACGGACTCCATGTGAACCGTGAAAGTCTTCTGGAGATCCCGACCGTACTTGACTGCGACCAGAATGCAGCGGGCGAGTTCACTCAACTGGTCGTAAGTGTCTTCCTTAGCCGTACCGTCCGGGTTGAAAAGCCCATCCGTGATGGTCAGGGAAGTGGCGAGAGCGGACGAAATCAAACCCTGATAAGACAGGTTGATCCGTCGGGCGAGGAAATCGAACCCGGTAACCGGGGCCTCAGTCTCCATGGCGTCGGAAGACTGCTCCTCATTCTTACGAGCGGGCATTGCCTGATCCCCTTTCAGGTTGCGACAGGGCCGGTCGCGAAATGTAAGCCCAGGAATGCGACTTGCCACATACAAGTCGCAAACCCGGACCGGCATTTAAGCGGCGTCGATAACCTCAGCGTCGGAAACCCGGTGCGTCAGCTCAGCGCGTCGCGCACGGACCGCCTCACGGGTCGCTTCCACCTCACGGTTACAGGGACCACAGACATCAGCAGTCTGATAACGCTCCTCACCGTCAACCAAAGTGGTTTCCTGGACCCGCTTCCTACCCGGGTCACGCTCCGAAAAAGCGTGCTCCCCGTGGTCACACCAAAGAGCCTGAGACATTTTCTTGATTCCTCCGATCATGGCGGCGGCGGCGTCCACCAGCCCTTGAGCTTCCTGAATTTTCGCCCGGTATTGACACCTACCGGTTTTCACGCAATTTTCGTGCGCACCTTGCATGTAGACATTCACTGGACCCCCACGGAAAACCTTCCGACAGTAGCGGGGCGATCCACCATGGACAGGCGACCGACTTCCTTCCGAATGTCACGCACGATCCCCTGAGAAAGCTTCAGTTCCCGGTTCGTCTTGTGAATCCGGGAAATCCAGACCTCAACCGAAATCTGACCCGCGAGAACAGCCGCGAGATTGTCAGACTTCTGACGGGCGATGATTTTCTGGATCGCATCCTGCTGATCCAGCCGTGCACGGGCACCGGCGGAAAGCAGAGCCTTTTCGTTCTTGTCCATGATGTAATCCCATCGAAAATGCCGGACCCTGCCAGGGGTCCGGCATCCACCGGGCTTAAAACGCTGGCACGCGTGCCCGATTGCCCCGTATCCCCCGGCCCGCCTCTAAGTGCGGCGGTAGTTTTCATAAAATAACCGGGGGATAACGGAATTCCTAGAGGCGGGATCCGTCCTTGGCGCGGTAGTACGTCAGCGAACCCTCACCGATACCCTCAGCGATTTCCGCCTTGTCCTGGTCGCTCATCATGGACCAGTCCTTACGGAACTGCGCCGTGTTGTCGTAGGCGAAGAACTTCATGATCTCCACCAGCGTCGCACGCTTGACCATCGGAAAATCCTCCTGAGAGCGGGATTACCCGGGTTTACCCGGTTCCGGGCATACCTCCCGGAGATTCCATCATCCCACGTCAGAGCCACGGGGCACACTGTACGAACCCCACAACGTTGCGGCCCGATCGTTGTCGAAAGCTACAGTTGACGGCATGGCCCATGGTATGCTAAGGGAGCCGCAAGGCGGCGCCTCCCGCGAGGGGGATGGAATGCCGGGTGGATAAACGCAAGGTTTTACCGTAGCGGCTGATCCCCCCGATACGGGTCCTTTCCTGCTTTATCCACCCGGCATTTATAAGGATTATTGGGATGAGAGAACACAGAGAGACACCTTGTATGGGACTCATTAAGAAGGCTGTAGAGACTAATCAGAAGTCTCAGGCTTTGAGCTACATGGCAATTGGTATTTCGGTCTTTGCTCTGCTCTGCGTTTTCGCTGTGATTGGGGCTAAGCATGCCGATTAGTGCACCGACGCCGCCACCTGCTAATAAGAAGCCTGCTACGCCTGCTAAGCCACAGGTAAAGCCAACAGCGGCGGCTGTTGACGCTGAGAAGATCCGTCAGTCTCGTGAAGAGGGATTGAACGGGATTTTCACTCTCGCGGCTGGTCTTTCAATCGCTGCGAACCAGTGGGCTGACGCTGGCGCGTTCACCATGCACGGTCCGGGTATCGCCCGGGAAGCCGTAGCAGTGGCAGAGCGGTACAAGTGGGCTGGTGATGCGCTGGATAATCTGGCGAATGTCAGCCCGTTTGCAAACCTGTTCGGCTCTGTGATGGTTCTGGGATTGCAGCTTGCTGCGAACCATAAGAAGATTTCGGCTGAAAAGGCATCGTCATTTGGCGTCAAGGATCCTGAGTTGCTGGCGCTGCAAATGCAGGCAGAAGCTCAGCGGCAGGCGGCTGAATATGAAGCCTGGATTGCATCTCAGCAGGACACGGATAAGGAACCGGAGAAGGCTAAGGCATGACAGTTGCTACGCCCGATTTTGTTTCCGGGGCGTATCAACGGTCTGACGGATTATGGGTCTTCCCCCGGAAGGAATTCGTAGAAAGACGCTTCCGGTACAGAGCAGGTCAGCATGTAGTTTTTGCTGGTCCGTCGCAGAACGGGAAGACGTCGCTTGCATTTGACTTGCTGGAAAGGGTTGCCACAACCCAACTTCCTGCATATGTGGTGGTGTCCAAGCCTAGTGATCCTGTCTCTGAGAAAAGAGGCAGGGAGCTCGGGTATAGACGGGTAAGTGACTGGCCACCGAAAACTACTCCCAACGAAATTTTCAACGGGAAACCTTCGGGTTATCTTGTCTGGCCTAAGTTCGGGAACATGGAAACGGACGTCGAAAATGCACGTGACGTTACGTACCGGTTCCTAGCACACACGTACGCGGAAGGCGCACGAAACAAGAAAGCGATTCTTGTTCTTGACGACACCTACCTAAAGGCAAGGGTACTGAAGCTGGATAGTGAGATGACCACTATTCACGCCATGGCCGGAGCAATGGGTATCGGCGCATGGACTTTCGTCCAGAAGGCTACAGGTGCCGGAGAGACAACCCTCATGGCATACGGGGCAGCGGATCACGTTTTTCTGTTTTATGAGCCTGACAAAAAGTATCGGGAACGGTATGGAGAAATCGGCGGGGTTGACCCAAAGATTGTTGAACGCGCCGTGATGTCACTCAAGAAATACCAAGCGCTCTATATCCGCCGTGACGGGCGGCATATGTGCGTGGTAGATAAGGATTAATGGGGATGGGTGAGTATTCAAGCTTGCTGATCGCAAGCCAGACAGAGCTAGATAGCGCAAAGAGACTTTCTGACATAGTTAATGGATATGCCACATTCCTTAGCTTGGAAGAAAAGATGAATTCATGGATTGCCGTAAGGCTTTCTGATGGTGGTACTGACGGTGTCCTTTACGGATCGCGTAGGGATGCCGTCAGACATCAGGTTCATGAATCTCAGTGCGCCTATCTTTCGCTGGCAGGATCCCTAGGGGGAATGCCAGTGCAGGAAGCACACGTGGTTCTGAAATTCCATCGCGATGCGTATGATTCAGGATATACGTTTGTTGATCCTGAGCATCCTACCGGGGGTTTGGATATCCAAATGCCCATTGCTGTTGAAGACGTACGTTCTCATATTCGTACGCTTCAGAGGAGAAAACGGAAGGCTCATTAAATGACCGCTGGCACTATGGCGGCGCCTGCTCAGCCTGGCAATAAGGGAAAGGCGGCCGCACCTCCGGCCCGACGTCCCTTCCGTGCCGGTGTGCAGAGCATGGAAGACCCGCAGTATGACAACACCCGGACGTTTACCGCGTCCACTCAGGATTTCCCGGACTTCCAGCTTAACGGTGATGGATTCCTGCGGAAGATTTGGGTTGTGGTCCAGTGCACTACGTCGGGTAATGCTGCAACGGTGAGTTTCGCGCAGAACGGACCGTTCAACGCGATTGATACCATTCAGTTCCTTGACACCTCGCAGCGGCCGATTTTCGGTCCGTTCGATGGTTACACCGTGGCCATGATTAACAAGTGGGGCGGCTACTTTAACCAGAATGACCCGCGTGCGGACGTCACTTTCTCCGCGATTACGGGTGCTGGTGGCACGGGCGGATCGTTCACGTTCATTCTGACTATTCCGCTGGAAATTGCTCAGCGTGATGGTCTGGGATCGCTCGTGAACAAGAACACTGCCGTTCCGTTCAAGGTTAAGTTCCGTCTCGCGGCGTCAACCACTCCGTATGGAACGGCGCCTACTACTCCGGGTTCTGTTCGCGTGCGAATGGTCCAAGATAACTGGTGGGAGCCTGAGGCTACTGATCCCAAGGGTCATCCGCTGTCCCCCACTCCCCCGGCTGTTAACACCACTCAGTTTTGGGTTAGCAACAACTACCCGCTGACGGCGGGTAACGTGCCGGGTCAGCAGTTGTCTAGTGGTCTGGGATATCCGCTGCGTGCGGTTATCTTTATGCTTCTGGACGCTGCGAACTCGCGTGCTCAGGGTGATGCAGACTGGCCGGACCCGGTCACTCTGACAGTGGAAAAGAACCAGCTTTTCCAGCGATCCAAGATTCTTTGGCAGTCGCGTATGGGCAAGGCTTATGACCTGAATATCGGGTCTGCGGACGGTGCCCGTACTCTGGAGAATGGCGTTTATCCCGTCTGGTTCAACGATGATTTCCAGCTTCAGCCGGGTAACGAACTCCGGAATGGATATCTGATCACCCGTGGTGGTCAGAACTTCCTGTGGACTGGAAATATCGGTGGGTCGGGCGTGCACACGCTGTTTACGTTTGTCAACTACGTTGCCGCTGCGAATGGTGACGCGGCTTCTCTGGCGATGGGCGGTAGGTAATCATGGCTGATCTGATTGAGCCTGAGAACCAGGCAGACATCATGGCTAGGGCGGCTGAGGCTGACAATACTCACGATCAGCTCTCGCGTGCTGTGGCGGAGATTGAGCGGCTTCAGGGACTTCTGACGGACAAGGGTAAGGCGCCGGTCCAAGCGGCGCCTTCCAAGCCTCTGAGTCTCGGCGGTGAGCCGGTTTCGCATCATCTCCACTTGGTTGACGGTCGGGTTATCTCTAACCATGAGGGCATCGGAACTCACTATTCCGAGGTCGGGCCGGACGGTAAGGATATTGTTACGCGCGTTAAGGCGCATTACCCGGTGGTTGCGGCTGACCCGTCCACCCTGTTCGCGTAAGGGAATTAGGAAATGAAGAAGACTTGGATGTATGCCGGTATCGGTTTCGTTGCCGGAATGCTGGTCGCTAAGCGTACGTCTTTCAAGCTCCCGTTCCTGGGCTAAGCAATGCCAAGCGCGGCGGGAATTATCATCGCAACAGGAGCAATGACGATTGCGAATGATGCGCTTCAGAATGATGCGCCTCTGTCAACGGCGGTGGGTCGGATCAATTGGAAGATAGTTCCCGCCACCGCTATTGCCGCAGCAATCTTTTACGGGTTTTCTCAGATCAATGAGGAAGTCGCAAAGGGGATTGCTTGGTTGGCTTTCATCACTGCATTTGTGGGTGGTGACGTGTTGAGTAATCCGAATTACAAATCGGGGAGTGTAGATAGTCAGGGTTACCACTCTGGCAATCTCACTCCACTTGGCACGCTACTTAAAGTCACTGGAAACCAGGGTAAGTCATCGAACCCGTTCGTTGCACCCGGCACGGTATTTGGCTCAGGCGGTTTGCCTTATCAGGCAACGCCTTAAAGAAGGTTTAAAATGGGTTCTTTTCAGAAAGTCGCTATGGCTGTGATCCTGGTCGCAGGTATCACAACCTTTCTGCTCCCGGGTAGGCAGACTGCATCGCTTTTCCAGGGTGGCACCAAGCTTGTTACCGGCACGCTGTCTACTGCCCAGGGAACGTCTCAGGGGGCAGTGGGCTAATGGGTTCGCAGTCGATTGCTAGTTTTAAGTGGACAGGCGCCAGCGGACAGCAAATCGGCTTTGCGGGCGAAAATCCGTATGACAAGTACGGACCGTCATTCACTGCTGATGACGTCCATGCACAGGATTACGACCCGAACGCACCGAATACGGCTGCACTTCCGGGTGAAATTGGAGAAGCAACTCCGGTCATCATTCAGGATGAGTACACCCTGAGTGAGGACGGGTATAACGGTTGGGTTCTTGACAATCTCGATTACCCGTGGCATGGCGACGATGCCGGTACGGCTGGTCACGTTGCCGTGGTTGCGCCTGCTACCCGCCGGAGTCCGGATAGAGCGCATGCGCTTCCTGCATATCAGGTTGAACAGCCTCAGGGGCATGGTGTTGATTTCTACGGGCGTTCCATAGAGGACGATGAAATTACACACTGGACTTCCTCCAGTGCTCAGGCTTCAACCAAGGGAAGCGCATCGCTTGACGGACGGTTTATGACGTCGGCATGGCCGGAACCGTTTGACAGCATCCATGTTGCTCCGAACCTTCCTGTTGTGCGTCCCACGGAACGAATCATCATGCGGAGAATCGCAGAGGATGACCGCCCGACTTACCGTCAGCTTGCGGTGCCAGCGCAGAACACTGCTCCGAGTGGGTCGGTTTACAACCCTACTTTTCAGAGCAACGTTCCCGTGCACAATGTCAAGCCGCTTCCTGCATTCGGGCGGACTCCCGTAGTCCCTTGGACACAGGAGGAATTGATTTCGGGTACTGATCAGGTTTACCCGGAGAGCATTGACGTTTTCGATGGAATGAGTTTGCAGTAATGGTCAATAAGATTTCACAGGAGATCACCGGATCTCAGACTGTTGTCAACGCTACAGAAACGGTTATCGCCACCACCAATGCCTACACGTATGACTATCCGCAGTCATTCGTGGGTGGCGAGCACTCGGGACTTGGTCAGGGTGTGACGATTAGTGGCGTCGTTGCTGTTAACCCTGTCGGCACGTCTGCGACCCTGGCGACTATCCGGGTAAGGCAGGGATCCATTGCTGGTCCCGTTGTGGGTGTGGCGCTGCCTGAGACTGTCGCGGCTGGTTCGCAGGTGACATTGGCGTATGAGGCATTCGACACCACGCGATTTGCTGCGCAGTCAGGTGGCGGCGTCTACGTGGTTACCATTCAGTTCACGGCGGCGTCTGCTAACAGCACGGTGATTGCTGTCACCTTGGATGTTGAAGGGGCGTAATGAAACTTCCTGGCGTCGGAGAAGTCAAGAACAACTATGTTCTAATCGGCGGCGGGGTTATCGGCGGGTATGTGCTTCTGGCCTACTACCGTAAGCGGAAGGCATCTCAGGCTACTGTTTCAACGGATGCCACGATGCAGGATCCTAGCGCTGTGGATCCGAATACCGGACTGACATATGGGCAGGAAGGTGGGCAGTACTCGGGTTACTACACGAATCAGACTGCCTTTAATCCATACGTGGGTCAGACGGGTACCGTCCAGGCGGGAAGTACCGGAACGTACACTGATAACACAGCATGGATAAGCGATGCAGAACAAGATGCCGTAGGGTTCTACGGCGCATCGTCAAGTCTGGCGAGTAGTGCACTCGGAAAGTACATTGCTCAGGATCCAGCGGGACTTAACCCGGATGAGTATTCTCTGGTCTCAGAGATTGTCGCCCAGATTGGTCAGCCGCCTATCGGTCAGCCCTACCGGCTGATTAAGGCAACCCCAACGCAGAACCCACCCCCATCAGGGGGCGGCGGAACAGACGTCCCGCCGGGTTATCACATGCAACCTGATCAGTATGCGACGCTTTCTGATGGAACTACACTGCGGACTTACGCCCGGTGGAATTCCATTCCAGGCACTACAAATACGGTTCTGTCCAACTTGGAAACGTATAACCCCGGTCTTAACCCCGATGACAAACATCACGGCGGAACTATCAAGATTAGAACCAGCCGTGCACATCTAGTTCCGAATTAGAAGGATTCCATGAAGCTTCTCAAGGGTACGTTCCTTAAGCCTTCTGAATCCGTGATGGTTTCAATGGCTACAGCCGCTGTTGTTTACGGTATTTATCAGGGTGCACTTCCCACTATCGCGGAAGTGCATGCTACTGATCCGTACAACACCAATCTTGACGCCGCACGGAAGAAGGCGATGTGGGAATCTGCCGCTGTTGTCGGCGGTATGTTCCTGCTGACTCGTGACCCCAACGTGTTCATTGTCGGCGGTGCGGCATTCCTGGCGCTGGAATGGACTCATCGTCACGCCAATACCACTCACCCCAACACGGGTAAGATGGCTCCGTATTCTAAGGCGACTGCCCTTGGAACCTATACGGCTGACGCGGCTCCGGTTTATGAGGGATACGCAGACTCAACGGATTACTAATCCATGAATAAGTCTGCTAGCGCTGTAGGGTTCACCGGACTAGGACTATTGCTGTTCTGGTCCGGTGTCTCTAATGCCGGGGTTCTCTCGACTGTGCAGAGCCTTTTCATGGGCCACCAGCCAATTCCGGGAACCCCCCAAGCCTCATTTACGAGTGGTAGCGCTAGCAGTGCTGCATTTGTGACCGGCGGGAATGGGACACTCTCCAATAACGCCATTGCAAGTGCAGCATTGAAATATGAGGGCTATCCGTATAGGTGGGGCGGTAAGACTCCCGACGGTTGGGACTGTTACGGGTTCCTGACTTACGTTCTGCATCATGACTTGGGTTACAACCTGCCAAACAATACTTACACCGGTTACCTCGAATTCCTTTCGTGGGGCGGTAAGTATCAGATTTCAAGAGCGGAAGTCCAGGCGGGCGACATTGTTATTTGGCCTACACACTGTGGTATTGCCATTAACAATACTCAGATGATTGGTGCTGAGAACAGAACGGCAGGAACGCGGGTTGTGGATATCGCTACCGGCGGTCCGACCGTGCCGGAGCCTATTTCCTTTTACCGGATTAAGACTCCGAGTTTGGTTGCATAATGAGTGGTCTGGATTGTGACTCTGTGAGAATGCCCCCCTTCTTTGGGGTTAAGGGGTCACTGTATAGAGCGTGCGTCGAAGGTAACGCACGCCAGGGTGAGGATGAGCACGGAAACCCAAAGCCCGGAGTCCAACCCACGCCGCCTAGTGGTGGGGGATCCATTCTCGGGATCCCCCTTCCTAGCTCTGATTGGCTTAGGCACATGATGTTCCGTGCCGGAGAAGTCATCGTGGGGATCGCAATGATTATCGTGGGTGTAAAGGCATTCACCAATAGTGGTGACACTATTAAGGTGATTACTTCCGGAGCAAAGAAGGTGGCTAAGAAGGTATGAGCGGTGCGATTCATAACCCTCAACCTGTGAACCAGCCGGTTCCGGATTGGGAAGACGTAAGGCAGGCTGAGCCATACCCTCAGGTAACTGTGCCTGTCGAAGTGGTGGGACCTATAGGCGTCTGGGCAATGCCCGCAAAGCGTGGCGTTAACCATCAGTTCAAACTTGACACTCTGGCAAATATGAGTGGCAACGCACCCGAGGTTGTTCCTGCTGATCCGCGTATTAAGCGTGCAATCCTCAGCGCGTCCACAGCGACAGTTGTGGTGGGCACACAGGAACAGGTGAAGGATCCGCAGTCGCCCGATGGGTTCGTACTGCCATCGGGTCAGGCTATCCCGTGGGAAGGCTTTGAGGAGCCGCTGTACGCTGTAGCCAATACAGCGGGTGCGGCTGTTCTGTCGGTGCGATATGAGTTCTGGGCTGACTAATGCGGATTGATTTGGATGAGTCAGCTCAGGTGACTCTAGACGGTTCTGGAAACGGGGCAGTCGCTATCGGTCCGAGCTACAGCTATCAGACTTGGTATCCCACACAGATAAACGTCTTGGTGACTTCGAATGTGAAGGAACCTGTATTCAAGTATTACCGAGGTAGGACAGCGGGTCAGCTTAACTACCTCGGGGGTACTTACACAGGATCAAATGATAGCTCTGATATCAACGGGCAGACATTGCATCCGGGAGATACGTTCTACTGTGTGTGGACGGGTGGAGATGCCGGGGCAGTCGCTTCCGTGAGTCTCAGCGGAACAAAGGAAGTGCCGTGAACAAGGATGCACAGAAGTACGCTAAGGAACTTGCATTCACTCTCATTCTGGGAATTCTGATGGTCAGAGTCCAGAGAGCGGCAAGCAAGCCTGATTTCGGGCGTACGTTCCTGATGGGTAAGGCATGGGGGATCAAGAGGTTTGCAGATTACCAAGTGAATCTGTGGGCTGACGTTGCAGGAAAGGCGGCTACGACATACAACAGGCTAAAGCCGTGATGAATAATGTTTACATTGCTGGCAGTATTATCATCACATTGCTTGGGATACTCGGGTATGTCGTTAAAGGCACTGCGGTACTTGTCCGGATGCAGACCATTCTAGAAGGTGTCATTTCGCACGTAGACCGTATTACGGAGCGGCAAGACGCCATGGAGAAAAGGGAGTTGGACGATGCCATACGCCGTGCGCAAGGGAAACGGTGAGACTTATGAGGTCATTAACACTGAGACTGATCAGGTTAAGGCCACTCACCAGCCGCCAGACGCAAAGGAAAAGGCAGACGCTCAGGTAAAACTTTTGCATGACCTTGAGCATGGGATGAGCGAAGGGGATTAAATGGATCTCTCGGAGGAAATGAAAGAAGCAATCCGTATTCTTCGGGAAGACGGACAGATTGCTTCTTACAACAAGATGACTGAGTCCCATCAGGCTTTGGTTGAACGGCTCGATCACATGGAAGATAAAATCAGTGAGAATGCCGCAGCAAAGAAGGAAGAGACTCCGGACAACACGGGAGGGAATAACCCTCCTGTTCCTACTCCTCCGGAGACTGATCCAGGACTCCCCACGCCACCCCCGGAAAACCCCCCGGAGCCACCAGCACCCGAGGTAAAGGGGCGGCTTGCCTGGTGGGAACGAGACATGTATAAGCATGACTAGTTACCCTGCACTTGATTACACTGCCCCGATACCGGGCAGTGTTCTCAAGTCACTAGGATATTTGGATGTCTTTAGGTATCTAGGGGATCCGAAAGTCTGGCCTAAGGCCATGACTGCCGCTGAGGTTAAGGACCTACGGAATAACGGAATTCGCATTCACCTCAACTATGAGCAGACTGCGGATTTCATGACCGGCGGATTCACGGCCGGAGTCCACTTCGCAGAGGAAGCAAGGCGATGGGCTGACAGTCTGGGCTTTGGCGCTGACGAACCCATCATCTACAGCGATGACGTCAGTACCCCCGGAAGTGGGCTATACACAATTCACAACTTCCTGTCGGGTGCAACGCAACAGGAACAGGGCAACATGCATCGCGTCGGTTGCTACGGACAGTTCTCGGTTGTCAAGGCTGCTATTGATTGGGGATTCCAGGGATGGCAGACGGACGCATGGTCCTACGGACAGCGTGACCCCCGAGCAATAGCCTGGCAGGGTGGCGGGACAGTTCTGATTAACGGGGTCAGGGCTGATAACAACATGATGAATCCGGAATACATAAGGGGTATCACAATGGCGAAGATTCCGCCGACCATCGCAGCACGGTGGCCAGACATGGCGGGCGAGTTTCCTCCGGGTGCTGACTTCGACCCTGACAATGCCGGTATCTGGGCTGACGCTGGCGCTAGGCGGGCCGCTGAGATAGCCGAGAAGGTTCTTAACCTGATTCAGTCCATGTCTTTTCCTAGTGTCGGACAGGGGCGGACTCTGAGCGATGCTGACGTTGAGGCCGTGGCGATTGCAGTGGTTAAGAAGATGTCTGGAGATTTGGCGGCAGGCTAATGCCATTCAATAACGATATTGCCGGGGGTAACGGGTCACTAGTTCGCAATTGGCTACAGAGTTCTAACTTTGTGACTGGCGTATCCGGTTGGCAAATTCGTAAGGATGGTACTGCTGAATTTAATAACGGTACGTTCCGGGGCAGTCTGCAAGTCGGGACTGCCCCGGGTCAGCGTTTCATCGTGAACCCTGGCAATGGTGATGTGCTTGACGTCTACGACGCGAGTAATCATCTGATTGCGAACATTGATTCCCAAGGTCAGTACACGAACTATCAGTTTGTGGCAGGTTCGCCACTGCAACACACGCAATACGGCTTGCAGGGACTCATCTACTTCTCGGACGTAGATAGCTCTGACGCCATTATGGAATTCACGCCGTCAAATGCTGGTCAGCCATCATCACAAGCTTTGTGGCAAATTCAGGTTGCAAACAACAACCCGGGTGTCAATTTCGAAGTCTATACATTGCAGGTATTTGCGGGATCGGACAATGCTACGCATAAACCTACGATGATAGGGACTGAGCGTGGTATTTCTGGTTCAATTGTGCAGAGTTCTGGGACCAGCCAAAGCAATCTGCTATGGAGTGGCGACGTCACAGGGACCACTGACGCGAGCGGGAACCTTGTCATCACACATGGAGCGGGGTTCACACCGAACAGGGTGTTTGTACAGGTACATGACACGGGCAACCTGGGATCTACCTTTGGTGTTGCAACGGTGGTCAACGGCTCTGCAAACAGCACTACGTTTCAGATTCACTGTGTCGGGTTTAACGGCACTGTCAGGACGAACGCAAGCGTGTCTGTCTACTATCTGGTTCTCGGCTAAAAGATCTTGGTGGGTCGGGTTGTGCTCAGGGTTGACGCCATGGTTTAATAGAGGAGCAGGCAAAAGCCCGCACCGGAACCCAAGAGGGGATCACTCCAATGGCGCTTAACTTCCAGATCAACGTCCCGACTACCGCCGGTCGCACCGCCACGGTCCGCGAGTTCACCGATGAGTTCAAGGCGGAATTCGCTGAGGCGTGGGGCTACCTCGCTGAGAACCCCACCCACACCATGTCGGTCGAGTTCCCGGACGCCGCCACCCGCGACGCCTGGTTTGACAACTGCAAGGCGTACGGGATGACCCTGGCGGACAAGGTGAACATCCGGCGGGTCAAGGGCACCGACAGCATGAACACGGACCACGGCAAGCTGACTTTCGCGATGGAGTTGGACAGCGTGCGTGAGGCCCGGAACGCGGAGAAGCGAGAAGCCGCCGCCAAGGTGGAAGCCCGCCGGGCCGCCGGTGAGGTCATCACCAAGGGTCGTCCGAAGAAGGGGACCCCGGCTCACTTCGACAACGTGCCGGAGACGGACAAGTAAGAATTACAATTCAACATTGTAAATGCCCCGGGTTTAATTACCCGGGGCATTACGTATTTACTCGGTGTATG
>Ga0207700_10000721_pt1 | contig 19078 bp, 38 predicted proteins | sample LARL82metaG_FD_184348 | JGI IMG/M metagenome (GOLD analysis project Ga0207700, IMG submission 184348) | Corn, switchgrass and miscanthus rhizosphere microbial communities from Kellogg Biological Station, Michigan, USA - LAR L8-2 metaG... | ecosystem: Host-associated > Plants > Roots >...
TAAAGCTGGATCGCTACTCCGCGAAGTCTATTCGTGGCTAAATAGGATGGAATGAATGCCACAAAGAGGAAGTAAGAACTCCTGGCCATGTATTCTTATAGCTAAATGGCCGCTGGCATTGTTCCAACAATTACTTTCGGAGCATGGATACGGAGGCATTCCTTCAACAAACTCGAGCCTAATGTCTCCGAGATTCTTTGCGTTTACTGGAATCGAGTGTTCAATGTCCATCAATCTTCTTCCTTATTCTTCTCTTTCAAGTATTTGAACCATCTAGCTGCGGCTAAAGCTGCGAGCCCCGAGGCGATCAACCAACCCGCTCCAAATGCGACGATCCACCAGAACCAACCATTCATCGGTACACGTTGTCCGCTAATATTCTGACGATAAGCTCGACGCTCAAGAAAAGCGTGACAATTATGACGAGGTAGAGCGCCACCTGCTCGTGCGGCCTCATCGAGCGATCCAATCGGGCAGCTTATTGACCTGATTTTTTATTCGGACAACGAGGTCACGGCAATTATCCCAGTAGTAACCTTCGTTAGAATCCGAGAGGTCGATTCGTCGGCCTAGTAGCAGCAGGAGGGAGTCCAGATTACTCTGGACTCCTGTGACGTACTCCTGCATCGACCGTTCTAGAAGGATCTTCTCTTGACTCAAATCAGTTCCACCTTCACGATGCGGCCTTTTCCCTCGACCTGAACGGCTATGTCTAGTAAATCCCGTGCCCGCAGGGTCAAAATCGTTGGCTGAACTATGGTTACGCGCCACTCTGGCAAAACCTCCTCGCTTTCTATCACAACGGGTTCTATCACTAACTTTTTGGGCGGAGTCTGCTTGGCTACTTTTGCCGCTCGCATACGAGCGGCTTGATTTTTCTGGTACTCTTCTCGCTTGGCTTTGCAGGCCAAACAAACCCAGTGATCTTGACGGGTCTTGTAAGCGTCGGTTTCAAGTACCAAGCCCTTGAGCGGCTTATGGTAGACGCTAGTACAGACAACCTCTACGGGAGTAGAGACAGGGGCGATGATATCGGCCATTATTGTATTGTCGCTTTCCATCATTGAATTGAGTCGTTCTTTCTCTTTGGCGAGAGTCTCGAGTTCTACAGCCGTTTTCCAAAGATCGTACTGATGAGCGGACCTAGTATCGTCGGGCTTCCAGTTGTTGCCCAATTCCCACCAGTCTATTCGGATGTACTGTTGCTGCTCTCTAGTATGGGAGCCGTGTCTGGCGTGAACTGGCGTCCCTAAAAAGCGGAGTCTAGGGCCTCGCGGCCCTAGCTGATCTATCCTCGCTTTCTGTCCGTGATGTTTAGCGGCTGTCTTTATCCACTCGGTCCCGAGTAGTATCTTGTCTATGTCTGTCAAGAGAACAAATCTCCTGTTTTACTCCAGGAGCTATTGGGATGTAGGTAAACTCCACTCCGCAGAGTCGGCACTTTCCAATGGCTCTAACGGACTCCATCTCCGCACGCTTATTAGCGCGGTCGATTGACCAGTTCTTTCTACTCCGATATATAGTTGGACACCCCCTTTCGGCATTTCTATGGCGATCTGTCTAGCTAGCTCTAGTGAGTGAAAAGCTAGCAATCCACAACGGGTACAAAGCGATTGGCTCAAGTCGAAGCCGCCAATTCCGACCAGGCTAGTTTCGCTTACTGACTTTCCACACCAACTGCATGTGAGTCCACTCGACATGACTCTCCAACTGTTTTCTGTCGCTAAAGTGAGCAGCGCAGTAAAGGCAGAAATGACAGCCCCTAGTGGGGCTGTCATAACTTGTGCCTTTCTTCTTAGGTTTGGCCATTCTCCTCTTCTTCGGGCGGCAACTCTACGGCCTTACCACTCAGCCAACCGTCGGGCTCTCTCCAGATGAGCTTGTATCCGAGGGCTTTTGCCGCCAACTGAAAGCGGCGCTTTGCGGCTCGAATAGTAACGCCCGCTGGATCATCCTCGTCAATCGAGCCCTCTAGTATCACGTAGGGATCGCCCTCTTCTGGCTTCACAATTGAAGTCTTGAGAGCGAAGCCCTTACCAATGTCGATCTTCTGGGCTTCGAGAATGTTGATGTAATCCTCTACATCTTCTGCGCCGCGAGGCCGACGCCCAAAGACCTGCGTAACTTGCTCTTCGGTAAGAGGCTGAATCTGAATCGGCATCTAGTCTTTCTCCTTCAACTTTTCTTCGAGTAGGGCCGCAAAACTCTTTGCGGCCAACTCGGGACTAATCCCCATGTCATTCAATAGCACGACTGTATCTCGGAAGATTTCTCGCCACACTCTGAGAGCCAGGTAGTAACCTACCTCTTCACTCGCTGGCTGCATTGGGATCTACAAACGTGCCGTCAGAATCGAAGCGAATTTCGGTGCGCTTCAACACCCAATAGCTCTGTCCTTTCACATTAAGCTTTGGTCGCTGACTAATGTGGGCGGCAAATGGAGTGCGACCTCTCTCCATCATCTTCAATGTGTCACGGATGGGCAGCGCATTCTCGGCGAGTAGCAAACCCCAATAATCGTCGCCCTCAAATGCTCGCTCGTCAGTCGGCAGGTTCCAGAAGAGAGACCTAGCAGGAACGTCATACTCTCCGCTATCAACTGTCGCCTCAGAAACTCCGTGAACAATAATCACCTTGCCAGGGCCAAGAAACTTCTTGACTTCTGGCATCAGCTTTCCGAGATCACCTTGATCGAACGTGAACAACTCAGCCATTATTCGCCTCAATTGCTTTCTGCAACTCTTCGAGTGTCATTAGAAAGAAACCGTGCTGAGCGGCATCTTCGCGGTAGGTAGAGCAGAGGACTAATCCTCTGCTCTCCCATGCTGCTTCTCCTACTGGTGTACCGCTCTGGACGATTATTGTTCTGGAATTATCCAGGGGAATAATCATGCCCTGCGGAAACGGGCATGTACTCATCGCTTGTGCTTTCCGTGAACCATCTGGCACAAACTAGAGACGTCCAACTGATCCATTGCTTCGTCAAGCTCTTCTCGAGCCCCACGAATAGTCTCCGCATCTTCGCCATCTGCTCTGGCCGACTGCCAGGCTTCGGCGGCTTCTTCTACTAGCTCAATGTTTTCCTTGACGTCACTGAGCTGGACAAGAAGCTCGGTAATGTTGTCGTCAGTTATTCGCATGTAACCTCTGTCTACAGTCTGTCTGTCTATGGGCGGCATTACTCGCCCGAGATGCCTATGACCGCTATTCCTTTCTAAAGGTGCTAGCAAAGGCCGAGAGGGCGGGAGCTACTGTCCCGATCTACTGTCCGACCATCAACCTTTACTCCCTCTACAATAGCACATCTAGAGTAGGTTGTCAAGCTGTAGTGCCACGATACTAACACCAAAAGACAAAACGTTTTGTTTATAGAATCTCATCATTGAGCTGTCCTCGTTGTCGGTAATAATCTCGGCGTTCTTCTTGCTCTTTCCATGAGTGCTTTTTTCTGAATGGATAACTGAGTGCGCTTTTGTATGGGATGCAATGTTGTATGTCTACTAGGTCTGCGGTAGAGTAGCGTGCGCCTCTAAACTGAAGAATATCATCGTCAGAGAAGGGCGGCTCTTTACCCTGGATATTTAGTCCAGTAACCTCCATGCGTCTTGGCTCAAATACTAGCTGTCTTTGTTCTTCCTGCCACGTACACGCCAGATCAGGTCGATTGAGATGTAGAGCTTCTCGAATCGTTATAAAACGAGACTTTCTAGTGTAGGTATATGAGCCCGCAATACCTTTCTCCTGATAGATCAGTTCTATTTCGTGCCAGTCCATTTCACCGTGCCCAATACCTCGGGCACGTTCCTTGACTGTACCATCAGTATCTACTGAGTGATAGACGCCGTTAGATAGTTGTACGTGTTCTGCTAGCTCAGAATATTCCCACTCTCCGAGTTCCTTACCAATAATAACCTCGAGTTGCTGGAGACTGATAATGCCATCAGTAGCTATGGAAATAATCTGGTCCATCTTTGAGCCTATTACTCGCAGAATCTTAGCTCGAGTTCCTGCCGTAATAGCTCCGCCCCAAAAGAAGTTCTGAAAAGGAGGCTTCTGATTTTTGGAGCCTACAGATTGGACCAGTTTACCGTACATACTGTTGAGCCCAAGTTTGACCACCTGACCTTTAGCGTAGTTTTCTTTGGCGATTTTCAAGCGCCACTTGTAAAGTCCCTCAACGAAAGCGAAAGGTTTATGGTCGCACTGTTGAATCCAGACTGTACCCTCCATAACTTTGATGGAATCGCCAAAGACCTCTATAGCCGCTCTTACTTCATCGGCGTGATACCAACCCTGACCCGCGTACAGATACCAGATGCAACCTGTAGAATCTCGATAAGGGAACGGCGGGTAAAGACAGTCTCTACCTACGTCCCATCTTACTCGGAAAATACCATGAGGACTTTTGTAGACGTCTTTTGATTTGATCCATTTACCGTGAGCCAAACAGGGTAGATTTCTAATCTGGTCTGGATAGGCTGAACGAATGTCGTATTCGTGGACGTGTTCAAACCAGCCAAAGAAAGCAGTATCAAATCGACCTCCATAATAAGCGTGGAGTGCGAGATCCTCATCATAAGGCCCCATATACTGCTTGATTTTGTGGTGCTCAAAAATAGCCTGGGCTAGTGCTCCAGGCCCATGCAGGCTTTTGATACGGTATGGAGTTTCCTGCATAGCTATGCAGAGACTATCAACCAGCTTTACAAGTAGCTCACACTCAAGCCAGCAATAACGCTCTATCTCTTGCGGGTCTACATTGGCGAAGTTACCTCGTAGAGCTTTCATTCGAGTGAGAAGCTCTAACTCTTCTGGCGTACCAATAGCCCAAGCTTTGAGCGACTCTACGAACGTCTTTTGATACCAGGATACTACATCGTAAATTATTCTCGACTTCTTGGTGCTCAGTCGAATGATGTGGAGATACTTGCGCTCAACCCACTTGATCTTATAAGCGCCCCAGATTGTCTCGTTGACAGTAGTCAGGTCTATCCAGGCCGATAATGGTAGATGGAAAATCCACATGTTGAAGTCATACGAGGCTCCATACACCACATAATTGTGCTTGTCGGGTAGCTGAAATAGAAAGTCGAAAATTTCGTGGGCACTTAGATCCTTTCCTTTGAGGATCTTTTTACCGCCAGGCCACACCGCTTGAAGCTCAATATAGTAATGTCGAGGTCCTAGGGTAATACCCTCACCATCTATAGCGCACTGAGGCTTGAAGATTATCTGTCGCTTTTGATCGCTTGCTTGTTTAGGCGTTTTGAATGCTTCAGAATAGATAACCTCTTCATCTGCGACAGGTATAATGGTCAGGGATACCATGTCTCATCCTCGCCGATACTAAAGACCTCCATTTCCAGATCTTTTAGCCTGCCGCGAGAAAGCTGTCCGCCTCTAGATCGACGCATGTAGCGGTCATAAGCTTCATCTTCTTCCATGCCTCTATTTCTCGCCATTCTAAGAAAGACGTCTAGGTACTCATCATCTCCCTTGATATAGTCGCCATAGTCGTAGCTAGGACTTAGATAGTAGATAGGCTCGGGCGGCGCTACCACGTATGTAGCAGGCTGCCCTGTGTACTCAGTATATCGACGTTGTTGACCGTAGCTTTTGAAGCCTCTTTGTTGAGCTAACTCATTACGACGTCTGTACTCGGCACTGTAATCGCGGGGCTTTCGAGCCACTTTAGCCCCCTATAATAGAGCACAAAAAGAAGCCAGGTCTTGACAAACCTGGCTCGATGGTGTAGTATAGAGAGTAGGGAATACGCATTTGGTCCATGCGGTAGTTCCTTTCTAATAGGCTCCGTCTGATGGGAGTTAGGCGGAGCCTACTTTTATGTTACTAGACCTCGATAGTGCGTGTCAAGGCATTAGATGAGATCATTAGTTTTGTGACAGAAAGGTTAGTTGAGTCGAACAGATGTTCTTATTAGAGTCGAACAGGTGTTCTTAGATGCAGTGCCCATTTTGTCTCAAAGATCGGCAGCGAGAGTTAGGTGGCATATTCTTAGCGGCTCCGCTCGAACTGGCAAAAGGCGAAACTACTGCTGGCGAGCGAGCCTGCAACGTTTGTTTGAGTCTCGTGGCTCAACTATTAGATACGTGGCGCGAGGGAGGTATCAATAGCTTTATGGCTCGAGCTACTAGTGCTGGTATTCTAAAGGAGATTTCTGAGTATGTTGAGACTGGCACCAGACCCCTCGGATAAAGAACGGCTACTAGAAGAACTATATCCTGGGCGGGAATTTCTAGTGGCCGAGTGGGATAAGTGCCTCTCTTGCGACAAAGATGTAGACGGATATATCTACGTCGCAGGGATGCGTCGAGGCTATTGCAACGATCATTACAACCAGGCTAGAAGTGGAGTAGTTCATGCTGAATAATCCACCCGAACTACAACCGCCTGGATTATTACCCTCGTATGCTGCGCCGAGCCAGACACCCGATAAGAGTAAGTACCCATACATTGGCGACTCTGATTATGTAGGCTCTACTCTCCACAGATGGTTGCAGCCATTTGATATCGGGACTATTGCCTACACTGGTAGTAACTCCATGCAGATAACGCAGGGACTTACTCAGGGTCAGTCCATGACAGTAAACGTGGATCAGACGCCAGATAGATGGGTGGTAGTTATCTGGGCAGAAGGCGCGGCAGGAGTAGCGGCTAACTTTGGTACTCGAGTTGCCAAGGTATCTTTAGGCCCAGGTGGTGGTGGGCCAGGTTATCAGCTTGGTGCTGGCGGTAAATTGAAGCTCCCCGCTCAGGGCTTCAACTATTTGACCGTTACAAACATTTCGACTGCTGCCGCTATAGTAGTTCACGGAACGATTATCGCAGTTGGCGGTTGGGATTTGAGCGATATTGATGTGGGGTAAAGAATGGCTGTCAAACGCCTCAAAGATGATGACGGAAACGTTTACGAGATTGATATCGACGACGAAGAAGAGGACGATAGCGATAACGAAGAAGATGACGAAGAAAGCCGAAAGGATTATGAATGGCTGAGAGCACGACGAAAAGAGTGGGAAAGTTCACAGTCCTCGAAAACCCAGAAAGTACGTCGAGTCCGATCTTCGGGCCAGAAGGCGCCGCCAGCGAAGAAGTCCAACAGAAGAGTGCTGCGGATAGCGTAGAGCCATTTACTCTAAAGACTAGTCAGCCTCGGCGTAAGGCTTCTCCCAGGACGCCTAAAACACCGCCTACAGTAGTAGGGCAAATTGCTGAGGCTCCAGCAGATTACCGACTCTGGTCGCAGATTTTTATCGGATCAGCTAATACAGTAGTAGTTACCTGGCTTGGTGCGGAATGCGCTATGGAGAAGAGAGAGGCCGAGATGATCGAGCCGCCTCTAGCTCGTATGCTTTCCCGTATGCCAGTTGGCACCTCACAGAAGATGGCAGTTTTCATCGACCCTATGGTGATGCTAATTGCTATGGGTATGTGGGGCAATAGAATCATCCGAATTCAAAGAGCGAAGAGAGGCAATGGTATTACTGACACTGAGTTTGCTCGGGCTAGTGGCATGGCTCCTGTACCTCAAGTTGAAACAGCACCAGTTAGTCAAGAGTACCAACCGCCTGTTGAACCAGACATTCCCCAGCGAGCTAGAGTCCCTGTAAATCCGAACGGAGTGCCCACGGCTATTACTGAGCAGATGGGCGAACTCTAGTGCTCGAGAATAGTCAACGAACAGAGCGAGAAGAGAAACTAAAGATAGTCATTATCCAGCTTTGTCCTCTCCCTTTTCGGGAACAAATGCAGCCGATGCTAACGATGGCTTTGAGCCTGCTTGCAGATGACCAACTAGCCGACCTCGAAAAAGACATGATCGGAATACCTGAAGAAGTAGCTGAGGGTAATCTCGATCGTCTTATCGCGGTTGGAAAAAAGTTTGGAGTAGGCGCAGAGTTAGAGCCAACTGATTTAGCCAGGATGATGCTCCCAAAATAAGATGGCCGAAGCTAGGATTGCCGAGATTCGGTCGAATCAAAGGGTAGACTTTGCTGGTAAGACTGGTAGCGGCAAGACATTTCTGGCTCAATATTTGCTTCGGCCTATGCGTAGGTTGGTTGTTATCGACCCCAAACGCACACTTGGAGTGCCCAAGTGGCGTCTACAACTACCTACCAAAGAGAGTCTCAAAGCTTTGCGAGATGGAGAATCCGCGAGAATTAGATTCTTCGATCCTCCAACTATAGACAAAGACGGTTACCCGAATTGGGACTCGATATTTGAGCTGGTTTGGGAAGTCGAAGATTGCGTGTTGTATATAGACGAGATGTATAGTGCCACAAAGAACGGGATTATGACCTGGCCTTTGAGAAGGCTCTATACTCAGGGGCGGGAGCTAGGCATTGGAGTTTGGGCTAGCACTCAACGGCCGAGTCGTGTGCCTCTTGAAATGTTCACAGAAGCAGAGTGGTCCTTTATCTTCATGCTCAACATGCAGGAAGATAGAAAGCGAATTGCTAAAGCCACAGGTGCGGCAGAGATTGAGAACCCTATTAGAGACGAACATGGATTCTGGGTTTATAACGTCCTCTGGAGTAACGGTTATTACATGCACCGTCTTGAGCCACCTGGTAAGGCGTACCGCTCAGACTTCGATGTTCAGCTCGAGGAAATAGCCCAGGATGAGTACGCTGGCTCAGAAACGTTCACTGGTAGAGCCAGCACAACGGGGCCAACAAGATGATACAAGTAATAGCCTTCCTAATTGGCCTCGCAATTTTTGTGGTAGCATTAGTTGCGATGGTCGCCGCGAAACTAGACCTCTTTACTGCTGGTATAGATTTGGCTCTAGCAATCGCGGTCATACTACTGAGCTATCCCTCAGTTCTGAATAGGAGCCCATAGTAATGGATCTCGATTTCTCGCACGTCTACCCCACAGTTTTGAACTGGGGAGTAGTTGGCATGATGGCCGTGACTTTTATCGCATTCTTCAAGTGGATTTTCGCCAAGTATTCAGTACCTGGGCTTACTGACCTCTTCGCAATGGTCTAGTTAGTTCCTCAGAAAGAAAGAACCGTGGTAATAGCTCCTTCTCAAGTTGTGTATCGGGAAACGTTCCAACTTCCCTGCGCTCATAAAGAATGCAAGACTCCAGTCGTAGTAGTTATCGAAAGAATCAAGGGCGGCGGTACTTCCTCAATAGAGGTCGTACATCAGTCAGCCACTAAAACTTGAGGTACACATAAATGGCTGGTGGTTTTGCAGTAAATACCCGACGTAAGGTTCTGCCTTTGACGGGCGCAGTAACTCGACCTGTTGGTGGAGGTACGTTCGGCCCACTAACGCTACCTAAAACTGGGCTTCTTGCTCGGATTTATTTGGCTCTGCGAGGTAGCGTGGCTGGAACCCTCACCGTTCCTAATGGTCTGGGTATGTCCTCGATTATTAGTCGGGTAAGAGTCCAGGCTAACTCGGGTATTGATATCTTCAACGTTAGTGGCGCTGGATATTGCTACCTTCTTAGAAACTCGCTCGAAAGCGAGTACATTGATCCCCTGGGTCAAAACACAGGAACAGTAGCTGTCACTGCTACCACGTTCAATATGGACGTGATTATTCCTATCGCTTTGAACATGCGAGATCCAACGGGTCTTATTATGCTTCAAAACGAGCAGACGATTGTAAACCTGTTTATTGACTGGCTGGCTGATACGTCAGTAGCGTCAGGTGCTACTGTCACACTTACTACGGGCGATGCGTTCCTAGAAGTGTTCACAGTTCCACCCGATCCAAAAGACTGGCCTCCGCTCAACGTTATTCATCAGTGCCTAGAAGATCAGCAGGCTATCGCGGCAGCAGGCGATTTTCCTTATTACTGGCCTAGAGGCAATACTTACGTCGGCGTTTATCACGGCGCTGGTATTGGAGCCGCTGGTACGGATTCTTTCAACCGATTTGCAGTCCGTGTCAATCAGTCAGACTACTTGCAGTCCACTCCAGTTGACTTTCTAGACATGGAATATAGGCTGCAAAAAGGTCGGGCTCGACCAGCGGGCGGTATCTTCGTAGACTTGTTGGCAACTAGTGGCCTGGGTTGTTACGGCCTCGCTAGAGACATGTTCAATAGTGCCCTTGTTACCGACCTTGCCAGCGTCATTACTGCTACGGGCGCAGTAACGCTCTTTACGGTTCGGCGTCAGTTGGTAGTCCTCACATGAGCATGGTACTTGGGCTTCTTATTCTGGCGCTCGCGGGTTTCGGCGTTTGGTGCCTGGTGAAAGGAAAGTAGTAGTGAGCCTCAATCGGGCAGACATTTACGGAATGTTGTCGGACCGTCAGGTAACGGTAGCTCCGACGACAGTAGGCGGACCTAATCAGGGCGCAGTAGCTTCTACTACTGGCGCGGGACCAACAGGTATGGTTACTACTGGAGGCAGTGCCAGCTTTACTTGGATTGGTTTTATCCTGGCTCTGATTATTCTCAGATTGTTGATCGACTTCGGCGGTAAGGAATAATCTCCATGATTAGTCCTGGCCGAGACGATAACTATCCTACGAGTTCTGGAGATGTTGGATCAGGTATGGGCGGCCTTTTTAGCAAGTCATTTAGCATCGACGGTATGACCATCAGTGTTGGACTCCTTGTGCTCGTAATTGTAGCTCTGATTATGTGGGGAGTCTTGAAGAAATGATCGGAAAGATCATCGAAGTTACAGCCGTTTTGATCGGCATGTATCTCGTCCTTACTAATGCAGATTCCTTTGGCACCGCTGCTACTGCCACAGGAAATGTCTACACTGGAGCCGTAAAGACTCTCCAGGGTAGATAGATGCTTTCTCAAATCATCGAGGTAGTTGCCGTACTTATTGGCATCTATCTTGTGCTGTCTATAGACAAGGGCGGAGCCTTCAAGACAGTAGCAGGAGCGGGAGGCTCGCAATTTGTGAACGCTATTACTGTACTTCAGGGAAACAAAGTCAGTGGCTAATTATTGTGGGGTTCCTCAGTCGGTTGGGGAACTCTTCAACTATAACCCGACTTTTCAAGGCATCCCACTGGGCGACTTTGGTAATCGTGATCCTCGAGTCCCGAATGTACCCACAAGTAGAAGTTGGGTCAGCCAGGGCGATTCTGCCGCTCAGGATCTAGACGACCAGCAAAGCTCGGCTTCTAATAACGATCCAAATGCCTGGGGAATAGTAGCTCCAGAATCCAGTCCGCTCAGTCCCGCGAGGGCTTTGCGCGGAATGGATAATCAGATAGATCACGCCTACCAGACGTACAATAGAAACATCGAACAAGAGACGCTCAGAATTCACAACTCTCTTGGTCGAGAAATGTTGAACGACTGGAATGATGCCAGATTCAACGTCGGCGGAATTGGCTACGCTTATGACGATAGTAGTCCGACAGGAATCCACTGGGCCAGTAGTCCTGGGTATAAGGGCGATGCTTGGGATCCAAGATATAATCCACAGATTTATATGCGCCCAGGTGTCAAGCTAGTTCCAGGCTTCTCTAGTATTGGAGCAGTTCCTCCAGGTCAGTTGCCGACCTCGCTTTATGGCGGAGGTTAGATGTGGCAGTTGAACTCTTTGTGTTTGGGGCACTACTTGTCTGGATGATTGTAAGCGGTAAGCTGAAGGCTGTAGTTTCGGCGGCATTCGGATGATAAACAATAGTCAGCTTACATTCGGCCCAATAGTACCATCCAGTCCTAGTCCGAGTGGGCCTGGCGGTAATCCCATCGTTCCAACACCTGCAACTCCTAATCAATGGCCGAAGATGCTTATAGCAGTTGCAGTTGGAGCGAGCGGTATTTGGCTGGTATCTACGATGTTCAGCGAAGATGCCGCTAAATGGTTGGCTCTTATTGTTCTGGGTGGAATCGTCACATACTACGAGACTCACGGCAACAAGCAGTTTAGCCAGGGTTTGAAAGACCTAACAGAAGCTATCCCAGGATGGTCTAGCTAAATGGTCGCCAATACTGGGATGCTTTCAAAGCCCGACGTAGTACAGTACGTCGGAGCTAACGCTGCTAGATTCAATCTAGATCCAGCGGCAGTATTGGCGGTAGCAGATCAGGAGGGTTTAAAGACTCAGCCTGGTAGTTTCTGGCAATTGCCCAAAGAACCCTACAAGAGTTTTGGGCCTCCTAGTTGGTACGGTGGTGGAGCGGGAGCCGCCATACTACAAGCGCACGGTAATGATCCGAAAGCTGCCTCGGAATGGTCGTGGACTCCAGCAGGCATCGATTACTGGTTGCAGAAAGTAGCTGAGTCTGGTGCGAGCGGCATGACAGGCGCTCAAGCTATACGCCAGATTATAGGCGGCTACGGTTGGGGCTTTGAAAGACCCGCAGAAGAAAACGCAGCTAGAGAGTTCGTCAATGCCTCAAATGAGTACAGATCATTTCAGCAGCAAATAGCAGGCGGGCCTGGTGGCAACGCAATAGTACCAACCCCAAATGAACCTGGGCAGTTAGTCATTCCAGTACCTGGGCAGACTGGGCCTGGACAGTTGCCTACTCCAAATAACCCCACTAAACCCGCACCACAAACGACAACAGGAGCGAAGTTTAGTTTGCACCTGTTTGATACGCCAGGTGGACCCGTCAACTTTACTTTGCCTTGGGACTTCTCGGGTATCCTGCTTTTTCTAGCTGCGATCTTTGCCATCATTATTGGTGCGCTCTTGTGGAAGCCTTCTAGAGATGCCGCCACAAATGTCGTGGTAGCTGGAGCGATGGCTTAGATGCCTCGATATAGTAGCAGAACTACTACGAATTACGCAGCCAAAAAAGGCAGCCCTGCTCGCCAGGTAATAAAGCGTAGCTCTCAGTCGCCCACAATTATGGGCTTTACTCGTTCGGCTACTTCGACCTCAATCAATGGCGCTCCTAGTAGCTCGAGTAGTACCGTCACACATAGTGGTGGGGGTGGTGGCATCATCGGACCTGTCCTGATAGTAGGTGGCCTCTTTATGCTCTGGATTGTGGTAAGGGGAAAGTCTGGAGCAATGTGGGATGCTATTACAGGAGACAATGGATTCAGTGCTAACCTCGATTCAATAGCTAACGCTATCGGCCCACTACAAGGTGGCGGTGGTGGAGGCGGTGGTGGAGGCGGAGGTAGTAAAGTCACTGGGAATCAGGCAGACTCTGGCACGCATATGGGCATTGATTCTAGTGGCAACATTGTCACCATCAATAAAGACTACGGCAGTATGTCCGACTCAGAAAAGGATGCTGCTAATAACTTCGCCCATCAGATCGGAAACGTTGGGTAGTCAGGTCTTTCTTTATTTGGCAGACTTTATTGGTGTGCATGGTCTGCCAACTTTAGCAGGATTTATTGGTGGCATTGCAGGCTCCATAGTTTATCACCGCTATAAGAGGAGGCAACGTGCCAGATAGTACAACTCTAGATATGGGCGGGGCAGGAGACGGGGCTACTAAAAGCATCCCTGGTTGGGTGATGATAGTAGGTGCTGTCGCTGGTGTCGTCGGACTTGTCTTTCTAGTAAAGGGACAAGGAGGCGGCGGTACTACAGCAGCGGGAACCTCGATCAATGCGGCCCTAGGTAGTATCCAGGAAGAGAACATGAATCTACTTGGTACTACTCAAGCAGGCTTTATGCAAACCTCCCAACAGTACGCCTCTCTTAGTAACCAGATGGGAGCTGGATTCAGTAGTACGGGTCAGGCTATCACTGATACCCAGAATTTGATGAACGCTGGATTTGCGGCCCAGGCTCAGCAGATTCAAGGCGGCTTCTCTGGAGTCCAGCAACAGTTGACCGCTGGATTTGGTCAGACTCAACAGGGCTTTACTGATACCCAGAATTTGATTTCGGCCAGTCAGGGAGCGACTAGCTCGCAGCTTCAAAACATCTTCAATAGTCTGACTGGACAACTGGCTAATAATCAGGCTATCTCCAACGAACAGTATGGGCAGCTAGTAGCCATCCAGACCAATCCGTGGGTCAAGCAGTTCTACGAGAACCAAGTAGCTGGAAACAGTAATCTCACTCCTGAGCAGCAGGGATACTTTTGGCAAGCAGTAGAGAATATGGCAATGTACGGCCATCAAGCTGGCGCAGGTATAGGCTCTTACTAAGATGCCAATTCAAGGGCTCAAGTTCAACATACCCACTGGCTCAGAAAATCACCTGTCATTTCAAGCGACAGGTAGTTTCACGGCCTATAACCCGAACGATGGCTACACACTTATAGCCCTTGATAGAACTGCTACCCTACTCGACTATGACCATAAGCTGCCCTCTCAATCTGGAGGACATTTCCCTGGCCCGATCAACTCATACTTGTCAATGTATTTTGTTGACCAGAGTGGTGCTGGATTATCAGGTCAGGTTATTGTGTATGCCTCGCCAGACGTATTACAGATCCCTCAGTTCTGGTCCATTGGTCGAGCCATTCAGTCGCAGGTTACTAGCTTGGACTTGATACAGGGCGTACAGCCGCCGAATCCGCCAGCTAATACTAGTCGGCTTTGGGTTGATGCGAATGGGCATCTGCATATAGCTCAGAGCACTGGTACAGACTTTACAGTCGTAGATAGTACCAACTACGCCACGATCATATCTCTTGGCGCAGATATGTACGGCCCAGTAAATGCGGGACATATTGGGCTCCAGAATGCAAGCTGGATCAGTGCCTACGATACAGTAGGTACACGTCGAAGCCTACTCAGCTTAGCCAACGATAATACTGTCCTCGAGTTGTGTGCTGGAGGCGTGTCGTTTAGATGGGCCAATCAAGCCAACAACGTCGAGTTGATGACACTAACCAACGCTGGCAATCTGTCAGTAGATGGTGGAACTTTGTTGGTTGGAGGCGGCCTGGTTTATTTTACAGACACAAATCACGCCATTCAAAATTCTGGTGGTAATCTGATTTACTTGAGTGGCGCAGGTAATCAGCATTTCTTCTGGGCTACTGGTTCGCCACAAGCGTGGGCGGTAGTCAACACAGGACCAGTCAATATAAATGGCGCACTACAAACAACAGGATTAGGAACGATTGGTGCTGGCCTCAATGTAACAGGCGCGATTACTGCGACCACGACAATAGGACTGCCTCGCGGCCAGCGTCTTATTTGGGGCGATTCTAATACGAGCATTATAGGCGACGGTTCTGACGCAAATATTTACCTCGATACTTGGACGACGCTCTTTGTACGAGCCCAGGGCTACAGTGCAAAGCAACTCGCAAGAATAGTCGGCCCAAATGGCGACCTCGTTATGGCAGGATCTTTAGGCGCTCCTGCTGGTGGATGTAATATTGGCGGAAATTACACCGCTCAGGGAGTAGGCAGTAGTGGATACGCTTTTCAAACAGCGAATGCTGCCGCCGCTTTTGGACAGGGTTACGCTAATGCCTGGATCAATGCCTCAAGTCAAAGCTTCAAAAAGAACATCAAGCCAATAGGCAACCCTCTCGGCATTCTCTTGAACCCTGCACTTAGAGGTGTCGAGTATGACCACGATTGGGAGCTAGAAGAAATCCCAGACTTACGAGAAGCAGTTTCGGGGTCGTCACACCACATTGGATTTGTAGCCGACGCTTGGTTGCCACACGTTCCTGAAATTGTAGCTGTCGATAAAGATGGAGTAGCTGAGGGCATGGACTATGCCCGAGTTACTGCCTTGCTCTGGGAAGGACTCAGAGAGTACATCCAGATTACTAATGACAGATTGGACAAGATAGAACATGCAGCCTGAGGGAACCGCAGTCACTACAGAACAATTGTTGCAGTACATAGGTCAGCTGTACGTGCAGTCTCAAATCTACCAGCAACTACTAGCGACTCAATCTAGGCAACTAATTGAGCGCAATGGAAAGGTCGAGTCTCTTGACCCAGCCATCTCCTGAGCTTACTCAACTCCAGCAACAACAGGCTCTTTTCACCCAAGCTTTGAAAGCAATGTTAGAAGGTAAGTGGGCGGCTGGTCCTGAAACCGTCGAGGCTTACCTCTACGCACTAGATCCAAATATGACAGGCACTTTGAGCCTGGATACTCCTGTCACTGAATCGGAGTTTGTTAGTCCCCCAAAACAATAACCTGGGATGCTAACTACCCGATGGCACCTCAGCAATATAGTTGGACTTGTTCTGTCGCGTCATTTACCTGGGTCATGAACTCGACTGGTATTGATCCAAATTTGACTCGAGAAGAAGCTCTCAACATAATTGGGTATCCTAATTGCGTCAATGAAACATACGGACTAATGTCCGCCGAGTGTTTGATCAATGCTTATAACCACTTTGGATTAGATGCTCGGCAAGCATGGGTAACATATGACCAGGCTTACTCGATCATGACAGAACATACTGGTCAGATCAACCCTCTTGGTATGTATCATTTTATGGCAATGAGGGGAGCCACCCAGGACTTGTGGGTAGCTAATTCAGCCCAGGGTTATATGGGAGTGTGGGACCATCTCAGTAGAAGTCAGTTCAATGCTCTCGGACCAGTTCAAGTTATTTATCTCGTCTAATGGACTGGTTCAAGAATCCGACAGTTCTTATCGTGGGCGGCATCGGAGTAGTTGTCGTCTATTTCTTGATGAAGAACAATAGCTCGAGTTCTACCCAGACAGCTAATGCTCCATCTACTACATCCTCGACTCAAGGCGATCTGACGAACACGGTTCCTGTCGGCCAGAGTTACAGCTATCTAGATGGTTCGGGATATCAGCACATTGCTGCTACCGATCCTTACGGCAACCTTATTGGCTACAATAGTTTGCCACCAGATACTTCTAACCCTCAGCCGAATCAACTTAGTAGTTACGTCGGTTCGATGAGCGGTCAGTACCTCGTAATGCCTTACGGATATACTACTCCACCGTGGGCGACCAATCCTTACACTCAGAACTGAGATGGAATACATCCGAGAACTTGATCGGAAATTAGAAGGGGCTCCTGATAGTGTCCTGACTGCTGGTCTGATTATTGCTGGTATCGTTGCCTGGTTAGTAGCCATCTTCATGAACCCGACTACTAAAGCAGCAGTTCTGAGCTGGATGATACTCCCATGAAAGTAGATCCGCCTCCGACCCGACAAGAGATAGACGATCTGAGAAAGGCCATTAGAGCCCACATTCCAGAGGCAGAGTTTGTCAACAATCAGGGGTGGTATGAAACGTGGTTCCATTACCTTGTGGGACTTAGACGGGGATATCAACAACGCTTCCTCACAGAAGCATATAATGAGCACTCGTCTCATTCATAGTAATGGCGGGAAAGCTCGAGCCTTGTTTACCTGTCTTACTTGTGGAGTAACCTGGCCGTGCTTCGCGGCTCAAGAAGAAGCAATTAGAAAAGGTAGAGAGAAGAACCGATGAATCTTGCGGATGCTTTCAGTCAACTCAATTGTTCGGTCGGCGAAGCTCAGATTATTCTTGGCTCTTTGATTGCAAATCTTAGGGACAGTTATCCAGAGCTTCATGCTACCATGTCTCAAGAGATCGTCGATCTTCACGAGCATATTGAAGAGCCTCCAGTAGAGCCCACTCGAAGTAGTAGCAAGGATAAGTAGCTCTTCTCTTAGGGCGCTATATAGCGCCCTCCTTATAGGGCACACTCGCTATATAGCGACTTCGGGCGCGAGGGTATATGAATCTAGAAGCGGCATCTAAACGAGCCAAAGGTAGGCACGGTCAGAACATCGCGCCTGTGAGCCTACGAGCCGCAATACTTAGGGGCGCACTCAAGGGCCACAAAGTAAACGGCGTTTGGGAGGTCGAGGCCAGCGACCTGGACAAGTACCTCAAGAGTAGGCCGCGGTGGTGGAAGCCTGGCAGTAGCGAGAAGAAGCTGGTCGAAAGTAAGGCCAAAAAGTAGATGAGAAATTTCAAGCTTCAGAAGCTTCGGACAGTTCTGGCCGTTCGGAAGGTTCCGACATTTCCGACATTTCAGTAATGACTGAAAGTTCCGAAGGATCAGAAGTGCCGATCAGTTGAGGTCCTCGAGTAGTTGAGTCGAGTACTCGGGTATTAGTAGTTGACCTGGCCGATCGGGAATAGTAGTTGAGTCAGCGGCTCGAGTATTAGGCGCGGCCAGTAGTCGAGTAGTTTAGTCGAGTACTAGTAGATCGCCCTTAGCACACGCCGAGTATTCTCGTCAAATAATAGAGGGTTTCAATCTCACGAGATTGAAGGTGGGTAAATACCCTCCTTTTTCGATGCGTTGTACTTGGTACAGCTTTTGATCACTTGTACTAGTCCTGAGCGGGAAACCTCAACCATATGTACCACCCGAAAAAGGGGCTCTGAGGCTCCAGACAATTTCGGCCGAGATTGGAGCCCGACAATTGACTCGTCCTGAGCGGCTCGTCAGTCGAGACCGACGCCGACGCCGACGCCGACGCCGAACACTAGATGTCACAAACTTTCACGATTTAGTGAAAACAGCCTCTAGACGCCGATAAATGCTTGCAAGTAGTAGTGCCAACCCTCATACTGAACGCAGTGAACTTCTTAGGAGCCGCCGCCACAACGCTAGGGTTTGGAGCCCTCAGTTTAGCCGCCGTACTAGTCGGGCTCGTCCTGACGTTCGGACTTGTGTCCACTCAGAAAGTGTTGGATAGACTCATTCCAAAGCTACCGATTGTTGTTACCGAAGAAGAAGCTACGGCTCTCTTCAAGCGCACCCGTAACCCTGATGACGTACAGGAGTACGTGGACATTCTTACCCAGTTGGGCATGACGGAAGTCGGTAAGACTTTCAAATTCCCAACCTACGTAGCCTCAGTAGACCTCGTAAATGAGGCGAACGAAGTCGTCGGTCAAGAAGAGATCGAATATTTGACCGACTCGGCCGACGCCGAAGAAGAGGCCGACGTTACCGTTCGTGCCGCAAAGCGCCGTTACCGTGCCGCTGCTAAGGTGCTCGGATTTGACGTCAGTTGGAAACAGCCTAAGGGTTGGTTGATCGGTCGAATCGTAGCCTCAAAGGTTACAACCTCGACTGAAGCGCCCGACGCCGACGCCGATACTGACGAGCCCGAGTCGGAGCCCGCAGTAGTCACGCCGACGCCGACGCCGACGCCGACGCCGACAGTAACGCCGACCGTTAGTGTCGCAT
>Ga0207700_10000722_pt1 | contig 19061 bp, 16 predicted proteins | sample LARL82metaG_FD_184348 | JGI IMG/M metagenome (GOLD analysis project Ga0207700, IMG submission 184348) | Corn, switchgrass and miscanthus rhizosphere microbial communities from Kellogg Biological Station, Michigan, USA - LAR L8-2 metaG... | ecosystem: Host-associated > Plants > Roots >...
TGAGCGGTTTCTGCCATGGTCGCGCGTTGCGTGCGCAATCGCGGACTAAGCGACCACCCCCTCCGATCGTTTGAACGGCGCGCATGAGCCGCCGCAAGGGCGAGGTCACTGGGCACATGAATGAACAGTGTTCCCGCAGTCAGCTTGAGTTGCTGCCCGGCGGCTTTCGCAGCCAAAACCTCGAGTTTTGATGCCTTTCCACCGTGAGCACGGAATTCCTATTCGCGTGGCCGCGGCGGGCATGAGGTGCAATTCCACGTCCGCTTCTGCCTCCCCGATGCCCCCACTGCTGATGCTTTTCGGGAGCGCTTCGGCGGCACGCGCTTGACTTCTTCACCGTTCAAGCTCGGGCGTCCCTCCGGTCCGAGAGTTCGGTATCAGCGCGCCTACTCGCCGCGAGTCGTTGATGGCAAAATCATGACGCCGGCGGACTTGCGGCAGTTGCTCAAATGCATGCTCGAGATTGAGAAGGTCACGGTGTTCTTCTGCTACTCGGAAGCCCGGGAGCAAGCCGCGACCTGCCAGCCGAGCGCTCGGCATGCCAGCGACCGGTGCGCTGGCAAACCGGCCATTCGCGCACGCGATGCAGCGCCTGGAGACGAGTTGCTCGACGGGTTTGATGGCGACAATTTATGGGGCGCGGCACCGCTTCAGCGATCCCTCATGAATTGCAGTAGACATAGCGGACGGGCATCAACCGCGTGTCGTGGCCGGGCGCCTTGACTTGCCGACCCAGGTGATGCGCTTGGGCTATGGCGGCTTAGCCCGCCTCGGCCGGTGCCGGAACTTGCGAGAGAGTAATGACACGTGATGGGCCGATGGGGCTTCGGTTCGTGGCCTCCATCAGGACCGGCAGTCCATCCGGGCTGCGTGAACACAGGCCGGACCCATGGAAGCGACGTCTGTGCGGCACGCTGCATTTCCTCTTGCCAGGCGGGGGGCCACATGAAGCGGCGGTTCAGCCGCTTAGGCCGCGGACGCGGCAAAGGAATCAACTCCCTAGGCGTCCCTCTGGATTGGATGCGGTGTTCTACCAGAAAAGCAGTCATCGGATCGTCAGGCCGGGCCTGGATCAATTGAACGGAAGGAGGCCGCGCCAATGGCCTGCTCGGAATAGAGCTTGTGAATTTCACGTCGGAATCTCGATTTGATTCCTCCGCGAAGTGATTCTTGAAGACCGCGAATACGGCAATCGTCGAAATGACCGTTGCGACAAATATGCCTTCGTACGGATGTAACTACGCGGTCGCATTGGTGTAGGAGCGGACGGCGCGCTGGCGCCGCATCCGCCTCCTTCCGAAATTCAGAGGGCAGTCTAATTTTAAGTGGTTGCGCCTAACGAACCGTTATTGCTGCGGTCATGGGTCGGTAGCGAGTGGCTCTCGACTAGGTCATGATCTAGAACACTTGGGCAGCACGAAACGTAATCCGCTGATCACCATGCCGCGGCGGGCGATCAGAGCGTGGGCCCGCCAGCGGATGGGCGTGATGATGCCTCTTTGTCTTAGTGCAAGTCTACGCGATGCGCGCTAATAATGCCGGTGGCCGTGAACCAGGCCGGAAGCACACATATGGTCGCACAAGGTCCTTCGCCCCATCTTACGAATAGCGCCACATGAAAGTCGAAGAAATCGCCGAAGCTGTTGCCAAGCTGCCGCCGGATCAACTCGCCCGCTTCCGCCGCTGGTTTACCGCATTCGAGGCGGGCCGCGTTAATCCCGCTGAGGAGCTCGACTCTGCTGCGACCAAACTTGGTCGCGTCGCCGGCCGCGCGTTTGCTGAATTGAAAAGGCGCGCGAAGGAACCGTGAGGAAGTGCTAATTGCGTACTAATGGACCGCAGAAGCAGCTCTATTCGATCACCTCGTTAGCCCGGGCGAGCAGCGTAGGGGGCAGTTCGAGTGCGAGAGCACATTCTGCGTGGGGAGAAAGCCTGTCAACCTGCCGGCGCAAGACTATCCTCAATCTCAAAACAACTAAGGCGCTAGGCTTGACAGTGCCCCCGGGTCGCCGGAATTGGCTCAGCGGGCATAAAGAGGAGAAAGCAATGACCAGCAAGGTAATCGGCTCGATCTTCGCGATCCTCCTGACGTGCTCCACCGCCGCCGCAGCCGACATCCGCCGCGTCGTGACCGCTCTCGATGCCAATGATAAGGCGATTGCGCTGTTCGATAGCCACGTCACGCTCGAGCCCGGAAGCACCCCATCGGCCAAGCTATGGGTGACGGACACCGCGCCGGCGGGACTCTCGTTCACGGACGATAGCGGCGCCAAACCGACGGCGCTGCCGCCCAACCTCGGCACCGCGCTGCTCGTTGTCGAATTTCCGCCGCTCGATCCGGCCGAAGAAGTGAAACTTGATCCCAACTTCATGATGAAGGTGATCGGCGAGCGCGCGCCGGCGAGGGGTCTTCCCGTAAGGCATCCGCTGATGCACCGCACTCGGACCGTCGATTACGCTGTCGTGTTGTCCGGCGAGATCGACCTGATGCTTGACGACTCGGTGATGCACGTGAAGGCCGGCGATGTCATCGTCCAGCAGGCGACCAATCATGCCTGGGTCAATCGTGGCACGCAGCCTTGCCGCATTTTGTTTGCGCTGATTGATTCCCAGCAACCGTGACCAACGCCTGAACACGGATCATCGCGAACCCCCGCTGGGCCGCTTGTTGCGTCGGAAGAGCAAAGTTCTCTCGTTGGTTAGCGCTTCACGGCCGGCTGACTTTTCAGCGCCTTGCGCATCGCGAGAGATTATAGAAATGTTGCTCGCATGACTGCGGAGTTTGGTGGGCGCTCAGCAAAAGCCTCTAGGAGGCGGGCGACGGCTGTGATGAGTAGAGCGGAACAAAATAGGCGGGTTGCGCATGATTGTCGTCTCATGGCACAGAGCCTCCCGGCCGGGGAGAACCGCTCTGCGTTGCTGGAAATGGAGGAATGGGACCGGTTGGCCCATCAGCAAGACACGGTACGCATCTGAAAGAATAGGCCGGTTATCCTGGTTTACTAAGCGGCCTTTTGGGGGGCATCCAACGTGTCGGTGCGATCTGTTGCTGGTGAAGAGACAGGTCGCGCGGCGAGCCTCACTAATCCTGCAAGCCACAAAGCGTGCCGATCTGCCCTCAACAGCACATCTCGGTACTCGGGAGTTTTCTTGAGGCCGCGTCGCCCGACTTCTCGCCACGTCTGATAAAACTCATCCGTTAATTCAGGTCGCCGTTGTCCTAACTGTTTCTCGACCAGCATTTCGGTGATCAAGCGTTGGAAACGCACAATGAGGTAGCTGTCGTCTATATTCATACGCACCCCCCGCACCCCAACTGCTGACCTAACAACCCTACCGTAAAAACTGGCTTTTTCTGGAAATGGATACCTTTGCTTACGGTTGTCCAAAAAAATGCGCTCTGTCAGGAAAGTAGGGAGCCATGCTGGTGCCGCCGCCGGCCATGGTTCCCACCCCCATCGCCGCCCCGGGGCGCCGTTACGCACAACGGAAGATGCCGCGCCGCACGCTTTACTGCGGCGTGCTTGTCTAGGCCCGCGCCGGGGTGCTGTGCTGGGCGCTCGGCTGCTATGCTGCGTCGGAGCGTATCCATGAGGCTGACCACGTTCTCGCGGGACGGCTTGACGGCGAAGGGGTCATCGTCTCGCTCATGTTAGTTCGTGGTCAGAGATGCAGCTTTCAGAATGGGGGACCAGCGCGCAATTTCGGCTTTCACCAGCCGCGCGAAACTCGCCGGGGTTCGTTCCTGCTTGGCGGGAATCGATCCACCCAGCTCCGCCAGTCGCTTCCTGACTAAGGGGTCATCGAGCGCCTTATCCAGCGCAGCAGCAAGCTTGGCTGCGATTTCCTTAGGCGTACCCTTCGGCGCGAAAATGCCCGCCCAGATGCTCATCTGATAGTTAATCCCAGCCTCTTTCGCGGATGGGATCTCGGGCAGCGCCGCCAAGCGCTGATTGGCAGAAACCACATAGCCTTTCACCGCGCCCGCTTTGATCTGCTCCGTCACGCTAACTGACTGTTCACAAAGGAAATCGACATGCGAGCCGACCAAATCGTTCATCGCGGGACCAGTACCGCGATAAGCAATGGATATGGGCCTAATCCCCAGCGCCTGATTGAATAGTAGGCAGGCCATATGCGACGACGCACCAATTCCGCCATGTGCCTGTTTTACCTTATCACCGTTCTGCTTCAGGTAGTCCACGAAGTCACTCAGGTTCGTTGCCGGGAAATCCTTTCGCGCAACGATTACGGCGGGCGCATGGGCGGTAAGGCCGATCGGGTAGAAGTCGCGCTCTGAGTCGTACTTAACATTCGGGGTAAGAACCGGCGCGGCGACATGAGAGCCCATGCTTCCCGCCAGCAACGTATAGCCATCCGACTGAGCAGCCGCGACGCGTGCGCTTCCCAATGTGCCGCCGGCGCCGCCAACGTTCTCAATAACCATCTGTTCGCCTAGGGTGCGGCCCATATGCTCTGTCACGATGCGCGCGACGACGTCACTCGGACCGCCGGCAGGGAATGGGACAACCACGGTAATAGATCGAGTTGGATAGCTCTGCCCATGCGCAACGAGTGGCATAGCGCTGAAACCAGCGAAAGCAACTAAATAGGTCAACTTCATGATGGCACCCAACAGCTCCTCTATAGCTTTACTTCCCGTGGTGGTTGGAGTTGCTCCCTAGGGAAGCGGTCCGAACGCGATTGGTTAGCCTCGCAACATCATCGTCTTCGCCTACTCTGTTGGTCGCGCCATTGCAGGAATTGGCGAAACAAAGCTTCGCGATCGGGTTGACTTGTCGGCGCGCCAGTTCCGATACGATCAAGGAACGCTTGAAAATCGCGGCTGATATCTTCTTGTGCGGATCCTGAAGGACCGTAGAAACGTTCCAGCATCTGCTCGGCGATGGTGTGCCGCGTCCAACCCGGAACCGTGGCACTCAAATTGACGTCCCGCCACTTTGGATGACGGGGCGCCACCAAAAACTGATCCCAGTTTGCAAAGAGCCGTTCGGTGAAGCGTTCAATGCGCCGGTATCGATCGCTACCCTTTGGCCAGTTGAACACGGAAAGAACTGCTGGTACTGCGATAGTCTCGATTTTCTCTCCTTCTGCAATGAGCGATGGGTAGTCCTTTTTCTCGAACTCACCCACCGTGTAGTAATCGGCAAGGGTTTGCGTGTAAGGAATCGGGACGAGGTGGAGACCGGAGTTCGGCGAAATTCTCGTGAAGAAGTCAACCGGCTTTCCGACGACCCGCACCAGTGCATCGACTTCTCCACTTCGCAGCTTCTGCAAAGCGCTTTGCTGGTCGATCAGGACCTGATCGACCTGGACCCCGTGACGCTGGAACACGATCGTTCCCGTCAGACTGGATCCGCTTCCCGCCGGCCCAAAATTGACTCTCCTCCCGCGCAGATCTTCGAGGGAGCGGATGTCGGTCTTTGCTAGGATGTGTAGCTCCGCGATGGGCAGACGCAGAATGTAGTGAATCCGGTTTTGCAGGTTCGGCGTTTTGCGCTCAGTCCTAAAGTATTCGAAGACGTCGGACTGTGTGACGGCGAGATCAACACCGCGCAGATACAGTAGATCGTCTAGATTGGAAGCCGCGCCGTAGGACACCATCGGCAGAATGCGAAGGTTGTCGCCGTCATCGAGAACCTTGGCCAGTTCATCGGCAAAACGCATGTAGGTGCCGTCGATGAGGCCGCCGGCGATTCCTACGGTCCAGGCATTCTTGCGTTCTTTAATGGCCCCCTCGGTGCCACCTTGTTGGATTGACTTTGGGATCGCCTGAGCAGCGGCGAAATCGGTTTGAAAGAGAAGAGTCAGAAGGGCAATAAACAGGACGCGGCTGAGCTTAGGGTACATCTGTACAATCCCCCGACGTCAGATGTCGTGGTTGTCGTTTCAGCGCGTCGCAGTTCCTTGAGTTAACATTTCGAGCCGCCGTGGCGCCGCTGGTGAACCAAGCTCGATCGCTTTTTCGTACCAGACGCGCGCCATGGCAGCATCAGGCGTGAAGCCGTAGACTTTGAGTTCTCGCAAAACGAAAGGATCGTAGGTCGCACCAAGCGCCAGCGCCGCCTCGGCGTGGTTCGCGCCGGCGGCCCGTTGAAGCACAAGGCGCGCGGCGGCAAGATCGCCGCTTGCAATAAGGTCCTTGCCGCGCTTCAGAAGCAGGATGATCTCTTCGCTATCAAGACGACGCTGCAAAGCGGGAGGAGATGGGTCTGCTGGTACGATTTGATCCCGATTGGGTATAAGCTGAATTGGCTCCGGCACACTCCCGATTTCATTCGAGTCAATTTGGCGGAGCGTAGTGGCTAATTTTGACGGAAGTACCTCTTGCTGATCACCTTGATGAACCGGTGCAGATACGATCGACGGCACCAGCGCAACCTCCTCCCCATCGAGCCGTCCTCCGGCGGCGACAAGTGGCTGAGACGATACCTCCTGATCTCGATCAGGTTGGATCTGAACGGGGTCCGATGAGACCGTTTGTAGGGCTGCACGTTCTTGGAGTTGAGGGAGCACCGGCACCGATGAGATCGGCGATTGCCATGCGACATCTATCGCTTGCCGATCGGCGATTTGATTATCGGGAAGGCGCAGCTTGGCAATAAGTTTGACGGTGCCAACAAAACCTTGCGGGGGAGCGATCCAGGCGTAATCGAGCTCAGTTGCGGGAATTTCCCAAGCATCCGTGCCGACTGGAATGCCCGCTGATAACTCCATCCCAGGCAGTAGACCCTCGATATAGACGACAGCCTCCTCAACCAGTCCTTGAACCGCCAATCCGAGCGGCGCGGGTTCACCTACGGTTCCATACGAAGGCTGTATGATGAGCCTGGGCTTGGTCCGCTCGGCTGCTGTTGAGAAACCGTCGATTACGCTTGTCAGCCGTTGGCGGATGCCGTTAGGCGAAAGCTCTCCCGTAACTAGGAGGATAGTAGTCGCCACCGCCAATGTCGTCATGAGGCAGATGAAAATCGTCAGTCGTGGACTGCTTCGAACCTGCGATTTTGCCGGATCAACGGCTGGATTGAACGAGTCATCGGGCCGAACGGATGGCGAGATGGATTTGGTTGGCTCGATCGGTTCAGTCGAAACTTTTGTGGCGGGCGGGGTGTTACTAAGCACCCGCGTACCTGCGAGCGCGTTCGCTGCCTCTGACACCTGTCCGAGCCAAAAATCCCGGATGCTCGAGCCATCAGCCGGAGAGCTCATGTATCGCCTCTTTACCAGGCGTCCGGTGGGTGGCCTCTTTCGTTTTGTCGCACGAACCCGAGCTTAACTCGCCCTTGTCTTCTTCAGCGTTATTCGTGGAAATCAGAGCGGTCATTGGGCACCCCATCCCAGACGCCTAATCGAACGCCCATGGTAAATTCGTTGCAACGTGAAAATCGTTGCGTCCAAAAAATAGCGTTGGCTGAAGAGAAAGTTCCAGTCCAACGGTCGTTCTTAGGTAGCTACTGCGCAAAACGGTCAGCAGGGTTTTTTGCGTACAACTCACCCAGACTCACCCATCCCTGAGCGGGGTTCTTTGTTCGGCCTGCGCGACTTGGCGCAAAACCGGCGCGGGCGACGAGGGCGGTCGCTGCATCATATTCAGGGGTTAATCGATCTAGTACTTGCAAGCTCCCCCACACGAAGCACGCGCCGAATGGCGGGCAAGGGGTTGTCGTCTTCAAGCCGACAATCGATGAAAAATAGGCCGCGTCAGTTGGCGCTTTTCCGAGCAGATAAGTTCTCGCGGCCAGGCGGCTGTTCATTGAGGCGCAAGAGCTGCCTCAGTGGCGCGCTGCTGCTGCTGACGCGTAAGTTTGGCCCCGGTGGCGTGCCGAGCAGCCTGCAAAGAAAAAGCCCCACACCACGTCGGGGCTTAGAACCAAGGGGAGCCCATGGGTGTGACACAAAGAGCTGATGAGTCTGCCCATTAACGGGCGCGGGCCGGCCCATATCATCGGGGGTGGAGACCAGGGCCTGCCCGCTTCGGCGCTACAGGAACCCATCGGGGGGTTGGGGGTGCTTCCGTATCTACCGCGTGAGTAGGGTGCAACGCTTCCGGCCTCGGAAGATGTGACCGCCGTCACAAATTTATGCTTCGGGTACTCATCATTTTTTGGACATCGTGGGATCGATGTTCAATCGCCAAAATGCGCACGTCACAGCGGCAACGGCAGGCGCGCGACGCGCATAGCGGCGGGCTCTTCGTTGTTGGACATAAGCTTGTGTAGGAGCCATCTGTGAGGGGGCATAGGCTTGCGACGGAGGAGAGGCTGGAGACATTTGTTGGGCATTAGCCTCTACCAACCAGGCGGCCGGAACCAAACCGCCCACGCTTGCGATGGCGATCAGAGCGCGTTTCATCGTTTACCTCCCTTCAGAATGGCCAACGTGAATCCCCCGAAGCGCTCGACCACTCGCGGCCGGCGGCGGTCGTGAACCCTTATCCGGCGACAACGGCAGACTGCGCGCCTGATTGCGCGGAAGCTACTTGCCGACAAGTTGTTGTCGCCCAATCGACAGCCAACTGCGAGGGGGATTGCAGCGGCAGCAGCGAAAGCGTCCCACACAGCCCACATCGCAGCTACGGAAAAGCTAATCACGGCGATGCTACGCCAATTCTATCGAGAAAGCGTACGCCCTCCCGTGTAAGGGCCGCTCCCTTTTGGAGGAAGAGGGAGCTTAGCACGACGTGGATGTCTGGTGAGTAAGCGCCACTTACTCTCTTCGCCACGGTTCAGCGAATGCCGCCATTGCCGCCTCGCGCGTTGCGGCATAGCCGTGGGTTGGCGTCGCGTCCACATCCAAGGAGAGCCGACCGGCACGGCATTGGCCTTGAAGATGCGCCCGACAACTTCGCCATCTTCGAGCACGTCGAAATCGTCGTCGTTCCATTCGCCGGAGGGGCGAGAGGCCGAGGCGCGTTTGAGGATGAGGTAATCCTTCTCCATTGGACAGCCCAACGGTTTGAATTCCTGTGGAGTGCCGCTTGAGCGGCCTCGCGTGATGGGCGAATCAGACTAGCCTGGGAGCGTCTAGGCCCGTCCACACCTAGATCGAGTCTCATTGGCCTCCCTTGAAAGCCTCGGTTGAAGCCGGGGCTTTCATTTTGCCTGGACGTTCGGCACGTCGAGCTTGGCGACAAGAGCGGGGCTAAAGCCGCTCGCGAATCAGCAGCCGCCGCCTGTCTCGCCTCCCCTCGAGAGCAGCGGCAGACATTCTCCTGCCCCGCGATCTGTATCGCCTCCTGCACCGCCTCCTGCGCCAAGCGGTGGGGGGCAGCCATTGCATGACTTTCGTGAACCGAGGCGCGTCGATTTTTTACCTCTACACGGACGGCGGAACGGTCACTTTGTGCGACCACTCGGGCCAACCGATCCGCGCTAACGGCAAAATGTTTCAGGCTCGATTAGATCGGGGCGAGAGCGGTTGCGCAGGCGCTTTGGCGCGAATCGCGTGGTGAGAAGCACGATCACTTTGATGGGCCGATCCTGTACCAAGATCCCCCGGTGCCGGTATGAGCGAACTTATTTTTGCCGACAATTTGGCGCGCACGCTCGAAACAACGGAAGAAGAGATTTACGAACTGGCGCGTACCCGCAAGCTTCCGTTTGCGATCAGCATGTCAAAACCAAGGCGTTTGTTCATTGAGGCACGCGATCTGCCTCAGTGGCGGACTGCTGCCGCTGACGCGGAGCCGAGATGAAAGCACCGTGGGCGGGCCACGGGGTGGTGGAGTTGGCCGCGCTCTCCGCACTGTCTGCGCTTGGCTGTGTTGTTGCGGCGGGGCGGGCTGACCTCATGTTCGTCGCTCTCTTTGGCGCTGCCAGCACAGTCGCAATTACCGAGACGATACGACGTTTGCGCTAAGTCCGATCTCGCGCGTGCTGCGATCTGTGCGTTAAGCGCAGTTCCGTGTTCGAAATGTCACACCAATCCGATTTCAGAAGTTGCGCTATTGTGGAGAGAGCGGGCGTCCATTTACAGTCCGAATCGTCACGTGTTGACCCCACGTGACACGCATATCCCAGCCTTGGCCCCGGCCTTGCTGCCGGGGCTTTTTACTCCAAGCGGCGCTTTTTTTCAAAATGTCCGCCTTGCGCGTAACCGGGGGGTCGAAAGTCCCGAGATAAAGTCGTGTAAGTACCAACGTATGTGGCGCTTGCTGTGAGACCAAAGCACCCGCCGCACAATACTTTCGGTCAGTTTATTTTTGGGCACGCGTATCAATATAATCCGGCGTTTTTTTCAATTAGGCTCTCGTCATGAAAGCGACGCGCACTACACCTGCCGCCAAACTTGTCGTCGTGATCGAGGACGATCCTCTAGTCCTTGAGGCGGCTGGGGGACTGCTGCACTCCTGGGGCTGCGACGTCGTCACTGCTAAGTCCTGCGACGAGGCCTTAGTGAACCTCGTTGAAACAGAAGCGCGTCGGCGGCCTGATCTGATTGTGAGCGACTATCAATTGTCACGAGGACTGACAGGAGTCGACGCCGTCGAAAGGCTCTGCAGCGCGTTCGGAAAAATTCCAGCGCTTCTCATCAGCGCCGATCCGACCTGTCCTCCGTGCGAGGTCGGCCCCAGGTCATACCAACTTTTGTACAAGCCGGTGAATGCTGAGAGGTTTCACGCATCGCTCTCTCCGATGGTGGACGTTATTAACAAGGTGCTTGCGTTGCGTGCCAATGGAGACGCTCGGTTTCGCTTTTGATGGAAATGTCCGCCTTGCCTACGCACGGCCGCAGCCGCCACCAGCATGGCTTTTACCGAATTCCCGCGTCAATTAGGGTCCGGGGTGCTTTTTTGGACAGGCCGTGCGATTTCAGAGTCGGTGGCCATCTCGGACTAGGCACATTGGATGGTGCGCGCGAACGTGAACGCAATTGCTCCATGTGACCCGCAGTACATCGAGGCACTCGGTCTCGCCGTACACAATTTCGCTTGGCTTGAATACCACGTCATTTGGGTTATCGAGGAATTGGAGCCGAATTACTGGGAAGCTTACGCATCTAAGGCAAAGACCGCAGGTGCGCTGGCCGACGACTTCGATCGGGTTATAAAAGAGCACGCCAAAGGACACGCAATAGAGGCGGAGTTGCGCGATGTCTCTAACGAGTTCCCTAGGCTCAAGTATTTCCGCGACAAGTTACTTCACGCGATCCCCATGACCGGATCTGACGGTCGGCGGCTGCACCACCTGACACGCGACATTGCCTGGAGCCTTGACCGGGTGCGCCAAGCGGCAACGGAGTTTGCAACTGGCGCGGAGAGCGCTCAGGCGGTGTTTCAGAAGTTATGCGGCCGCCCCGCGACTCGGGTTAACCCCGCTCTCGGATCAGCAGGCGGCTGCGCTGGTCCTAGTCCAATGCAAACAGCTTGATGGCCTCAGCCTTCTCGCGATCGGGCGCTTCGACCGAGCCGAGATATTCGCCGCGACTGCGCATGATGACGACGCGCCAGCTCCGCAGCTTGGCTGACTTCTTTAGGCGGGTACGCTGGGACACCGGCAAGATAGTGACCGCAGAGCGGGAACAGGAGTCGGTTTGCTCAGCCGCCTCTGGAGCCCCTCTCACAGCCCATTAGAAGGCCGTGGCCGCCGCTACACAGGCAAGGACGTGCCAAAATCACCAGTGCAAACAATGTGGCCGTTGGGGACCATCGATCCGGAGGCGTTGCCCGTGGCTTCTATCACAATTCCAGGAGCCTTTTGTCGGCCAGCCCGCGCAACAGCGCCCCGACATCCGCCAGAACTCTCTCGCGCGGCGCCGCGTAACGCTTCGCCAGCTCATCGATAAGCTCGGCGAAAGTGACTTCGCCGGTGCAGCGCTTGATGATCTCGGCCGCGATTGCATCGGCCTTGAACACCCGTTCCGGCGCAAGCAGAATCCAGCCGCCCTGGGCTTCGTTGTGGACGAGCCGGACCCCGCGCGGCAGTCGCGGCCGCGCCTCGGAGGGGATCAGCGCGCTTGGATCGCTCAGGCGGTGCTCCAATCCTGCGGCACGAAGGCGCCGGGCGGAACATGCTTCGGTGCCACATAGGCATGATAGAGCGCATCCAGCATCGCCCACAGCACGTCGCACTTGAATTCGAGCGCTTTGAGCACGGCCTGCTGGGCGTCCGGCGTTTCGGCGTGGCGCTTGACGTAATCGAGCGCGAAGTCGGAGTCGCGCTGGGCAAGCGGCGGGCGCGCGGAGAAATAAGCGAGCGTGTCGGCGCTGACGAAGTCGTAACCCTTGAGCATGCCGGTGAGCCGCTCGCCGATGATTTGCGGCGAAAACAGCTCGGTGAGCGAAGAGGCGACGGCCTCGAGCAGGCTCTTCTCACGGACGAAGTGCACATAGGCTTCGACGGCAAAGCGCGTTGCGGGGAGTAACCCGAGCGAAACGACGTAGTCCCGGTCGAGCCCCAATCCGTCGGTCAGCTTGAGCCAGCGGGCAATGCCGCCCTCGCCGCCGCGCTCGCCATCGTGGTCCACGAGGCGTCGCCGCCACTCCCGGCGCAGTGCCGAGTCCTCACAGCGCGCGATCAAGCTCGCGTCCTTCAGCGGGATCGTCGCCTGGTAATAGTAACGATTGAGCGCCCAGGCTTGCACTTGGCCCTTCGTGCATTTGCCGCCGTGCAGCAGCACATGGAACGGGTGTAGCCGATGATAGCGCCGCGCGCCGATGTCGCGCAGCTGCGCTTCGAGTTCGGAAGGGGTCATCGGCTTCACAGCGTGATCTCCATTCCGTCTTCGGCGATTTCCCAGCCCTTGCCTTCCACGTGCAGGCGCTCGGGGGAACCCGCGATCAGGATCGGATTTGTGTTGTTGATGTGCACATAGACGCGCCGACCAGTGAGTCCCTCGAGGGCGGCCAGGGACCCATCCTCGCCGTCGATCGGCATGTGCCCCATGCGGCGGCCGGTCTTGGCGCCGGTACCGGTCGTGATCATTTCGTCGTCGCGAAATAGGGTGCCGTCGAAGAAGACCAGATCGGCGCCCTGCATCCGTGCCAGCATCGCCGGCGTCACGGCGGCAGCGCCGGGGACATAGACGATGCGCGTCTCGCCGGCGCAAAGCTCGATGCCGACGTTAGCTGCCGTCTCGCTGGCGGTCTCCGGATTGTCGCTTTCGAGATAGAGGGGCACCTTGCCCGGAACCGTGAACAGTTGCGCCTGCAATCCGCCGGGCAGCGGGAGCGCTGCGGCGGGAACGACGGCCTTGCACGTGACTACGTCCGACGCCAGCACGCCGAACATGGCGTTCTCCGCGAGCGTGGCAAGCGTGACGGCCGTGGCGTACAGCCGGAAGGGCTCGCGTTCGCGCAAGCTCAGCAAACCCGCGACTTGATCGATCTCCGCGCCGGTGAGCAACACCGCTTTGATCGGGCTTCCGCGCGTGCCATTGCGCGGATGCAAGGCCCGCGATTGCCGAATCTGCTGGGGAAGATCGGGAGAGGCGTTGATCAACAGCCAGCTTTCGCCGTCGGCGGTGACGGCAAGGCTTGCCTGGGTGCGCGGCTGCACGCGCGCATCACCCGCCCACGCCAAACGGCATGTCGGGCAGCGACAGTTCCATTGCGGAAAGCCTCCCCCCGCCGCCGAACCCAGGACGCGGGCGGTCAATCGCCCCATTCAGGATCGACGCAAGTGGGCGGATCAGAACTCGGCCGGCAAATACCCGTTGATCTCCAGGCCGATGCAGATCTCAACGAGGGTCGGGGTTGTCCAGGCCATTGGTCGCCTTCCCTAGATGTCCTAATTACAACAAACTAGGGCGGGGCGGACCGGTGCGCAAGGACCTGAGCAGCGGAGACCAATGAAAAACCGGACCCTTGCGGGTCCGGTTGTAGTTTGTCGGCGCGGGGGCCGACAATCACCTTCCAGAGGGGAACAGCTGACGGCGCTACGATTGCAATCTGGGAGGATGGACAATCGCCGGCCGCCAGTCACCGCAGTATGCAGCCGCGATTTTCCCACACAACGCAAAGGGTTGCATGCCAGCCATGCGGCAACTGGTAGGCAGACGCATTCACCGGATCTTGGCCGGCGCGAACGTGGCGGACATCTTCGCTAGAAGTGCCAGCGCTGTGCTTTTGCGACGAGAAAGTCGCGGAACACCTGCACCCGCGCCACCGTCTTGAGCTCTTCCGGATAGACGAAATAGGCGTCGAGGGCGATGGTGTCGGACTCGCCGAACAATTGCACCAGCCCGCCATTCTCCTCGACCAAGTAATCCGGCAGCAAAGCAACGCCGATTCCTCGCTGGCATGCGCGCAGCACACCGAGCACGCTGTTGATTGTCAGCACCGGCGTGCGCGCACCCTTGCCATTGCGCCCAACCTCGATCAGCCAGCGCCGGTTCTCGAGATAGTTAGGCACCGTGCTGCCGCCCAACAGCAGGATGCGATGGTTGTCCAGGTCATCGAGCGCGCGCGGCGTGCCGAACCGCTTGACGTATTCCGGCGAGGCGTAAGCGTGGAAGCGTACCGAGAACAGCTTGCGCTGGATCAAATCGGGCTGCGTCGGCAGGCGCAGGCGAATCGCCACGTCCGCCTCCCGCATCGCCAGGTCGAGTTCCTCGTCCGTGGTGATCAGCGTGACATGCACGTCGGGATAAAGCTCGATGAACTCACCCAAGCGCGGGGTGAGCCAATGGACGCCAATGCCGGGGGTCGTCTGCACCCGCAGTTCCCCGTTCGGCCGCTCGCGGCTGTCGGTCAGCTTTGCGCGCGCGGCTTCAAGCTTCATGAAGACGTCGTGCGCGGTGTGATGCAGCAACTCGCCCTGCTCGGTCAGAATGAGCCCGCGCGCATGGCGGTGGAACAGCGACACGCCGAGCTCCTGTTCCAGTGCCGAAACCTGCCGCGACACCGCGGATTGGGACAGCCCCAACTGCTCGCCGGCATGGGTGAAGCTGCCGGCCTCGGCGGCGGCGTGGAAGACCTTCAGCTTGTCCCAATCCATGCTCATTGGCGCACCTGGCAAGGCCGTCACTCGGCCGCGACGGCCGGCTCCGCCTCGCCCTGTAGAGCGAGGAAGCGTTCGGCCTCGAGCGCGGCCATGCAGCCCTGCCCAGCGGCGGTAACCGCCTGGCGATAGACGTCATCGGTGACGTCGCCAGCGGCAAACACGCCGGCCACGGAGGTTGCGGTCGAGAACGGCGCGGTCTTGATGTAGCCCGAGGGCTTCATGTCCAACTGCCCGACGAAAAGCTCGGAGGCGGGCGTGTGGCCAATGGCGACGAATACGCCGTCCGCCGTCCGCTCGGTGAACGCGCCCGTTTTGACGTTGCGCAGGATCACGCCCTTCACTTTGAGCGGGCTCTCTTCGCCCACGACCTCCTCGAGGACGGTGTCCCAAATCACCGAAATCTTAGGATTCTTGAACAGACGATCCTGCAGAATCTTCTCCGCGCGGAAGCCATCGCGTCGGTGAACGACGGTAACGGTAGCGGCGAAATTGGTCAGGAAGAGCGCTTCCTCGACCGCGGTATTGCCGCCGCCGATCACCAGCACCTCCTTGCCGCGGTAAAAGAATCCGTCGCAGGTGGCGCAGGCGGAAACGCCATAGCCCTTGAATTTCTGCTCCGAGGGCAACTCGAGCCAGCGCGCCTGAGCGCCGGTCGCGACGATCAGGGTATCGGCGAGATAGCCGTCGCCGGAATCGCATTCGATCCGGAATGGCCGCCGCCGAAGATCGACCTTGTTCACGTGGTCGGCGATGAGCTTGGTCCCGACGTGCTCAGCCTGCTTTTGCATCTGCTCCATGAGCCAGGGACCCTGGATGACGTCGACGAAGCCGGGGTAGTTCTCCACATCGGTGGTGATGGTGAGCTGGCCCCCCGGCTGGATGCCTTGAATCAGCACCGGGTCCAGCATGGCCCGGGCGGCATAGATTCCGGCGGTATAGCCTGCAGCCCCCGAACCGATAATGACGAGCTTGGCGCGGTTCATCTGGCCCATCCACGAAGACCCCTGGTGCCCTGGAAGCCAAGGGCGTGCGGCAAATCGCGCCGGCGGCGTCGTTTTGCGGTACGCGCTCGAACTTTGACGGCGCCCCCGATCGGGCCTCCCACCGTTACCGTTCGGTCCCCCCGGCCGAGCGCGCGCGGGGATCGATCGGAACGCGCATTGATGCTCTGCACAATTTATGACTTCGCGGCAGCCATGCAAGATATGCAGACCAGGAACCACAACCTTGTGAAAGCCGATGGTGGCGCAATACCGCTGAGCAATAATGTTTCGCGCCCGCGGCGCGCTGTTGCTAACAATTGGGCCAGCCAAGGTCAGTTCGGGAGTTTTCCGTGCCCGCCCGCCTCGACGCCATTGACCGGCAGATCCTTGAGGAGCTGCAGGAGGATGGCCGAATCACGAATGTTGAGCTCGCCCGCCGCGTCGGCATCTCGGCGCCGCCCTGCCTGCGGCGGGTCCGCGCGCTCGAGCAGGCCGGCTACATCAAGGGCTATCGCGCCCTGCTCGACGAGAAACGTCTCGGTTACGAGGTGACCGTCTTCGCGATGGTGCACCTGACGAGCCAGGCCGAGGCCGATCTCAAGGCTTTCGAGGATTTCGTGCGCGCCCAACCGCTGGTGCGCGAATGCTGGATGATTTCCGGCGAGATAGACTTCATCCTCAAATGCGTGGCACCGGATCTCAAGACCTTCCAGGCTTTTGTTGCCGAGCTCACGGCGGCGCCGCACGTGCGCAACGTCAAGACCTCGCTGACGCTGCGCAATTCCAAGGACGCCGCCATGGTGCCGTTGAATCTGAAGGCGCGCTAAGCCGAGCGGCAAAGCCACATCTGTGCCAATTCATTGTGACGCGTCGGCGGGCACGCTGGCGAAGGCCGGCATCACCTCGCGCGCGAACAGCTCGAGCGAACGCAGCGACTCCTCGAGGCTCATGTCGCCGAACGCCAGCCAGGCGACGAAATAGTTGCTGCCGGTCGCCTCGATCTCCGCGGCGATGAAATCGCGGACTGTGCGCGAAGATCCCGCAACCGCGTTGTCGATCGCCGCGAGCTCGTCGAACGTGGGCGGGTAAAGCGTCGCGATCCGCGGCTCGGCGCCATGCCGCGCGAACAACCAGCGGAAGTTGCCGCGCCAGCGCGGATAGGCGCGCCGTGCGATTGCAAGCGCGGCCTCATCGCTGTCCGCCACCACCACATGGCGCGCGACCCCCATGAACGGATGATGCCGCTTGCCGAGGCGGGTGCGTTCGGCGCGGTAGCGATCGAGGATCAAGCGCACCATCGGCCGCAGCGCGATCGTCACGATGTTGACATCGTTTGCCGCCGGCCAATCGGCGTTTTCGGGGATCGTGATTCCGTACCACAGCGGCGGATGCGGGCGCTGCAGCGGCCGCAGGATCATCGGCACCTTGTGAAACTGGTAGTGCTTGCCTTCGAACGTCAGCTCGTCAGAGGTGAGGCCATTGAGAATGAGCTGGAATGCTTCGTGATAGATCTCTGCGGTCTGCGCGAAGTCGAGCCCATATGCGCGGGTCTCGAACGGCGACACGCCCCGCCCGATTCCGAGCTCGAGGCGCCCGCCGCTCATCTGATCGAGCATGCAGATTTCCTCGATCAAGCGCAGCGGATGATAGAACGGCAGGAGATAGACGAGTGGGCCGAAGCGCAAGCTCTTGGTGCGCTGCGCCAGCGCGGCGAGGAACAGTCCCGGCGAGGCGGCGCAGCCGAGCGGCGTCGAGTGGTGTTCGGCGAGGTGATAGCCATAGATGCCGCTGCGATCGTAGGCTTCGATCAGCTCAAGTCGATCGGAATAGAGCTTCGCGAGCGGACCGCCCGCGTCGTCCATGTGATCGAATACGCCGAACTTCATGGGAATGCGCCGCGGGACCGCGCTCGCCCGCGCGGCTTAGCCCCTCTCGCGGCCTCCAGGACCGCTTCCGCTATCGCCACTCGACCTTTTTGATTTCGTAGGCCTTGGCCCCGCTTGGCGTCATCACCTCGACGCTTGTGCCCTTGCCCTTGCCGATGAGCGCGCGGGCGAGTGGCGAGGTGATCGAGATCTTGCCTTTCTTGGCGTCGGCCTCGGGCTCGCCGACGAGCTGCCACACCTGTTTCTTCTCGGTGTCCTCGTCGACAAGCGTTACCGTCGCGCCGAATGTGATGGTATCGCCCGAGAGCTTAGAGACGTCGATGACCTCGGCGCGCGCGAGCTTGTCCTCGAGTTCGGCGATTCGCGTCTCGTTGTGCGACTGCGTCTCCTTGGCCGCGTGGTATTCGGCATTCTCCGACAAGTCGCCGTGGGTTCGCGCGTCGGTAATCTGCTGGATGATACGCGGCCGCTCGATCTGCTGGCGGTGCTTGAGCTCATTCTGGAGCGCCGCATAGCCGTCTGCCGTCATCGGGATCTTGTCCATCTGTTCCTTCGAGCCTCCGACTTCAGCCGAGAGACAATAATTCCGATCGCGGGCCGAAGGATCATCCGGCCACGCGACCCTGAACCCTGTCCCAATCACGTACCGTCAGGCGACCGGCCCCGGTTTCCCGGATGCGGCCTTGCCGCCGAAATAGCTCTGCAGCGCGCGCACCTCGAGGTCGCCCCCGAGATAAGCTTTGATACCCTGCGCTGCGGCGACGGCCCCAGAAAGAGTGGTGTAGTACGGCACTTTATGCAAGAGGGCGGCGCGCCGCAGCGAGCGGCTGTCGGCCAGGGCGGTCGCCCCCTCGGTGGTGTTGAAAACCAGCTGAACCTCGCCGTTTGCGATGGCATCGACGATATGGGGCCGGCCTTCCAGGACCTTATTGATCCGTCCGGCCGGCAGCCCCTGCTCGGCGAGGTAACGCTGGGTGCCCGAGGTGGCGATGATGCGGAACCCCAGCGAGACCAGAAGGCGAACGGCCTCCAGGACCCGCGGTTTGTCGGCGTCCCGCACCGAGACGAAGACGGTGCCGGCGCGCGGCAGCCGAGAGCCCCCGCCGATCTGGCTCTTGGCGAAAGCGATGGCGAAGTTGCGGTCAATGCCCATCACCTCCCCGGTTGATTTCATCTCCGGCCCGAGCACGGTATCGACCCCGGGGAAGCGGGCGAAGGGAAAGACCGCC
>Ga0207700_10000725_pt1 | contig 19049 bp, 16 predicted proteins | sample LARL82metaG_FD_184348 | JGI IMG/M metagenome (GOLD analysis project Ga0207700, IMG submission 184348) | Corn, switchgrass and miscanthus rhizosphere microbial communities from Kellogg Biological Station, Michigan, USA - LAR L8-2 metaG... | ecosystem: Host-associated > Plants > Roots >...
CCTGACCAGCCTCGGCCTCAAGGAGGCCAAGGACCTGGTCGACTCGGCGCCCAAGCCGCTCCTGGAGCGGGTCAACAAGGAGACCGCGGACAAGGCCCGGGCCGCCCTGGAAGGGGCCGGTGCGGCCGTCACGGTCAAGTAACGATCTGGCGCAGTCAGCCCAGGTGCCGGGCCCGCGAAAACCATGCGGGCCCGGCACTTTCGTGCCGCGCGGGCCCGGATGCCGGGGCTCGCCAGGCGATCGCGGGCGGGCCCGGAATAACTTCCGCGCGAACGCTGTTAGCAGAACTGTTAGTCTTACCCCGGAGCACACAACCCCACACGCAGGCCCGTATGTGGTGTTCGTCACGTCACTGAAGATGGCCAGACCACACGACGTGGACTTGACGTTTTGCCTCGAACGAGCCATGCTGCGGAGCAACCGTGAACCTCAGAGTGAGATACAGTTGACGAGCGGTGTAGCTACGGGCTACACTGCCAATTTGCGCTGCACTCTTACGTCCTCGGCATCCTCGAACCCTCGCGGCGTCGCCGCAGGGCGTTTCGTGTGCGTGCGGTGAGTAGTCGGCCACAAGCTCGGAAGGACCCCTGTTGGCAGCATCGCGCAGCGCCTCGGCCGCCAGTACAGCCCCTCGTCGTGTTTCCTTCGCCCGCTTCAAAGAACCTCTTGAGGTTCCCGGCCTCCTCGCCCTGCAGACCGATTCATTTGACTGGCTGCTGGGCAACGAGCGCTGGCGTGCGCGGGTGGACGCAGCGCGCGAGGCCGGCCTGAAGGAGGTTCCGGAGCAGTCCGGTCTCGAGGAGATCTTCGAAGAGATCAGCCCGATCGAGGACTTTACGGGAACGATGTCTCTCTCGTTCCGTGATCACCGGTTCGAGCCGCCCAAGTACTCCGTGGAGGAGTGCAAGGACAAGGACATGCATTACTCGGCCCCGATGTTCGTCACGGCCGAGTTCATCAACAACAGCACCGGGGAGATCAAGAGCCAGACCGTGTTCATGGGTGACTTCCCGCTGATGTCACCCCGGGGGACGTTCATCATCAACGGCACCGAGCGTGTCGTGGTGTCGCAGCTCGTCCGGTCGCCTGGTGTCTACTTCGACCGCCAGGTGGACAAGACGTCCGACAAGGACATCTTCAGCTGCAAGGTGATCCCGTCCCGTGGCGCCTGGCTCGAGTTCGAGATCGACAAGCGGGACAGCGTCGGCGTCCGCATCGACCGCAAGCGCAAGCAGAGCGTTACCGTGCTGCTCAAGGCGCTGGGCTGGGACGACGCGCGGATCCTGGAGCGCTTCGGCGAGTACGAGTCGATGCGGGCCACCCTGGAGAAGGACCACACGTCCGGCCAGGATGACGCCCTGCTCGACATCTACCGCAAGCTGCGCCCGGGTGAGCCGCCGACCCGGGAGTCGGCGCAGGCTCTCCTGGAGAACCTGTACTTCAACCCCAAGCGGTACGACCTGGCCAAGGTCGGCCGTTACAAGATCAACAAGAAGCTCGGGCTGGGCCTGCCGATCCAGCAGGGCACGCTGACCGAGGACGACATCGTCGCGACCATCGAGTACCTGGTCCGGCTGCACGCCGGCGAGGACGAGATGAAGTCCGGCGACGCCATGATCCCGATCGAGACCGACGACATCGACCACTTCGGGAACCGCCGCCTGCGCACCGTGGGCGAGCTGATCCAGAACCAGGTCCGGCTGGGCCTGGCCCGGATGGAGCGGGTGGTCCGGGAGCGGATGACGACCCAGGACGTCGAGGCGATCACGCCGCAGACCCTGATCAACATCCGGCCGGTGGTCGCCGCGATCAAGGAGTTCTTCGGCACCAGCCAGCTGTCCCAGTTCATGGACCAGACCAACCCGCTGGCCGGGCTGACGCACAAGCGGCGGCTGTCCGCGCTGGGCCCGGGTGGCCTGTCCCGTGAGCGGGCCGGGTTCGAGGTCCGGGACGTGCACCCCAGCCACTACGGCCGGATGTGCCCGATCGAGACGCCGGAAGGGCCGAACATCGGCCTGATCGGCTCGCTGTCCTCGTACGCGCGGGTCAACGCGTTCGGGTTCGTCGAGACGCCCTACCGCAAGGTCAAGGGCGGCAAGGTGACGGGCCAGATCGACTACCTGACCGCGGACGAGGAAGACCGGCACGTCATCGCGCAGGCCAACACCCCGCTGGGCCCGGACGGCGAGTTCATGGAGACCCGCATCCTGGTCCGCCGCAAGGGCGGTGAGGTCGACTCCATCGGCCCCGATGAGGTCGACTACATGGACGTGTCGCCGCGCCAGATGGTGTCGGTGGCCACGGCCATGATCCCGTTCCTGGAGCACGACGACGCCAACCGGGCGCTGATGGGCTCGAACATGCAGCGGCAGTCGGTGCCGCTGCTGCGCAGCGAGGCGCCGCTGGTCGGCACGGGCATGGAGTACCGCGCCGCGACCGACGCGGGCGACGTGATCGTGGCCGACAAGGCGGGTGTGGTCGAGGAGTCCTGCGCGGACTACGTGACCGTGGGCAACGACGACGGGACCCGGAGCACCTACCTGGTGGCCAAGTTCCGCCGGTCCAACCAGGGCACCTGCTTCAACCAGAAGCCGGTGGTCAGTGAGGGCCAGCGGATCGAGGTCGGCCAGGTCATCGCGGACGGCCCGTGCACCGACCAGGGCGAGATGGCGCTCGGCCGCAACCTGCTGGTCGCCTTCATGCCGTGGGAGGGCCACAACTACGAGGACGCGATCATCCTGTCCCAGCGGCTGGTCCAGGACGACGTCCTGTCCTCGATCCACATCGAGGAGCACGAGGTCGACGCCCGGGACACCAAGCTGGGCCCAGAGGAGATCACCCGGGACATCCCGAACGTCTCCGAAGAGGTCCTGGCGGACCTGGACGACCGGGGCATCATCCGGATCGGTGCCGAAGTGGTCACCGGCGACATCCTGGTCGGCAAGGTCACCCCGAAGGGCGAGACCGAGCTGACCCCGGAGGAGCGGCTGCTGCGGGCCATCTTCGGTGAGAAGGCGCGGGAAGTCCGCGACACCTCGCTGAAGGTGCCGCACGGCGAGTCCGGCAAGGTCATCGGTGTCCGGGTGTTCACCCGGGAGGACGGCGACGAGCTGCCGCCCGGCGTGAACGAGCTGGTCCGGGTGTACGTGGCGGCCAAGCGGAAGATCACCGATGGTGACAAGCTGGCTGGCCGGCACGGGAACAAGGGCGTCATCGCCAAGATCCTGCCGATCGAGGACATGCCGTTCCTGGAGGATGGCACCCCGGTGGACATCGTGCTCAACCCGCTCGGTGTGCCGGGCCGGATGAACGTCGGCCAGGTACTCGAGACGCACCTCGGCTGGGTGGCGAAGTCCGGCTGGGACGTGGACGGCACCGACGCCAACTGGCAGCAGCGGCTCCAGGCGATCAGCGCGGGCGCGGCCGAGCCGGGTACCCCGGTGGCTACGCCGGTGTTCGACGGGGCCAGCGAAGAGGAGATCACCGGCCTGCTCGGCAGCACGCGGCCGAACCGGGACGGTAAGCGGATGGTCGGCAGCAGCGGCAAGGCGCTGCTGTTCGACGGCCGGACCGGTGAGCCGTTCAAGGACCCGATCGCGGTCGGCTACATCTACATCCTCAAGCTCCTGCACCTGGTGGACGACAAGATCCACGCGCGGTCAACGGGCCCCTACTCGATGATCACGCAGCAGCCACTCGGCGGAAAGGCCCAGTTCGGCGGGCAGCGGTTCGGGGAGATGGAGGTGTGGGCCCTGGAGGCCTACGGCGCCGCCTACGCCCTGCAGGAACTGCTCACGATCAAGTCCGACGACGTACTCGGCCGGGTCAAGGTCTACGAGGCCATTGTCAAGGGCGAGAACATCCCGGAGCCGGGCATCCCCGAGTCATTCAAGGTGCTGATCAAGGAGATGCAGTCGCTGTGCCTCAACGTCGAGGTGCTGTCCAGCGACGGAGCGGCTATCGAGATGCGAGACACCGATGAGGATGTCTTCCGCGCCGCGGAAGAACTCGGCATCGACCTGTCCCGGCGCGAGCCGAGCAGCGTTGAAGAGGTATGAGGGCGCGAGCCGCCCGGGCCTGACCGCCCGGGCGGCTGGCCCGCTCCTCATCCGAACTACCCCAGGGGATAACACACGTGCTTGACGTCAACTTCTTCGACGACCTGCGTATCGGCCTGGCGACCGCTGACGACATCCGGCAGTGGTCGCACGGCGAAGTCAAGAAGCCGGAGACCATTAACTACCGCACCCTCAAGCCGGAGAAGGACGGGCTCTTCTGCGAGAAGATCTTCGGCCCGACCCGCGACTGGGAGTGCTACTGCGGTAAGTACAAGCGGGTTCGCTTCAAGGGCATCATCTGTGAGCGGTGTGGCGTAGAAGTCACCCGCGCCAAGGTGCGCCGGGAGCGGATGGGCCACATCGAGCTGGCCGCGCCGGTCACGCACATCTGGTACTTCAAGGGTGTGCCCAGCCGGCTCGGCTACCTGCTCGACCTGGCACCCAAGGACCTCGAGAAGGTCATCTATTTCGCCGCGTACATGATCACTTACGTGGACGACGACGCCCGGGCCCGGGACCTGCCCTCCCTGGAGGCCAAGATCTCGGTGGAGCGCGGCCAGCTGGAGCAGCGCCGGGACAGCGACGTCGAGGCCCGCCAGGGCAAGCTGGAGAAGGACCTGGCCGAGCTCGAGGCGGCCGGGGCCAAGGGTGACGCGCGCCGCAAGCTGCGGGAGAGCAGCGACCGCGAGTGCCGCCAGATCCGGGACCGCGCCCAGCGCGAGATCGACCGGCTGGAGGAGGTCTGGAACCGGTTCAAGAACCTCAAGGTCCAGGACCTCGAGGGCGACGAACTGCTGTACCGGGAGATGCGCGACCGGTTCGGCCGGTACTTCCGCGGTGGCATGGGCGCCCAGGCCATCCAGGAGCGGCTGGCCAGCTTCGACCTGGAGGGCGAGGCGGCCAACCTGCGGGAGACCATCCGCAGCGGCAAGGGCCAGCGCAAGGCCCGCGCGCTCAAGCGGCTCAAGGTCGTGTCCGCGTTCCTGTCCACCCGCAACAGCCCGATGGGCATGGTGCTGGACTGCATCCCGGTGATCCCGCCGGACCTGCGGCCCATGGTCCAGCTGGACGGTGGCCGGTTCGCCACCTCCGACCTGAACGACCTGTACCGCCGGGTCATCAACCGGAACAACCGGCTGAAGAGGCTGCTCGACCTGGGCGCACCCGAGATCATCGTGAACAACGAGAAGCGGATGCTCCAGGAGGCTGTGGACTCGCTGTTCGACAACGGCCGCCGCGGGCGGCCGGTGACCGGCCCGGGCAACCGGCCGCTCAAGTCGCTGTCCGACATGCTCAAGGGCAAGCAGGGCCGGTTCCGGCAGAACCTGCTGGGCAAGCGGGTTGACTACTCCGGCCGGAGCGTCATCGTGGTTGGCCCGCAGCTCAAGCTGCACCAGTGCGGCCTGCCCAAGGAGATGGCGGTCGAGCTGTTCAAGCCGTTCGTGATGAAGCGGCTGGTCGACCTGAACCACGCGCAGAACATCAAGTCCGCCAAGCGGATGGTGGAGCGCGCCCGCCCGGTCGTCTGGGACGTGCTCGAAGAGGTCATCACCGAGCACCCGGTGCTGCTCAACCGGGCGCCGACCCTGCACCGGCTGGGCATCCAGGCGTTCGAGCCGCAGCTGGTCGAGGGCAAGGCCATCCAGATCCACCCACTGGTCTGCACCGCGTTCAACGCGGACTTCGACGGTGACCAGATGGCAGTGCACCTGCCGCTGTCCGCCGAGGCGCAGGCCGAGGCGCGGATCCTGATGCTGTCCACCAACAACATCCTCAAGCCGGCCGACGGCAAGCCGGTGACCATGCCGACCCAGGACATGGTCATCGGGATCTACTGCCTGACCCGGGAGGCCGAGGGCGTGCCCGGCGCGGGCCGGGTGTTCTCCTCGGTGGCCGAGGCCACCATGGCCTACGACCAGGGTGAGCTGGACCTGCAGGCGAAGATCCAGGTGCGGCTGACCGACACCACCCCGCCGCGCGGGTTCACCGCGCCGGAGGGCTGGGTGCCGGGTGAGCCGTTCCGCCTGGAGACCACGCTGGGCCGGTGCTACTTCAACGAGACGCTGCCGGGCAGCTTCCCGTTCGTCAACTACGAGGTCGGGAAGAAGCAGCTGTCCACGATCGTCAACGAGCTGGCCGAGACCTACCCCAAGGTCGAGGTGGCGGCGGCGCTCGACGCGCTGAAGGACGCCGGGTTCCACTGGGCGACCCGGGCCGGCGTGACGATCGCCATCGAGGACGTCGTGGCTCCGCCGCACAAGCAGGAGATCCTCGAGGCCTACGAGAAGCGCGCGGACAAGGTGCAGCGTGAGTACGAGCGCGGCCTGATCACCGACGACGAGCGCCGTCAGGAGCTCATCGAGATCTGGACGCACGCGACCAGCGATGTGGCCAAGGACATGGAGGCCGCGTTCCCCGAGACCAACTCGGTGTGGATGATGGTCAACTCCGGTGCCCGTGGCAACCCGATGCAGGTCCGGCAGATCGCCGGCATGCGGGGCCTGGTCTCCAACCCCAAGGGTGAGACCATCCCGCGGCCGATCAAGTCCAGCTTCCGCGAGGGGCTGTCCGTGGTCGAGTACTTCATCTCGACGCACGGCGCCCGCAAGGGCCTGGCCGACACCGCGCTGCGCACCGCCGACTCCGGGTACCTGACCCGGCGGCTGGTGGACGTGGCGCAGGACGTCATCGTCCGGGAAGAGGACTGTGGCACCGACCGGTCGATCGTGATGAAGATCGCCGACCGGGCCGCGGACGGGACGCTGCGCAAGCTGCCCAACATCGAGAACACCGGCACCGGGCGGACCATCGCCGAGGATGTCGAGGTGGACGGCAAGGTGCTCGCCCAGGCGGACACCGACACCACCGAGACGATGATCGACCAGCTGGTCAACGCGGGCGTGGACGGCATCAGGACGTACAGCGTCCTGGTCTGCGAGGCGAAGATCGGTGTCTGCGCCAAGTGCTACGGGCGCTCGCTGGCCACCGGCAAGCGGGTGGACGTGGGCGAGGCCGTCGGCATCGTGGCCGCGCAGTCCATCGGTGAGCCGGGTACGCAGCTGACGATGCGTACCTTCCACACCGGTGGTGTGGCCGGGCTGGACATCACCCACGGCCTGCCCCGGATCCAGGAACTCTTCGAGGCCCGGATCCCCAAGGGCATGGCCCCGATCAGCGAGGTCGACGGGCGGATCAAGGTCGAGGAGACCGAGAAGACCCGCAAGATCATCGTGATCCCGGACGACGGTAGCGAGGAGCTCGCGTACCAGGTGCCGATGCGCTCGCGGCTCATCGTCGCGGACGGGGACCGCGTGCACGTCGGCCAGCAGCTGATCCAGGGCGCGGTCAACCCGCACGAGGTGCTCCGCATCCTGGGCTCGCGCGAGGTGCAGCTGCACCTGGTGCACGAGGTCCAGGAGGTGTACCGGTCGCAGGGTGTGTCCATCCACGACAAGCACATCGAGATCATCATCCGGCAGATGCTCAAGCGGGTGAACGTCCTCGAGTCCGGCGACACCGACCTGCTCCCCGGGGAGCTCGTGGAGCGTCCCCGGTTCGAGAACGTCAACCGGTCCGTGGTGGAGACGGGCGGCACCCCCGCCTCAGGCCGCCCGGTGCTGATGGGCATCACCAAGGCGTCGCTGGCCACCGAATCGTGGCTGTCCGCGGCGTCCTTCCAGGAGACGACCCGGGTGCTCACCGACGCGGCCATCCACGCCAAGTCGGACCCGCTGCTCGGCCTCAAGGAGAACGTGATCATCGGCAAGCTCATCCCGGCCGGCACCGGCATGCCGCGGTACCGGAGCGTCCGGGTCGAGCCCACCGATGACGCGAGGTCATCGGTGTACCCGGCCACCGGGTACGAGGAAGCGCCGAGCTACGCGTTCGGCCAGGGCTCGGCGGACGCGATCCCGCTCGAGGAGTACGACTTCGGTTCGTACAACAGGTAAGCGGGTTATTGGCCCACGCGGGGCGCCCGGCGGCTAATGCCACCGGGCGCCCCGCACTGTTTAGCCCCGGCCTGCCTGGACAGATGGAAGAGGACGCAATGCAGTCCAGTGCAGACAGGAGCCAGCTCATGGCCACCGAAGACAAGGCCGCCAACAAGGCCACCGCCACCAAGGGGAAGATCAAGAAGGCCGCCGGCAAGGCGATCGGCAACGAGCAGATGGAAGCCGAAGGCAAAGCCGACCAGGCCAAAGGCAACATCAAGCAGGCCGGCGAAAATGTAAAAGACGCCTTCAAGAAGTAACTACAGCTACTCAGCACCAGAATTCGTGCCGTGCCCGAGCCCAGGCCACGGCACATTTTCTTTTACCTAACGGCCCGTTCCCCCAGCTGACCAGCCGCCCCCCGGCGCCTGCCGCGTGCTCCTGCTGGCCGGCCGCCAGGCACGATGCCGTGACCGGGATGGCCGGCGGGCCGCTGGTGTCAGGCCGTGGTCCCGCTGAGGAGGCCGATGATGGTCCGCTGTTCGGCCTTGGCCGCCGGTGACCCGGTACCGCCGCGCCCCGTTGTCCAGCGGGCGAGATCAGCCGGGGTGGAGCCGTGGTCGTTGGCCAGGCGGGGGTCGGCGCCGGCGGCCAGGAGTGCTTCGACAGCGGCCGAGCACCGGTTCCGGACGGCCCGGTGCAAGGGCGTTACCCCGCCCAGGGCGGCCGCGTCCGGGTCGGCGCCCGCGCCGATGAGGTATTCGATGACCTCCCGCTGGCGGCCCGGATTCCAGTTGGCTGCGCCCGGCTCGCCGGTCACCGCTGCGTGCAGGGGCTCGGCGCCCCGGCGGTTGCGGGCGCGGACGCCGGCGCCGCGCGCCACCAGGTCCCGCGCCATGGAGCTGTCGTAAGCGAACGCCGCCGCGTGCAGGGGAGTGTCTCCTTCGTAGGCCTGGGCGTGACACCAGTCGACGAAGAACTCGTCGCGGCGCGCCAGGCGCGCTGTGACCAGCGACGGCACCGCGTCCAGCAATGTCCTGGCGAGCACATGGTCACCGGCCGTGATCGCCACCAGCAAACGGGCCAGATCTGCGCTGTCAGCCACGCAAGCCCGCCTCTCCCGTGTTAGTGCGGTTCATCGTGGGTGCTCCCACGCCCACTATGCACCGCACTGACAGAACGCACCGCGCTGGTTCTGGAATAAGCGGGGCGCCGTGATGGTTGGCAACCTTGGACAGACAGCGGGCTGAACGCGGGCCCTCCTGCTGCCCCCCGGGCGTCGTTTCACCGCCGCGGGCAGGAAAATGACAGCGATCGGGCCCAGGCGGGCATGATCGCCGTTCGCTTTGCCTGTCAGCAAAAGGTTGGGTACGCTAGGGCATCGTGCCCGTGACAAGCGGGTACGCGTGCGCTAGTGGGCTGTAGCTCCATGGCCGGAAGGCCGGGGCGGCGAGCGGCCAGGCGTGCGGGCCTTTTCCTCTCTCGACTCCAGGCTCCTGCGGGAGCTGATGTGCCGTGGCGACTGCGACACGCCCGACCACGGGGGTCGGAAGGACAAGGAAAACAGCAGGTCAGGCGCTGTCATGGTGCCACAGAAAGGCCGCATCGCGAGGTGCGGCCGACAGGACAAGACGTCGCGCCGCGAGGCGCGGAGAAAACATCGCGCCGCGAGGCGCGCGGAAAAGACGGAGACGCGGTGCCCACGATCCAGCAGCTGGTCCGCAAGGGCCGCCAGGACAAGGTGGCTAAGACCACTACCCCGGCCCTGAAGGGCAGCCCTCAGCGCCGAGGCGTTTGCACGCGCGTTTACACCACGACCCCCAAGAAGCCCAACTCCGCGCTGCGGAAGGTGGCCAGGGTCCGGCTGACCAGCCAGATCGAGGTCACCGCGTACATCCCCGGCGTCGGCCACAACCTGCAGGAGCACTCCATCGTGCTGGTGCGGGGCGGCCGGGTCAGGGACCTTCCCGGCGTGCGGTACAAGGTCATCCGTGGCGCGCTCGACACGCAGGGCGTGCGCAACCGTAAGCAGGCACGGAGCCGTTACGGCGCGAAGAAGGAGAAGAGCTGACATGCCGCGTAAGGGTCCCGCGACCAAACGGCAGCTCGTCACCGACCCGGTGTACGGCTCGCCGCTGGTGACCGCGCTGGTCAATAAGGTGCTGCGCAGCGGCAAGCGTTCGCTGGCCGAGCGGATCGTGTACGGCGCGCTGGACGGCGCGCGGGACAAGACCGGTAACGACCCGGTGGTCACGCTCAAGCGGGCGCTGGACAACGTGAAGCCGACCCTGGAGGTCCGCAGCCGCCGGGTCGGTGGCGCCACCTACCAGGTGCCGGTCGAGGTCCGGGCGTCCCGGAGCACCACGCTGGCCTTGCGCTGGCTGGTGGCCTACTCGCGGCAGCGCCGGGAGAAGACCATGACCGAGCGGCTCATGAACGAGCTGCTCGACGCGAGCAATGGCCTCGGGGCGAGCGTGAAGCGCCGCGAGGACACCCACAAGATGGCCGAATCGAACAAGGCTTTTGCCCATTACCGCTGGTAATGAGCGCCGCCGAGCGGCCGACTACTGACGAAGCAGCGAGGAATCTTAAAGTGGCGACCCAGACCGCCGTAGAGCTTGCCAAGGTCCGCAACATTGGGATCATGGCGCACATCGACGCGGGTAAAACCACGACCACCGAGCGGATCCTGTTCTACACCGGCATCAACTACAAGATCGGTGAGGTCCATGAGGGCGCGGCCACCATGGACTGGATGGAGCAGGAGCAGGAGCGCGGTATCACCATCACGTCGGCGGCGACCACGACCCACTGGCGTGACAACACCATCAACATCATCGACACCCCCGGGCACGTCGACTTCACTGTGGAAGTTGAGCGCTCGCTGCGGGTGCTGGACGGCGCTGTCGCCGTGTTCGACGGCGTGGCCGGTGTGGAGCCCCAGTCGGAGACCGTCTGGCGGCAGGCTGACCGGTACGGGGTCCCGCGCATCTGCTTCGTCAACAAGATGGACCGGGTGGGCGCGGAGTTCCACCGCTGCGTCGAGATGATCACCGACCGGCTCGGCGCCACCCCGCTGGTCATCCAGCTGCCGTGGGGCGTGGAGTCGGACTTCCGTGGGGTCATCGACCTGGTCCGGATGCGGGCGCTGCTGTGGCAGACCGAGGGCAAGGGCGACAAGTACGACGTCGTCGGCATCCCCGACGACCACGTCGAGGCGGCCCGCGAGTGGCGCGACAAGCTGCTGGAGACCATCGCCGAGAACGACGAGGAGATGATGGAGCTCTACCTCGAGGGCACCGAGCCCACCGAGGAGCAGCTCATCGCCGCCATCCGGCGGGCCACGATCGCGGGCGGGGTCACCCCCGTGCTGTGCGGCAGCGCGTTCAAGAACAAGGGCGTGCAGCCGATGCTGGACGCGATCGTGGACTACCTGCCCAGCCCGGTGGACATCCCGCCGGTCAAGGGGCACGAAGTGGGCGACGAGGACCAGCTCGTGCTGCGCAAGGCCGACCCGTCCGAGCCGTTCTCCGCGCTGGCGTTCAAGATCATGTCCGACCAGCACCTCGGCAAGCTGACCTATATCCGGGTCTACTCCGGCACCCTGGAGTCGGGCTCCAACGTGCTCAACTCCACCAAGGGCCGCCGGGAGCGGATCGGCAAGATCTACCAGATGCACGCGAACAAGCGCGAGGAGCGCCCGTCCGCGACCGCTGGCCAGATCGTCGCCGTGATGGGGCTCAAGGACACCACCACCGGTGACACCCTGTCCGATGCGCACCGGCAGGTGATCCTAGAGTCGATGACGTTCCCGGCCCCGGTCATCAACGTGGCCATCGAGCCGAGGACCAAGGGCGACCAGGACAAGCTGGGCATCGCGATCCAGCGGCTGGCCGAGGAGGACCCGACCTTCCAGGTCCGCACGGACGAGGAGACCGGGCAGACGATCATCTCCGGGATGGGCGAGCTGCACCTCGAGGTCCTGGTGGACCGGATGCGGCGCGAGTTCCGCGTCGAGGCGAACATCGGCCGCCCGCAGGTGGCGTACCGGGAGACCATCCGCCGCAAGGTGGAGAAGGTCGACTACACGCACAAGAAGCAGACCGGTGGCGCCGGCCAGTACGGCCGGGTCGTTATCAACCTGGAGCCGACCGGCGGCGACGGCGGCGGCTACGAGTTCGAGAACAAGATCACCGGTGGCCGCATCCCGCGCGAGTACATCCCGTCGGTGGATGCGGGCTGCCAGGAGGCCGCCGAGTTCGGTGTCCTGGCCGGTTACCCGATGGTGGACGTGAAGGTCACGCTCACCGACGGCGCCTACCACGAGGTGGACTCGTCTGAGCTCGCCTTCAAGATCGCCGGTTCCATGGCGTTCAAGAAGGCGGCCGCTCAGGCGGACCCGGTGCTGCTGGAACCGGTGGTGGCGGTCGAGGTCCGGACGCCCGACGAGTACATGGGTGACGTCATCGGCGACCTGAACGCCCGCCGCGGCCAGATCCAGGCCATGGAGGAGCGCTCCGGCGTGCGCGTGGTCAAGGCCAACGTGCCGCTGTCGGAGATGTTCGGCTACGTGGGGGACCTGCGCAGCCGGACCCAGGGCCGGGCGGACTACAGCATGCAGTTCGACTCGTATGCCGAGGTCCCGCCCAGCATCGCCAAGGAGATCATCGCCAAGGCCCGTGGTGAGTGACACCACACAACACATACGTAAACCAGAAGAACGGCGCACCGAGGAGCGCCTTGGCCCCACCACCGGTGGGGACGATCGCAACTAGGAGAAACAGTGGGCAAGGCCAAGTTCGAGCGGACGAAGCCGCACGTGAACATCGGCACCATCGGGCACATCGACCACGGCAAGACCACCCTGACCGCGGCGATCACCAAGGTGCTGCACGACAAGTATCCCGACATCAACCCCTTCACGCCCTTCGACCAGATCGACAACGCGAAGGAAGAGAAGGAGCGCGGGATCACCATCTCGATCTCGCACGTCGAGTACCAGACCGACAAGCGGCACTACGCACACGTGGACTGCCCGGGTCACGCCGACTACATCAAGAACATGATCACTGGTGCGGCGCAGATGGACGGCGCCATCCTGGTGGTCGCCGCCACCGACGGCCCGATGCCGCAGACCCGCGAGCACGTGCTGCTGGCCCGCCAGGTCGGCGTGCCGTACATCGTGGTCGCGCTGAACAAGGCCGACATGGTGGACGACGAGGAGATCCTGGAGCTGGTCGAGCTCGAGGTACGTGAGCTGCTGACCACCTACGAGTTCCCCGGCGACGACGTCCCGGTGATCCGGGTCTCCGCGCTCAAGGCGCTGGAGGGCGACGCGGAGTGGAGCGCCAAGGTCGTCGAGCTCATGGAGGCCTGCGACGACAGCATCCCCGAGCCGGTCCGGGACACCGACAAGCCGTTCCTGATGCCGGTCGAGGACGTGTTCTCGATCACCGGCCGCGGCACCGTGGTGACTGGCCGGATCGAGCGTGGCAAGGTGCACACCTCCGAGGAAGTCGAGATCATCGGCATCAAGGAGAGGGCGCAGAAGACCACGGTCACCGGTGTGGAGATGTTCCACAAGATCCTGGACGAGGGCCAGGCCGGTGACAACGCGGGCCTGCTGCTGCGGGGCATCAAGCGCGAGGAAGTGGAGCGCGGCCAGGTCGTCATCAAGCCGGGCACCAACACCCCGCACACCGAGTTCGAGGGCCAGGTCTACATCCTGTCCAAGGACGAGGGAGGACGGCACACGCCGTTCTTCAACAACTACCGCCCGCAGTTCTACTTCCGGACCACGGACGTGACGGGCGTCGTCCACCTGCCTGAGGGCACCGAGATGGTCATGCCCGGCGACAACACCGAGATGCGCATCGAGCTGATCCAGCCCATCGCCATGGAGGAGGGGCTGAAGTTCGCGATCCGCGAGGGCGGCCGCACCGTTGGCGCCGGCCGGGTCACGAAGATCATCAAGTAGCGGGACTGCCGCCCCCGGCCAGCTGGCCGGGGGCGGCGATCGCTGCACACCAGCACAACCGGCCCACGCAACGAAGGACACGGAAGGCACATGGCGGGACAAAAGATCCGCATCCGGCTCAAGGCCTACGATCACGAGGTCATCGACAGCTCGGCGCGGAAGATCGTCGACACGGTGACGCGCACCGGTGCGCGGGTTGCCGGGCCTGTCCCGCTGCCCACCGAGAAGAACATCTACTGCGTCATCCGCTCCCCGCACAAGTACAAGGACTCGCGGGAGCACTTCGAGATGCGCACCCACAAGCGGCTTATCGACATCATCGACCCCACGCCGAAGACCGTCGACTCGCTGATGCGGCTGGACCTGCCCGCAGGTGTCGACATCGAGATCAAGCTCTGAGGAACGCACCGACATGACCAAGCACAGCAAGGGCGTCCTCGGCACGAAACTTGGCATGAGCCAGGTCTTCGACGCCGACGGGCGGATGGTTCCCGTCACCGTGGTGCAGGCGGGGCCCTGCGTGGTGACCGCCGTGCGCACGCCCGGCGCGAACGGCTACTCGGCCGTGCAGCTGGGGTATGGCGAGATCGACCCGCGCCGGGTGACCAAGCCGGTGGCCGGGCATTTCGCCAAGGCCTCGGTGACGCCGCGCCGGTACCTCGCCGAGCTGCGGACCGATGACGCCACCGACTACACCCTCGGCCAGGAGGTCACCGCGGAAACGTTCGGCGCGGGCGACCTGGTCGACGTGACCGGCCGGAGCAAGGGCAAAGGCACCGCGGGCGTGATGAAGCGGCACGGGTTCCGCGGCCTCAGCTCCTCGCACGGCACCCAGCGCAAGCACCGCTCACCCGGTTCGATCGGTGGCTGCGCCACCCCCGGCCGGGTGTTCAAGGGCATGCGGATGGCGGGCCGGATGGGCGGCGTGCGCACCACCACGCCCGGCCTGACCGTGCACGCGGTGGACGCCGAGCGCGGCCTGCTGCTGATCCGCGGCGCCGTGCCGGGCCCCAGGGGCAGCCTGGTCTTCGTCCGCAGCTCGGTCCGGACCCCGCTGTCCGGCACGAAGGAGGCCCGGTGAGTACCACTGTCAGCGTCGTCTCCCCGTCCGGCTCCGGCCAGGACGTGGAGCTGCCCGGCGAGATCTTCAGCGCCCCGGTCAACGTGCCCCTGATCCACCAGGTCGTGGTGGCCCAGGAGGCCGCGGCCCGGCAGGGCACGCACGCCACCAAGACCCGCGGCGCGGTCCGCGGCGGCGGCCGCAAGCCGTACCGGCAGAAGGGCACCGGGCGGGCCCGGCAGGGCTCGCTCCGCGCGCCGCAGTACGCCGGCGGCGGCGTCGCGCACGGCCCCGTGCCGCGCTCCTACGTGCAGCGGACGCCCAAGAAGATGAAGGCGGCCGCGCTGGCGGGCGCGCTGTCCGACCGGGCCAGCAACGGGCGGGTATCCGTGGTCACCGCGTTCGTCGAGGGCGACGCGCCCCGGACCGGCGAGGCGCTGGCCATGCTGCGCACCGCGATCGGCCTGGCCCAGGCCAGGCTGGTAGCCAGCGTGCTGGTGGTAGCCGAGCCCGAGGACGACGTGACCTGGAAGAGCCTGCGCAACGTGCCGGGCATCCGGATCCTGGCCACCGACCAGCTGAACACCTACGACGTCCTGGCCAGCGAGCACGTGGTGTTCACCCACGCGGCGCTGTCCGCGTTCGTCGGCCGGCTCAGCCCGGGCAGCAGCGTCGCCCTGGACGCCGCCCCGGCCCCGAAGCGGCGGACCACCCGGTCCACGCCGGGCCAGGCCGCGGCCGGCAAGACCAGCAAGCCCACGGCTGACGCCGGGGCACCCAGCGAGCCCGCGGCCAAGGCTGAGGCACCCAGCAAGCCGGTGGCCAAAGCCGAGGCACCCAGCGAGCCCGCGGCCGACGCGGAGGCACCCAACGAGCCTGTGGCCGAGACGGCCAGCGAGCCGGCCGAGACCCCGGCGCCGGCCAAGCCCCGGACCCGCCGGGCCAGCGCCACGCCGAAGGAGGATGACCAGTGAGCGCGACCAGGATCCCCAATCCCCGCGACGTCCTCCTGCGGCCGGTCATCTCGGAGAAGACCTACCGGCTCGCGGACGATGGCAAGTACACGTTCCTGGTGCCGCGGCACGCCAACCGGACCGAGGTCAGGCAGGCCGTAGAGGCCATCTTCGGGGTCAAGGTGACCGGGGTGAACACGCTCAACCGGCCGGGCAAGCGCCGCCGCACCCGGTACGGCTGGGGCCAGCGGCCCGCCACCAAGCGGGCCATCGTGAGCCTCGCCGCCGGGGAGCGGATCGACGTCTTCGGCGGCCCGGTCAGCTAGCCGTATCCAGAGGAGCTTGAGCACACATGGCTATCCGCAAGTACAAGCCGACGACCCCGGGACGGCGGGGCGCGAGCGGCGCGGACTTCTCCGAGCTCACCCGCAGTGAGCCGGAGAAGTCGCTGGTCCGCCCGCTGTCCTCGCGCGGCGGCCGGAACGTGCACGGCCGGATCACGGCGCGGCACCAGGGCGGCGGGCACAAGCGCGCCTACCGGCTGATCGACTTCCGCCGGGCCGACAAGGACGGCGTCCCGGCCCGGGTCGCGCACATCGAGTACGACCCGAACCGCACCTCCCGGATCGCGCTGCTGCACTACGCGGACGGCGAGAAGCGCTACATCCTCGCGCCCGAGGGCCTGTCCCAGGGTGACCAGGTGGAGAACGGGCCGTCGTCCGACATCCGGCCCGGCAACTGCCTGCCGCTGCGGAACATCCCGACCGGCACCGTGGTGCACGCCATCGAGCTGCGGCCCGGCGGCGGCGCGAAGATCGCGAGGTCGGCCGGTTCCGGCGTTCAGCTGCTGGCCAAGGATGGCGGGTTCGCCCAGCTGCGCATGCCCTCTGGTGAGATCAGGCGGGTGGACGCGGCCTGCCGGGCCACCGTGGGCGAGGTCGGCAACGCCGAGCAGGGCAACATCAAGCTCGGCAAGGCGGGCCGGAACCGGTGGAAAGGGCACCGCCCCTCGGTCCGCGGTGTGGCGATGAATCCAGTGGATCACCCGCTCGGCGGCGGCGAGGGCAAGAGCTCTGGCGGCCGTCACCCGGTCAGCCCGTGGGGCAAGCCCGAGGGCCGGACCCGGCAAGCCAACAAGTCCAGCGACCGGCTGATCGTCCGCAGGCGCAGCAAGAAGAAGCGGTAGGAGCACCCAACGATGCCTCGTAGCCTTAAGAAGGGCCCGTTCGTCGACGACCACCTGATCAAGAAGGTGGACGTGCAGAACGAGAACGGCACCAGGAACCTGATCAAGACCTGGTCCCGCCGTTCCATGATCGTTCCGGCGATGCTGGGCCACACGATCGCGGTGCATGACGGCCGCAAGCACGTGCCGGTGTTCATTACCGAGGCCATGGTCGGTCACAAGCTCGGCGAGTTCGCGCCGACCCGCACCTTCCGCAGCCACGTCCGGGACGACCGCCGCAGCCGCCGCTAGGCCGTCGCGCGCAGACCAGAGAGCGAGAGAAGAGCATGGAAGCAAAGGCGAAGGCGCGGTACGTTCGCGTCACGCCGCGGAAGGCCCGCCGGGTGGTGGACCTGATCCGTGGCATGCCTGCCGAGGAGGCGCAGGCGGTGCTGGCCTTCGCGCCGCAGTCGGCCAGCGACCCGGTGGGCAAGGTGCTGGCGAGCGCCATCGCCAACGCCGAGCAGGGCCAGCAGGCCGATGCGGGCTCGCTCGTGGTCAGCCGGGCGTGGGTGGACGAAGGGCCGACGCTGAAGCGGTTCCGGCCGCGGGCGCAGGGCCGGGGCTACCGGATCAACAAGCGCACCAGCCACATCACGGTAATCGTGTCTGATGAACCCAAGGGGAGGTCCCGCTAGTGGGGCAGAAGGTGAACCCGCACGGGTTCCGGCTTGGCATCACCACCGACTTCAAGAGCCGGTGGTATGCGGACAAGCTGTACAAGGATTACGTGGCCGAGGACGTGGCCATCCGCCGGATGCTGCAGCGCGGCATGGAGCGCGCGGGCATCTCCAAGGTGGAGATCGAGCGCACCCGGGACCGGGTGCGGGTGGACATCCACACCGCGCGCCCGGGCATCGTCATCGGCCGCCGCGGCGCCGAGGCCGACCGGATCCGCAGCGATCTGGAGAAGCTGACCAGCAAGCAGATCCAGCTGAACATCCTCGAGGTGAAGAACCCCGAGACCGACGCGCAGCTCGTCGCGCAGGGCGTGGCCGAGCAGCTGTCCAGCCGGGTGTCGTTCCGGCGGGCCATGCGCAAGGCCATGCAGACGTCGATGAAGGGTGGCGCGCGGGGCATCCGGGTGCAGTGCTCGGGCCGCCTCGGCGGCGCGGAGATGTCCCGGTCGGAGTTCTACCGCGAGGGCCGGGTCCCGCTGCACACGCTGCGCGCCGACATCGACTACGGCTTCTACGAGGCCCGGACGACGTTCGGCCGGATCGGCGTCAAGGTGTGGATCTACCGGGGCGAGGCCCCGCAGACCCGGGCCGAGCGCGAGGCCGCGGCGGCCGCGCTGCGCGCGGGCCAGCGCCGCGACCGCCCGACCGGCCCGCAGCGCGGCCGCCGCCGCCCTGGCGGGGCGGACGGCGCGGACCGGCCCGACCGGCCCGACCGCGGCGCGCCCAGCGAGCGGCCCGACGAGCGGGCCGCCGCCCCGGCTGCCCCGGCCAGCCCGGCCGAGCAGGCGCCCGCCGCGGCCCCGGCCAGTGGTGAGGAGGGCTGAGGAATGCTGATCCCACGCAGGGTCAAGCACCGCAAGCAGCACCGGCCGGACCGGCACGGGGTCGCCAAGGGCGGCACCCGGGTGGCCTTTGGTGAGTACGGCATCCAGGCCCTGGAGCACGCGTACGTGACCAACCGGCAGATTGAGTCCGCGCGTATCGCCATGACGCGGCACATCCGCCGTGGCGGGAAGGTGTGGATCACGATCTACCCGGACCGGCCGCTGACCAAGAAGCCGGCCGAGACCCGGATGGGCTCGGGCAAGGGCTCGCCGGAGTGGTGGGTCGCCAACGTCAAGCCCGGGCGGGTCATGTTCGAGCTGTCCGGGGTGGCCGAGCCG
>Ga0207700_10000726_pt1 | contig 19049 bp, 15 predicted proteins | sample LARL82metaG_FD_184348 | JGI IMG/M metagenome (GOLD analysis project Ga0207700, IMG submission 184348) | Corn, switchgrass and miscanthus rhizosphere microbial communities from Kellogg Biological Station, Michigan, USA - LAR L8-2 metaG... | ecosystem: Host-associated > Plants > Roots >...
TCGGGCCGCCCAGTGCGAAAGGATGTAGCGATGACAGGCGAGATCACGCTCCGCGGACGCGTGTTGCCGATCGGCGGCGTGAAGGAAAAGGTCCTGGGCGCTCATCGCGCCGGCATCACCAACATCATCCTGCCCAAGGACAACGAGGCGGATATGGAGGACATCCCGGAAGACGTTCGCGCGCACTTGAGCTTCCACTGCGTGTCCACGCTCGACGAGGTGTTCGAGGTGGCGCTATTGCCAATGCCGACCGCGCACGGTCCCGCGGAGAAGACGTTGATGGAAGAGGAGGAAGAAGCAGCCGCCGGCGTGAGTCGCTGACGCGAAGGCAGATTCTCTCTGAGGGGCCGGGCCCGTCAGCCGATGATCATCGGCGACGGGACTGGCCCCTCCTCGTTGTCCCATGCGGTGAGCGGCCGTTCACACCACTGCGTGGCGGCAAGAACGGCATCGCGATCACCATCGGCTGAAAGCGTCCAGATGGCGTATTCCAGCAACAACAAGCCGATCGTAGTCCGCGCGATGGCGTAAGCGAACGCTCGCGCGTGTGCCTCCCCGAAGTCGCGCCGCTCGCGCCCGAGACGATCGGCGAACGACTCGATGGAGTCCACCGCGTCGCGCAGCCGGACGGCCGCAGCGTGCAGAGAGCCTGAACCTGTCACGGCAGCGAGCCGTGCGCGCGCGAATGTCGCATATGCGGCCAGCGCATTCGTTTTCTCGAGCGCCCGCAGCACATCGAGGCTGAGGACATTCGTCGTGCCTTCCCATATGGGGAGCACCTGAGCGTCGCGCAGTAAACGTGGCAGGCCAGTGTCCTCGATGTAGCCGGCGCCGCCGAAACACTCGAGCGCCTCGCTCGCGACGGCGACCGCCTGCTTCGCCGTATAGAGCTTGGCGATCGGGATGAGCAGCCGGAGCCGGGCAAGATCGTCGGGCGTGGCGTCTCCACATTCCTGCTTGCCTAACAACTCGACGGTATGGAATGCCAGAAGAAATGCGCCGCGCCACTCGAGCTCCATGGCCGCGAGAGTAGCCGTGTGTAATGGCTGCTCGAGGAGAGGCTTGCCGAAGGCAACGCGGCGCGCCGCATAGTCTCGAGCGAGGGCGAGCGCGCGGCGCATGCCGGCGACCGCGGCGACGGCATTGTACACCCGCGTGACGTTGAACATCGACGCGATCTTTCGCACACCGTCACCCGGGCCGCCGATGACATGTGCGGGCGCTCCGTCGAGAGTCAACTCGGCCGTCGGCAGCGCGCGCGTTCCCAGCTTGTCCTTGAGACGGTTGACGCGAATGCCTCTCAGCGCTCCATCGGCATCGCGCAGCCTAACGAGGAAAGCACTGAGGCTTGTCGCTCGGGATTCCCCTTCCTTGGTGTAGGCGAGTGTTATGGCGATCTGCGACGTGGTGGCGGACGTGAACCACTTCGTGCCCGACAGACGATAGCCATCTCCGTCGCGAACCGCCGTGGTGGACGTCATCGAGACGTCGGAACCGCCGGTGCGCTCGGTCATCCACTGCCCCGAGGTCCAGAACTCGCCCGGCTCGCGCGAGCGGAGATGACCGAGTACCGGCCGGGTGACTTCGTCCGGATAGAGCTCGAGTAGCCGCGCCGCGCCATCCGTCATCGCGAGCGGACAGCTGTACGTCGAGGAGGACGGCGCATAGAGATAGAGCCGCGTGAACTGATCGATCCGGGACAGAGCGCCGTGCGCGCGATCGTAACCGATGGCGACGAGCCCTTCGATCGCCGCAATTCGGTCCAGTTCACGCCAGGCAGGCGAAGTGTCGATCCGGTCGATGCGCCGTCCCCACGGATCGTACGCGACGAGTCGCGGAGGATCGGCTTCCGCGGCTGCGTCGAGCGCGAGCCATTCCGTCGCGGCCAGTCGGCCGATGCGCCGAAGATCGGGCTCGATCTCGTCGAACATTTCACGCGGAAGCCGCCAGCGCAGGTATGATGCGAGGAGTGGGTCGTCCTCGTACTGGTTCGTTAGGCGTGGCGGATCCTGATTGAACTCGGCGGCCATCGCACGATCAGTGGAAGACGAGCGCGCCAAACTGTGGCAATCGCCACGGATCCGCCTTCAGTGCCGCCGGTTCGGTACCGGGGAGGAAGAACTCCACGTAGCGACGATCAGGCGGTGTCGTCGAATCGGCGAGCGCGCCAGTCTCACGATCGAGCTCGGCATAAAGAAGTCCGGGCGGAGGCGCGGTCCACGCCGTCGAAGGAGGAGAGCTGGCCGTCGTGCCTGACGCGGCGTAGTAGCGCGCGACCATCTGGCCCCAGATCGGAGCAGCCAGCGATCCGCCGGCAGCACCAGGCGCAATCGTCGTCGGCTGGTCGAAGCCGAGCCAGACAGCCCCGACGAGATCGGGAGTGATACCCACGAACCATACGTCCGCGTTGTCGTTCGTCGTGCCAGTCTTGCCAGCCACGGGTATGGCCGACGGCACGGCCTGACGCGCAGCCGCACCCGTGCCTCGATCGGCAACGTCCTGCATCATGCGTCTGACGACGAAAGCAACCCGCGGATCGAGTACCGGTGTGAGTGGCGCGGGCGGCGCAGCATATGCTTGCCTGCCGGACGGATCGTCGATTCGAGTGATCAATCGCGGCTGCACCACCGAGCCAAGATTTGCGAACGCTGTGTAGGCAGTTACGAGCTCGAGCGGACGAACGGCAGAGGCTCCGATGGCGCTCGAAGGGACCGGCGCGATCGGGGACGTAATCCCCATTCGCTGGGCGAGCGCGGCGATCGTGTCTATTCCAACGCGCATTCCCAACTGCACCGCGACGGGATTCCGAGATCTGACGAGCGCCTCGTGCAGGGTAATGGGTCCGAGAAATTGATTGTCGGCGTTGCCCGGTTGATAGTTCGGCCCCGACGGCATCGGAATCGAGAGCGCGGTATCGGGGACGATCGCGTTAGGCGGTATGCTGTCGACCAGCGCCGCCGCGTAGACGATTGGTTTGATCGCCGAACCCGGTTGCCGAAGCGCAAACACCCGATCGAATGGAGATGCGGCGTAATTGCGGCCACCGACGAGAGCACGTACATCGCCGCTCGCCGGATCGACGGCGACTACTGCGCCCTGCAGATACGGCGCGTGGGTCCTGAGCGCGTCGGCGTACTTTACGTGGCGGTAACCGGGACGCGCTTCGACCTTGGCCGTGCCGTCGACGAGCGCGGTCACGGCGGCTTTCTGCAGCGTGGGATCGAGCGTGGTGTAAATGCGATAGCCGCCATTCATGACCGGGATACCAGCGCGCTGCGCGGCCTGGCGTACGGCGTCCACGAAATATTGAGAAGGTGCGGACATGCCGCCGTCCTGTGCGGTGACGACTGGTTCCAGCTTCGCTTTGTCGGCAACGTCACGGGTGACGTACCCTTGATCGACCATCAAGCTGAGGACGAGATCGCGCCGCGCCTTGGATCGCGCCGGAAACCGCGAGGGGTCATAGAGCACCGGTGATTTTGGCAGGGCGGCAAGAGTGGCCGCTTCGGCAAGCGAAAGACGCGACGCCGACTTTCCGAAGTAGTGCCTCGCTGCGGCCTCGACTCCGAACCATCCATGACCGAGGTCGACCTGATTGAGATACGCTTCGAGGATCTGCTCCTTCGAGTAGTGCTTCTCCATCTCTCGCGCGGCCGACTGCTCACGAAGCTTCCGGCCGAGGCTGAGATCGCGGCGATCGATGATATCGGGATGCATGTTCCCGACGAGCTGCTGCGTGATGGTGCTCGCGCCGCCTCGTCGTTCGCCAAAAAGCTTTCCCTTGATGGCGGACGCGACTCCGATCAGATCTACCCCATCGTGTTGATAAAAACGCTGATCTTCCACCGCGATGAAAGCGTGCGGGATATAGCGAGGCAGCGTGCGGATGGAGACACTCGTACGAAACTGCCGCCCAATTTCACCGACCAGGGATCCATCGCGGCCGAGGACGAGCGACGACTGCGGTTGCGGCACGATCTGCCAGGCCTCACTCGCCGTCGCGGGTGCCTCACCGACGCGAACGGAATTCTGCGAGAGGACGGTGGTCGGCCCGGCCGCAAGCAGAGCCAAGGCCGTAACGTAGAGGCGTTTGCGAGAGTTGGTCATACCGCGAGTTCTACCCTGCCAGCAAAGCAAAGATACAATTAAAGCATGCCTCCCTTCGTGCACGTCGCCATCGCTCAATTCAAACCGCGGAAGGCGGATTTTCGGTCGAACCTCGCGCGACTTGGCGAGCTGTTCGCGCAGCTCGAGGATCTCGATCCGCATCCGAATTTGCTGGCGCTGCCGGAAACGGCGTTGACCGGATACTTCCTCGAAGGCGGAGTGCGAGAGGAGGCGATGACAGCCGGAGCGCTCGCGCGCGAGCTGGACGCCGCATATCGAGCCAACGCGAGATCGCAGCGTTTGATCGACGTCACTCTTGGATTCTATGAGGTGTGGAATAACAAGCTGTACAACAGCGCGATGTACGTGACGCTGGGCAATGGTGAGCCACAGATCCGTCACATTCATCGCAAGATGTTCCTTCCGACGTACGGTCTCTTCGACGAAGAGCGTTTCGTGGAGCGCGGCACGGAGGTCCGTGCGTTCGACACATCCTGGGGCCGCGCGGCGATGCTGGTATGCGAAGATGCGTGGCACAGCATGACAGCGACGATCGCCGCCCTCGATGGGGCACAGGTCATCTTCGTCTGCTCGGCGCCGCCGGCACGCGGGCCTTGGCCCAAGGAGGACGACGTGCCGGGCCCCGCGAGCGTGAGCCGATGGGAGCGCTTGATCCGCGATATCGCGGATGAGCACGGCGTCTACGTCACGCTTGCGAACCTCGTAGGAAGCGAGGGTGGCAAGCTGTTCCCGGGATCTGCCCTTCTTGCGGGACCCAAGGGCGAAGTGCGCGGCCGCGGGCCGCTCTGGGAAGAAGCACTCGTGACGACGACATTCGATCTCGCGGACGTGACGAGGGCACGGGCCGACATGCCACTCGTGGCCGATCTCGAGGTGATGACGCCGCATCTCGCAGCGAGTTTGGAAGCGGTCCGCAATCACACGCCCGCGGTACTCCGCTATGACGATCCGGCGTGCGAACCGACCATCGAAAAGCCACGACGGCCGGCTCGAGTGACGACCGAAAGTCGCTCCCGCGAAAAATCTTTTCGGGTCGTTTCGGTAATGAGCAGGAACGAACCGTCCTCGCCGTTGGAAATCGATGGAGCACTCACCGCGGACTGGCTCACGGAGTTCATCCGCGAAGAGATGACGCAGCGCAATTTTCAGAAAGCAGTCATCGGAGTCTCCGGTGGCGTCGATTCGGCGGTGACAGCGTATCTGGCGGCGCGCGCCCTGGGCCCAAAGAACGTCATCGGCATCCGGATGCCCTATCGAACGTCGAGCCCGGCGAGTCTCGAGCATGCGCAATTGGTGATCGACGCGTTGGGCATCTGCGCCGAGACCATCGATATCTCACCAGCGGTAGACGGATACCTTCAGCACGTGCCCGAGGCGGACGGGGCGCGCCGCGGCAATGTCATGGCCCGAATGCGCATGATCACCCTGTTCGATCTCTCGGCGAAGTATCACGCGATTCCGCTGGGCACAGGCAATAAGACAGAGCGGCTCTTCGGCTACTTCACGTGGCATGCGGATGATTCCCCGCCAATCAATCCGCTCGGCGACCTGTTCAAGACGCAGGTGTGGGCGCTCGCGCGCCATCTGGGGATTCCCGGCGTCATCGTCGACAAGCCGCCGACGGCGGATCTCGTCGTTGGCCAGACGGACGAAGGGGATTTCGGAATCAGCTATGCGCGCGCCGACGAGTTGCTGAATTGGCTGGTGAATGGCTACAGCCCGGCCGACTTGATCGCTCGCGGCTTCGATCGCAACGAGGTGGACCTCGTGACCAGGCGCGTCGCAAGCACGCACTGGAAGCGTCGATTGCCGACGGTAGCAATGGTGAGTCCAACGGCGATCAACGAGAGTTATTTGAGACCAGTCGATTACTAGGGCTAGGGATCAGGGGCTAGGGTTTAGGGGCTACGCCTTCCCCTCGCCCCTCAACGAACGCTTCGGCTTCGATCTCGACGAGCATGTTCTCGTCGATGAGCGAGCTGACTTCGACCATCGAAGTCGCAGGGCGGATGTCGCGAAAGGCCTCGCCGTGAGCGCGGCCGATGGCTTCCCAGTCCGCAGCAATGTCGATCACGTAGATGCGCGTTCGGACGACGTCGGCGAGCGAACCGCCTGCGTTGGCTAGCGCGCGTTCGATGTTCGCGAGCGCCTGACGAGTCTGGGCTCCGGCATCGCCGACGCCGACGATCTTGCCGTCGGCGCCCGTGGCGGTCGTTCCCGAGACGTGGATCCACTGTCCGACGCGAACCGCGCGTGAGTAGCCGACGATCGGCTCCCACGGCGTGCCGGACGAAAAGTTTTGTCGACTCACTCGATCATGCGGCGCGGGCGTAGGCCAGACTCACGGCGCGACGCGCACAGCGCTTCAACGCGCGATGCACGGCGCGAGCGTAATGAATGAAGTTAAGGCCTGCCCAGGGATATCGAGCAAAGAATTCTGTTGGCAGCAGGTCGCCCTTGAGACGGTTACAGCGTCCGCACGCGGCTACGAGGTTTCCGGGCGCGTGAACACCGCCCTTGGCCAGCGGGAAGACGTGGTCGATTGTGGCGATCTCGAAATCGAGAGGGACGGCGCAGTAGACGCAACGACGGCCGCAGTCACGCATCATTGCGTGCTTAATGGCGCGCTTCTGATGTCCGCATGGGGCGCGCTCGGGATGCTTGGCGCGACGAGAAGTTCGTGGAAGGCGGGGGAGACGAACGTGGTGATAGTGTCGACGCCGAGACAATTTCACCTCGCGGAAAAAGCGACGCCCCGCAACGGGAGTCGTTCCCGCAGCGGGGCGTCACGGAGACCGTGAAAATCGTATGGCGGAGGGTCGAAGAGTCCGGCCGCCCTCGCGGCCGTTCGTACCTATCGGGATGTCGCTCTCGAAGCAGACTCCTGATGCTCATTCGCCTCCGTGTCGCGCTGCAGCGGCCGGTTTCCGGGCGCTGCACGCTGAACATACAAATGCAGCGCGTATGCCAGCCTCGCAAGAGGGAGACGTTTGACGCCGCATTCGCGTCACGCGATTGCAAAGGACAACCGCGCGCCGTGCACGTGACCTATCCCGCAAATCTCAGAAGCGAAAGCGTTCGGGTTTCAGGCGACGGCTGATTCGGTATCCGCGGCAACCGGTTCTTCGCGATCGTCGTAACCGTGATGGCCGTTCCAGCGTCCGCGAACCGGATCACGCAATGCTGCAATGATCCGCACTGCGACGGCATCGAGGAGCGTGCGATCCGGCATTTCAGAACCGGCGAATGGGAGTGGGATGTCGAAGCCATCGCCCTCGCGACGCGGAATGAGATGCACGTGATAGTGAAATACGTCCTGACCGGCCGTCTTCCCGCTGTTGACGACAATGTTCATGTCGTCGCAGTTGGTGACTTTGCGAATCACATTCGCGAGCTGGGTCGATACCTGGAACAGATGCATCGCGAGCTCCGGCGGCGTATCGACGAGTGACTCGTGATGTTGCCGCGGCACCACAAGGACGTGGCCCGGATTCACCGGCTGGATATCCATGAACGCGAGTGCGTCCGCGTCCTCATAGCAGATCGAGACCTCACCCGCGCCGTGAATCAGGTCGCAAAAGGTGCAGTGCATGTCCGCCTTACGCATCGTAGTCCTCACGGTCGGGGTAACTGAGAGCTACTGAACGCAGGCCGAATGCCAAGCGCGGGGCGCCTGGGGCGCGGGGGCGAAGAATGCGAGCCTCGGGCGATGTGCCCGCATCCCGTAGCCCGCGCTCGCACCCCGCGCCCCGCACCCCGAACTTGTGCTACCTTACATGCGTCGCCCTATCATCACGGAGATTTCGCCGGGCTATGGCCATACAGACGCGAGCCGAGCGCAAGAGCGCCGGCGGCCTCACGACAGAGCAGTTAGTTGGCGCGTATCGCACGATGCTGCTTTCACGGCGACTGGATGACAAAGAGATCCAGCTCAAGCGCCAGAACAAGATCTTTTTCCAGATTTCAGGCGCTGGCCACGAAGCCGTGATGACCGCAGCCGGTATGGTCCTGCGGCCAAGCTACGATTGGTTTTTTCTCTATTATCGAGATCGCGCGCTGTGTCTGCAGCTCGGCGAAACACCGACGGAGATGCTGCTGTCAGCGGTCGGCGCTGCCGCCGATCCGAACTCGGGTGGCCGACAGATGCCGAGCCATTGGGGCAAGAAGGAGCTGAATATCGTCTCGGTCTCCTCGCCCACCGGAACGCAGTTTCTCCAGGCCGTCGGCTCGGCCGAGGCGACACTACGGGCGAAGCTCGTCGGTATCGCGGACGGGTTCGAGAAGGACGAAGTGGTGTTGTGCACCACTGGTGATGGCACGACCAGCGAGGGTGAATTCTGGGAGAGCCTGAACACCGCCTGCAATCTCAAGCTGCCAATCGTCTACATCGTCGAGGACAACGGCTACGCCATCTCCGTCCCGGTCGAGGTCAACACGGCTGGCGGCTCGATTTCAAAGTTGCTAACAGGATTTCCCGGACTGCAGATCCAGCAGGTCGACGGCTGCGACTTTGTCGCGAGCTACGAAGCTTTACGGAAGGCCGTCGATTACGCGCGCAAACGGAAGGGGCCGGCACTCGTCCACGCGAAAGTCATTCGGCCCTATTCGCACTCGCTCTCGGACGACGAGGTGCTCTATCGTCCGCCTGAAGAGCGACAGGCCGACGCCGATGTCGATCCACTGAACACGTTCCCGAAGTGGCTTGTCGCGGAAGGCCACGCGACGGAGGCGGACATTCAGCGCATTCAGCAGGAAGTGGATGCGGAGGTCCAGGCCGCTACGGACGCCGCGCTGGCTTCGCCTCAGCCAGGGCCAGAGACGGTATCGGTGAATGTCTATTCCCCGGATGTGGATCCGACGAGCGAGCAGTTCGACACGGAAGATGATCCACAGTTCTCGGGCAACGAAACGACGATGGTGGATCTGCTGAACGCGTGCATGAAAGACGAAATGCGCCGCGATCAGCGAATTCTCGTTTTCGGCGAGGATGTCGCAGACGTATCGCGTGAAGAGAACATGCCCAAGGTCAAAGGCAAAGGAGGTGTGTTCAAAGTCACGTGGGGCCTGCAGAAGGAGTTCGGTAGCGCGCGAGTCTACAACACGCCGCTTGCCGAAGCGAATATCGTCGGACGCGGTATCGGCTTGGCGCTGCGGGGTTTCAAGCCGGTTGTCGAGATTCAGTTCTTCGACTACATCTGGCCGGCGTACATGCAACTGCGCAACGAGCTGTCGACGATGCGCTGGCGCTCGAACGGTGCATTCAGCGCGGCTGTCGTCGTACGGGTGACATACGGCGGGTACATTCGCGGCGCTATCTATCACTCACAGACGGGGGCTTCACTGTTTGCTCATTGCCCTGGCCTGCGCGTGATTTGTCCCGCGACAGCGCTCGATGCGAATGGGTTGCTGCGCACGGCAATTCGGTCGGACGATCCGGTGATCTTCCTCGAGCACAAGCATCTGTACCGTCAGACGTACAACAAGGCGGCGTATCCCGGCCCAAACTTCATGATTCCGTTTGGGAAGGCGAAGGTGGTGCGACAGGGAACGGACGCAACGATTGTCACCTACGGCGCAACGGTGCAGCGTGCATTTGCGGCGGCTAATCAGCTTGCGGAGCAAGGCATCAGTGCCGAAGTGATCGATCTTCGATCGCTGTCGCCATGGGACCAGGAGCGTGTGTACGAGTCTGTGAAGCGGACGAGCCGGGCGCTCGTGCTGTACGAGGATTCCATCTCGTGGGGCTACGGTGCCGAGATCGCGGCACGCATCGCCGATGATTGCTTCGCGTGGCTCGACGCGCCGGTGAAGCGTCTGGCCGCGACCGACACGTACGTCGGCTACGCACCGCAGCTGGAGGACGCAACTCTTCCGCAGGTGGAAACGATCAAGGCCGCGGTGGAGGAATTGGTGAAGTTCTGACGGTGAACGGTGCTCGGTGATCGGTACCTTTCAGTTACCGGCCACTGACCTCAGATCACCGGCCACCCGGAATTGGTGACGTGATGCCGGCGAGCGCGTCGCTTGACAGTGCGGAAGTCGTGGCCAATGTTGCTCGCCGCGGAGTTTTGGGCGCCTCCGACAGGAGGCGTCGTCATTTCCAGCCGTCTCGCCTCATGCGTCAGCTCCTCCGCGCTGCTTCAGCGCTCCTGATTGCCGTTGGCCTCGCCACCTGCTCTGAATCGCCCACTGGGGTTCACGGTGGGCCCGTATCGCTCTCGTTCGCGCCGCAATTCACCGCGCAGGCCGCGGCGATCTACCGGACTCTGAGCGAGTTCGCCGTGACGCTCGACAACGTGCACGTTGTCGTCCGCACGGCACCCATCGGTGATGCGGCGGGCACGATACTCAAGGATACGACTGTCGCATTTCCGGCTACCGCCGATCAGATCGCGATCGACATCGATGTCGAGCTGCAGTCGTCCCAGCAGACCGTCGTCGCCAGCGTCTCGCTCCAACAGGGGACCACCTCCTACTTCGAGGGCACGCAGGAGTTCGTGGCGAGGCAAGGAGAAACGAGCGCCGCTCCTGAGCCAGTCGTCTTGTCATACGTCGGGCCGGGCGCCAACGCGACGTCGCTCGCCATCACGCCAACGATCTCATCGCAGCCGGTAACGATCGCCCCGTCCACTTCGTTTTCCTTTCAGGTGCAGGCGTTCGATCAAGCGCAGCTGCCGGTCGTGGGACTTCCGGTCAAGTGGCAGATCGGCGACCTAACGCTTGCGTCGGTAAGCGCGGACGGTGTTGTGACGTCCACGGGCAAGGCGGGATCGACGACACTCACGGCGACCGCGTTCAACGGCATCTCCGCGCAGGCGACGGTCGACATCGAGCCGGTTGCTCAGATTGTGGTGCTTCGTGGCGACAATCAGACCGGGATTGCAGGGGCCGCTCTTTCCACAACGATGACCGTCCAGGCGCTGGCGGCCAACTCGCACGCAGTGGCAGGCGCCGTGATCAACTTCGGCGTCCTGAACGGCCAGGGCAGCGTATCACCGACGAGCGCGTCAACCGATCTCGGCGGCGTCGCCGTGACGAAGATGACGCTCGGTCAAACTCTCGGAACCTACGTATTCACGGCGACTGTCGCGGGCGCACCGTCGATTGCCACGAAAGCTTCCGCTACCGCGACCGCCGCGGCGGCGGCAGCGTTGAGCATCGTCTCGGGCAACAGTCAATCCGATACGGTGAGAGCCACGCTCGCGCAAACACTACGAGTGAAGGTCACGGACGCGTTCGGGAACGCGGTAGCAAAGCAGCCCGTGGACTATCAGGTGACGGCCGGGCGTGCATCGCTGCTCATTCCGGGCACGTCGGGCCAGACGCTCGTGCATACGGCGAGCGACACCAACGGCATCGCCGAGGTTTCATTGGTAACCGACACGCTGGCCGGTCCCGTGTCGGTGACGGTTTCGGCGCCGCAAACCACCGTGCCCTCGGTGATCTTCACCGCGACGGTGAAGCCCGGTTTGCCAGCGCTGCTGACGCTGCTGCAGCAGCCATCCCCGACCGCGCAAGCGACCATCCCGTTAGGCGTCCAACCAAAAGTGCAGGTAGCCGATCAATTCGGTAATCCCGTTGCTGTTTCGGGGCTTCTCATCGACGTGAATCCCGTGTTCGATTGCGCACTCCGCGCGTGCGGACGCATCGTGCCGTCGGGCGCCGGCCGGCCGTCGCTCAATCGGACGACGGTCACGTCGACGCGAGGTCGGCGCGCGCCGACCTCGCGGACATTGGCGCCGTCTAGCTCGCGCATACCGGTCCCGACGGCGATCTCGCGCACCCAATCCATCAGCGACACGTTCCCTCAGGGGATTGGCGGAAAGACGGAAGCGCAGACCGACGCGAACGGTGTGGCAACCTTCAGCAATCTCGCGCTGAATCTCTCCGCCGGGCCATGGCAGCTGCAGTTCGTGGATACGACATCCGGCGTGACGCTCGCACCGGCAGTGTCGAACGACGTTCAGCTCTCGCCAGGACCCGCAGCGTCGATCGTCGCCTGGGGCGTGTCGGATACCACGACCCTGCAGATCGCCGGAGACAGCCTGACTCCCTCCGTGCGCATCATCGACAAGGTGGGGAACGGTGTGCCTAACGTGTCGGTGAATTTCGTTCACCTCGATGCTATCAGCGTGTTCGCGAACGTCAGCACGCAGACAGACTCGAACGGCATCGCTACACCGGGAATCTGGATCATTCCGGTGGGCGTCGCCGGGACCTTTCAGATTCAGGCAAGTCCCGCCGGTCCAGCGCTCGAGAATGCCCCGCTAACGCTCACGGCGATCGTACCCTGATCAAACTCCGCTCGGGACTAATCGCCGCGAGAAGCTCATACAGCGGAGGGCGCGGTAAGAAACGATAATTCGTCAGCGAGCGGAGAGATTGGACTGGGGCCGTTCGAAGGTCGGCTTTCCGCCGACGACCGTCATCACGATCTTCGTGTCGCGAATCGTCTCGGGTGCGATCCTCGTCAGGTCGCGATCGAGGATGACGAAGTCCGCGAGCATGCCTGGCGCGAGCGTGCCCTTCTCCTTTTCGGCGTATTCGGCGTAGGCGCCGCCCTGCGTGTAGGCACGAAGCGCATCCTCGACCGTGATCTTTTGCTCGGGAATCCATCCACCCGGATTCCTGTCATCCAGGGTGCGGCGAGTGACAGCGGCATAGATGCCTTCAATGGGCGTCGCGGGCGCAACGAACCAATCACTGCCGAAGGCGAGACGGACATGCGCGTCTCGCAACGAACGGAAGGCATATGTCGTCTTTGCGCGCTCGTGGCCGATGACCTTCTCCGCCCAGCGTCCGTCGTCGATCGCGTGGTATGGTTGCATGCTCGCTGTCACGCCTAACGCTGAGACGCGCGGGATGTCGGCAGGCGCGATGTGCTGCAAGTGCTCGATGCGAAAGCGGCGATCGCGGGGACCATCTTCCTTCTCCACGCGCTGGTAGATGTCCAGCTGCGTGCGGATCGCCCTGTCGCCAATCGCGTGAACGATCACCTGGAGGCCGGCTTTGTCGGCGCCCGAGGTCCATTCGTACAGATGCTCCGGCGTATTGACGAACAGGCCGGTGTCGTTGGGCACGTCCGTAAATGGCTGGAGCATCGCCGCCGTGTGCGAGCCAAGCGATCCATCGACGAAGCCCTTGAGTCCTCCGATGTGCAGCCATGCATCGCCGCGTCCGCGAGCACGGACCGTGTCCGCGAGCTGCTGCCATTGCGCGAGCGGCACGACCGCGTAGATGCGAGTCTTCATGCGGCCGGTCTCGTGCGCGCGCTCGAACGCCGTGAGGTCCGCGAAGGTCCCCATGTTGTGAACGGACGTGACACCGTTCCCGGCGAGATACGCGAAAGCGGCGTCGACAGCGCGATCCACGACCTCTGGCGACGGATCCGCCACGGCCCGATCAATGAGCGACTGCGCGTTGTCCTTGAGTATGCCCGTCGGCGCGCCATCGGAGCCTCGCACGATGGTGCCGCCCGCGACGTCACGCGTGTTTGCGTCTACGTCGGCAGCACGCAAGGCCGCGCTGTTCGCGAGACCCATGTGACCGTCGAGTCGGTTGATCCAGACAGGATTGTTAGGCGTCACCGAGTCGATCCAGTCACGCCGAGGGAGCTCCCCGCCCCACTGCTCGTGATCCCAGTTGCCTTCCGTGATCCAGGCTCCTGGTGGAAGTGTCGCCGCGTAAGCCTTGATTCGCTGGATGAACTCGGCTGGCGTCTTCGCGTCCCGAAGCTGGACGGAAGACAGGCCGAGGCCACCAGAGATGAAGTGGACGTGCGAATCGATGAACCCAGGCACGACCATCATGCCCTTTGCGTCGATGACTCGTGTGTTGGGCGAGGCAATTTTCTTCACCGCCGCACTTGTACCGACGAGCGTAATTCGATCGCCGTTGACCGCTATCGCGTCGGCCCAAGGGCGCCTTGTGTCTCCTGTCCATATCCGAGCATTGACGACGGCAAGGCTGGGTGCGCCGGCGGCTGGTGCGGACGCGGAGCGATTCGTGCTTTGACCGTGCATGACGCTCGCCGAAAGAAGTGCCGCTATCGCGGCGCGGTTGATCATCGAAAAGGCGGACATGAGGATTTGGCGGGGTTGGGTGGTCGAGCAGGTCACCGGCGACCACCGAGCGCTCAAGACTGATCGTGTTCCCGCCACAACGGAAGAGGTGCGCTTGACCAACGACCGCGAAGCGTGCACCATTCCACAGAGTGGGGAGTAGCCACCGGCGCTGCGACGCCGGGTCGGTCGATCGTCAAGACGGAGCGCATAACGCTCCCGGTCGGCAGAGCGGCGCGCGCGAGCGTGCTACAGGCGAGACCACTACGACACCTCGCGGTGCCGTAGTGGTCTCGCTTTTCGTTTTTCGGCAGTGCGGCGGCGGGGGCTGAGCATGATTGGAATAGCGACCAACATGTGGTTCTGGGTGATCTTCATCGCCTTCGTTCTGGCGATGTTGGCGCTCGACCTCGGCGTCTTCCATCGCAAGATGCACGTGGTGCACCCGAAAGAGGCGTCGGCGTGGGTCGCCGTCTGGGTTGGACTCGCGCTCTTGTTCGCGGCCGGACTCTTTTTTTTCTCCGGCCACCACGTCGCGCTCCGGTTTCTCACCGGCTACGTGATCGAAGAATCACTGAGCGTCGACAACATCTTCGTGATGGTGCTGATCTTCGAGTACTTCAAGGTCCCTCCGATCTGTCAGCATCGTGTGCTGTTCTACGGGATCCTCGGCGCACTCGTTATGCGCGGACTGTTCATCGGGCTCGGCACCGTGTTGTTGGCCCGGTTTCACTGGGTGATCTATGTCTTCGGCGCGATGCTCATCGTCACAGGCATACGAATGGTGCTCAAGCAGGACGAGGAATTCGAGGGCGAGCGCAATCCAGTGGTCCGCACGGCGCGACGCGTTCTCCCGCTCTCCGACGAGTTCCACGGAAAGCACTTCTTCGTCGTGCAGAATGGCCGCAAGCTGGCGACGCCCCTTTTCCTCGTGCTGGTGCTGGTCGAGGTGACGGACCTCGTGTTCGCGATCGATTCGATTCCGGCGATCTTCGGCGTGACGCGTGATCCATTCATCGTGTTCACGTCGAACATCTTCGCGATTCTCGGTCTGCGCTCGATGTACTTCCTGCTGGCCGCCGTCGTCGACCGCTTTTATCTGCTGAAGTACGGTATCGCGCTCATTCTCACGTTCGTGGGCGTGAAGATGATCGGCGAGCCGTGGTTCCACATCGAGATCGTCATTTCACTCGCGGTAATCATCGGCGTGCTCGCGCTGTCGATTGGGGCGAGTCTGATGTGGCCGCAACGACACAGAGCTGTCCGCGAAAAGAGCGTGACGCAAGAAAAGACGGGCTCGATGTTCGGATCGCACACGCGCCGCGAGTGACGGACGGCGGCTCCGCCCTTGGCGCGGAGGGCCTACCCTCGCCGTTCCATTGCTTCGCGAATGTCGAGCAGGATTTCGAAGTAGAGTTGCTCGCGGCGATAGGCGAAATCGAGTGCGGCCATCTGTGATTGATCACCAGTGGTCTTCGCACGCTCGAACGCCTCGCGGTACATCTCGTCCAGATTGCCGAGGATTCGCTCACGGGAGCGGGACATGCGGATCTTCTCGAGGGCGTTGAGGGTCAAACGAGGAAGCGCGTCGTCGAGCGGTTCGCGATCGTCAGAATCCAACCCTTCCAGCAGATAGCGCCGGGCCGCGTCCATCATTTTGCGGCGTGAAGGCAAGGGATTGTCCATGAAACGACAACGAATCTTCGAACGTGACGCGTATCGATGCGTGTATTGTGGTCAGCAGTTCCCGCCGGAGGAGCTCACCATCGATCATGTGGAACCACGAGTGCGGGGCGGCGACCGGTCGGACGGCAACTTAGTGACGGCGTGTAAGGCGTGCAACACGCTCAAAGGTCATCGTCGGTTGAGTGACTTTTTGCTCGAAGAGAAGGTCGCGCGCGCGAATTTCTTTCGCTACGCCGTGCATGTGTGGCCCCGAATTCTGCGAATGCTTCAAGAAGAGCTGGAGTGAATGCGGAGGCGTCGCGAGCGGAGCCTCGTCGATCACGCATCGCGCAGTCGATAGAAAACAGCGTCTTCCACGACCTTTCCATCACGAAGATGCTCGACGACGATTCTCTCGAGCAGTTCGGGCGTGACGGGGCCGTACCACACTCCTTCGGGGTAGACAACGACGATCGGACCGCCTGAGCAAACACCGAGGCAGGGGGTCTCGCCGCGCTTCACTCGATTGGGGCCGAAGAGCAGGTTCTCGCGTTGCAGCAGCGCGGGAAGTCGCGCGTAGAGCTCGCGACCGCGGCGATCCGGCGAGCAGAATCCGCCAACGCACACCAGCACATGTCGTGAATACGGCTCCAGGAAGGGCTCGTCGAAGTTCATTGCTTGGATGGCGTTCTCGTTGGGTCCTGTATCAATTTGTTCGGATGCTCGATACCGTCACGATTGAAAACCTGACGCTGAAATCGGCGCAAACCCGTGCGGGCGCGCGTGCGAGACCCCCAATCCTTTTCATACCGGGCTACTGCGCGACGGCGTGGGTGTACGAATCCTATCTCCCTTTTTTCGCCGAACGCGGTTATCCGGGCTTCGCTCTGAATCTGCGCGGCCGCGAGGGCAGTGCGCTGCCTTCAGGAACGCTCCTCGGTCGCGTCTCACTCGAGGATTTCGTCGACGATGCGCGTCGGGCGGCGAGCTGGATCAAGGACCGGCTCGGCCAACCGGTCGTTTTTGGACATTCCATGGGCGGGTTGATAGCCCAGAAACTTGGCGAGGAAGGTCTCGCCCGGGCCCTTGTTCTGTTGTCTCCCGCGCCGCCGCGTGGCATCAGCATGATGTCCGGGCCGGTCGTGCGCCGCCAGTTCAAGTACCTTCCGGCATTGCTGCGGTCGCGGCGCTTCGACCCGCGATTCGGGGACATGCGCGCGCTGGTGATGAATCGCCTTCCGGAGTCGGAGCAGCAGGCGACCTTCGCGCGGTTCGTGTCCGACAGCGGGCGCGCGGGACGCGAGATGAGCTTCGGCGGGATGCGAGTGGACGCGGAGCGCGTACGCGCGAATGGGAACAAAGTGCTCGTGGTTACGAGTGACGAGGACCGACTCATTCCACAACGGGTGGCGCAGCGGATCGCTCAGCGCTACCGCGCGCCACTGTACGTGGCGCGTGGACACGGTCACCTGCTCTTGAAGGAGCCCGGTTGGCAGGAACCTGCGGAATTCATCGCTGGTTGGCTCGGTCGAGAAATCGCCGGGTGAGCCACGTCCGTAGTTGCTTACTCGCTCTGGCGGCAGCGACTACCTTGAGTTGAATGCCGACGGCTGACGAGTTCTTCGCGATCGACATGCGCGTCGGGACGGTGCTGGAGGCCACGAGTTTTCCGGAGGCGCGAAAGCCCTCGCTGCGGCTGACGATCGATTTCGGACCGGCGCTCGGCGTCAAGCAATCGAGTGCGCAACTGACAGTGCATTATCGCCCGGAAGATCTCGTCGGGCGGCAAGTGATTGCCGTGGTGAACATCGGCACACGACGCATCGCTGGATTCACGAGCGAGGTGCTCGTGCTCGGCGCCATGCCGACGCCGACCGATGTCGTACTCCTCATGACCGAGCGGCCCGTCGCCAACGGGACGCGCATCGGCTGAGAGCGCGGCGATTGGTAACGATGGAATTACGGAGACGACTCGTCTCCACAGTTCAGTCTCTCACCACTGAGCGGAGGTTGTATGTCCACGATGGCGACCGAGGGCGCCGCGCTCGACCCCGAAGTCCAGCGCAAGGGGTACGCGCACCCCGAAGTGCTCGTGACGACGAGTTGGCTCGCAGAGCACCTTAACGATGCGAACATCCGTATCATCGAGAGCGATGAGGACGTTTTGCTCTTCGACACCGGGCACATTCCGAACGCCCAGAAGATCGATTGGCACGCCGACCTGAACGACGCGCTCGTGCGCGATTATATCGGCCGCGATCAGTTCGAGGAGCTGTTGCGGTCGAAGGGAATCGACGACTCGACGACCGTGATCTTCTATGGCGATAAGAACAACTGGTGGGCAACCTACGCCTTCTGGGTCTTTCAGCTGTTCGGCTTCACGAACGCGAAGGTGCTTGACGGGGGACGAACGAAGTGGGAAGGCGAAGGGCGTCCGCTGACTACAGAGTTGCCGCACTTTTCGCGCACCGAACACGAAGCACGCGAACGACGTGACGAACCAATTCGCGCGTTCATGGCCGACGTGCGGAGACATCTCGAGTCTCCTGGCAAGCTCGTGGATGTGCGGTCGCCTGACGAGTACACTGGCAAGAAGCTGCACATGCCCGACTATCCGCAGGAGGGCGCATTGCGCGGTGGCCACATCCCCGGAGCGCGTAATGTGCCGTGGGCGCGCGCCGCGAATAGCGATGGCTCCTTCAAGTCGGCGTCCGATCTGCGCGATATCTACGAGAAGGAGCAGGGGCTCGACCGCGGTGATGACGTGATTGCCTACTGCCGCATTGGAGAGCGATCGTCGCACACATGGTTCGTGCTCACATACCTCCTCGGCTACGATCGCGTCCGGAACTACGACGGATCCTGGACAGAGTGGGGAAATGCGGTGCGAGCCCCGATTGAGCGATGACGGCACCGACCACGACCAAGCCGGTGATCACGACGAGCCGCGCCGTGTGGCGCGGCGAACACCGCTTCGAGGCCGGTCCGGAGGGGCGCACCGTGCCTGTCGATGCCGACTCGAAGACCGCCCCCGGCCCGGTTGAGACCTTACTCAACGCGATCGCAACGTGTTCGGGCGTGGACGTGCTCGACATTCTCGCGAAGCGCCGCACGCCGGCGGAGCGATTCATGGTGAACGTGACGGCAACGCGCCGTAGCGAGGCGCCCCGCCGCGTCCAGCGACTCGATATCGAG
>Ga0207700_10000727_pt1 | contig 19039 bp, 19 predicted proteins | sample LARL82metaG_FD_184348 | JGI IMG/M metagenome (GOLD analysis project Ga0207700, IMG submission 184348) | Corn, switchgrass and miscanthus rhizosphere microbial communities from Kellogg Biological Station, Michigan, USA - LAR L8-2 metaG... | ecosystem: Host-associated > Plants > Roots >...
CGAAGCGATGTACGCGATCTATGCGACGGACAGCGTCGGCCGTCTGGCGGGCGTGCTCTCGCTGCGCGAGCTGCTGGCGGCGGCGCCAGGCGCGAAGATCTCGGACATCGCCTGGACGGAAGTCGTATCGCTCGGCCCGAATTCCGATCGCGAAGAGGTCGCCCGCCTAACGTCGAACTACGATCTCGTCGCGATTCCGGTGGTCAGCGAATCGGGCCACCTGATGGGCGTGATCACCGTCGACGACGTCATCGACGTCATCCAGGAAGAGCAGACGGAAGACGTCCAGAAGCTGGGCGGTATGGAAGCGCTGGACGAGCCGTACATGCAGATCACCTTCTGGCGAATGATCCGCAAGCGCGCCGGCTGGCTCTGCGCGTTGTTCATCGGTGAAATGTTCACCGCGACCGCGCTGGGATATTTTCAAGGCACCATCGACAGAGCAACCGTACTGGCCCTTTTTCTCCCGCTGATCATCAGCTCGGGCGGTAATTCGGGATCGCAGGGAACGTCGTTGATGATTCGTTCACTGGCGCTGCAAGAGGTGGGAATTCGCGATTGGTGGCGTGTCGTGATCCGCGAGCTTCCAGCTGGTGTGACGCTCGGAACAATTCTGGGAGTGATCGGCTTCGTGCGCATCGAGCTGTGGCAGTTCCTTCACGATCACTCGATTCACATTCTCGGAGTGGCGCTCGGTCAGAACTACAACCAGCACCCGGGGGTCTCGTTCGAGGTTCACCTCATCGCGTTGACGGTCGGCCTGGCATTAGTGGGCGTGGTGACGTTCGGCACGATGGTCGGCTCGATGCTGCCGTTCGTGTTCCGGCGGATTGGCTTCGATCCCGCGAGCGCGTCAGCTCCATTCGTGGCTACGCTGGTGGACGTTACCGGTCTGGTGATCTATTTCTCCGTCGCGTTGATGGTGCTGCACGGGGTGATTTTGTAGAGGGGCTAGGGGCTAGGGTAGTTCGTTAGGCTTCTCGATGCTCGCGCCGTTGACGGCGGCGCACACGTATACGCTCGGGGCGATCCCAACAGCTGTTCGGTAGCCGGACGCGATTCGTTGCGCGAAGGCGGTCGCGTCGCCGCGTCGAACGAGGGCAACGGCACAACCACCGAAACCCGCTCCGGTCATTCGTGCCCCAAAACACGCACCGTCGCGCCGCGCCAGGTCGACCATTGCATCGAGCTCGGGTCGTGACACCTCGAAGTCGTCGCGCAACGAGGCGTGACTCTCGTCCATCAGCGCGCCAACGCCCGCGAGATCACCGCGCTCGAGGAGCGCCGCGGCGTGCAGGGTGCGGGCATTCTCGGTGACGACGTGGCGGGCGCGTTTTCGAGTGGACGGGTCCAACTCCCTTTCGCGTTTGGTGAACGTCTCGACGTCGATGTCGCGCAGTGCTCGCACCCCAAAGGTCCGGGCCGCGGCCTCACACTGTCCGCGACGTTCGTTGTACGCGGAGTCCACGAGGCCGCGGCGCGTTCCCGTGTCCAGCACGACCACGGCAGCGCTGTCCGGGATCCGCACCGGCCGCGTCTGGAGGGAGCGACAATCGATGAGCAGCGCATGGCCCGCGACGCCGGAGGCAGAGATCAGCTGATCCATGATGCCGCAGTTCACACCGACCCACTCGTTCTCCGCGCGCTGTGCGATGCGCGCCATCGCGACCGGCTGCCAGTCGACGCCACCTATAGATGCGAACGCCCGCGCTGCGGCGAGCTCCAACGCCGCGCTCGATGAGAGGCCAGCGCCAATCGGCACATCACCCGCGATGACGCCCTCCCAGCCGTTGGTGGGCAGTCCCCTGTCTTCGAGCGACCAGGCAACGCCACGCAAGTACTCGATCCAACCGGTCCGGGGCACGGGGGATTGGTGGCGGGAGGCTGTGGACGCACGCTGTCCGCGGCTGACTTCATCGAGCGAGAACTCAATGACTTCGGAGAAGTCGAGGGAGTCGATCATCACCTGGCGATCGGCTCGAGCCCGCGCCGCGAGCCACACCTCGCGGTCGATCGCCATCGGCAGCACGAAGCCGTCGTTGTAGTCGGTGTGGTCGCCGATGAGGTTTACTCGTCCCGGTGCCCGCGCAACCCACTCCGGATCGGCGCCGAAGCGTCGACGAAACTCATCGCGTACACGCCCGCGAAGCGTTTGGGGCATCATACTCGGTTGCGCGGGAATGCGATTCATCGGACGCGTCGGCGGGCATGGGGTGCGGGATTGTTGCGCGCGGCCATGGTCGAAGGCAAGCTCGTTCTCGACGGACGCGCTACAATTCGATCAGGCGGCGGGCGCCGCCAGTAATGAACCGTAACGAGCGACTCCGATGAAAGAGCTGAAGCTGACCATCGAAGGCATGTCCTGCGAGCACTGCGTTCGCGCAGTAAAGAGTCGCCTAACGGCGACGCCTGGCGTCACGGTCGAGGATGTTGCTGTAGGCTCGGCGATTCTCCAATTCGACCCGGCCAAGACGAACGTCGAGGAGATCGAGGAAGTTATCGCGGACGAGGGCTATACGGCATTTCCGGAGATAGCGCGCTAACGCGCTATCTCCGGAAACGCCGCATCCGCATCGCGCGCGCGGTGCGCCCGCTCGCGAAGCTTATTTGAAGTCGCAAGCGCCTGCGTCCCACGTCCCGCGTCAGCGCACTCCAGCCGGCTCGCCCTTCTCCACGCTCGTTGCGGCAGTGTCCGATTCGACTTCGGTCTCCGGCTCCAGCGGAGTCGCGATGCCCTGCTCGAGCCACGAGTGCTCGCCGCGAAGGACTTGCTGCGCGACACGGTAGATCGCTGAATCGTTGCTGCCGTAGAAGCGATCGAAGAGCTGGTCGACGCGTACCCGGGCTTCGCGGCAGAACAGATCCGCGAGCGCGACCGCCTTCGTGTTCCCCTGCTTCGCGAGCATCTGGGCTCGCACGCACGCTGCCGCAATTGCGAAGAGCTCGGCGCCGATGTCCACGGCGCGGAAGAGCACCATCTGCTTGCGCTCGAGACGGGTACCGAAACGGACCATCGCGTGGAACAGAGTGCGGCCGAGCTTTCGCGCCCGACGCTCGGCGAAGCGGAGATGCTTGGCGAGCGGGCCGAACTCGCCGTACGTCGTGACCCGCGGCATCCAGCGCGACGGATACCACGTCGCGTAGAACGGTGCCGATTTCGCCGCGGCCTTCACGCGCGTGCCAAACGAGGAGTCAGGCGAGACGATCGGGAATGCCATCTTGAAGTGATGGTCCACCGCCTCGCGCGCGATAAAGAGACGCATGATCTCCGAGGAGCCCTCGAAGATCAGGTTGATGCGGAAGTCGCGCATTGCGCGCTCGATTGGAATGGCGGGCTCGCCCCGCGCCCGGAGCGAATCGGCGGTCTCGTAGCCGCGGCCGCCGCGAATCTGCAGCGTGTCGTCGACGATCTTCCAGCCGTGCTCCGTGTTGTACATCTTTGCAATGGCCGCCTCGAGACGAATGTCGTAGCCGCCGTGCTCGGCGAGTCCGACGGTGAGGCCGGAAATTGCCTCCATCGCGAAGGTGTTCGCGGCCATCATGCCGATTTTTTGAGCAACTGCCTCGTGTTTTCCGATTGGTGCTCCCCATTGCACTCGCTCGTTCGACCACCAGCGCGATACGTTCAGCATCGCCTTCGATCCACCGGCCGCGCTCGCGGGCAGCGTTAGGCGCCCGGTGTTCAGCGTGATCAGCGCGAGCTTGAGGCCCCTGCCTTCGCCCCAGATGATGTTCTCGCGCGGCACTTTGACATTCGTGAATCGAATGACACCATTCTCGATCGCCTTGAGGCCCATGAAACGGCAGCGATGCGCGACCTGCACACCGGGCCAATTTGCCTCGACGATGAAGGCCGTGATCTGTTTGCGGGGCTTGCCGTCTTTCCCCGGAGCATCCGGCGTTCGCGCCATCACGACGAACAGCTCGGCGCGCGTGCCGTTGGTGCACCAGAGCTTCTCACCATTCAGGATGAAGTACTTGCCGTCTTCGGTCGGCGTCGCGCTCGCGTGCATGTTCGCCGGATCGCTGCCGGCGTCGACTTCGGTGAGCGCGAACGCCGAGATCGCACCCTTCGCGAGTCGCGGAAAGAACCGTCGCTTCTGCTCATCCGTGCCGAAGAGCTTGAGGGGCTGTGGCAGACCGATCGATTGGTGCGCTGACAGCAAAGCTGTCAGCGAGCCGTCCTTCGACGTCACCATCGCCATCGCCTTCACATAGCTCGTATACGACAGGCCGAGTCCCCCATACTCGCGCGGGATCTTGATGCCGAACGCACCCATCTCGCGTAACTCCTGCACGTACTCCTCCGGGATTTCTCCCGTCCGGTCGATCATGTCAGAGTCGACTCGCTGCAGGAATGCCTTCAGTTTCTGGAGGAAGGGCCTAGCGCGTACTTCCTCCTCTGGATCCTCGGCGGGATGCGGATGGATCAGGTCGAGGCGAAATCGACCGAGGAAGAGCTCGCGTACGAAGCTGGGGCCGGACCACTCGCTCTCGCGCGCCGATTCGGCAACGTCGCGCGCTTCTTTCTCGCTAGCGAGGGCTGCTGACTTGTCAGCCATGGATGAACTCGCGGATAAGAGACTGTAAAAGCAGGCCTGCTCGCATATTACATGTCTACAGACGCGCCGTTCAATCGGGCGTATCAGCCGTCGTGAGCGGTTTTTGCCCTACGCGAGCGTATGCCCTTGTGAGTGCATCCTCTAGGCCGGGGCGCGGTTCCCTCGCAACGCCACCGCGATGCCCCCAACGATGGCAATGGTCGCGAAGGCGAACCACTGAATGGCGTAGCTCAGGTGGGGGCCTTCGTCGAGCGCCGGCACGGGCAAACGGGCGACGCGCTCGGACACAGGCTTGGTCGTGTCCTGCTGGGTCGCGACGAGGTAGAGTCGGGACACCGGATAGGGGAGAAGGCTCTCCACGGTCACGTCGTCAAGCTCACGGGCGACCCGGGCATCACGTCTCAGGACGCCGTCAGGACGTGTCGGCACTCCAGGGGGTAGCAACTCCGCGTAGCCGACGAAGTTCGTCGTCGATTCGCGCCAGCCGCGAAGGTCCACGCTCACCCCATCCGGCGCGTAAATCCAGCCTCGGTTGACGAGGACGGCCGTATCGCTGCCGGGCACGTGGACAGGTGTAAGGAGATACACACCGGGCGAGCCCTGGTACGAGCGAGCGGCCAAGACGATCTCGTGATCGAAATCGGGCGTGCCGGAGACGCTCGCCTTCCGCAGTATGCTTGCGCTATCGGAGGGGAGCGTCGTGAGCGACACCATCGGCTGAGACAGTCGCGCCGCCACGACGGCATTGCGCCCGCGACGTTGCGAGAGGCGACTGAGCTGCCAGACGCCCAGTCGAATGCAACCGATGGCAGCAAGGAATGCGAAGACGAGAAAGGCGATGAGCCGACGCGGAGGCATGGGGTGGCAGAGGGCGGAGGGTTGAGGGTAGGAGGGTGAAACGGCGCAACCCTCCGCCCTCTGCCCTCGGCCAATCATCTCGTCACAGCGTTACGTCGAATACTCCCGTCAGCACACGGCCCGCGCGCCTGACCTGCACCCAGACGCGGTAGGCTCCGCCACTTGGGAACAGGTACGGGAATGACACGTCGCCGCCTTTGGCCATCGTCATCCGCGCCGGCATGCTGTCGCTCTGAAGAAGCAGCCGTCCGTTGCTCGCCGTGTCACCCCGGTCGCGGAGCGCGAAGACCTCCTGAGCTGCGAACGAGACGGTGCCCGCGGGGTGCAGGTGCACGAACACAGACCCATCGCGCCTGGCGACGACCGCGTGTGCCGACATGCCGAGGTACGGCTCGAGCACAGCCACCGAACCGCGTGGATCCCGGACGCGAAAGTGAAGCGTGGTCTCTTCACCCGGCCGAATGGCCGAAGAGTCGGCAACCCACTCCATCGTCGACCCATCCTCGAGCGTGTCGATCGTCGACGCGCCGCCGAGGTGCGTCACGCCGGAGCTCACGCGCCACGCATCGTCAGGATCGTGATTCGACGCGCTCGAGGCAGCGGCGGAGTCGGTCCGCGTTAGGCTCACTATACCGGTAAGGGTGCGCGTCTGGCCAGTCTCGAAAGCGATATCGCCGAAGAGGCGATACCTGCCCGGCGGCAGTGGCGGCAGCGCGGCCGAGAAGGTTGCCGTGTCATCGAATAGCGGATGTAGATGCGCGAAGCTCTCCATTCGCGCGCTGTCGATCACGAAGAGGTGCATCAGCTTCCCGTGATCGGGCACCAGTGGATCGAATGGCGCCGGACGGCCAGTGCTGTCGACCACCGCGAAGCGCAACGTTGGCATGCCTGCCTGACGAGTGACCAGGGCCTGTGTCGGCAGCGCACGGTACATCCGCGACGCGTACGTCGTGTCGACGCTCCGCCACCACCGGGCGCCACCAAAAAGAATGAGGGCGAAGAGTGGCGCAGAGAGCGCACCGATCAGCCGCGCGCGCTTGCGTCTGGCGGGATCCGTTGGTCGTCCCGGCTCGACGACGCTCTCTCCGGCGGCGAGGTATACAATGGTGACGAGACCGGAGACGAGCAGGATACCTAACGCGGCGAGCAGCGCGCGCAACCCGGGGCTCATGCCAAGGCGGCCCGTGGCAACCGACATCACGGGAACGCTCGCCGTGCCGCTCCCGCGCGGGCCGTCGACAGTGACGTACACACTGTACGCGCCGCGCGCCATCAACCAGAGCTGACCAGCGTACAGATCACGGCTGCCGCGTACGGGCTTGGCGACGTCGGCCGAAGGTGCACCGCCCACGCCGGCGCGCCAGAACACCGGCCGTATCCGAACCTCACGCGCATCGCCGCCCAGCACGCGCACGCTGACGTCCGCGAGGCCCGGCACTACCATGGGAACGCGAACGATGACGCGCACATCGTACGGGCCCGCTTTGCCATCGAAGATGACATCAGGACTGCCGACATGCGCCTCCACCACCATTGGGGCGAGGACGATCATCAGGATGGCGAGCACCCAGCGCCGCGCGAACCTAACGATCATCGTCGGACGCGCGTCATCCACGTTCCCCACTTGAGGCCAAGATACGCCGAGACCGTGGCCAGCCCGAGCGCGATGCCGAGCTGCGGTGGCAGCGGCGCCGCCCAGATTCCCGAGTGCGCGAACTCGTGCGTGCGCTGGACGAACTGGTTGGTCATGAAGTAGACGTAGTTGTTCCCGTTGAAGAACCAGTTCCGCGAGTGAGGCGAAATGAGGAGATCGGCGAATGGCCATTCGGCGGCCATGAACCCGGCGACGAACACCACACCGAGAATCGGCGCGAGCGCGAGGTCGCGAAGTCGCCCGTCGAGCCGCCGCCTGACGAAGTCGAGCCCCATCGCCGGCACGATGAGAAGCGCCGGAAAATCCATCGTCACCATGTGGGTGATACGCTGATAGATCGGTCCCAGCTTCGGCTCGGCCGGGAAGATCTGCAGGAACCACATGAGGCCGAGCGTGAGCGCCAGATAGGTCGCCGCCGCCTTCGTGGCCGGCCAGCGAAGCTTGTTCGCTCGCGCCGTCGTGAGGAGCACCAGCGGGTAGTACGTAGCAGACACGCGATAGTACAAGCCCGAGTGCATGAACTCCTTGTACGAATACTCGGAGAGCATCACCCAGACGTTCATGATCCAGAATGCGGCGGCCATCGTGAACAGCCACGCGAAGTGCTCCTGATCGCGCCCAGCGGTCTGATTCTGTCGCGCGAGAGTGAGGAGCAGGGCACCTAACGTGATCGCCACGATGCCCAGCGCGAGGATCATGTGGGGCGGACTGATGATCTGAACGTCGAGCCCGTAGGCGTCGTGCCACCAGTTATCGAAAGGCGCGGACGAGAGCATCGCCGCGCAGCCCCAGATCGACACCCAGGCGCCTAACGGGGCGCGGAATCCCCAGAAATTGACCGACCCGGCGCGCTCCGCGGGCGTGCCGGCCAGGGTGGTCTTGAGGGCGACGTAGCCGGACGAAGCACCAGCAATCAGGCCACCGGCCTGAATCAGGAGATGCGCCGGTGTCCAGAAGCTGTCGCGGCCGATCGTCATGTGCCACGAAATATCCCAGTACACACCGACCATCACGCACGCCGCGGCGAACACCACCGCGCGCGCGTGCCAGGCGCCGGCGATGGATGCCGCGCGCTCCGCGACGCGTGCGCGATCACCCGGTAGACTGTCGATGGCGATCGTCATGGCGAATTCAGAACAAGGTCAACTGCTCACCAAGCCGCTCCGGATCGACTGGAGTTTGGTGCATCAGCAGCTGCAGCTGCCGCGCCGATTCGGGAGAGTGACCCGCAAAATGATTGTTCACGTATCCGAACACCGGGCGCCCCTTGACCGCGAGCGGCCAGAGGACGCTCGACCACAACTCGAGCTCGTGCGCGCGGTCAACCTGGATGCGTGAGTAGTCGACGATCGCGCGGTCAGGCCCCATCCACCGTATGTAAACGAAGTCGGCGGTCGGTTGAGCGGCAAGTTGCATCATCTGCTTACGGGGAATCCATCGCGCATCGGTGAGCGCCAGCGCCACACCATGCTCGGCGAGCAACGCGAGCACACCATCGTGAATCCATCCGCGCTGCCGAAACTCGATCGCGAACATCATGTCCCGCGGCAGTGTCGGCAGAAAACGGGCGAGCGCCGGAAGCTCATTCGGCGCGAAGTCGGGACCGAGCTGAATCAGAATTGGTCCGAGCTTGTCGTCCAACTCGCGCGCGCGATCGAAGAACTCGCTCGCAATCTCTCCAACGTCGCGCAACCGCCGCTCATGAGTGATTTCCTGCGGCATCTTCAGGGAGAACGTGAAGCCTGCTGGCGTGCGATCGGCCCACCCGCGCACGGTTTTGCTCGGTGGAATTGCATAAAAGGTAGAATCCACCTCGACCGTGTCGAACGCGCGCGAGTAGATCGCCAGGAAATCGGCGGGCCGCGTGCCGATGGGATAGAAAGGGCCCACCCAGGCCTCGTAGTTCCATCCTTGTGTTCCGATGCGGACGAGAGCTGCGTCCCGTCCCTTGCCAAGACGATCGACCATGAGAGGACAATCGGTAGCAGCAGTTCAGATGTGTCAAGCCGGTCCCGAACTTGCCCCACATCGATGGCATGAACGACTCAGAGCGCGACGCAATGCGCGAACGTGAGGATCGCGACTCGACCGACGGTCGGATCGAGCGCGCCAAGGAGGCGGCCCTTGGACCGCACGCGGGCGAACCGAGCCTGGGCGACGAGATCGGTGAGGCAACCGGCGGAATCGCTGGCGTCTTATTGGGCGCTGGTCTCGGCTCCTCAGCCGGACCGGTCGGCACACTGCTCGGTGGCATCGCCGGCGCGATCGGTGGCTGGTGGTCGGGACGCGCCATCGCCGAAGCAGCCGAGAAGTTGAGCGAGGATGACGACGCGGAGTTCCGCACGCATTACGAGACGTCGGACCGGCGGCTCGCGGACCGGAGCTATGATGAGGTGCGCGGCGCCTATTTCCTCGGCCACATCGCGAGCCACAACCCCAACTTTGTCGATCGTTCGTTCACTGAAGTGGAATCGGAGTTGGAACGCGGCTGGCGAGAGTGCGCCAATCCGCCATGTCCCTGGGAGCAGGCGCGCCCGTTCGTGGGCGAAGGCTATCGCCGGGGCGTGGAACGTCGCGCCCGCACCGATCGTCGCACCGTCGAGCGCGTCGAGGAGCTGGAGCGCCGACTCGAGGAACGAAGGGCCGAGGGATACGGCGAAGTCAGTTGACGATGGGCGATGGACGATCGAAGATGGGCGAACGGGCGACCCCCGGCCTCATCGATAAGTCTCGAAAAAGCCATAGCCGTCGGCGTGTATGATCTTTCCGCCGATGCGACCATCGAGGGTGGCAACGCCCTTCATCTGCAAGAAGAACGGGCGCGCAATGCGCCGGGCATTCATGTAGTCGCCGCGCTGAATGAGTGGGCGCCGCGTGTCGGTGACCGTCGCATCCTCGACGCGCAGTGATACCCGCAACGTGTCGTTGCCGCGAGCGTCGAACATCTCGGCGGTGCGCGGGACTGCCAGGCCAAGCGGGTTTGTTCGTGGCTGGTCAGTGTAGGCGATGGTTCGCGGTCTGAACACGCGCAGAAATCCGAGCGAGTCGACAACGTAAACGAAGAGCGGCTGTGATGCGGCCACGCTGTCCGGCGGCTCGACGCGACCGTACAGAATCGCGTACTGACCGGCACGCGCCGCGCCCCACTCCCAGCTCACGCCGCGCCAGACACCCCAATTGTGATCGTGATAGGCCTGCACATGCGCCAGCCGCTCGCAGCCTAACGAGTCGACACAGATGCTGCCGTCGGCGTCGGCTCGCAGCGCCGGGACGGCGTAGCCGGAAACGAGTTCGCTGCTCGAGAGCGCCGCGCCTGGGAAGTAGGCGCCCGGCGTCGGGGTCACCGTGAGATTCACCTCGGCGATGGCTGCACTTCCCTCCTCGCGGGCTCTCGCGTGTACTGCGTAGCGGCCGTCGGACAGCAGCCGCACCGTCGATTCGCCGATGGTCAGGTCTGCTCGCTCGAGCGAAAGCTGAACCTGCGTCGATGGCACCGCCGTCACGAAGCGACGCGAGCGGCGGCCCTGCTGGTGCAGCGTGACGAGCACCTGACCGCCCCAGGACCCATCGGGAATTCGGCCACCAACGATGAGCGACACGTACACCCATTGCTTGTGGTCGCTCGAGAGTACGTTGAAATAATGCCACTCGCCCCACGTCGTGTCGTTGCGCGCATTCGCTGGCGGCAGATGGAAATGATCGATTTCATCGCGCAGCTCAGCGGCCGATGGATCGCGCCATCGGCGATCGAGATCGTCGTCATTCCACCCTCCGCTTGCCAATTCCGCCGCGCCTCCGACAGCGCGGCTGAGCGATGGAATTTCACCCGTCGCTTCGACGGCGACCTCGCGGCCGTTGCGGGTTCGCAAGTAGAGCAACTTCGAATCGATCTGCGGCGCGGCCGCGGCGATCCATGGCCTCAGTCGGGGTGCCGCCAACAGTTGCCGGTAGATGAAACGGGCGTGGTCGATGGAGAAGAACATCCCGCCCAGACCGCCGGTCTTCAGCACCTCGACGTCGATGCCTTCCGGCAGGACCGTGATCTGACCTCCGCCAATGAGTCGCTCTTGCCGGGCCTGGGTCAGAAGTGCCTCGCCGATCGAGAGCAGCACGATCATCACGCCGACACCGAGGCTGTAGCCGAGCAGAAGGAAGAGTGACCTCCACGGTCGCAGCAGGAAATTGCGCAGCGCGATGAGAGTGATCATCGATGGTGCTCGTCCACGATGACGCCATCGCGCATGTGTACCACGCGTCGCGCCGCACGTGCCAGATCTTCGTCATGGGTTACGACGATGAGCGTCGTGCCGTCGCGATTCAGCTGCTCGAACAGCCCGATCACCTCCGTACCAGTGCGCGCGTCGAGCTCGCCCGTTGGCTCGTCGGCGAGGAGAAGCTCGGGCTTGTTGGCCAGCGCACGGGCGATCGCCACACGCTGCTGTTCGCCACCAGAGAGCTCGGTAGGACGATGGCGGAGCCGCTCCCCGAGTCCGACATATGTGAGCAGCTCGCGCGCTCGCGAACGCCGCGCGGACTTTCCCTGCCCCGCTTCGGCCATTGGCAGCTCGACATTCTCGATCGCGGTGAGTACGGGCATGAGATAGAACCGCTGGAACACGAAGCCGATGTGCCGCAGCCGAAACCACGTCGCGTCGCGGTCGGACAGGCCATTCAGGCGCCGACCGGCAATCGTGAGCGTGCCTGACGAGGGTGCGTCGATCGCGCCGAGCATGTTGAGGAGCGTGGACTTGCCGCAGCCCGATGGACCGACGATCGCCACATACTCGCCGGTACGGACGTCGAGCGACACCCCGCGCACCGCCTGCACCACCGCGCCGGCCATCACGTAATCGCGGCGAAGATCGCGCGCCGAGACGAGCATTCCGTCTTCGGTCACGCGACAGCCTCCTCGCGCAGCGTGTGGGCAATTGGACGCGAGGCGCCACGCCATGCGGGATAGATGCCGGCCAGTATTCCGCAAACAGCGAGCAGGCCTAACGACAGCCACGCATCCCGCGGTTGGAAGAGGAAGAAGGAGATCGCCTCGGGCAATCCGGGAAACGCGGCGAGAATGGAATTGAGGTAGCGCGCGGTGACCAGGCCGAGCCCGAGGCCGACCACCGCGCCAACCAGCATGATCGCCGTTCCCTCGATGAGGATCTGCTTAACGATGCTCGTACGCCGAACGCCAATCGCTCGCAGTACAGCGATCTCACCCAGCCGCTCGTTCACCGAGACGGTGACGAGGGTCGTGACGAGAAGAAATCCAACTGCGAGGCTGACGGAGCCTAGAATGAAGGCGAGCTGCCTGAAGTAGCTCAGGCGCGCTTCGACTTGCTCGATCGCTGTCGCGGTCGAGATCGCACTCACGGTGTGAATCGACTGCTCGATTCCCGTGCGCGCCGACTCCACATTGGCGCTGTCTCGCAGCCTCACCATCAACAGTGAGACTCGATTCGTTCGCGATGGGCCCTCCATCGATTGCAGTGCATCGAGTGGGATGGCGAGAGCCCGCTCACCCGCCGAAAGGTATATGAAGTGGACGCGCCCCACGACACGCAGCGAGCGCCGGCCGGTGAACGTTCGCAGCTGCGGATCGAACCCTGCCGCCACCCGCAGCGTATCGCCGAGCTTCGTGCCAACCGCCTCCAGCAACGCATCGTTCGCCGCGATCTCGTCGTCACCTGTCGGGGCCCGGCCGGTGAGCAACTTATAATCGCCCTGAACGGCGGCGATCGTGCCAAGCGCGGCCGCGCTCACCGATGCCGAACCGTGTTCGACGTGCAGCTGCGCTCCCAAAACGGGGCTCACCGCAACGACGTCGCGCCGCGCCATCAGCTGTTGAATAATGTCCGACGCATCGGGGATCGTCGCGTCGGTATCGAATGGCAGTGTGCCTTTGGGAGCGAGCCGGATCTGAAAGCCCTGAGCCACGAGGAGTGACCCGAAGGAGGCGCGCATTCCCGTCGCCAACATTACCATGTCGAGCAGCATCGCGGCCGATACGGCGACGCCGAGCATCGCCAGGAGGGTGCGTGCTCGGTGCCTTACGAGGGAAGCGCGTGCGAGAGTGAGAATCATCGTGGCGCGTGGTGCGTGGCGCGTGGCGCGCTCGCCGGTTCGGCTCCGCTCATCAGCGACCAAAAAGCGATAATGGCGGGCGTCGGACGAGGCGCTGGGCCGCGAGCAGGCCGGCGAAGATCCCCAGTCCAACGGAGAGCCCGACGGCGATCACGACGATCTGGCCGGTCACGAGCGAGAAAGTCAGCGGCGTGCGGTAGACGCGCTGGTAGTGCCAGTTCACGAACGCCGAGACAGCGGCGCCGAGTGCCACACCGGCAATGCTGCCGAGAACAGCGATGAGAGCCGATTCCAACACCACGCTGCGCACGATCGTCCCCCTGGAGATGCCCATGAGGCGGAGCGCGGCGACGTCGCGGCGGCGTTCATCCACCTTCAACAGCATGATGCAGAGAAGGAATATCGCGCTGGCGACAATTGTGATGACGCCGATGGCACGGTGAAATCGGCTCACGACGAGAAAAGTCGTCGAGCTCTCTACGGCGATCTCGTGCGATGAGTATGCGTGAAATCCGAAGGCTGCGTCGTCGATCGCGGTCAGCGCCGAGTCGGCACCGGCCGTGCCCCGGGTGCCGACGGCAAAACGCTCGACGCGATCCCCGTAGCCAACCAGTCGCTGCAGCTCGTCGAGGTGCACACGAATCCGGTACGCCCCGCGCGCTACCTCCGATGGATCACGGGTGCGCCTCACCAGCGCATCGACAATTACCGTGTCGCCCTTGCCCTGAGGCGTCGGCGCGATGACGATAGTATCGCCGACGTGGATGCCGTAATCCTGCGCGAGTCGCTCGTCGATGGCGACGCTGCGCGGTGGATGACGGGGCGGGAGAGAGTCGATTGATTGGGCGGCGAACAGGAATGTCAACGCGCCGCGCAACAGCAGGGCCGCGGTCACCCGCGGCCCTTCGTCGTCAACCGCGCGGGCTGCGCGCCCACACGGCGGTGTCCTTCAACGCCGCTCGTGTTGCCTCGAGCGAATACGACGGCTCGCGAAGCACGCCTAGTCCGCGACGCAACAACATCACGGCAACAGCGAGCTCGATGAGACCGGTCACGACAGCGCCCACCCACATGTGTCCATTGGCGATGCGTCCGATGAGCGTCGCGAGAAAGATCGTGAGCGCAACCAGCATCACGATGCCGACGCCGAACGCAACGGCCAACTGTACCGCGCCATGCCCGGCGCGTTGAACGCTTTCCTGCATTTCGAGCTTCGCAAGGCGAACCTCGTCCGCGACGAGCCGCTTCGAGTCGTCGCCAAGCTGCCGGAGCAGATCCGGAATACCCGCGTCGGGGTCGGTCGAAATTCGGTCGATGGCCACGCGCTGACTCCGCTTGTGGATTCGCCGTTGACTCGGGCAAGCTTTGTTCCGTTGGTCGTCTATGCTTCGCGCTTGCGACGGGTCTCGACGAATACCTGCGCCGCCAGCGTTGGACCGATGGCCCGCTCGCGATCATCGCGCGTGCGTCCCGCGGTGCGTGAAGCTTCGCTCCCTTCGCGAACGATTTGCAAGGTGATCGGTCCCCCGAATGGCTCGCGCGCGACGACGCGCACATCGGCGCCAGGCGTCACGCCGAGTTCCGCGAGATAGCGGAGTCGCTCGGGGTCCCGGTCGCCGACCTGCCGAATGCGAACGATGTTGCCGACCGCGACGTCGACGAGGGCGAGCAATGGTCGGGCGTCCATCGTTCCGTCGCGCGAGGGAATCGGGGCGCCATGTGGGTCCGTCGTTGGCTCACCGATGGCGGAAGCCATGCGGTCGATGAGCTCGTCGGACGCCGCGTGCTCGAGACGCTCCGCCTCTTCGTGCACTCGGTCCCAGGGATAACCGAGCGCCTTGGTGAGATAGGCTTCGATTATACGATGCCGCCGAATGGTGCGGAGCGCCGCGCGGCGCCCCTCGTCCGAGAGACGAACACCGCGATATCGCTCGTAAACGATCAGCCCCTGATCGGCGAGCCGCCGCAGCATGCCGGTGACCGACGCCGGCGCGATCCCCAGTGCCTGAGCAATCTCGTTGGTGCCAGCCGCCGCGGATTCCTGGTGACCCGGCACATCCGCTGCTTCGATCTCGAAGATCGCCTTTAGATAATCCTCAACGGGCGCTGTCAGCGATTGCGCCGCCTTCTCGGCGCTCACGGGGCACCCTTCACCGGAGCGGGTCGGCCGCTCGGTTCCGCCGTGACGGTAGCTCGCGTGCCAAGACTCCGACGCTCGGCGCGAACAAGGAGCACGGGCACGTGGGAGATGTGCCGCACCTCGTTGGCGACACTTCCGTATAGGAGGTCCTGCAGGAAGCGGTGGCCGTGCGTCGACATCGCAATCAGGTCGCAATGCTCACGCTCGGCCGCTTCGGCGATCTCCGCCCCAGGATTGCCCGCCGCGAGCACGCATTCCGCCTCGATGCCGTCCTTCTCGAGGGATTCGGCAATCTGCTCGAGATATTCCCGATCCTCGCGCATCTCCTCCGACTCCCGGAGATGCAGAGCCTTGACGTTACGCGCTGCCCAGCCGTCCGCGACGTGAATGAGCACCAGCGACGCGTCACAATGCCGGGCGAGCTGGCGAATGTGGGCGAGGATGGTCTCGTCGTACGGCGAATGCTCGAGTGGAATCAGGATGCGCTTGTACATGAAGGGCGCTCCTCGTTAGGTGGTGAGCCCGCGCACGGCCTGCACGAGCAACCACGCATTCAGCGCGGCGATGATGAACGCCACGGCGTACGCCAGCAACTTCAACCAACCTCGGTTGACGAACACCCCCATCTTCGCGCGCTCCGATGTGAAGCGCACCAGGGGAAAGACCGCGAACGAGAGCTGTAAGCTCAGAATCACCTGACTGAGTACGAGCAGCTTCGCCGTCCCGCTTTCGCCGTACAAGATAGCCGTCACGATTGCCGGAACAATTGCGATCCCCCTGGTCAACAGGCGCCGCACCCAGGGTCGAAGCCGAATGTGCAGGAACCCTTCCATCACGATCTGTCCGGCGAGAGTTCCCGTGAGCGTCGAATTCAACCCGGAAGCCAGGAGTGCCATCGCGAACACGGCACTCGCGCCGGCGCCCACGAGAGGGGTGAGCAGCTTGTATGCGTCCTGGATCTCCGCGACCGCGGTTTGCCCGCGGGCATGAAAGGCGGCCGCCGAAACGATGAGGATCGCGGCATTGATAAAGAGCGCGAAGGTGAGCGCAATGGTCGAATCGACGAATGCGTAGCGGACCGCTTCGCGTCTTCCGTCCGCCGTTTCCTCGTAACGTCGGGTTTGAACGATCGAAGAGTGCAGATACAAGTTGTGCGGCATGACCGTCGCGCCCAGGATCGAAATCGCGATGTACAGCATTTCACGATTGCGAACGATTTCGGTGCGTGGAATGAAGCCAACGGCAACACCGGCGAATGACGGCCTGGCACGAATGATCTCGAACAGGAAACAGAGTCCGATGGTGGCAACGAGAGCGACCACGAGCGCCTCGAGCAAGCGAAAGCCCTTGTTCTGCAGAAAGAGCACGAGCATCACGTCGAGGGCCGTCAACAGCACACCCCACGTAATGGGGATTCCGAAGAGCAGATTGAGCGCGATTGCCGCACCGATGACCTCTGCCAGGTCGCAGGCGGCAATCGCGATCTCGCACAAGAGCCACAGAACGAAATTCGTCGCGGGCGAGTAGTGATCCCTGCACGCCTGGGCCAGATCGCGACCAGTGACGATTCCCAGCTTCGAGGCGAGTCCCTGAAGCAGGACCGCCATCAGGTTGGAGAGCAGGATGACGCTCAGCAGCGTGTAGCCGAAGGCCGAACCGCCGGCCAGATCGGTGGCCCAGTTGCCGGGATCCATATACCCGACGGCGACCAGATAACCCGGCCCGGCGAACGCGAGCACTTTGCGCCACCACGCTCCCTGCGACACCGGGACGCTGCGATAGACCTCAGCCAGGCTTGGCGCGACGCGAGCGCGCCGCCAGCCCTGCTCCGGTGTCGCCGCCTTTGATCTGGAGAGTCGTTCAGGATGAGCCATGAAGAGAAAATAAGTTAGTCTGACCTAATATTTTGTTGAGGAGTGTATAAGGCAAGCGGCTCTTGCGCCCGGAGTCGACGGACTGAATAATTAGCTGAGCTAAGTAATATCCTCCGACACAGAGGCTCGTATGACCGCCACCTCTTCGCCAGCGCCAGCGATGGACATGCCGACCCTCACCCTATCACGGATTGGCCAGATCGCGATCGTCGTGAAAGACGTCGAGCGCTCGACAGCGTTCTATCGGGACGTCCTCGGCATGCGCTTTCTCTTCGCGTTTCCGGGACTCGCCTTCTTCGATTGCGATGGCGTTCGACTCATGCTCACCAAGCCGGAGACGAAGGAGTTCGATCACCCGAGCTCTGTTCTCTATTTCCGCGTTGCGGACATCAATGCCGCGTATCAAACGCTGCGGTCGCGCAACGTGGATTTCGTGGACGAGCCGCACATCGTGGCGCGGCTGACCGACCACGACTTGTGGATGTCTTTCTTTCACGACCTGGACGACAATATCTTCGCCCTCATGAGCGAAGTCGCGAAGAACTAATCGCTGTCTCTCTGCTCGTGGTCGAGATACTGGAGGAACTGCCGCAGCACGCGCTCGGTGAGTCCCCACACCGTGTATGCGCCATGGCGGAACGCCGTAACCGGACGCTCGCCGTATCCGCGCACCGCGACCATCGCCGTCCCCCATGCCGCTCGCTCGCGTAGCGCGGCGAGCGGCACCCAGAACGCCTCCGCGACCTCGGAGCTCTGGACGATCTCGATCTCCGGCCTCACGACGGCCACGAACGGCCTAACGATTATCGGCGGCAGCGACGGTGTGCGCGGACTGATGTCGTCGAGGGCGCCGAGGACGTGGCCATCGCGCGCCAGGTCAACGCCAGTCTCTTCCCATGTCTCGCGAATCGCCGTTTGCTCCAGATCATGATCGGCGGGCTCCTTTCGGCCTCCGGGGCACGCCACATGGCCACTCCACGGATCACCATCCGCCTCGGCGCGCTTGATCATGAGCAGCTCCGGATCCGCGACGGAGGCGGAACCCGGGCGTAGTACGAGCGCGATTGCCGCGAGACGGCGCGACCCATCATCCTCGATTCGCATACCAGGCCGCGCGGCGAGCGCGGTGCGCAGACGCCGCACGTCCGGCAGCTCCAGCAATGCCTCGACCGTCATCATCCCGCCTACGCCCTCGAGTATATGCTCAACTCGTTACGTCGCCGCCGGCCGCGACCCAATCACGGAATCCACCGGCCATCGACGCGACCTCCCGATATCCCATCTGCTGCAGCGTATCGGCCGCGAACGCCGAGCGATTTCCGTTCGCGCAATAGACGACGACGCGCGACGCGCGAGGCACCAGCGCCTCGATCTTGGTCTCCATCGAGCCGCGGGCGAGGTGTATCGCGCCCGGGATCACTCCCAGATTCACCTCGGGCTGCTCACGAATATCGAGAAAGACGACGTCGGGATTCGATGTCCGCAGCGCAATGGCATCGCGCGCGGCAATCTCCGTGACGCGCGCGCGTGCTTCATCGAGCAGTTCTTGGCCGGTCTTGTACGAAGGCATTGCCAAAGCGGTAAAGGTCATTCCAAGATACGCAGCGTGCGCGCCTCCGCGTCGAGCTCCGCCGGCGCACCAAGCGGCAACGTCCATTGATCCGCGATGTGACCGACAGGCGCGCCCGCGATACACGGCACGCCGACGGTCTGGGCAACTTCATGCAAGACGTCCCGCAGAGAGCGCGCGCCGAGATTCTCCTCGGGGGAATCCTGCGGAACATCTGTGAATTGGCCGAACACGATCGCCCGACATCGTTGTAGCGCTCCAGCGAGGCGTAGCTGCGTGAGCATGCGATCGATGCGATAG
>Ga0207700_10000728_pt1 | contig 19023 bp, 15 predicted proteins | sample LARL82metaG_FD_184348 | JGI IMG/M metagenome (GOLD analysis project Ga0207700, IMG submission 184348) | Corn, switchgrass and miscanthus rhizosphere microbial communities from Kellogg Biological Station, Michigan, USA - LAR L8-2 metaG... | ecosystem: Host-associated > Plants > Roots >...
GGGCGATCAGAGAACAATCGCCGCGCCCGTTTTTATTTGTTCACTGTGGCCGGTTCGGGGCAGCTCAAGGCCGAGACAGCCAAATGGACTGACATGGCCGTTGTCGTGGCAAGCATTCTTGAGAAGAAGGTGGTTGCGGTATGAGTCTCATCGACGCGATTCGCAAGCTCTGTCAGTCTGTTACGCCACGTACTCACAGGGACGTGGAAGAAGAATTTCGTTCTACCCTGGACGCTTACCAGGAAGATTTAATCCGTCAGGGCCTTCCTGAAGAGGAAGCCTGTCGCAAAGCGCGCATTGATCTTGGCCGTCCATGGGCGCAAAACGAGAATTACCGCCACGCCATTGGCCTGCGTCTTTTCGATGAGCTAGGTGGAGACATCCGTTACGGACTCCGCGGGTTGCGGCGAAACCCTGGCTTCGCCGCCGTTGCTGTGCTGTCCCTGGCGCTCGGCATCGGCGCCACCACGGCGATGTTCTCGCTCATTTACGCGGTCCTGCTGAACCCGTTTCCTTACGCCGACGCGGACCGCATCATGAACCTCTTCGGCGTCGACGAGAAACATCCTGATGGCTTTCAATTTCTTACCCTTGGCAAAGCACAGCTCGACGAATTACGCCTTCTTGCCCCAGTAGATTCAGCCCTCGGCTACAACCCCGCGCACATGGAGATTACTGGCGGGGGACTGCCGGAAGACGTTTCAGGCATCTATCTAACAGAGAATGCCGGGACTTTCTTTGGCGTACGGCCGCTTCTGGGCCGCAACATCGAACCATCGGATGCGGAAAATGGCGGTCAATCTGTAGTTGTTCTCAACTTCAACTTCTGGCAGCGGCGCTACGGTGGCGATCCTCACGTCATCGGGCAGACAATTGAAATCAATCATGCCTCCTACGCCATTATCGGCGTGATGCCGCGCAGCTTCGCATTCAATGACCTGAGCGGGGTTGGGGATGTCTACCTCCCGGCCAGTCTCATGCTGCGGCTACCCGACCTTCCCTATCTGCTTTACGTACCTTGGGTCAAGCTCCGACCCCACGTTACACTCGCCGCCGCCAACGCTGCGCTTGAGCCCATTGCGCGCGAGTTTGCGAAGGAGCATCCCGAGCGCTTTCCCGACCACTGGCATCTCGCGTTGGAACCCATCATCTGGACTTTCCAGGAGGATACCGGCCGCACCTTGAAGCTTCTTCTTGGCGGCGTTGTTCTTCTGCTCATCATTGGCTGTGCGAATTGCTCCATCCTTCTGCTAGCGCGTGGCCGCACGCGCCAGCATGAACTCGCCATCCGCACTGCTATCGGCGCAAGCCGCTGGCGCATCGTCCGCCAGTTGCTGGTAGAGGCCATCGTCATCTCCTGCGCCGGGGCCATGCTTGGCGTGGCCGCATCTTACTGGCTGGCAAAGCTTCCCATGCTGCTTTCGCCGGATTCCTTTCCGGCTGAATCCTTCATCCGCATCAACGCTCCAATCCTGGCGTTCTCAATCGGGCTCGCTCTGCTCTGCGGCATCCTCTTCGGTCTTGTCCCTGCCTTGCGTCTCTCGCGTGGCGATTCCGCGCGCATGCTCCCCGGCCGGCAGACCGGCGTTGTGGCTGCCCCGGCTAAGCGCCGCTGGAGCGTTCTCATCGCCGCGCAAGTCGCGCTCACGCTGCTGCTCATGGCCACTGCCGGAACCGCCATTCGCAGCTTTCTTGGTCTCACGCGGACGCCGCTTGGCTACGATCCCGCAAATGTCATGCGGCTCGGCATCATTCCGCACACCACTAATCTTGGCCAGGAGCGTCTCTTCCAGCCGCGCGAAGCGCGGATAGCTTACATCGAGCAGATCCGCGACAAGATAGCTTCCGTCCCAGGCGTCTCTACGGTCGCCGTGGCGGCCGATGCCACGCCGCCCTATGCCGGCACTTTTGCCGCAGGCTCCTTCAAGATCGATGGATCTGGAGATAGCCAACATCCGGAAGCCCACGTGATGCTAGTGGACCAGCGCTATTTCGATGCGTTGCGCATTTCACTGCTTCAGGGCCGCATCTGGAATACAGATGAGAACAATCGCGGAGACTTCATCGCAGTCGTCAATCATGCTTTCGCCACCCGCTACCTGCCATCCAATGCAGTGGGCCGGCAGCTACGCATTCCCGGGCTCACAGCTCGCAATCGATACCAGGTCGGCTCAGCGCAAAACACTGCGTGGCGCCGGGTCATCGGCGTGGTCGGCGATGCTCGCAATGATGGCCTGAATCATCCCGTAGCACCTGCAATCTATCTTCCCTACACCAGCCTGCTGCTATCCTACGCGCAGTTTTTCGTTCGCACCCAGGGCGAACCGCTCACCTACCTGCACTCCATCCGCGCTGCTATCGCATCCGTTGCGTCCGACCAGCAAATCGCCACGCACGGCTTCACTGGGACACTTACCCTCAACGAAGCCATTGAGCGCGACGCACAGTACAGCAGCCAGCGGCTCTTCTCCGTACTGTTTGGCGTCTTCTCGGCCATTGCACTTGCGCTCGCGCTTGTGGGCATCTTCAGCCTCGTCGCTTACAGTGTCGCGCAACGCACAACGGAATTCGGAGTCCGCCTGGCGCTCGGCGCGCCACGCACGCACGTGCTATGGGTCGCCGCGCGCATCGCGCTTGTAAGCGCGGCAGCGGGCATTGCGATGGGTCTAGCCGTGGACAGCTTCCTCGGCGCTGTTCTCGCCCACTGGATGCAAAACACCTTTGCCGCAGGCGGTCTGTTCGCGGCCGCAGCGCTCCTCGCTCTCAGCGCACTCCTGGCATGTTTGTTGCCCGCCCGGCACGCTGTCGCCGTTTCACCGACCGAGGCTCTTCGCTATGAATAAAGCTGCGCATCCCGTGCGATGGTGTCCTAATTTGAAGCCCTCACTGTTGGACTGCGGCATTCAACGTGCTCCTAATCCACTCAGAGATCGTTTGGTTTTTGGCCTTGGCTTTCGCTTCGACCATCTTGAGGTGATCGGCGGCCAAACGTACATTCACGATTCTTCCCTTGGCTTCTCCCTTGGGTAGCTTGGGGCGTCCGGGTTTCCTAATTTTGGGCTTTGCCACGATTTCTGTACTCCTGAATGATTGCTGCTCGAACTGCTGTGTCTGGTGAAATGGCTGGCGGAATGTGGAGCACCGTTGCATGACGATGTTTGCCGGATTCAACTTCATGCGCCCATGCATAGACTCGGTGCGTTTTCGGATGGCCGATTAAATCAAAGACTTCGACAAGTCCCACACCGTTTTCCCTTGGTGTTGCTCTTTTACTGGTACGCTCTTAACGTGCGTTGCTTCCACTCCGCCGTATTACAATTATTTATTGTCGTTGCTGTTAGCCGTTGAACTCGGCACCTCTCCTCTTATTTGAACAGCCGGACTGCTTGGCCCCGGAGTAGGCTTTTCATGAAAAACAAAGCTTCTGCCCCCGCGTTTAAGCGCCTCGCTAATGTCAACTTTTCCATCAACAGACTCCATCCAATATAGAGGCCCGTCATACTCCTGATGCTTGAGTGCTGGGTCGTAATTCTCGGCGATAATCGTTTCCAACGTCCCTACTTTTACCGACAACAATGTGCATTGATAGGCGGTGACGTTGTCGTCCGAAACAAGTCCAACAATGTTTGACCCCTGCCACATCTGCAAATATTTGTAATCCAACTTCTGCGAAATGAGTTGCTCAACCTGCGCTTGCCATCCCTTTGATTGATCTCTCATCCAAGTCGGCATCGGGTCTTTAGCAGAACGGGTTCCGCACTCATTCGTTAGGTGATACCCGGAAACCAACAACTCCTTGAATGGCTTGCCTCGTTGTGGTTTTACAACTACATGCCAATCAAAGACTCCGAACAGCGCCAACACAGCGATGGAAAGCGCGCTCCCTACCAGTCTGCCTATTCGCCATACTCTGAATACCGCAACGAGCAGCAATAGAACAGCTACCAGCAGCAAAATTGAACCAAACCACACACTCGACTCCGGGGCTACTACTGACCATCCCCACGATCCGACCGTACACGCGAAGCTTACAAGGGTAAGACCCTCGTTAAATTTCTCGCGCCGACTAGGTTCGTTAAGAGAGGCGATTGCTGCTTTAAGCTTTTCGCTCCTGCGTTTACGTGCTTCCTCCTTTCTAAGTTCTTTTCTCTGGTTGCGATTGAGGTGTTGGGTTTCGGGTGTCTTAATAGGAGCTTCCATGTCAAGAGGGCACGACAGGGCGATGAATCCGCAAAGCATTTTTGTGTTACGTTAATTCCATGAGATTCAGCATTCTCTTTGCCATTTTGTGCTTTGCCGCAATCGGTCTTTGTTCCCAGCCAAAGGATAGTCCCGCCAAGTCCGAGAGCAACAGCACAGGGAACCCTAGAGCGGCCTCTGCCCCAGAACATAACGGCATAACCGCAAAGGATGCAGAGAGCACTAAAGGCAGCTCTCCAAAGGGGTACGCATCCTCTGAGTGGATGCTGGTCTATATCGCCGCTCTGACTGGTCTTGCTATCGCGTACCAAGCTAGGGAGATGGCCAAGACGACGGAGATTATCGGGAAACAAGCCGACTTGATGAAGCGGCAAACTGACATTTTGGTGGACTACAACAAGGCCACCCGGGAGGCTGCGGATGCCGCAGCCAAGAGTGCCGACATCGCCAAGTTGAGCGTTGACCACATGATTGCCAAAGAACGAGCCCGAATCAGAATTGAAATGGATGACGTTAAACTTGGCGGTCCGGGAGACGAATATGCAATTGATGAAGTTAACTATCGGTGGTTCTGCGATGGAACAACCCCCGCATTCATAGTTGAGAGAATGGGGAGAGTAACTGTCAGTGATTCTCCAGCCCCAGTCAAAACGGTACTTCATCCCATAGGTAGCGGATCTTTGCCCAATGTGTTTTATCCTAGCCCCAACGCCATCATGGATACCGTCATAATCCACGGGCAACTCGATGATAGTAAGCGCGAGGCGATTAGGCAGGGTAAGCTGTTTTTGCAGTTCTATGGCCAGATCAAATACCGGGACGTGTTCGACAACCTGCGTGAAACTCGGTTTCGGTATTTGTGGAAGGTGCTCCAATTGTCTGAAAGCACTCGCGTAACGTATTGGACAAAGCACATAGATGAGGACAATTGTGAGACGTAAAGGCCAGATCAGGGCTGCCTTGATGCTCCGCCGTCTCCCGCGACTTCCCGCCTTATCCCGCCAAATTAGGACACTACCTGCTGTGCTTTTTCCTTGACACGCTTGGCGAACAAATGGTAGAGTATAAAATTCCGACTTAGGTCGGAGTGTGTCCTGGCTTATGATCTTTGAAAACTGAAAATTCTAGCGTCTAGCTGCTGGCTATTAGCTAAAAGAATCGGTAGTTAGTACTTGGTATTTGAAAGGCTTGCGACCCTCTGCCGACCGAACAGTAAAAGCGGAGAAAGAAGGCTGAAATTGACCGCGACTGAAGCCCTGAAAAACAGGAAAAATGGCTTTCGACCGTTCGGTCACCGCTCGGTCGAATTGCACTTTGGCCTGTGTTTTCAACAAAGGTCTATAGGGGGGGGTGGGGTCTCTGGCTGAGGACGCAGGCAGAGGGCTGTGGCGATCGAGCGCGCCTATCGCCGTGATCGCCGAAATCGCACGTGATCGCCGTGATCGGAAAACCAAGAACTCTAACCACAATGGACACGAAGGAACACAAAGGAAGGATATGGCCCCCAGGCCCAACTCACCATTGATTGCCTGAAACCTAAAGCTATTCGCTGGCCAGTTTGTCCCAGGGGCGCTCTTTTGGCGTGGGAGTCGCGGCCCTTTAGATACGCCTAAATCCAAGAAAACATGTGCTACTATGGGCGCGCCGATCAAGAAATTTTGCCCGTCGTAATCCATTTTCAACCGAGGTTGATTTGCCCAAAATGATTCGTCATCTGCCGTTCGTGTGTGTGTTCACTGTCGCGTCGATAGTCGCGCAGGCCCAGCCGCAACAAGCCACGCCGCCCGCTCAACGCCCGCAGCCGCCAGCCGTCGCAACCCGGCCGCAGCCTGTCGCGCCGCCGGCGCCCGTTGCTCCGGAGACGCCGGTGGTCACGGTGCACGGCGTCTGTCCTGAAGGGCAGGCAGCGCCCGCCGGCAAGCCCGATGCATGCACGATGGTCCTGACGCGCGCGCAGTTTGAGGGGCTGGTCTCATCACTCAACGTGAACAACACGAACTATCCGCCGCCCGCGCTGCGCGGCTTTGCCACCGACTACGCCAACATATTGGCACTGGCCAGCGCCGGCGAAAAAGCCGGCGTGGAAAAAGACCCAAGGTTTGCTGACTTGATGAGGATTGCGCGTGCCCGTGTGCTTGCGGAATCCTATCGGCGCTCGCTGCAGGAAAAATACGCCAACCCATCGGACGATGAGATTGCGGCTTATTACCAGCAGAACGTAGAAAAGTTCGGGCAGACCAAGATTGAACGCATTCACGTTCCCAAGGTTGATCCCACGCGCCCGCAGGATCGCCGCCCAGAGTTTGAAGCCAAGGCCAAGAAACTTGCCGCCGATATTCGGGAACGCGCCGCGCGCGGTGAAGACGTTACATCGCTCCAGGTGGAAGTCTATAAAACTCTGGGCTTGAAAGCCCAGCCTCCGCAAACCGAGCTGAGTACCAACCCGAAACCTACATTTCCGGCGAATGTGGAACAGGACATCAACGCGCTGAAAGCGGGCGAAGTCACCAAAGTGGAGTTTGAGCCTTCTGGGTTCAACATATACAAGGTGCGCAGCCGCAACAATATTCCCCTGGAACAGGCGAAGGCGCAGATTGTCCGCGAGATTTCACAGAAGAATATCGATGCCGCGCTGAAAACCGCCACCAGCAGCGTCCGTTCTGAACTCAACGAACAGTATTTTAGTTTCCACAACGCAGCACCGCCACAAAGGATTCCTCCGCGCACGTTGCCGCCCGGAACAAAAACTGCGCCGCCAAAGTGAGCGACGATCACTAAGCTGACGATCATGACGGGCAATCGATCGGCGAAAAAAATGCGGCCCAGGTTGCGGGCCGCTGAATCCCTCTCGACTTTCACTGAAGTTGCTGAAGCAGGCTTGCCCGGTAGTGATCCAGACAAGCCCGCGCTAGCTCGTTCTACTGCCCCACAATTTTTACTGTGAAGGATTCGTTCCCCGGCTTGGCTTCAATTCCGTCGAATGAAACCGTACCGGTGCTGTTGAAAGTTCCCACGGCATTGATGACCACGTTCACCGTGACCGTAATCGTCCCGGCATTTGCCAGAGTGGGAGCAACACAAGTCACCGTCCCGCCAAGCGAATTTACTGGCGGTGTGGCGCAAGTTCCCAGACTGGTAGTTGCTGAAGTGAACCGCAGGCCAGTTGGTATGACCTGCTTAAACGTTGTATTGGGTGCGTCCACACCTTTGTTGCTGATGGTCCAGGTGTAGGTGTTGGTTGAATTTACTTTGCCGCTACCGTGCGCCGCTTTGCCGGTGATGGCCAGATCGGTCGTTACTCCGGTGTTTGTCGGCGGAGGCGGAGGCTCGGCGGTCGTCACGCTGGCGCTGCTGCTTACCAAGGCAGTGCCGGCCTGGTCAGTTCCGCTTACGGTCGCGGAGTTGGTGATGGTTTGGTTCTGCATCTGCACAAGCACGTTCACTCGCGCCACGCCTCCAGGAGCCAGCGAGCCCACGGAGCAAGTCACGGTGAAAATTCCTGCGCCTCCGCTTGTGCACGATATTGGTCCGCTCGCTGCCACAATGTTTACCGGCGGCTGGATCGTTGCCGTGCCGGACACGCTGTTCGCGACCGCGCCAGCTTGGGAGTAAGTAAAGGTGGTGCTGGAAGGAACTGTAGCGATCGGGAACGTGCCATTGAAGGATGGATCAGCCACGCCGGCAATGGTCACCGTTTGGCCAAATGCAAATGCGCGGGCCGAAGTTAGAGTGATTGTGACTTTTCCGTTCGCATCGCGTGAAGCGCTGGCAATGCTTGCTGGAACTGTATTCACCGTATCCACCACCGTGATGTTTGAGGCAGGGAACAGTGATGTGTTTGTCACCGTGATGTTGTAAGTAAGTTGTGTCGGCGTCGAGGCAACTGTAGTCGGCCCTGACATTGCGATCGTTACCGTCGGCAAGTTCGCCGCAGAAGGAAGGACCCCATTCGACGGATTCGACGCAGCACCAAAGCCCGCGATGTTCGTCGCTTGCACCGTGAAGGTGTAAGTATGGCCGTTGGTCAAACCGCTAACCAGCGCGCTGTCAGTATTCGATCCGAAGGCCGGTGGTGGAACCGTCACAAAGATTGCGGTGCCAACGCCGTTGTCAATCACGTTGACGGTGTAGCTGGTAATCGGCGAGCCGCCATTGCTGGCGGAAACCGTCCAGGTCACGAACGCCTGAGTGTCTCCTGCAACGGCAGTCGCGCCCGTGGGAGCGCTGGGCACGCCGATTCCCGGCAGTGTAATCGTGTTGCTCTGCGCGGAGAACGCGCTGGTGCCGTTGCCGTTGGTTGCTGAAACTTCAAACGCGTAAGAAACGCCATTCGTCAGGCCGGGGATTACAAGCGACGTCGGCGGATAGATAGAGCCGGGCGCGGGGTTAACCACGATATCGGCCAAAGGAGCGCCGACTGAGATGAAGCTGTTCCGCACCGTGTAGCTGGTGATCGGCTGCGCGATCTGTGCCGGACTCCAACTCACGGTGGCTTGCGAATTACCGGCTACTGCGACGACATCCAGAGGCGTTCCTGGAGCTGCGGGCGCTGCGGAAGTTTGCGTTGTCTGCCACCAGCGTGCCTGGCCCAACAATGGTGGTACCACAATTGGGGCTGGATCTTCAGCCGAGTAGACCACCAGGTTCGCCGGATCTGTTCCATCCACTGCCAGGCCAACGACGCCTGCGAGCGGAGGAATGGGCGCCGGATCAGTGATATAGGTTACTGTAAGCGTCTGACCGGCCGGGCCTCCGGCCACGTTACCTACCCATGCAATCTGAGCTCCCACCCCAAAGTAAAGATTGTTGCCGTTGGTGTTGGGATAGAACTGATCGCCAACCAGGGGCCCCGTTGCTCCTACCGCGGCCAGGGTGGATATCACCGTGCCATTTGCCGTGGTGCAATCAGCGCGGGGAGGAACAAGGCAGGTCGTATCGGCATTGGGAATGACAAATGGAGAAGTTCCATCGCCACCCCAGAGGTCGTGGCCGATCCATGCCAGACCGTTGCTGGTGGCGCCGTCCGGCGTTGTTGCCACTTTTTGTACGAACTGAGCGCATGTGCTGAATCCGGTTTCTGATGCTGTGCCGGGACTGTTGAAACGCAGAATGTCACCGCTATCCAAAAAGCCGACGTAGAGATCACCCAACGGGCTCAGTGCTGCGCCGCTGGGCTGAGTGCCGGCGGTAGGCAATATGCAGCCTGTACCACCCAGAAAGTGATCTGCGCCTGCGGTGCTGGCCAGCGTTAGTGCGGTGGTCAAATCAAGTGCTCCGTGTCCGCTATCGCCGGCTGGATTAAAGCCAATACGAATAACGCCCTGGCCCGCAGAGATGTCGTCAACAAAATAGAGAAAGTGTCTTGCCGGGTCATAGGCAAATTGCCCGCCAAAAGGGACAGGGGAGCCACCGCTGATAATGAAAAACTCGCAAGTGTGATCGCTCATGTGCCACGGACCGGGAGCGTCAATTTCCGGGTCCATGCGGCAGATACTGTCAAAGCTGTCCGCCACCCACAAATGGCGCACGGGCTGTCCTGTGAACTGGCTCGTAGCGGTGCCTTGCATGATGATGCCTGCCACAGGATTGGTGTTGTGATCTTGCGGGTCCTGAGCGGACTGGCCGGAAAACAATATCGTGTTGGTGGTTGGATTGATTGGTGTTTGAGCGCTCGCTGCCGCCGCGCCGAAAAGAACAATCATGCAACAGAGCCACATGATCGGGAGAGAATACTGCGCACCTGAGCGCTGTGCGTCTTTAGTCGAGGGGGATGTCATTTTGTACCTTCCTGTTTTTATTTGTTCTTTTGCTGCATCTCTTTGCCCCTGGAAGTTTTGGCTAAGAGTAAGGAAAAAAAGCCGGGCCTTTCAGGCCCGGCCTGCCCAACAGTAGGGCGTGAAGTTTGATTTAGGAGAAAAAAATTCGCTTCTATTCTCTGGGTCCTCCTTTTTGAAGCCACAGGCGAAACGTCGCCGGCCTCAATCTCTTCACGTCAAAAGTGACACTGGTTGCAAGCTCACCCGTGTCCGGGAGAAACCTGCATCGCGGCAGAGCTCTCCTGGAAACGGCGGGGCATAATTGCGGACCATTCAAAGGAACAGTGCTGCGGTTCCCAAGTGAAAACGATCCAAGTGTTTGTGCGATTGTTTTTGTTCGTAGCGGGAGTACTGCTTCTGATTCAGAACTGTCAGGTCCAGTTGGAATTTTGCCTGGACCCAGGATTCTAGCGGCTTTGTCTTTATCGACCCAGAGACAAGCCTTGCCCTGAATTAGCTACGAACAAAGATAGATTGGTGTGAGAATTAGCGCCTGAGCGGAACAACAAGTTGCGGAGATCCCTTATCCATATCCGTGGCCGGAATGGAAGGGTAATTTACAGATGCCAGAAGTTCCGTGGAAGCAGGCTGAACGTTGCCAACGTGCTGGGCAACCGCGCTCGACCTCGGACTTGAAACCTGGATACCTTTTTTGCTGGGTACAACGCCGTTGAACTCAACCGTCACTGGAGGCGTACTTTCGTCGCCGTCCGCATCGTAGGAAAAACACACCATACCTGCCATGCCTGAAAGCAACAGCATCATGCCAAGTACGGCGCCACGAAGATATCTGGTGAGCAGCGGTTTCATAGTCTCATTACACAAATCGCCACCGTGCAATTTGGCGATATGCAAGTCTGCTCCGTTGCCATTAGAAAACGCTTAGTACAAGATTAGAATTTCTAATGATTGGGCTGGGCGATCACGGGCTCGAACCGTGGACATGGTTGTCGAGGCACACTTCTAACGTGGAATCAGCAACTGTGGTGGCCTGGAATTCAGCTATTTAACGCCACGGTTTTGATAGCGTTTTTGAAAAGTTTCTTCACGCTGTTGGCGCATGCGATGCCCTACGTCGCTTCTCGGGATGGATAAAAACGTCGTCTGGGTCACGGAGTTCCTTTTCCCTCGCAATCCTCTCCTACCGAACCGATGCATGTCGCGCAATTCGACTTCGTTGATAATGAATGTCGAGGCAATTCAACACTTGCCTCGTTCAATCGCAGCCATTACGGTTCGCCAGTGCAGTGAAAATGGGCCGCAAAAGCATCTCTCGATAGAATTCCCAATCAGGAACTAAAAAACTTCTAACGATATTTTGGAAGCCCACCCTTTTCCTGAGCTCCTCATCTGATCGAGGCAGTCTAGGAAATCGAGGGGGATGTTTATGTCACGGTTCAGGAAAATATTCTCTCAAGCTTTTGTTATTTGTGGCGTTCTTAGCATGAGTCCTGCGTTGTTTGCGCAGGCGCAATGCGGAACACAACCGCTCAAGATTCCATTGCCCGCAGGCTCAAGCATTCAACCGGCTGATCTCGATGACAAAGGCGGCATTGTCGGAACGCTTACTACACTTTCGCCCACTACAGGCACTGAATCGTTTACCGGCTTTTTATTTAGCCAGGGCGTATTTACACACTTCAGGTTCCCCGGCTCTCTCACCACCAGGCCAGGTGACATCAATAACCACTCCGTGATTGTGGGTTCATTTACTTTGGCTTTCAACGGCCCGTCTCATCCGTTCATGGTGCGCAATGGCGTCTTCACTGAGATTAAGCTTCCGGGTTTCCCCAAGGCAGATGCAACTGCCGCTGGCATCAATGATCTGGGCGATATTACCGGTGTCATCACCGCCAACGGCGTTGTCCAGAGCTATTTACTGCATCAGGGAAAGGTCACGCTCATCTCTTTTCCTGGCGCAGCAGGAGGCACATTTGCTAGAAGCATCAACAATGCTGGTGTGATTGTAGGATTTTTTCGCAGCGGGCCGGAGTCAACCGCTCATGCAGGTGGCTTCACCTGGAAAAATGGCGTTTTCACTACCATTGAAGTGCCCGGTTCCAATGATACATTTCCGTCCAAGATCAATGACAAGGGCGTCATCGTGGGTCTCGACTTTGATTCCCAAGACGTTAATCGTGGATTTGCTTTGGTCGATGGAAAGTTTTTCAACCTGGTACCAGACCCGGACGGAACAGACATATTCGCTCTGAACAATTTCAATAATGTGCTGGGCCGGACTTTCTCAACAGGATCAGTAGGGCTTTTCAAGGGATTCTGCTCAGCGGTGTTTTAAGTATATTCATCCGGCTTGGAAATATTAGCCCCGTAAACGAGCGTAAGGAGATTCTCGCTTGTTTACGGGGTTACACTATCCGCCAGATGCCAAAAAAGAAACCAACTCCGGCAAAAGTGCTGAAAGGTTGGGCAGCCATTGCCAAGTTCATGGGTACCACTTCGGCGTCTGCACAGACTTGGGCCAAGCAGGGGATGCCAGTGAAGTGCGAGGGCCGGTTTACGGTCGCCGATCCCGCAGAAGTTCAGGCATGGCTTGGGCAGCAATCGCACATGCCGAAGCCTGCTCATATCCCGTGCGAGCTATTTATGGGCAAATTGCTGAAAGAAATGGTGGGCGATCACGGACTCGAACCGTGGACCTCCTGCTTGTAAGGCAAATGGTTGAGCTACTCTAAAATCGCCTAACACGCTGCATACAAATAAGTTACCGAGTTTATTGTTTAGTTACTGTGCCGTGAAATGTGACGCAGTTTTCAGTTAATCCGATTTTCCTGGTCAGGCTTGGCGCGCGTCACGTTCAGCGCCGTCCTGATGTGTTCCAGGTCGGGATGTTGATACTGCATTGCTGCTTTGGTGCTGGTTTGCCCCATGGCTCGCATCACCAAAGCGAGATTGCCGGTGTGTTGAAGCATCTGCGTTCCGTAATCGTGACGAGCGCAGTAAAGCTTCAGCCCAGCCGGTAAGCCGGCCTCAGCCCGTGCTTTGCGGAATTGTTTGTCGATCGTAGTTATGTGGCCAGCAGCAGAGTCGGCAGGGAAGACCCAGCCTTCAATCCTGCCAGCACTACGCACCATCAGCAGATCGACAACTCGATCACTCATGGGAATGTACCGGCGCCCAGTTGGAGTCTTGCTATCCGGGACAAAAATCATCCGATGATTCCAGTCCAGATTCTCAATCCGCATTGGAAATAGCTCTTTCTTTGGCCGCATTCCTGTGTCACGGAGCAGTATGATGATCTCCCGCAACAGAGGGCCACAGAAGGACAGGATCTTGCGCTCTGCCTCTTCATCGAGCAAAAGGCTGCGCCCAATTTCTTTTGCGAGTTTGAACTTCGGGACCTTCCCAATCAGCCCCCATTCTTGCGCCAAGTGCAACATCCGACGCAAGGTCTTAAGGGCACAGTTGACGTTATATGCGCTCCCAGGAAAAGCGAGTGCATTAACGTCTTCCGTTGTGATGTGATCGATTCGCATTCCGGGGATAGGCGTTCTTTCCAGGAGCCGCCAGCCATTGCTCAGGTAGTCCTTGGATTTTTCTGCGAGTTTGGCATTCTCGACAAAGTTCAGAAACCGTAGAGCAAACTCTGCGAGATATGGGGTTTTTCTGTTCGTGCAATACCCCTTGCCGCTCGATAATTCAGCGTATATCACTGCCGCCTTTTCGTAAGCAGCAGTCCTATTGCGTTCCTTGGTTGATCCACGGAAACGCGTCCCGCGGACCGTAAAGTCATACCACCAACAGCGTGAGTTCTCTCTTCTAAAGAGCTCCACGACGCTCCTCCACGAGCGCTCGCACGGAAGGTACGCGGGTGTTCCTCTTGATGAAGTCAAGAAGCTCCTCGACATCATACCTCACCGCTGCCCCGAGCTTGACCCATTTCGGGCCCAGCCCGCGCGAGCGCCAGCTTTTCAGCGTTCCAACAGTTGTTCCGAGAATTTCGGCAGCTTGTTTCGTAGAGATAAGCTTTGGCATCGACTAGTACCTTTTTCTAGCTGGCTTATTCGGTATGCCTTGGTTGATGATCATCGCCGAAGGTTGCTGCCAGCGACTGGAGAATGCCTCAGGTGCGAATGGCGCGCCGGTATTTGGAAGGGAAAAGGTAAGTATTTTTTTCATAGCGCACGGCGTCGTCGCTATTTATGCGGCTAAGCGTGTGGCTGTTTCTTAGAAAAAGGTAAGTAAAAGGTAAGTCGTAAGGGGGTTCACGGAGGAACTGTCAGCTTGTCACTCCCGCTTTGCGTAGATCAGAACGGATTTTGCTGATGGCTGTATGAATTCTTTGCGTCAGAATCTGATTTTTGTACGCCGTTTCAAAGGATCGGTTTCCTCCAACAATCCATTTCTTAGGCATTTTGGTTGCATTGTTGTCTAGCTCCCGGCAGATATGCAACACCGACATCTTCGGGTCATCGATCAGCAGCCCCTTGGTCGCCCGCTTCCATTCTGACCTGTAGGGCGCAACCTGTCGAGACTTTGATCGTTGCCGAACGCCGATCCCTTTGGTTTTTTTGGATCGAGGCCGTCTTACCTGGCTTTCCTTTGCGACTGGCGTCACCTCATTGGACGCACTAATACTGGGTGCCTCTATCCCCGCAACATCGCGGAGCGCAACTTTCAATCGCACCTGCCATTCGTCTAGGCTTGATCGCAATTCTTTACGCTGTTCCCTTAGCATTGCTAAGTTCTGTTCGACGTTGGCTCTTCGGTATGCCGGCGTTTCGGCCGTTAACATCCCATTTAGAGCGCTTTCGGCCATTTTGCTCCTAGCCTCAATACTGGCGATCCCAGCCTCTAACGTCCGGATTCTTGCTTTTGCGGTGATAACATCCCAGGCGGCCCGCTTTACCGCCCATCCCTCCGGCGCTGCTTCTAACATGTACTGCACAGTTCGCGCATCGAATTCAGACTCCTTTTCCCACTTATGCAAGAGCAGGACCATGTCTCGGGCAAATGCGTCCATGGCGGGCTGGAGCCAGCCCGCGTCAGGGCTGCCCTTCCGCTGCTCCTCACGGCGAAACTCATCCACCACGGAGGCTTTACGGACGGATACGATCGTCTGAATAGCGTGCGCGACTATCGCGCGAAGGAACTCCGGCGAGAGATGTCTCCGCTGCGTCTGCCAGATCTCGCAATATCCTTCGTAAAGCCGTGCAGCCCACTCGTCTGTGCGTAAACGATACATCTGTAAGCGCGAAGATGGGACAGCCATGCTGTTACCGTTGTGCATGTTTTGAAAACGGATGTGCCCGACATCGTCATCGATCAGTTTCCGGACTTCCTCGGACACCTTGCTGTGCAGGATGCTAGCCAGCCGTTGGTCGACTTGCTGCCAATTGAATGGGACGGGTTGGGAATTGGCGCTCAAGAGTTCGCGGGTGAGTCGTCCGATTAGTTAATTCTACTGTCTCGAACAGGGCCTCTCCCACCAAAGTAGCCTCGCGTCCGGTTCCAAGAAGACGCGGTACCCACGGGACGCGGTCATGATCCAGAATCACTTGATTCTGGAACGCGACTGACTTCCCAGAAAAGGACTTCTGGAAGGGCCGTTGGACTCCTTGAGCATCTTCGACAACCAGCTCTTCTCACGAGTACTGAGTGTCCAAGTCTACGGCCGAGCAAGTTATTCTGTAATCTCTACGAGATTTGTCATCGAGTGTGTTTTTTAGCGCGCGGCGGAAGGAATTCTTATGTTCGTGGGCGGATGAGGAATTCCTGAATAAGTGTTAGGCCGAAATGAGGAGTACTCATCATAGAAGCCGTCTCCCCGTAAGTTACTCCTGCCAACCACCGCCGAGTGATCGATAGATCTGTACCAGCGACTGGAGCTCGCGAAGCTGCGCCTGCGCGAGCGACAGCTGCGCGGAAAAATATCGGGTATCGCTGTCCAGGACTTCAAGGTAGCTGGTGGCTCCGCCTTTGTATCTCATATTCGAAAGGTTCTTTGCATCGTCGGCCGCGCGTGTCAATTGCTCTTGCTGGATCCGGAACTCCTGGCTCTTGCGGTACGCGACTAGCGCATCCGATACATCGCGGAAAGCCTGCTGTATGGTGCGCTCATAAAACACGGTTGCCTCTTGCGTTTGGGCCTCAGCGAACCTCACTCGATTCCTTATTCTTCCGCCCTCAAAAATCGGTTGGACTGCACTTCCGCCGATACTCCAGAATCCCGCGGGCCCCGCGAAGAGCCCGGTGAGCGCCGAGCTTTGATACCCACCGTCGGCAGTGAGCGATATCTGTGGGAAATACGCGGCTTTGGCCACCCCGATCTGAGCATTAGCGGCGATGAGCTGCTGTTCCGCCTGGCGAATGTCTGGGCGGCGCTCGAGCAGAGAGGAAGGAAGCCCCGCGGGAACTTCCAGGGGGTGCGGTTGGTCAAGCAGTTTTCTTCCGCGAGGGATGCTCTGCGGATTCTGGCCAAGCAGAGTGCTAATAAAGTTTTCTTGTTGTTCAATCCGCTCCTCAAGATCTGGAATGGATGCCCCGGCAGCGAATACCAACTGCTCAGCCTGCCGGACATCGAGCAGCGAGGTAGCGCCATGGTCTGCGAGAATCTGGGTCAAGCCAAGTGAATCTTTCCGCGAACCTAGCGTCTGACGTGAAATTTCTAATTCGAGGTCCAGCTCGCGCAACTGAAAATAAGCGCTGGCCAGGTCACTCACCAGAGAACTGATGACCGCTTTTTGCGCCCACTCTTGTGCCAGAAGGCTGGCGCGCGCCGACTCAGTTGCTCGCCGGTAGCGCCCCCAAAAATCCAACTCCCAGGCCGCAGAGAGGCTTAGCTGGTGGGCGCTGGTTTCAATGCTTGGAATTCTTGCCGACCGGGCGATGCGTTCATTAACTGAAGACGCGCTTGCCGCGACCGATGGCAACTGGTCAGCTCGTGCAATGCCGAGTTGAGCGCGAGCTTCAAGAATTCGCGCGGCAGCGATGCGCACATCGTAATTCTGTTTCAATGCTGTCTTGATCAAGTCGCGCAGAGCTTCGTCCTGAAATGCATCCCACCACTTCTGGTCGCCAAAAGATGCCACATCAGGTTTGCCCATCTGGTCCGCTGGCAATCCCCTGTATTCCGGGGGCACAGGGACAGCCGGTTTCTTATAATTCGGACCGACCGCGCACCCCGTAGACAGCATCAGGATCATGCCAATCAGAAACTTTTGTCTTGCCGGGTTCATGCTTAATCGTCTCCCTGAGCTGGAAGTGGAGGGGCCGCTGGTGAGAGTTGAATCCCCGATTTTCTGCGCGAAAGCTTTTCCACGACTACGAACAGCACGGGGATGATAAATACGGCAATCAACGTGGCCGCCAGCATGCCTCCGATTACGGTTGTGCCCATAATCTGCCGGGCTACAGAACCGGCTCCGGTTGCAATCCAGAGAGGGACACAGCCAAGAACGAATGCGAATGATGTCATCAGGATTGGCCGCAGACGTAGTCTCGCTCCAGCCAGCGCCGCGTCCACAAGCGGCTGTCCGTTTTCGTACGCATCTTTGGCAAACTCGACAATGAGAATCGCATTTTTTGCCGCCAATCCAATCAGCATTACCAGCCCAATCTGTGAATAGACGTCGGTTTCAATCTGTACCATAAATGGGGGCAAAAAGAGTCCGAGCAGGACGCGACGCAGCCAGAGCACCAGGAAGGCGCCAAAGACCGCGACTGGAGTGCTTAACAGCACACTGAATGGCAATGACCAGCTTTCATACAACGCGGCCAGAATGAGAAACACAACCAGAAGAGAAAAGCCGAAGATAATTGAAGGAGGAACTCCCTCCTGCGCTTTTTTCTCCTGGAACGATATGCCGGAATAGTCGTAGCCCATTTCCGGCGGCATTGTCTGGCTAAAGACCTGCTCCAGGGCCGCCATCGCCTGGCCAGAGCTGTATCCTGGCGCTGCGCCTCCGATGATCTGCGCTGACCGGTACAGGTTGAAACGCATGGTGAATTCGGGCCCGAAGCGCGGCTCGAAGTGCGTCAGCGCAGAAAGCGGCACCATGTCACCCTTGTTGTTGCGAACGTAAAACTGGCCAACATTCTCCGCTCTAGTGCGGTACTCTCCTTCCGCCTCGACGTAGATCTGCCACTGCCGGCCGAAGCGATTGAAGAAATTAACGAACGCGCCCCCCATAAATACCTGGATGGTCCGGTAAACATCTTTTATGTCTACGCCCTGCTTGAGCGCCTTATCGCGATCGACGCTGATGAACTGCTGCGGCACCCGAGGCAGAAAGGTGGTATTAACACTCGCAAGCTCTGGGCGCTTCCGCGCCGCAGTGAGAAATTTGTTCAGGTTGTCCGCAAGGAACTGCACGTCCTTGCCCGACCTGTCTTCCAGGATGAAAGTGAAACCTCCTGAAGTTCCCACACCGGGAATGGCCGGAGGAGAGAAGGAAAATGCAATTCCATTGGGAAGGCCCGCAAGTTTTTTATTGATGCTATTGCGGATGAACTGATACTGCTCGTCACGCGTTTTGCGGTCTTTCCATTCCTTCAAAGTAACAAAGAAGAATGCGTTGTAGCTGGAGCGTGTGAGACTTAACAGACTGAAGCCGATGACGCTCGCAGTGGATTGCACACCCGGGGTCTTCGCCAACATGTCTTCAATTTGAGTTGCGGTGGCTTCAGTCCTCTGCAGAGAGGCGGCCTGCGGAAGTTGCAGATTCAGGAACATGTAGCCCTGGTCTTCGTCGGGCAGGAAGCTGGACGGCAACCGTGTGCTAAAGAAGCCGGCCAAGAGTCCGCATACAGCAAGGACCGCAAATGCAACGGCACTTTTGCGAATTAGTCCGCCGGCAACCTTGACATAGCCATTTGTCGCGCGTGTAAATACGCGATTGAACCAATCGAAAAATTTCCGCAGCAGCCCATTGCTGTTTTCCCGAGGCCTTAACAGCAGGGCTGAAAGCGCCGGACTGAGCGTGAGCGCATTAAACGCGGAGAGTATGACCGAGACCGCAATTGTCACTGCGAACTGCTGATAGAGACG
>Ga0207700_10000731_pt1 | contig 18958 bp, 27 predicted proteins | sample LARL82metaG_FD_184348 | JGI IMG/M metagenome (GOLD analysis project Ga0207700, IMG submission 184348) | Corn, switchgrass and miscanthus rhizosphere microbial communities from Kellogg Biological Station, Michigan, USA - LAR L8-2 metaG... | ecosystem: Host-associated > Plants > Roots >...
GCCGGCGGTGCCCGATGATCCCCGCCCAGCGCACCGGCGCCCACGACGACACCGACGCCGCCGTCCACGCCTTCGTCGCCGCGTCCTTCCGCCAGCAGGCCCAGTACGCCAAGGGCCAGTCCCGGTTCCTGCTGACGATCCAGACCGCCGCCGGCAACGACGACGCCACCTTCCAGGCCCGCGTCGCCGCCCGCCTCGGACACCTCGCCGACGCCGAGCAGCAGCTCGCCGACAACGCGAAGGAGACGGCCCGGTGAACCGCCTTCCCGTCGGCACCCGCGTCACCGTCCGCTGGCCCTTCAGCAGCCTCGACGGCCGCACCGGCGAAATCATCGCCCACCAGCCGCGCGACGGCCGCCCTGCCTGCGACGTCAAGTTCACCGACGGCCGCGACGGGCCCAACTCCGCGCACATCTTCGAGGACAACCTCCAGGCCTTCGACGACGGCCAGCACCACACGCAGCAGATCGGAGGGCCGTCATGACGGTCAACACCATCACACGACGGGAACCCGCCTTGGAGTCTCCGTTAGTCGCACGCCGCCGCCTGCGCCGCGACGACCACGCGCCCGAAGCCGCCCGCAACTTCGTCATCGCCACCCTCGCCAACCACGGCGGCGCCGACGACGACACTATCGAGACCGCGCGGCTGCTGATCTCCGAACTTGTCACCAATGCCGTCAAGTACCCCGGTCGCGGACGGAACATCCAGGTCGCGATCAAGTTCGGCGACAAGGACGTCCAGTTCATCGTCACCGACGCCTCCCGCCGTGCCGCACGGGCCATGCCGAAGCAGTTCGACGAGGATTCCGAAGGCGGACGCGGATGGTTCCTCGTCGAGGCCATGTCCGCGGACTGCGGTGTCGACCGCATCGCCGGCGGCAACGGTAACCACGCCTGGTTCACGCTGAACCTGACCGGCGGCGGCGCGTGATGCCCGCCCCCCGCAGCCCGTTCCGCGGCATCACTCTCGCCATCCTGATCGCCGCCGCCGTCTGGACCCTGATCATTCTCGCCGCCCGGTACATCGCCGGAACCCCGTGAATCCCGACCCGACCGACCGTCCCGGAGAGACCGTGAGCAACCGCCGCCGCACCACCGGCCGCACCGCCAAGACCGTCCTGTGGGCGGTGACCGCGGCGGCGATCACCACCCTCGCCATCCTCGCCTGGCTGCTGATCAAGGAAGGCATCTGATGGCCACCCCCCTGGTCCCGGTCGCCTCGATTCGTCACGTGACGATACGCAGGGCGACCGGGAGCCACGGGGACGTCAGCCCGACGTCCGCCCACACCGACAGGAGAACCCGCATGTCCACCATCAGCACCCGCAACGCAGCCACCGGCCCGCTCGTCAGCGTCAACCGCCGCGTGTACACGTCCACCGACCGGATCCTCGGTACCCGGCTCACCGTCGAGTACGAGGTCGTGTGCGCGGCCCACGGCTCGCTCGCCACCGCTTCGGAGAGCTCGTTCGCCAGCAGCGTCGACGAGTCCGGCCCGTCGCGGACCGCCGACAACTACGCGGGCTCCCACGCCGCCACGTGCTCCGGCTTCCGGAAGTGAGGCGCGCCGCCATGGGACGCACCCGCGAGGACGACCTCACGCCCGCCCAGCGCGCCGAGCGGGACGCCCGCCTGGCCGCCGCGCCCCGGATGAGCGACGCCGAGCTCGCCGAGTTCCGCGCCCGCGTGAAGGCGTGGGACGCCGCCCACCCCGACATCGCCGCCCGGCTCACGCCCGAACAGCGCGGCTACTGAGGAGACCAGACCATGACCACCACCGGAAGCCGCACCCGGCCCCCCGACATCGACTTGTCCAGCGCCACCCGCCTCGAGCTGGGCCTGTCCGCCCTCGAGCTCGGCAACGTCCCCGCCGCCGTCGGGGCGCTCGCCGCGATCCCCGCCGACGACTGGGAGGCGATCGTCGACCGCTTCCCGACCCTCCCCAACTACATCGCCCGCGAGGTGAATCGATGAGTATTGACCAGGTCAACGGGCATGCGCGGCTGCTGCCGCTGCAAGTGCCCGCCCCGGATGTCGAAGACCTCGACGTCCCGGAGTTCCTGCGCGAACCGCAGCCGGCGCGCGCCGTCCAGGACGAGGTCCCGGACGCGTCCGACTACCCGGCTGCAGACGGCTGGCCGCAGACCGACGCCGTACCCGCCGAGTACCGGGAGCAGGACGAGGCCGCGCCCCAGGACGACGCCGAGCAGGACGACGAGCCGGCGACGCCGCCGCAGCGCGGACCGGTGCACCGCGTCCGCACGGCCGCCGGGCACCCGGCGACCCGGGGCGCGGTACGGCAGGCCGCCTACGTGGCCCAGGGCGCTGCGGTCACTGCCCGGCAGCGGCGTGATGCCCGCTCCACCACCCGGCACGAGCGGATGATGCGCGCGGCTGAGGCCGTCGGCGACCACGCGACGGCGCTGGAGTGGGAGGCCCGCGCCGTCGCGCACCGCGCCGCCCGCCACGCCCGCCGCATGCAGCTGCTGCACGCGCCCGTGCATGCCGCCAAGAGCACCGGCTACGCCGCGGCAACCGGCGCCGGGGTGCTGCTGGTCATCGGCGCGTGCCTGGCCGCGGCCAACCGCGACCCGCACGAGGTGGTCGTGCCGTTCATGGACGCCGCCGACGCCGTGCGGTTCGTCGTCACCCTGGCCACGGTCCTGTGGGCGCCGGCCGTCCTCACCGCGGTGTTCGCGGGCCTGATGGTCCTGTGGTCCGCGGGGCGCCGCCACGCCGAGGTGCCGCGGTGGCTGGCCCCGGCCGGACAGGCCACCGATGACGGCGGGGCGCCGATCACGCCGTCCCTTCTGGTCGTGGCGCTGCGCGACCTCGGGCACGCCGAGCTCCGCAAGGCCATCAGGGCCATGGGAGACTCCGGTGCGTCGATGCTGGGCCTGATCCGCATCGCGGGATGCGGCGTCGAGGTCGACGTCACGCTGCCCCGCGGCGTCACCACCGAGGAGATCCAGAACCGGCGGCGCAAGCTCGCCGAGAACCTCGGCCGCCACGAGCACGAACTGTTCATCACCATCCCGCCGGCGGCGCGCACGGTCCGCCTGTGGATCGCCGACTCCGGCGCCCTCGACGAGCCGATCGGGCCGTCCCCGCTGGTCACCGACCCGGGCCTGACCGCCGACATGTACACCGGCCGCGTACCGTGGGGACAGGACCTGCGCGGGGACGCCGCGCTGATCCCGCTGCTTCAGCGGCACCTGCTCATCACGGGCCTGTCGAATCAGGGAAAGACGGCGGCACTGCGGGCCTTGGCTTTGTGGGCGGTCCTGGACCGCGCCGTTGAGGTGTGGCTTGCGGACCTCAAGGGCGTCGGCGACTGGCGGCCGTTCAACGGCGTCGCCACAGTCCTGATCCAGGGCCCGACCGATGAGCACGTGATCGCCGCCACCGAGATGCTGGAGGCCGGCGTCGAGGAGATGGACCGGCGCCTGGTCGCCCTCGAGCGCTCCGGCGCACCCGACGGCGTCACCCGCGACATGGCGCGCAAGCCCGGCTCCGGCTTCCATCCGCTCATCCTCATCGTCGACGAGGCACAGCAGGCGTTCATGTGCCCGGCCGTAGGCCCGGACAAGCGGCCCTACGGCGGGAAGAAAGCCACGTCCCGGTACTTCATGGCCGCCCGGAAGATCCACAACCAGGGGCGGGCGGTCAACGTGGTGCTGTGGCAGGGCACGCAGGACCCGACGGATGAGAACCTGCCCAAGCTGGTCCGCGAGGGCGCGCACATCCGCGCGTCCCTGGCTCTGGGAACCGAGTCCCAGGCGCGCATGGCACTCGGGGACAAGGCCGTCGACGGCGGCGCCGCCCCGCACAAGCTGCGCGCCGGTCTGGACAAGGGGACGCTGGTCGTCGCCGGCGACGGCGCCCCGCTGCCGCCCGGGGCCTCGTCCATCACGATCCGGACCCACTACATCAGCGGCAAGGACGCCGTCGCGATCACCGAGCGGGCGAAGGCGATGCGCTCGCCCGAGGCGGCCGTCGAGCAGGCCGAGACCGAGCGGGACGTGCTGCTCGACCTGGACATCGTCCTCGGGTCGGACGAGACGCTGGTGAAGTCGAGCACGCTGATCAAGCGACTCCGGCAGGTCGACCCGGTGTTCTACGCCGAGTGGACCGTGAATCGGCTCACCGTCGCCCTCGATCCGCACGCCGTGGTGCCGCGCAAGACCAAGGACGGCACCATGCACGTCGACCACGCCGAGGTGCGCGCCGCTCTGGACGCCCGCGATGTCGCGGCGGATGCCGACCTCGAGACGTAGGGAGGGCGGGAGTCGGCAGGGAGTTTCCCTGACCGGCTCCCTTCACCTGTCCCTGCCGCTGGTCAGCGGCTTACCTGTCGGAGCCTTTACAGGGAGGACAGGGAGCGGCCCTGCTACAGGCCCCGGAAACACGGACTCCAGCGGGCACGGCCCGCACGCCAGAGCCCCGCCGAACGGTTGTCGGCGGGGCTCTGGCGTGTCGTGGTCGAGGAGGCCAGTGCGATCCCGGCGCGGCTACTCCTCGTCGGGCTCGTCGGGCTCGATGTGTTCGAACGAGACGACGACGCCGAGCGGGTAGACGCATTCCATGTACTCGGTCACGCCGGCCTCGTCGTCCCAGGTGATGATGCGGGCAAGGACGGGGTCGCCCTCGGCGATCCCGAGCAACCGGGCCTCGCGCTCGTCGGCGGTCCGGCCGTGGAACGAGTCGAGACTGATGCGCGGCGTCCGGCCGAGGGCGTCCTCGGCGAGCAGGCCGGCAACGGTCGTGTACACCGTCGGCGCGGTCGCATCGTCCAGGCCGGTCGCCAGGATGCCGGGCACGGCGTCGGCGAACTCGGCCGGATGCCAGGACACATACAGGCAGTACGCCCGGACCGGGTCGCCGGGTTCGGGCCGCGGGTTGCCGGCGGGGTTGGCCTTGATGCGGAGGACGACCTCGCGGCGCAGGACCGGCGTACCGCGGTCCAGGCCCATCACGTCGCTGACGTAGTCCGGCGCATCGACGATCCCGGCCCCGGTGACCTCGGACAGGCCCGGGTACGACGGCGGCAGTCCGGGCTTGTTCCGGCGCCGGCCGCCGCGGATCGGAATCCGGATGGTGACCTCGGCCTGGCCGCGCTCGCGGACGTAGGTGGCGTTCCCCTGGACGTAGGCGTAGCCCTCACGGCACATCTCGCGCAGGGCCTTGGTGGCGGTGGCGTGCGAGACCTTCCACGTGTCGGCGAGGGCGCGGACGGTGGGCATGCGGTCGCCGGCCTTGAGTTCGCCGGTGAAGATCTTCTCTTTGTACCGGTCCATGATCAGCCGATAGCGCGGTCCGTCGTATTCGAACATCGGTCCCGTGACCCTTCGGAGTAGCGATTCAGGCGTCTTCGTTGACGCCGTGCGCGCGCCAGATGTATCTCTGTGCTAGCACATGTTTTGTGCTAGCACATGCACGGGCCTCATTGTGAAGCATCCCGTCCCGCCCGCGCCAGGAAGGTCGCAGCGGACCGGGAGGACCGGCAGCAGGAGAGGATCGGTCGAAGGCGCGATGAACGAATTAGGGGTCGAACCCGCATGCCGCACCTGCGAGGACTGGGGGACGGTGGTCATCGAGGACGGCGGACGGCCGCGCGAGGTCGCGTGCCCGGCGCACGTCGGTACCGCCCCGATCCCGCCGCACGTCCTGGACGTCCCGGCGGCGCGTGCCGACCGGAGCTTTAACGCCGGCGACCGGGTTCGGGTGCGCGACGAGGAGAGCGTGAGCCTGGTCATGCTGCCCACCGACGGCCGCGCGGCACGCTGCGACATCCCCGCCGACACGCCCGACCTCACGGTGTGCTGCGTCGCGGTCGCGCTGGTTCGCACTCCCGCCGACGATGAGGGCGGCGTGCTGCGGTGGGTCGAGCTGGCGGACCTGGCGCGCGTGGAGGAACCGGAGTCCGAGGTACCCAACCCGGTCTCCAGTTCAGGTCCGTCGCCGTACTTCAGCGGCCCGTCCGGGTTCGTCCCGAACCACACACGCGCTCCCGGTCCGCGGCGAGACTGAACAGACGGAATCGCGCAGCTCTGCAAATCTGCAGGGCTGCGCTCCTGGTCGGGAAGGATCCGCCCCGGGCGGGTGAGGGTCCAATTGACCGGTGAAACCGTTTCCGGCGGAAACGGTTGTCCGCCCCGGGCGGGTGAGGGACCAATCCGTTTCCGCCGGAAACGGTTTCGAGTTGGCAAGTCCGCCCCGGGGCGCGTGAGGACACCAAAAGACCGCCGCCGCCGAATCCCTTCCTTCGGCGGCGGCTTCTTTGCGCCCGGCGCAATCAGACTTCTGTCTGGGCTTCCCTGCCGGCTTGGGTGATGCGCCGCACCGTCTCGCGGCTGTAATCCATCGCGTCGATGACGTCTTTCTGCGGCATGCCTTCGTCGATGGCTTGGACCACGATCGCGGCGCGGGATCTCTCGGCTTCTTCGATGGCGGCGTCGTAGGCGCGGCGGGCGGCCTTGAGGTCGTCTTTGGTAATCACAGGCTCAGTGTGCCTCACGGGTTAGGCCTAGTCCAGTTGACATGCCTCATGGGTTAGGCCTAACATATGAGGCATAGGGAGACGCCAACCCGAGGAGCCCGAGATGACCACCACCGCCCGCACCGCGACCCGCCACATCGCCACCGTGACGGCCGCGCTGACGGCCTCGGTCCTCGCGGCCCTCGCCGAGGAGTTCGACAACTGCCAGGTGTGCGGCGAGCCCGCGGCCTACCTCTACACCCGCCTCGACGAGGACGGCGACGAGATCGAGGTCTGCGAGACCTGCGTCGACACCTACCGCCTCGCCTACGCCGCCGACTGACCGCCAACCAACCCAAGGAGAGATCATGGAGCCCTTCCACCTGCGCACCGTCCTGCGGGTCATGAACCTGACGGCCCCCTTCGGCCACGTGTGGGTCGCCACCCACGACGACCCCAACAGCCTCAACAAGGAGCGCTACGGGGTGACGGACGGCTACCGCTTCTACCTGGTCCCCGACAACAGCAACCTGTTGGGTGAGAGCGGGGTGATGGCGGCATAGGACACCGCCCGGCGTCAGCCGGGCCCGCCGCCGACCACCTCAACTGTCAGGAGAAGCGACATGAGCGCCACCACCACCCGCACCGCAGCCACCGGCCGCCGCACCCTCGGCGCCCTGCGCATCCTGCTGGCCGCCGCCGTGCGGTACGGGGCCATCACCCCGGCCGCGGCGCCGACGGTCAAGCAGCCGATCCCCGCGGCCATCACGGCACCCCCGGTCGCCGAGCAGACCGAGACGGCCCCGGCCGACCTGGTGGCCGACGAGGAGTTGCCGCCGCTGGCGGACATCGAGGCCGCCGCCGAGAGCTTCCTCCAGGCGTCCGAGCAGGCCCGTGTCGCCGACCGAGCGCGCCGTGCAGCCCGCAAGGTCCTGGACCGGCTCCCGGCCGGCCGCCACGGCAGGTTCGTGATCGAGTACGTCGACAACGCACGGGAGATCGCCGACCTGGAGTCCATCCGCGCCGTCTTCGCGGCGCACGGCCTCGGCGACGTGCCGATGCGCCGGTCCGCCCCTTCGCTGAGGGTCAGCTTCGTGGGGCTCGACAACCCCGCGGCCTGACCCGCACTGCTCAAGCCCCGGCCTCACCCGCCGGGGCTTCGGCACGTCGGCACGCGGCTCCCGGCGGACTACACGGCCGAGATGACCGTGGACTTCATCGTCTCGGCGAACGTCGCCAGGCGGCAGCTCAATCCTGGGCAGCGGGCGATGATCGCGCTGGAGTATGAGAAGGCCATCGGCGCGACAGTGAAGGTGGGCCGTCCATCCAAGACGGAAACTCCGGCAGATCTGCCGGAGTTTCGGCGCGAGCGTGAGTCGCGCGAGCGCGCCGCCAAGGCCACTGGCGCCTCCGGTCGCGCAGTGGCCCAAGCCAAAGCCGTGCAACGCGACGCACCCGACCTCGCTGACCAAGTCCGCACCGGGCAACTTGCGCTCGACGCCGCCGACCGGCAGCGCAAGGCCCGCTTTTACACACTGGCGACAACCGGGTGACGACGCACGAAAAGGCCGCAGCCGTGCATTGCGGCACGGGCTGCGGCGGATCTCGAAAGGCGGGCAGCTACGCGGCCTGGTCGTCAAGGACGCGGTACACGGTGGCACGGCTACACCCGATCGCCTTCGCGATGGCGGTGGGGGACTCGCCCTTGGCGCGCCGGGCCCGGACGATGGCGGCCTGGTCCTCGTTCAGGGCACGCGGCCGGCCGCCGGTCCGGCCCTGCGCCTTCGCGGCGTCCAGCCCGGCGCGTGTGCGTTCGATGATGATGTCCCGCTCGAGTTCGGCGAAGGCGACCATCATCGTGAAGAAGAACTTGCCCTCGCCGCTGGGCGAGTACGAGCCCGCCAGGGTGCCGGTGAGGATGCGCAGGCTGATCCCGCGCCCGTGGAGCTGCTCGGCGATGGTGAGGACGTCTTTGGTGGAGCGGCCGAGGCGGTCCAGTTTCCACACCACCAGCGTGTCGCCTTTGCGCATGTGCTTCAGCGCGGCGGTCAGGCCCTCCCGGTCGGTGTTCTTGCCGGACGCCTTGTCCTTGAAGATCTCCGCGCATCCGGCTTCGGTGAGCGCGTCGAGCTGAAGCTGCGCGTCCTGGTTGCCGGTAGAGACGCGGGCGTAGCCGATCAGGTCCTCGGTGGGCTTCGTCATGACCCAATCGTCTCAGAACTCATCTCAAAATATCAAGGGATCCGAGCATGTTTTCAGACGGGTTCTGAGACGCTGGGAATCGGACATCCTGGGGCATCCAATCCGCGTCCGGGGTCGTCTCATAAACCTTCGTTTTTGGACGCCATGGCTACCACCGGAATTGAGACGCTGCGACCGTTACGCGGCGCGGGTCCGTGCTGGATGCGACCGGCCCCGGTCCGGCAGCCCGGCCGCGACGAGGACGGCCGCTTCCTCGTTCTCGAGCGGCAGCACGCGCAGCAGCTCGGCGACGACCGCCGACGACGGACACCGCTGCCCGGTCTCCAAGTCCCGAAGGTAGGCGTGGGTGATCCCGGCGGCGCGCGCCGCCTGGCGCAGCCCGAGGCCTGCGCGGACCCGGGCGGCCTTGAGCGCGGGGCCCAGCTCGGGAGGCGGAACCTGCCGCGCCTCCCCTGGGTTCACGCCGGCACCTTCGCAGGCGCCAGCGCCTCGGCGAGGTGACGTTCGTCCACTCCGCAGACGCCCCGGAGACGGTTGGCCAGCATATGGTCCGGTGCCGCGCCGGCGCGCGCCGCGAACGCCACCACCGACTCCGGCGCGAAGCCGATCCACCGGCGCCCGTCAATCGTCAGCCCGCGGAACAGGACGGTGGTGGCGTGCGGCACCCCGTCCGGACGGGTCTCGCCGGTCAAGCCGATGGCGGAGAGTTCGTAGCGCCAGCGCTCCACCAGCACGGCGTGCGCCTCGGCCTTCTGGTGCAGGATCTCCAGAGCCGCGCGCACCGACTCCACCGCGTCGGCCAGGCCGCGGGTACTCGCGTCGAGCTGCTTCGCGCCGGCGTCGAGCTTCTTCCGCGCGCCCTGTTCGACCTGGTCCCGTGCGGCTTGGGCTTCCATCTCGGCGGCGAGTTGCTTCCGCAGGTTCTCGACGGCGCGTTCCGCGACCCAGCAGTCATCGCGCCGCTCGTCGAGGTGTCCGCTGATGGCGAACCTGGGACGCTCGACTTCCTCGAGTGCTGTCCGGGCGGCGATGACCCTGGCCTCGGCCGCCGCAATCTTCTCAATGGTCGTCATGGTGAGCCTTTCTGTGGATGAAGTGGCTTGCAGATTCGGGTGGTTGTGCTGATCTACAGCCCGAGGGCTGCACGAAAGGCGGCCGTCTCCGGGGGACCCCACGCGAGATTGGTCGCGCGGGCCTGGGCGCCCACCACGCGGTCAGCGAGGCCAGCGTCGACCGCGGTACGCCCGATGTACCAGGTCTCCGCGAGCATCGCGGCGCGCCACTCGGCAGCCGGCTTGCCGGTCCGGTCGGCGTAGATCGAGGCGATGTTGTCCGACATCGAATCGAGCAGCCGCATCATTTCGGCCATGTCCTGCCGCGTGCCTTCGCAGTAGCCGCTGGCGTCGTGGATCATCATGCTGGCGTTGGGCATGATCCCGAGTTGTCCCGGGGAGGCCGCCATCGCAATCACGGAACCGATGGAGGCCGCGAGCGAGTCGACGACAACGGCCACGGTCCCGGACCGCTGCTTCAGCGCACTGAAGATCGCCAACCCGTCGAACACGTCGCCACCAGGGGTCGACAGGTGAAGCTCGACGTCGCCGTCGACCGCGGCGAGATCCTTGATGAAGTCCTGCGCGGTGACGCCGAAGAAACCAACCTCGTCGTAGATGCTCACGACCGACGGCGCCGGGCCGGCTACGTTCCTAATGGAGTACCAGGCCGCCGGCTTCCCGGCCGCGGATTTGGGACGGCCGGCCACCTCAGGCCCGCCGCATCGCGACGGCCACGTCCCGAGCGAGCAGCTCGACCGCAGACTTCCGGCGGGCCCGCTCGGCGGCCTGGCCCCGGCGGCGCTCGCCGACGATGCGGTCCCGCTCCCGCCGGACGTCCTCGGGGCTGAGTTCCGCATTGCCGGCCAGCGCCCGCACCGCGAACGCGGTCACCTCGTCCAGGCGCCCGCTGAGCTGTGGAACGTCAACCGCGCTGCTGTAGCGCTCGTCGATTCGGTTCGATTTGGACATCTGCTTCCTTCTCTGTGATGTGATTTCCGTAAATCCGGGAACGTCCCGGCGAGTTGGAACTACTGCCCGAGGACCCTTTGGACGCCGTTGGGGCCACCACCGCCGCGGATGCGGATGTTCTTGCGCAGCCACGTCATGAACTCGTCGCCGGCGTTGCCGCCGACCCATTCGAGCTGTACCGCGATCGCACCGCCACGCCCGGCGCCGCTTTCCAGGGCCGAGACAGTATTGGCGTGCGGCCAGATTTGCGTCCCGTTCGGCAGCTTCATCAGTTCGCCGCCCTGCTCGCCGATGGCGGTCAGGCCGCCGAGCATGCCCCCAACGAGCGCCATGCCCCCGGCCGGGCCACCGGCAGCCTTGAACGTACTGATCTGCGGCATGCCGATCGTGACGGAATCGATGCCAAGCCACGAAATTGACGGGGTGCTGAAGCTCAGGCCGTCCCACCACCTGATCACGGTATTTATCGAATCTTTGAACGAGTCGCGGATGAAGTCCCACATATGCACCCCGGCCGTGGCAAGACGCCCCGGCAGCTTCTTGACATCGTCGATCAGGCCGTCCCACCGGCTGGAGACCCATCCGGCGGCGTCGGACCAGCGATCCTGGAGCCAGGACCACATGTGGACGCCCACCACGGCCAAGCGCCCCGGCAGTGCGAGCACCCATGAAGCGAGCCGGCCGCCCTCGGTGACGACCCAGTCGACGGCTGCCGTGAATCCCTTCTTGACGTCGCTCAGCATCCGTCCGATGAAATCGCGAAGGTCCCCGAGGTGGGACATCACGGCCAGGACCGGGAACGTGAGCAGCCACGTGGCGGTCGTCAGGTCCTTCATCCACCCCGAATTGCTCCCCAGGAACTTCGCCAAGGCACTCAGCAGGGGGTTGAGGATGATCAGGGTATTGACCAGCGACTTCCCCATCATCGAGATCAGCGGTTCGGCATTCTTCGCCATGTCGCCGAAGATCTGGACCAGCGACACGAGAGTGCTCGACAGGGCCCCCGAGGTAATCGCGGGCAGCAGCCCCTGAACAAGCGCCGTGACCAGCCGATCGAAGATCGGCGCGAGGGTGACCAGCGCAGGACCCAAAGCACCGGCCAACTGACCCGCGAGCTGCCCGATGGGGCCCATCGCCTTTGAGATGCCGTCGCCGATCGCCGCAAGGCCCTGACCTGCCCCGGGCGCGTTGGACGTCAGCCCGGACAGAAACGCCGGCAGGCCGCTTGACATGATTGACGCGATGCCGGTCGCGAAACCGTTCAGGATCGGTCCCGCACCCGCTCCTGCCTTGGTGATCCCGGAGAACATCGGCGTCAGGGCGTCGCCCAGCTTGCCCGCCGAAGTCGCACCGTCCAAGAAAATCTGCTTCAGGTCGCCCTGGAACGCCGGCGACTGAAACAGCTTCCCGAACTGCGTCGCTACGCCCCCGACCACAGACCCCAGGTCATGCAGCGCCTGGTTGAAAATCGGCAGCAGGGGGCCGCTGTCCTTCAGCATCGACGTCAAGCCCGGCAGCATCGCCGTCTGCGCCGTCTGTGACAGTTGCTTCGCGCCGTCCCTCATCGAGATCAGCTGCTTGACGAACGTCTGACCGGCGGGCGTCAGATTCGCCATGTCCTGCTGGAACTTGTTCGCCGCCGACGACCCCGAAGCCGCGGCGGCAGCGGCGGCCAGTCCTTGCTGCTTGTACGTGTCCGACAGGTTCTGAACGGCCTTCTGCACCTGCTCGGCAGACTGCCTCTGGGACTCCGCCGCGTTCTCCTGCGCCCGGACCAGAGCATGCTGCGCATCGGCAACGCCCTGGGCTGCCTGTGCCTGGGCCCGCTGCGCCTGCACAACCTGCGTGGACCCCGCCACGCCCTTGGCGTTGGCGTCGTCCGCGGACTGCTGTGCCTCCAGGGCGTGCTGCTGGGCGTCGGTCAGGTGCTGCTGGGCGTCCTGTACCGCCTGGAGCGCCTGGGCCTTCTGCAGGTCCGTGGACAGCGACGAAGAGACGGTTTTGTTCGCATCCTGCTGTGCCTGCTGCAACGCCAGCTGGGCATCCGCGACGCTGTTCGTGGCATCCGCGCTGGCGTTGTTCAGGTCCGCGAGGATGTTGACGGCGTCCTTCCACGCCTGATTCAGCGCCTCCGTGGCCTGCTGTTCCGACTCCTGCGCGGTCGCCAGCCGCTCCTGCGCAGAGGCCACCGCGTCGGCCGAGTTCTGCGCCTGGACTGCGGCTTGGTGCTTCGCGTCCGAAATCGCCTGCTCGGCGTTGCGGATCGCGACCGCGTTGTTGAACGCCGTCAGCGCCATCTGCGCCGACGACTCCCCGGCCGCCTGCGACTGGGCACCGTAATCCTTCAGGGCGGTGATCACGCCGCCGAGGCCGAACGTCATCAGCGCGCCACCCGCAGCCACCGCGCCCATCGCCGCGGGGATCGCAGCCAGGGCAGGGGCCAGGGCCAGTGCAGCGCCCCCGAGCAACACCATCCGCAAATGCAGGGAGGCGAAGCTCATGCCGGCGCCGGAAGCGCTCGACCCGCCCGACGACGCCCTCGCGCCGGCCCTCTCGACCGCCTCGCCGGCGCCGCCGGCGGCCGGTTCCAGATCGGCCATCGCCGCACGCAGCGACCGCGAGCCGGACTCCATCGACGTGAACGAGCCGCGCAGCGACCGCGCCGCCTCGTCGCCGGCCTTGTCCGCCTCGGCCATCGCCGCACGGAACTCGGCCTCGAAACCGCCCGTCTCCGGCTCGACCGGAACCTTCACCGGCTCCGGCTTCTCCGTCTTGGTCTTGCGGCGGACCTTCTCCTCGAAGCCGGTGGCATCCGGCTCGATCGGCACCTTCACCGATTCCGGGGTGCCGCCGGCTGCGTGGGGCGAATCACCTTCGGTACGGAACCGGACCGGCACCTCGACGCCGCCGCCGAACGAGCGGTGCAGCTCCTGCTTGATGGCCTCGGCCTCAGCGGTCGCCTTGTCCTGGACGCGGACGGTGATCTCGATAACGTTGCCGCTCACCGGCGCGGCTCCCGTGCCTCCCGGAACAGCGCGAGCAGGTCGCGGTTGAGCTGAGCGGCGGCGGCCTTGCGCCGGGCACGCTCGGCCTCGAGCGCGGCGCGGAACTGCCGCACGTCATCGGCGGTCGCCGTGGGCTTCTCGGCGAGCCTCCGGGCCCGTTCCGCGGTCACTGCGTCGACGCAGCCGGCGGCCTCGGGGAGGTAGGCCCTAACCGTCTCGCTGTAGCGCTCGGCGCCGTCTCGCGTGCCTGCCATCGTCGTCTTCCTCGCGCTGCTGCCGTATGGCGATCCACAGCGCGAGGGAGACCCCGCTGACGGTCCAACCGCCGCCGCGTACATGCACGGCGTCCAGTTCGCCCCTGGCGAACACACGCCTCATGTAGGCCGGCGACACGCCCGCAAGCAGAGCTGCCTGTGCTGTGGAAAGTCGCTCTTCCGACTCCCAAGCTGGCATTTCTGGCTCAAGGGCGTGTCCATAGGTTGCGCAACTAGGCTTGACCAGCATCTCAGTGCGCAACCTGACCGCAACCTGGTGAATGTCCGCACAGATCCGCTGAACCGACGCGGGCACCTCCGCACCGCGGAGCTTCGCCTCCACGAGGGCACGCATGATCAGGGCGTCCAGGTACGCGCAGTCGACCGGCTCGAGCTGGACAAGCGGGCCGCCGACGAACCGGCTCACAACCCCTCGTCCCCCTCGTCATCGCGGTAGGCACTTTCGAGGAACGCTGCGACGTCGTCGGTCTGGGCCCTGATGCCGGCCGCGATGATGCCGGCCAGCGCATCGATCACGCGGTAGAGATCCACGTCGCCGACGACGTCCTCGATCGGCACGTCCGACGCGTCGAAACACTGCCGGGCGATCACGGCCTTCACGGCACGCTGGACCTCGGGGCCCTGACGCAGATACTCCCGGCGCACGTCCTCTTCGGAGGCAGCCGCGACGACTTCTTTCGTCAGCACGTGCAGGGCGTTCGAGCAGCGCAGGTAGTAGCGCCAGCCCACGTGCGGCAGCGCCTCGGCGAGCAGGTTCAGGCCCTTGACCGCGCTGCCGAGGGTCGGCGCCTGCTGGTCGACACACGGGCCGCAGAAGGGGTAGGCGAGGGCCCCGTCGGTGACGGCGACGAGGAACCGCCCGGCGATGGCGGCGGGGGTCGAGCACCTCGGGCATGCGACGGTGCTGGGGTCGGGCGTTCTGGCCTGGATAATGTCGGCTTCTCTGCCGAGCCGGTCGGTGAGTTCTTCAGTCATCGTTCGTCGTTCCTATTGGTTTGGTCGTTGCTTGCGCCGGGGTTGCCCCGGTTGTTGCCCCGGCTGTTGCCCTGGTTACCGGGCGGGCCTGTTCGGGTCTTTGTGTTCGCGGCCGGAATCTCGCCGGGGCCGGCGTCGGGCTGGAAGGAGAAGTTGAACTTCTCCTTCACCTCGGTGGGTGGGTGATCCGCGGTTGGCTGGGACAGAACTTTGCGATCTCTGTCCCGGGTTCTGTCCCAGGCTCTCAGCGTCCTGACCTGCGGAAGCATCCTGATTTCGGGGCCTTGGGACAGCGGGACAGGGTTTTGGCGGTACCGGCTCGTTTCCGGCGGAGCGCGTTGCGCGTTGTACGGCTTCGCAGCTTCACCGCTGTTTGCGTTGCTACCGGAGGCGTACACGAGGCGGTGTTTCTGTGTCCCACTGTCCCAAGAGGTATTTATTACTTGTTTCCCCAGGTAGATAGGTGTTTCTCTTGGGACAGAGAGTGGGACAGAGCCGGGACACAAGATCAAAGCTCTGTCCCGGGACAGAGTTTGGGACACGCTGGGACAGAAGCTCTGTCCCAGATGTTGATCAAGGGATGCCGAGGTGGAAGGCTTTTCGATCTTCGGATTTGCCCGGGACACAAGATCACCCCTGACACCCCCATACTTTTTCCGGGACGCGCACTCACGCAGCATTCGGCACCCCGCACTGCTCCGCGTGTCCCGCGCTACCGGTGTCCCATCCGCAATCCGGGCACGGCGTGTCCGGCTGGTTGGACTCCGACTTCCGCTCCTCATCCTCCGACGGCCCGTCGAACACGGACCGGTCGAACTCGTACACGCGGAGCCGCTTCGGCACCCGGCGCCGCACCAGTTCGCCCTTGGAGTCCAAAGCGATCAGCTTGCTGTCCACCCATGCCTGCCGGACCGCGTCCAGGCGGTATCCGCGCCGGGCCAGCTCCTCGGACAACATCTCCGGCAGCAGCGCGACGGTCTTGTGCATGTCGCCGGCGTCGTCCTTGTGTTCCAGGTAGGCGCCGATCCAGCCGAGCGTCGGCGAGTTCTCCGGGTGGGTGGACGTGGTCCACATCCGGTGCTCCTGCCGCCCGACGAACTCGCGGGCGATGTCCAGCGCCATCGCGCCGCGGTCGTCGCGCTCCTGCTCCGCGGCCAGCAGTTCCTTCCAGACCTCGGCCTTCAGCGACGGCAGCGGGCAGATGTCCCATTCGTGGGCGAGTTCGGCCGCCAGGCGCAGCGCGGCGACCGGCCCGGACCGCCGCTTGGCGATGTCGCCGCCGTCGCGGTGTTCGGCCATGAGCCCGCGGTGCCGCCGCCGCAGTTCCTCGACGCCGCCGGGCTTGGCCAGCTCCTTCTGCAGCCGCTCGGCGAACGCCGGTCCGGCCGTCCCGAACTGCTCGGCCACGGCCGCACGGATCTGCGACGCGATCCGCGCCGAGCCCTCGCCGGCCCGGCCGAAGGGGGCGCCCCGCAGAGACAGGACCCGTGCGGACGCGCCTTCGTGCGTGGTGAAGCTCAGCGCCGGCTGTTCGCCGGTGGAGATCAGGACCGTGCGCCACGGCAGGTCCGAGGGGTAGCCGCCGCCGCGGGACGTGCCGCGGTTCATCGGCACCTGATACAGCACGGCGTCGACCAGGCCCTCGGTCTTCACGGCGCGGGTCTCGTCGAGCACCGCCGGCAGACCGTTGTACAGGTTGAGACGCTTCTCCGCGGCAAGCTGGGTCGTCCGCCACGACCCGAGGGCGCCGCCCTGCTCGGTCGGACATGCCCACGGGCTCAGCGCGATCATCGCCGAGACGGTCTTGCCGCCGGTGCTGCGCCCGGACAGGTCCAGCGCGAACGACTCCAGTTCCAACGGCGTGAGCAGCGCAGCGGCGAAACCGCCGGCGAGCATGATGCGCGGCGCCGGGTAGGGCTCGATCGCCTTGATCTCGGCCTGCCACTCGGCGAGGGTGCCGCTGGGACGGTGCGCGGCAAGTTGCGCCCGCTGCTCCTCGAAGGCGACCTCGACGCGCCGCGGCGTGTCCTGGCCCGTGATGAACTCTCCGTCGGGCTGCCATCCGAGCTGACGGGCGACCATCTCACGGGGAATAATGTCGCGATTGTCCGCCTCGATCGCCGCCAGGTAGCGCTCGACGGCGCGGGCGTCGGCCTCCACGATCGGGATTCCGCGGTCGCCGAGCAGCTTCACCAGCGCCCGGCCGGACTTCGCGATGGACCGGGGCACGGTGCCGGTGACGGTGCGGTACCCGTCACGCCAGGCGAGTTGGATCATCTGGTCGCCGACGGGGTCCGTGTAGACGCACGTCACCAGCAGCGGCGCGGTGGCGATGCGGGTCCGGATCGGATCGCCGCCCTCGACGGCGCGCACCATCCACACCCCGTCGGCGTCGACCTCATACGGCGGGCACACGTTGAACGACTCGGGGGCGCTCAGGGTCGTGAGCAGGCTGTCCCGGGCGATGTCCGCCGCCGCCGCGGCGTGGCGGGCAGCAGCCTGCGTTTCGGCGTCCTGGATCCGGGCTTCCAGTTCCGTCTCCCAGGCGCCGGGGGCTTCGCGGCGCGCGGTTTCCTCCGCGACGGCCGTCTCCAGGGCCTGCTCAACAGCGGCGGCTATGGTCTCTTCCCGTTCCCTGCGGACGCCGAGCAGCCATGCGAGCTTCTCGCGCTGTTCGTCGCTGACCGCGTCGTCCGGAAGCCAGCCGTCGAGGGCGTCGGCGATCATCGCGGCGGCGCTCAGCCACCGGCCACCGGTCTTCACCGCCATGTGCGGGTCCGCGGTGACCCGGCCCAGCTGCTTGCGCCAGTTGTCGGCGCGGGCCGCGGCCACGTGGTCCACTGCGCTGCGGGCACGGTCGAAGGAGCAGCCCGCGGCGGCGCGGGCGATCCTCACCAGGTCCCGGCCGGCCTTCTCGACGGCCGCGACGAGGTCCGGGTCCCACGCGCGCACGGGTGCGTCGTCGGGAACGAGGCGGTAGGGCTTCGCGGTGGCGCGGACGTCGTGTTCGGCGGCATCGATCCACGCCTGACGGGCCTGTCCGTCGGCGTCGTAAGCCTCGTCGCCGGTCATCGGCGACCCCCTTGTACTGGTGCGCTCAGCGCGGAGCGGATGGTGGAGGCGGCGTTCCCGGGCGCCCAGCGGTCGGCGGCGCGGCTCAGGAGGCTTTCGGCTTCGGCTTCGCTGATCAGGCCGTCGGCGATCAGTTCGGCCATGCGGCACCCGGCCCAATACAGCGTGTTGTTGCGCTCGCCCTCGGGTGCGGCAAGCAGTGTCGTCAGCACCGCCTCGATCCGCTTCCCAGGCCGCGACGGCCGGACGTCGCGGACTTCCCGCGGCTGGACCGGTGGCGGCAGGAGCAGCGCGAGTAGCTGCGGCGGTACGGCGGCGAGCGGCGAGTCAGGCGGACAGGCCAGCCTGTAGAAGCCTTTGTGGCTACGGCTTCCCGGTCCGACGAGGTACCCGCCGGAGGAGCGGCCGTCGATGCCGGGCGCGACCTTCCCGACGCTGTTGGGCACCTGGACGCCGGGCGGTGCCGACAGCCACAGGTGCCAGCCGCTCGGGGTCTGGACCCTGATGGTGTCCGGGACGGTGAAGCTGTGCTTCACGGCGAGTTCGGCGAGGCGCGCGACGCCGTCCAGGCCGTTCTTCTGGTCCAGGTCGAGCCCGAACAGGTAGTGCGGCGCCCGTCCCCCGGCGATGCCGTGGCCGGTGGCCCAGGGCGCGGCGGCGTACATGTCGGCGAGCTTGTCCGGGTCCGTGGTGGCGTCGTAGACGCCGTGGCCGAGGCGCCCGCACTCCCCGCGGCACTTCCCGTGCTGCGGGTCGCCCTTGGGGTGTGCCGAGGCGATGGCGGGCAGCTTCTTCAGCGTCGTCGGGAAGACGGCATAGCCGCGGGCCTGCGTGGCCAGGGCGCCGAGAAGCGCGCTCATGCAGCCCTCGCCGTTTCATGGGCCCGGTCGCGTGCGGCGTTCAGGGCCTTCATCGAGATCGGAAG
>Ga0207700_10000732_pt1 | contig 18949 bp, 20 predicted proteins | sample LARL82metaG_FD_184348 | JGI IMG/M metagenome (GOLD analysis project Ga0207700, IMG submission 184348) | Corn, switchgrass and miscanthus rhizosphere microbial communities from Kellogg Biological Station, Michigan, USA - LAR L8-2 metaG... | ecosystem: Host-associated > Plants > Roots >...
TCCCTATGGACGGCATCTCAGCAGCGGTGGACGAAGCCTTCCCAGAGCTGTTCGGGTGGCTGGCCGAGCACGCGATAGCGCCCGCCGGCCCGCCGTTCATCCGGTTCCACGTGATCGACATGATGCATGATCTGGACATCGAGCTGGCTGTCCCGGCCGAGGTGACGGACGAGATGACGGCCGGCCAGGACGGCCGCGTCCGGACCGGCACCATGCCCGGCGGCCGGTACGTGGTGCTGCGGCACGTCGGGCCCTACGACGGCCTGGTGGCCAGCAACGCGGCGTTGCAGGAATGGGCGGAGCAGCACGGGGTGCAGTTCGACAGCTGGGACACCGACCGCGGCAGCGCCTGGCGCGGCCGGGCCGAGCACTATCTCACCAACCCCGCGGAAGAGCCCGACGCATCGAAATGGGAAGTCGACGTGGCCTACCTGACCAAGGCGACCTGACCCGGGGCGGACCCGCCCCGGCTGGGCGTCGGAGCCGGCGTTCCCGCGGGAACGCCGGCCGCCACTGCGGGTCGCATTGGGGCGCGGGAAAGCGACGTCGCGGTCTGGCCAGCACTGGCCGCGCGCTGGCGCGAGGATGAGTTCATGACGGCGACAGAACGGCGACTGCGGTTCGGAGTGGTGAACGAGGTCATCCCCGGCCGGGACGGATGGATCGACCACGTCCACCAGGCCGAGGACTCCGGGGTCGACACACTGCTGATCCGGGACCACATCGCCCCCGGCCCGTTCGGACCGCAGCTCGCACCGCTGGCGACGGCGTCGGCGGTGGCGGCCCACAGCACCAGGCTACGGGTGGGGACCATGGTGCTCAGCAACGACTACCGGAACCCGGTGCTGCTCGCGCACGAGGCTGCGACGATCGACTGGCTGTCGGGCGGCCGGCTCGAGCTCGGCCTGGGGGCCGGCTGGCTACGCGACGAGTACCGCCAGATGGGCATGGCATTCGACCCGGCCGGGACCCGGATCGCCCGGCTGGAAGAGGCTGTCGGTGTCATCGCCGGCCTGCTGGCGGGGCAGACGGTGACCTTCCGCGGCGCGCACTACGCCATCGACTCGGCGACCCTGCCGGTCGCCGCGGCGCAGCGCCCGCGGCCGCCGCTGATGATCGGCGGCGGCGGGCCGAAGATGCTCGCGCTGGCCGGGCGGCACGCGGACATCGCCGGGATACTGCCCGCCCCCATCCGCGGTGACGAGGACAGCGACGACTCCGCTGACCGGTCCCCGGCCGCGCTGGAGGCCAAGCTCGCCGTGCTGCGGGACGCCGCGGGAGAGCGGTTCGCCGAGCTGGAGATCAGCACGTTCGCCACCTTCCGGGTCACCAGCCAGCGGCGGCACGACACCGAGGACCTGATCAGGCAGCGCGGCTGGCAGGGCATCGACTGCGAGCAGGTGTGGGCGATGCCCATGGTGTTCATCGGTTCGGCCGGGCAGATCTGGCACGACCTGCGTGACCGCCGCCGCCGGTACGGCCTGTCCTACTATGTCACCTCCGACCGGGATCTGGAGCAGCTGGCGCAGGTCATCGCGCACGCCGGGGCGGGCTGACATTTCCGCGGCCACCGTCGAGATGGGCCGGTCCGCCGCCGCTCACGGGGACGTGCTCGGGGAGGCGGGCAGGGACGAACTCGGCGGGGTCGAGGCCGGCGCGCTCGGAGGCGTCGACGGCGGCGTGGTCGGCGGGCTCGATGGCGGGCTCGACGGCGGGGTCGAGGCCGGCGTGCTCGGAGGCGTCGACGGCGGGGTGGTTGCCGGGGATGACCGCGAGTGGCTCGGCGCCGGCGACGAGGCATGGGTCTGGTCCGGGGCAACCAGCGGCGGCGACTGCACGTGGCGCGGGCTGGGCGCCAGCAGCAGGGCCATGGCCGCGACGACCACGCCCAGCACGGTGACCAGGCCGCCGACCGTCGCCGCGCTGCGCCCGAGGCCCCGGCGGTCGGCCCGCTTCCACTCGGAGGTGCGGCGCTGGACCAGATCCGGAGGCAGGGCCGCCCGCTGTGCGGCCCAGCTGTTGAGCGGCGCGGCGGCCAGGCCGATGGTGGGGAAGAACAGCAGGGCGGCCAGCAGTGGCCCGGCCAGCTCGTTGTACCGGGTCAGGGCGCCGGCGATGCCGGCGGTGCCGAGCAGGGCCAGGGTGGTCTCGGCCCAGTTCGCCCTCAGGGCTTCCCACCATTTGGCCTTCTCGCTGGTCTTCGGGGTGCGCAGGAAGGCTGCCTTCCGGGCGAACAGCGCCAGCACCGACGCCCGCGCCACCACCACGGAGGTGGACTGCCAGATGAAGAACGCACCGGCCGCGTCCCGCCACGACGCGCCAGTGCCCCGGCGAAGCAGCGCCACCGCGCGGACCAGCCCCAGCGCAACCAGCACCGGGATGGTGGCCACCAGGAACACGCTGAGCTTGATGAACAGCGCGCTGCCGCCGGTGGCCAGGTTGGCCGCGCCGGCCAGCAAGAACACGAAGAAGACCAGGCTGAGCAGGTCGCCGTACCACTGCACCGCGCCGGAGAAATAGGCCCACCGCTGCCCGGTGGTCATCCGGTTCTCCCGGGTGGCCCGGCCGGGCAGCAGGGAGCGCCAGTGCATCCGCAGGATCTGGATGCCGCCGAAGCACCACCGGTACCGCTGCCCCTTCAGCGCCTCGAAGGTCAGCGGCATGACACCTTTACCCCAGGACTGGTCGACGTGCAGCCCGTGCCAGCCCGCCCGCAGCAGCCGCAGCGACAACTCGGCGTCCTCGGTGATGCACCACTCGTCCCAGCCGCCCAGCTGATCCAGCGCCACCCGGCGGATCAGCCCCATCGTGCCGGCGAAAATCGCGCCGTCCCGCTCGTTGCGCGACGGCTGCGACACCGAGAAGAAGTACTGGTAGGAGTAATACAGCCGCCGGTAATACCGCGACCGCTTCCAGCCCCGGTAGTCCTGCGGCGCCTGCACGAACCCCACCCAGGAATCGGCGAACAGCGGCGCGCACCGGCGCAAGAACCCCGGATCAAGCTGATAGTCGGAATCCACCACGCCGATCAGCTCGGCGGCCGGGTCGGTCAGCTGGCGCAGCGCGTAGTTCAGCGCCCCCGACTTATACCCCGGCCAGTCGGCCAGGTGGGCGAACTTCACCCGGTGCCGGGCGCACCACGCCTCGACCGGCCGCCACAGGCTCTCGTCGTCGGTGTTGTCGTCGATCACGACGATCTCATACTGCGGGTAATCCAGCCGCGCCAGCGCCCGCAGCGTCTCGATCACCATGTCCGGCGGCTCGTTATGCGCCGGCACGTGCAGGCTGACAAACGGGAGCTCGGCGCCGATAGCCGGGAGCGTCGTGGTGGCCGTCACCCGCCGGCCCCACCGCTCCGACCCGAGGGCGTCGCAGATTTCCCACAGGTAGGCGCAGGCCAGCAGGGCCGCGAACACCTGGCAGAGCCAAAGCAGCAGGCCGCCGAGAGTGCTCGCCACGCCCAGGTGGCTGGTGAATATCCAGTCCAGCACGAAGGCCAGGTAGATCACGAACAAGAAGATCGACGCGGCCCAACACAGGTGCGCCCGGGCGGTCCACCGCCGGGTCACTGGGAGCCACACCAGGCTCCCGACGATGATCCCCGCCGAGCCGGCGATGATGTTGCTCTCCGATTCCGATAGCAGCCTGAGCACGCCCGCGACGACCGCACCGAGCACCACCGTGCCCACGATGGCGAGGGCGAACCGGCGAGTCGAGGGCCAGGCCCCGGACGTGCGGTCAGGCCGCCTGGCCCGCGTCAGCAGGCCGATCGTGCACAGCGGCGCGGCCACCAGGCCGGCAATCAGGAGAGCTCCGAACATCGCAGTCATCTGTCCAGGTTCGCGGCAGCTATCCGCAATCGGGGTGGTACGCCCGGCCGGGCCGGACGGCGGAACATGCGCCGGACATGCTCGCGCACCAGGATGCGGTGGTTTATCGTCGGCACAGCGGTCAGTAAGGCTACCGGGGATTTTGACCACAGGAGAGTGCCATGACAGAGGGCGCTGACCGTATTGACCGCGCCGGGGGCGCCAGCCGGCGGGTAGACGAGGCCGTGCAGGCGTACATCGATGGCATCGCCGCCGAGCACCGCCCGCTGTTCGACCGGCTGCACGGGCTGATCCTCGACGTGCATCCCGACGCCGACGTGGTCTTGTCGTACGACATGCCCACCTACAAGGTCGGTCGCCGGCGCCTCTTGCTCGCCGCGTGGAATCACGGCGTGTCGATGTACGGCTGGCCGCGAGATCACGACGCCGGCTTCACCGCCCGCCATCCCGCGCTCAAGTCCGGCAAGGCCACCATCCGGCTGCGGCCCGAAGACGCGGCCGGTATCCCCGATGACGAGTTCCGCGACCTGGTACGCGCCGCGCTGGAGGCCTGACCCGAACCGGGACCGCTGACCCGCAGCATGCTCCCGCGGCATGCTCCCGCGGCATGCGCACGGTCGGCCCGGGCGTGTGCTCCCAGCCGGGCTGGCTCGGCTGGGAGCACGCAATCGGCCTGCCCAGACGCGCTCCCAAGCGACCGGTCCGCTGCCCGCACGCGACCGGCCGGCCCGGATACGTGCGCACCCGGGCCGGCCATCTGCGTGATGAATTGTCGTGTTTTGCGGGGGATGTTACGGGGTGGCGAGCATGCCGTCGGTGTTGTTGGCGGCGTCGGTGTAGAAGCCGACGAGCTTGCCGGTGTTGTTGACGCCGTTGACGGTGGTGCCGGTGCCGGGGCCGTTGGCGACGACGTTCGGGTCGTCGATGGCCTGCCAGTGCGAGACCGGGCCGAGGGGGGACTTCAGGGTGAACCCGTGCAGCACCCCGGCGCCGTCGGTGTAGGAGCCGACGATCTCGTCGTGGTCGTTGATGCCGAGCGCCGTGGTGTTGGACTCGCCGGGGAACTGGTAGGTGGTCAGGTGCCCGTTGTGCAGCAGCCAGCTGGACGTGGTGCCGGCCGCGTCGGTGCCGAACCCGACGATGTCGCCCAGGTTGTTGATCCCGGCCGCGGTCGTGGACACGTCGCCGGGGATGCGGATGGCGGTGAACACGCCGGTGGCCTGGTTGACCTCGTAGGCGTGCGCGTGGCCCTTGGCGTCGTTGTAGAAGCCGACCGCCACGCCCTGGTCGTTGACGCCCAGCAGCTGGTTGACCGAGCCCTTGGCCATGGGGGTGTGCGGGTTGGTGAAGGATTCGAACACGCCGTTCCACTCCACGAACCCGCGGTTGGTGCCGGCCCTGTTGACCCAGAACCCGGCGGTGTTGCCCTTGTTGTCGATCCCGATGACCTGGGTCTGCGCCGAGCCGGGGAAGTTCTCGCTGGTGTAGTCGGCCTGCCCGTACGGCGGGGCCAGCTGCTAGCCCTTGTTCGGGTGCACCGTCGGCGGCGTGCCGGAGCCGAAGTAGCCGGCGATCACGTTGTGGCTGTTGATCCCCAGCAGCTGGTTGAACGTCGGGTCATTCTGGTTGTCCAGGGTGGTGAACGTGTAGCTCGTCGCCGACGTCGTTGCGGCGGCGTGCGCCGCCGTAGCGGCCAGGCCGAGCGCGCTCGCGCCGCCGGCCAGGGTGACGGCCAGCGCGGCGACCGAACGCCGGACCCGGTGGGACTGATGCTTCATGGTTGTTCCTTCGCTCGTGAGCTGATGTGCGTGGTCGCGCAATCAGCGGACCCCGTCGAACGAACCGTTTTCGTTCGTGACTGCAGCCTGCCGCCGCGTCGCGCCCGTGCCATCCGTGGCCACCACGGATCCACCACGGATTCGCTACGGACGCTCCCGGGCGTCCGGGCCGCGCTCGGCGAGCGGCCCGGTGGTCGGGGCCGAATAGCCGCCGATCCACTCGTCCTTCCAGGCGTGGTCGAACTGCTCGGCGTTGCAGCCGGGACGGTAGATCGCGGTGAGCTCGCGGGCGATCTGCTCCCGGTGTCCGGGACCGCCGCCCGGCACCTCGTAAGTGCAGATGTACACCTTCCACTTCGATCCGGCCCGGCGCACCCAGCAGTGCGCGCGGGGGTGCTGGAACGGGAACCGCTCCCCCGACAGATCGTCGGAATGGCCCACGTAGATGACCGCGTACCGTTCAGTCTTGGTGTCCGGCTCCGGCTTGTAGACGATCGCGTAGACCGCGGGCACGGCCGGCGGGGTCCAGCCGCCGAGCAGGCGCGGGCCCTCGAACGGGTACCCGGCCAGCGAGCCCAGCCTGATCATCCGCCGGATCCTCCTCAGCTCAGCGTCGGCAGCAACGCGGCCAGCTCTTCCAGGCTGCGCAGGTCGTGCCCGGACAGCATCAGGTCGATGTGCGGAGCCGCCACCATCATGCCCAGGGTGCTCGGCCGGAACCCGGGGTCGTCGCCCTTGTGCGGGTTCATCCACAGCAGCGTGTGGCAGAGTCGCCGCAGCCGCTCCATCGCGGTGGCGAGCACCTCGGGATCGCCCCGGTCCAGGCCGTCCGAGCAGATCACCACCACCCCGCCACGGCACAGCCCGCGCCGCCCCCAGGACCGGACGAACGCGTCCAGCGACTCGCCGATCCTCGTGCCGCCCTCCCAGTCGAACACCTCGCGGGCGGCCCGCTGCAGCGCGAAATCCGGGTTCCGCGTGTCGAGCGCCCCGGTTACCCGGGTGAGGCGGGTACCGAAGCAGAACACCTCGACCTTCCCCGCCGCGCGCTTCGCCGAGTAGGCGAACTGCAGCAGGTTCCGCGAGTAGTCGGCCATGGAGCCGGAGATGTCCAGGATGAAGATCAGCGGCCGTAGCCGTACCCGGCGCTGCCGCCACAGCAGCTCGGCCGGATCGCCGTGCATGCGCATCGACTCGCGCAGCGTCCGGCGCAGGTCGGGCACACGTCCGGCCCGGGCCGGCGCGGTGCGCCGGGTGCGCCGCCGCGGCGGGGTCAGCCGGATCCTGGCCATGATCCGCCGCAGCGCGGCCAGCTCATCGGCGGTGCAGGCCGCGAACGACTTGCGTTTGAGTGCCTCCACGTCGGAGGCCATCCAGCCGAGCACGGCCTGCTCCTCGTGCCCCTCCCCCGCCGGGTCGGTCAGCGGGATCGCGAGCACGGCCTCGTCGGTGGTCAGCCGGGCCTTGAGGGTCAGCAGCTCGGCGGCCGGGCTCGCGTCGTCCAGGAAGTACCGCCGGAACACCTCGTCGTAGACGTCGATGCTCTCCCGCCTGCTGACCAGCGTGGTACGCCCGGCCCAGTACAGATCGACCAGGTCGGTCGGGTCCAGCGCGGCCACCGCGGCGCAGTAGGCCGCCGCGTCCCCGGTGCCGACGGCCAGCCCCGCGGTCCGCAGCTCCCGGACGAAGTTCACCAGCACGCCGGTGAACGCCGCGCGGTCAGGCACCGGAGGTGATCTCCTCCAGGTTTTCCCTGACCAGGTCGAGGTCGTCGCGTTCCTTCACCACGGCCCCCAGCGTGTCCGCCGCGTTCTGCGGGTCGAGCGCGCGGGCGCCCAGGAAGTCGAGGGTGCGGACCCAGTCGATCGTTTCGGCCACCCCCGGCGGCTTGGCCAGGTCGAGCTCGCGCAGCCGGTGCACCGCGGCGACCACCTTCGCGGCCAGCGCCGCCGGCACGCCGGGCTCGCGCAGCAGCACGATCTCCAGCTCGCGATCGGCGCTGGGGTAGCCGATCCAGTGATAGAGGCAGCGGCGCTTCAGCGCGTCGTGCAGCTCGCGGGTGCGGTTGGAGGTGAGCACGACCAGCGGCGGGCTATCCGCCTGGACCGTGCCGATCTCCGGGATGCTGATCTGGAAGTCGGACAGCACCTCGAGCAGGAAGGCCTCGAACTCGTCGTCGGCGCGGTCTACCTCGTCGATGAGCAGCACGGCCGACGCGCCGCTGCGGACCGCCTCCAGCAGCGGCCGCTCCAGCAGGAACTTAGGGCCGAAGACCTGGTCGACGGCGTCCTGGTCGGTGACCTGCCGCTCGGATAGGGCCCGGATGTACAGCATCTGCCGGGCATAGTCCCACTCGTAGAGGGCCTGGTTGGTGTCGATGCCCTCGTAGCACTGCAGCCGGATCAGCCTGCGGCCGAGCACCGACGCCAGGACCTTGGCGACCTCGGTTTTGCCCACCCCGACCTCGCCCTCGAGCAGGACGGGACGCCGCAGGGACAGCGCGACGAGCAGCGCCGTGGCCAGCCCGCGGTCGGCCAGGTAGCCGCCCCGGAGCAAGATCTCGGTCAGCCCGCCGACGGTCTGCGGATAATCCATCCAGCGCTCTCCTCGCGGGCCGTCCGACTCAGGCAGGATCGGCCGGCCCGAGCACCAGGTCCCTGACGCTGCCGCCCGCCCCATCTAGCTTGCCCTCGCGCTCCAGCCGGTCCCGCCACGCCGCACGCAGGTCCTCGTCGTCGCCGGACATACCGTCGAAGCCAACGCCGGCCATTCGCTGGCAAGACTTCCCGTGGCCGCCGTGCTCTTCGATGTCCGCGCTGGTCTGGCCCTGGGCGCTCCACACTTCCCTGAGCACCTCAAGGGCGTCAGGGACCTCGTCCGGCGAGCGAGTCATGGTCTGGCACCTTCCAGCACTAAGGTCCGAGATCTCTGAATGTAGCCGCTGGCGCGAGTCCAGGCGATCTCAGATTAAGGGTTCTCTTATCCGGTGCCCGGCCGGCCGCTACGGGCGCCGGTTTCGTCGCCCCTCCCCGGGGTCGGCGTGAGCGACGCGAGGCGCGCCCGGATGAACGCGCGCTCGGCCGCCGGCGGCTCCAGTTCCAGCGCTGTCCGATAGGTCTCCAGGGCCTCCCCGGTGCGGCCCAGCCGGCGCAGCAGGTCGGCCCGGGCCAGGTACAGCTGGGGCCAGCGCCGGAGCTGGGGATGGCCGACGATGGTATCGAGGATGACCAGCCCGGCCGACGGGCCCTCGGCCATGGCCACCGCGATCGCCCGGTTGGCCTCGACCACGGGTGTCGGCTCGTACCGGATCAGCTCGCCGTAGAGCGCGGCAATCTGCCGCCAGTCGGTGTCCTGCGCGCGGGCGGCGGTGGAATGGCAGGCGGCGATCGCCGCCCACAGCTGGTAGGGGCCGGGCCGGCCCTGCGCCAGGGCCGCGCGCAGCAGCCCGTCGCCTTCGTCGATCATGAGCCGGTCCCAGGCGCCGCGGTCCTGATTTTCGAGCAGCACCAGTTCCCCGGCGGCCGTGGTGCGGGCGGGACGGCGGGCGTCGGTGAGCAGCAGCAGCGCCAGCAGCCCTCCGACCTCGGGCTCGCCGGGCAGCAGCTCGGCGAGCCTGCGGGCCAGCCGCACCGCGGTGTCGCACAGGGCGGGCCGCACCAGGTCGGGTCCTGAGGTGGCCGTGTGGCCCTCGGTGAAGATCAGGTAGATGACCCGCAGCACATCGGCCAGCCGGCCGGGCCGGGCCTCCGGACCTGGGACCCGCAGCGGTATCGCGGCCTGACGGATCTTGTGCTTGGCTCGCACCAGGCGCTTGGCCATCGTGGGCTCGGGCACCAGGAAGGCGGCGGCGACTTCGGCGGTGGTCAGGCCGCCGACCGAGCGCAGGGTGAGCGGCACGCGGACGCTGGGGTCGAGAGCCGGATGGCAGCAGGTGAAGATCAGGGCCAGCTCGTCGTCACCCACCGGGTCTGGATCGCCAGCAAGCGGGTCCGGGCCGGAAGCAGTGCCGTCCGGGTACAGGCTGGCGGCGGCCGCCTCCTTCTCCGGGCGCCGCGCCTCGCGCCGGATCCGGTCCAGCGCCTTGTGCCGGGCCACCCCCACCAGCCAGGCCCGCGGGCTGGCGGGCACGCCGGCGGCGGGCCAGCGTTCGACGGCGAGCGCGCACGCATCCTGGACGGCGTCCTCGGCGAGGTCGAGATCACCGACGAGCCGGGCGACAGCGGCCACCGCGCCCCACCAGTGGGCGCGGAACAGTTCCTCGCTCAGTTCGGCGTCCGGGGGGCGGGGTCCGGCGTCCGGGGGGCGGTGGGGTCGGGACCCCGGGGGGAGAGGACGGGGCGGATCTCGACCGATGCCGCGGCTGCGGCCGGCAGGCTGGCCGCCCACTTGATCGCCTCGTCCAGGTCGGCGCACTCCATCAGTGTGTAGCCGCCGACCTGCTCCTTGAGCTCGGCCGCGGGGCCGTCGGTGAGCAGCGTCTGGCCGTCTCGCACCCGTACCGTGGTCGCCGCCGAGGCCGATGCGAGCGGCGCGCAGTCGATCAGCACGCCCGCCGCGCGCATGGCGTCGGTCGCCGACGTCCACGCGCTGACCATGGCGGTCGCCTCGGGGGTACCGAACTCGGGCAGGTCCTCCCCGGCGCCCCGCTGGAGCAGCAGCAGATACTTCACGTCAGCCTCCTTGCCGCCGGCCGGCGCCGGCGCCTCTATGTGTAGTCGAACGGCAAGAGAGCCGATGGACAAGGCCGGGGTCCCGCGCCGCAGTCGGCGCGGGACCCCGGGTAAAGGTGCTAGCTGAACTCGGTATGGATTCGGGTCAGCCTGTCGGACAGGGATTGTTGATGGCCGGACTGCGGAAGTCGTTCAGCCGGATGGTGACCGCGCCGAACGGGGCTGTCGGGTAGTGGATCGCCCGCAGCGGGCCGAACTCGGCATGGGCGCTGCCGCCGAACTTATTCGTAGTACCCGGAATGTAGGGACCGCCTTCCTGCCACATGCAGCCGCTGGCGGTGTTCCGCGTGGTGTAGAAGGGATAGAAGTTGGAGTTGGGCGGCGGGTTCACGCAGCCCAGACCCGGAAGCGGGTCTCTCGGGTTCTGCACGTGCCGCTGGCACGGGGTGTCCACCCGGAAGGCCGTGTCGGAGGACTCGTTCCGCGACTGATCCCCCTCGAAGGCCATCGACGTAAAGTTGGTTCCTCCGGTGGTCGGGCTGGAGAACAGCTCCGACGTCGGGTGCAGCAGCGCGTCCGCCGTCGGGTTGCTGATCGAGCCCGGCCAGTTGAAGCCGTACGGCACGCCGTCGAAATCGCCGTCGATGTCGCTGACGCACCCGCCGATCTTGATGAGCAGCGAGGAGTGAGCGGGCAGGCAGAGGTTGTCATCGCCCAGCGGATCAAGCCCCGCCGTGTCGCCGTTGTTGGTGTCGGAGCCGAGCGGCTTGAGGCAGGTGTTGAGCGGGTCGGTGCCGACCTTGCCGCAGTACTCGAAGTGCCCGATCTCGTCGGAGAACGCGATGTTGTAGGTGTGCGCCGCGTTCACGTTCCGGGTCAGCGGCGATGAGGTGCTGAACTCCGGGTGGAAGTTCCACGGCGTGGCCGTGCACTTCTTCGCGTTCGGGGCCCAGTTGACCGTGGCGAACCCGTTGGCGGCGCTGGCGGTCATCGAGCCCGAGGTGTGCGTGGTGTGGTCGACGATCGTCACCTTGAGCCCGTTCGCCGTGTCGAACAGGTGCGTGGTGACGTCGTCGCCCGAGTTCATCAGGAAGTTCTTCGTGTTGTCAGGCACGAAGTGCTCCGGGTGGAGCGGGCTGCCCGGCGCCGTCGCCACGCCGTTCTTGGTGACAAATGCGAAGTTCACCGGCTCGGGGCCGGCGCTGTTGAGGCACGCGGTGTTGTTGACCGCGCCGGTGTTCTCGTTGTTCTGGAACGTGTCGATGTTGAGCGCGGCGCACCACTGCTTGGCCGTGCAGCCGATGCCCGCCGGCCACGGCACATAGCCCGGCGGGTAGAACTGCATCTCCTCGTAGGCCTGGCCCGGGCCGAGACCGAAGTACTTCGGGCTGTGCGGGTTCTGGCTGGCGAAGATGTTGGAGTCGCTGTCCGGCGTACACGGCGTGGCCGGGTGGCCGGGTATCCCGCCTACGTTGGGCGAGCCGTTGGGATCGCACATCACCATGCCGAGCCAGAACGTGGGGTGCAGCTGGAAGCCGTACGTCCCGCCGCTGCCGTCCTGCTTGGGCCGGGTGGGCGGGTCCTTGGGCAGCGTCAGGTTCCAGCTGACGTTGTTGCCCGCACCCGGCTTGTTCGAGTAGAACAGCGTCGCCGGCTCGTCGTGACCGATGTAGGGCAGGATGCGCGCGCCGGCCCGCACGGCCTTGTTGTAACCGGCGAGCTCATCCCAGGTGGTCGCAGGCTCAGTGCAGTTCCAGCCGTTGCTGCCGCAGAAGTGCTGCAGCCCGGCGATCCTGGTCGTCGGATTGTTCGGAAGCTTGGACTTCACTTCGGCGGAAGCCGGCGAAGCTCCGTGGCTCGTGGCCACGGCCGCCCCAGTTAACGACGCGGCCACCAGGGCCGCGGATACGCCGAAGATGAGCGTACGTCTCATGCCTTACCTCCTGGAACAGCCATCTCACCGACCGTTACCCGTTATACGACCGGTATCCAGGGCACCGCAATACGTCCGAAGGCTTTCTTTAAAGCAGCGGCAAACCGCTAGCCAGGAAGCTGGAACGGGAGCTTGATCCCGTCCAGGGCGTCCGGGCAGGGGCAGTCCCGCCCGGCCGGCAGCCCTTCGATGATCTTCTCGACGAGCGCGCGCAGCCGGGTCGCATTGGCCGCGAACACCTCGAGCACCTCGGCATGGGTGACGCCCTCGCCCTCCACCACGCCCGCGTCCGTGTCGGTGACCAGCGCCAGCGCCGTATAGCACAGGGCCAGTTCGCGGGCCAGCACGGCCTCGGGGTAACCGGTCATGCCGACCAGGGTCCAGCCCTGCGCCGCATACCACTGCGACTCCGCCCGGGTGGAGAACCTCGGGCCCTCGATGATCACGAGCGTGCCGGACGGCACCGGATCCCAGCCGGACGCGCGGGCGGTCGCCAGCGCGTGCGCCCGGCCGACCGGGCAGTACGGGTCGGCGAACGCCACGTGCACCGCGCCTGAGTCGAAGAACGTCTGCTCCCGGCCGTAGGTGCGGTCCACGAGCTGGTCCGGGACCGCCAGCGCGCCGGGACCGTAGGAGGGGGTCAGCGAACCCACCGCGTTCGCCGCGATCACCTGCCGCACGCCCAGCGACCGCAGCGCCCACATGTTCGCCCGGTACGGGATGCGGTGCGGCGGGAACCTGTGGTCGCGGCCGTGCCGGGGCAGGAACGCCACCCGGCGTCCGGCCACCTCGCCCACAGTGATCGGGTCGCTCGGTACGCCGAACGGGGTCTGCACGGTGACCTCGTCGGCCGAGGAGAAGAACTCGTAGAAGCCGGACCCCCCGATGACCCCGATCAGGTCGGCGTCCGGGCCGTCAGGCATCGCCTAGGCGCCGGACTTGGCGCCGGCGGGCTTGGAAGCCTTCGTCTCGGCGGTCTTCTTGCCCTCGGACGACGCGGAGTCCTTCTTCCCCTCTGACGATCCCTCGCCCGAGCCGGACGAGCCGTTGGACTTGGCCGCCTTGGCGCCGGAGTCCTCGCCCTTGGCGGCCGCCTTGCGGCTGTCGGTTCGGTAGAAGCCGGACCCCTTGAACACGATGCCCACCGGCGAGAAAACCTTGCGCAGGCTTCCGCCGCAGGCCGGACACACGCTCAGCGGCTCATCGTCGAACCGCTGCACCGCTTCGACCTGCTCACCGCATGTGGTGCACGCGTACTGGTACGTCGGCACGGGCCCTCCTTCTGGCCTTCGCGCGCTAGCACTCGCGCCGCTAGACTGCCAAATTTTAGCCTACGGCGGGGGTCAGCCTGGTCAGTCCCGCGCTCGGTTGCGCGACCATCCGGACCGGGTGATCGAGCGGTCCGGCCGGCACGCGGTCGAGCAGCCTCGCCGTCGTAGAGCAGCGCGATCGTGGGGATCAGCGGGCCGACCTGCTCGAGCGCACGGTCATAGCAACCGCGGCCGCGGCCCAGCCTATTCCCGCGGCGGTCGGCGGCCAGCGCGGGCACGATCACCAGATCCGCGCTCGCGATCGAGTGCCGGGCCGTCTGCGCGGGCTCTAGCAGGCCGTGGCCGGCCGGGGTCATCGATTCCGGGCCCTCGTAGGGTGCCCAGTCAAGATGGCCGTCCGAACGGAGCAGCGGAAGTATCACGTAGGTGCCGCGTTTCCACAGCGCGTAGACCAGGCCGCGGGTGGACGGCTCGGTACCGACGGAGTAGTACGCGGCCGCCGTCCCGGCCATCTGCGCCTCCGGGAGACAGAGCACAGCGTCGCGCAGCAGCCGGCCCGCATCGGATCGCTGCTCGTCGGTCAGGCCGGCCCGCGCCGCATTGATGCTCCGGCGCAGGGCGGTCTTCGCCTCGTGCAGCGCTGTCCCGGGCATGGTGACCGCAGCATACGCCGGTGTGGATATGCCGCGGTGTCGCTGCCGCTAGGGTGGCGGCATGGCCGATTTCTCTGCCGTGACCAAGGCAGTCATTCCCGCCGCCGGGCTGGGCACCCGGTTCCTGCCGGCGACTAAGGCGACGCCCAAGGAAATGCTGCCTGTGGTGGACAAGCCGGCCATCCAGTACGTGGTCGAGGAGGCGGTGACCTCCGGGCTGGATGACGTGCTGCTCATCATCGGCCGCGGCAAGCGATCCATCGAGGATCACTTCGACCGCGCCTACGAGCTCGAAGAAGCCCTCGCGGCCAAGGACGACAAGGACCGGCTGGCCCAGGTGCGCGAGTCCAGCGAGCTCGCCCACATGCACTACGTGCGCCAGGGCGATCCGCGCGGGCTCGGTCACGCCGTGCTCTGCGCCGCCGAGCACGTGGGCTCGCAGCCGTTCGCGGTGCTGCTCGGCGACGACCTCATCGACGCGAGGGATCGGCTGCTCACCCGCATGATGGAGGCGCGGGAGCGCTATGGCGGCAGCGTGGTGGCGTTGATGGAGGTCGACCCCGAACAGGTGTCGCAGTACGGCTGCGCCGCGATAAGCAAAACCGGGGACGAGGACGTGGTCACGGTGACCGACCTCGTGGAGAAGCCGGTTCCCGGTGAGGCGCCGAGCCGGTGGATCATCATCGGCCGCTACGTCTGCGACCCGGCGGTGTTCGACGTGCTAAGGCAGACACCGCCAGGGCGCGGCGGGGAGATCCAGCTCACCGATGCGCTCAAGACACTGATCGGCCGCGATGCCGGCGCTGGCGGCGGGGTGTGCGGGGTACTTTTCCGGGGTCGGCGTTACGACACCGGCAACAAGCTCGACTACCTGCGCACGATGGTTCAGTTCGGCTGCGAGCGGCCCGACCTGAGCCAGGAGTTCGTGCCCTGGCTGCGCAAGTACCTGGACGACTTGCGATGACGCCTGCGCACCAGCACGGGGGGACGGGCGGCGGGCACGATCTCGCCGGGCTGGTGCCGGTGGACGACCACCTGGCCGACGTGGCGGCCATGATCCGCCCGCTAACACCGGTCGAGCTCGCGCTGGCCGAGGCGGAGGGGTGCGTGCTCGCGGCCGACGTCACGGCCGGCCACCCGCTGCCGTCGTTCGACAACTCGGCGATGGACGGCTACGCGGTCCGGGCGATCGACGTGGCGAGCGCCACCGAACGGTCCCCGGTCACGCTTCCGGTCAGCGGCCTGGTCGCGGCGGGTGACACCGGCGCCTACGCGGTAGCTCCGGGCGTGTCCGTTCAGGTCATGACGGGGGCACAGCTGCCCGCGGGTGCCGATGCGGTCGTACCCGTGGAGTGGACCGACGGTGGCGACGCGAAGGTGGCGATCCGCCGGGCTGCCGAGGCCGGCCATGCGGTCCGCCGGGCCGGTGACGACGCACGGGCGGGCGAGCCGCTGCTATCTGCCGGGACGGTGCTCGGCCCGGCCCAGCTCGGCCTGGTCGCCGCGGCCGGCGGGGGCACGGCGGTGGTACGCCCGCGGCCGCGCGTGGTCGTGATCTCGACCGGGAACGAGCTGGCCGAGCCGGGCTCGCCGCTCACGCCGGGGAAGATCTGGGAGTCGAACAGCTTCATGCTGGCCGCCGCCGCGCGGCAGGCCGGCTGCCTGGCCTACCGGTCGCCGGTGGCCCCGGACGAGCCGCGGCGGCTGCTCGAGATGATCGAGAGCCAGCTGCCGCGGGCCGACCTGCTGATCACCAGCGGCGGAGTGAGCATGGGCGGCCCGAACGATGTGGTCAAGGACGTGCTTACGGGGCTGGGCACGGTGACCTTCCGCAAGGTGGCCATCCAGCCGGGGATGCCACAGGGGTTCGGCGTGGTCGGGCCGGACGCGACGCCGATCATCACGCTGCCGGGCAACCCGGTCAGCGCCTACGTGTCGTTCCAGGTGTTCGTGCGGGCCGCGCTGGAGGCGATGCTGGTCACCCGCGAGCTGACGCTGCCGGTGCGGCGGGCCGTCCTGTCCGGGCCGCTGAAGGCGCCGGCCGGCCGGCGGGCGTACCTGCGCGGCGTGCTGGATACCGCCGGGGAGACGGTGGCGCCCCTGGGACACCAGGGATCGCACCAGCTCGCCACGCTGGGGCGGGCGAACGCGCTCGTCATCGCCCCGGAGCAGGTCACCGCCATGGCCGAGGGCGACGAGGTCGACGTGATGAGCCTGCCGTGAGCGACGCGCGCGGTCAGCTCAGCCATCTGGACACGGCCGGCCGGGCCCGGATGGTCGACGTGTCGGAGAAGGACGTCACCGCGCGGTCGGCGCGCGCCTCGGGGCGGGTGCTGCTGTCGGCCGATGCGGTGGCCGCGCTGCGGGCGGGCGAGGTGCCCAAGGGCGACGCGCTGGCGGTGGCCCGGATCGCCGGGATCCAGGGAGCGAAACGCACGCCCGAGCTGATCCCGCTGTGTCATCCGATCGGCCTGCACTCCGTGGCGGTCGAGCTGACCGTAGCCGATGACGGGGTGGACATCTCGGCCGCGGTGCGGACCGCAGACCGGACCGGCGTGGAGATGGAGGCGCTGACCGCGGTGAGCGTGGCGGCGCTCGCGCTGATCGACATGATCAAGGCGGTGGACCCGGCCGCGGTGATCAGCGGTGTCCGGGTGGAGGAGAAGTCCGGCGGCAAGTCGGGCCCGTGGCGGCGGCCGCGATGAGGGCGCATACCGCGGACCGGAACCGGGAGCGGCCGCGATGAGGACCCGGGCCGGGGGCCGGAACCCGGAACCGCCGCGATGAGGGCGCTGGCCATCACCGCCTCCAACCGCGCCGCGGCCGGGGTGTACGAGGATCGCTCCGGTCCGGTGCTGGTGGGGCTGCTGCGTTCGGCCGGGGTCGAGGCCGTGGACGGACCGTTGGTCGTCCCGGACGGCGAACCGGTGGAAGCAGCGCTGCGGAAAGCGGTCGCAGCGGGGTATGACGTCGTGGTGACGACGGGGGGAACCGGCCTCACCCCGGGGGACCTGACGCCGGAGATGACCCGGCGGGTGGTCGACCGGGAGGTGCCGGGGATCGCCGAGGCGGTCCGTGCCGCCGGGGCCGCCGCCGGAGTGCCCGCGGCGATCTTGTCCCGCGGCATCGCCGGACTGGCCGGGCGCACGCTCATCGTCAACCTGCCCGGTTCCACCGGCGGGGTCAGGGACGGGATGGCGGTTCTGTTGCCCGTGCTCGGGCACGCCATCGACCAGGCGCACGGCGGCGATCACGTCACCAGCCGGGATACGTGACGCCAGTGTCCAGTCCGGGCACGTCCCGTTCGGACGGCGAAGCGGTCAAAGCATGCCAGACGGCGCGGAAGGCCTCGCCGGGCCGATCGGTGCCGAGCCGAAGCGGCCGGTGTCAGGGATCTGGCGCAGAATCATGAGGTAAGTGCGTGGCGTTGCGCGCTCGAACTGGGAGAAGATGAACCGTGGCACGAATGCGCGGGTGGCCGGCCACGCTGATCGAGCCCGGACTGGTCGGTGCCTCGGTCGGCTTGCGGCCGGTTCGCGCACGGGACGCGCGCGCCTGGCGGGACATGCGGGTGCGGAACGCCGCCTGGCTGCGGCCCTGGGAGCCGACCAACCCGGAGACGCCGCTGTACCGGTCCGGCCTGGGTCCCTACATCGCGATGGCCCGCGCGATGCGGCGCGAGGCGCGGCGCGGGCAGGCGCTGCCGTGGGTGATCACCTATAACGGCCGGTTCGTCGGGCAGCTCACCGTGGGCAGCATCATCTGGGGATCGGCGCGGGCGGCACAGGTGGGCTACTGGGTCGGCGAGGACTGGGCCGGCCGCGGGGTCACCCCGACCGCGCTCGCGATGGCCGTGGACCACTGCTTCTTCGTCGTCGGGTTGCACCGGGTCGAGGCCAGCATCCGGCCGGAGAACCACGCCAGCCGGCGAGTGGTGGAAAAGCTCGGGTTCCGCGAGGAGGGCATACGGCGCCGCCACCTGCATATAGACGGTGCGTGGCGTGATCATCTCTGCTACGCGCTGTCGGTGGAGGATGTCCCGGGCGGGCTGATGCCGCGGTGGCGCAGCGCGCTACCCGCCGCGCGTTCGGGCAGCATCTGAGGATTAGCCTTGAGCTCGCTCTAGCCCTATCTCACGACACACCGGACCGAATGCTCGTCATCGGCGATCAAGGGCCTTAGCGTGCGTGACGTGGGGCCGTCCATCATTGCCGCATGCGTCCGGCACAGAAGCGCTGGTTGCGCTGTCCGTGAGCCGGTGGTGCGTGGGCGCGATGAGAGGACGACGGGGTGAGTAGCGCGTTCCTCTACCTGGCGATCATCGCCATCTGGGCCGGCGTGCTCATCCCCCGGTGGCTCAAGCGGGACTCCTCACGAGCGAAGGCGGCGAAGTCGTCGCAGTCGGAATCGCCGGAGGCCAGGCAGTCGCCGGACGAGCTCACGGACGACGAACCTGTCGAGATCAACGCCGGCGCCGACGCTGGCGGGGCGGGGATCCAGATGGCTGATGACAACACCCAAGCCGAGACTGGCCCGAGCCGGGCCGCTGACCCAGAGCGGGCCTCTGACCCGGACCGAGCCGCTGGCAAAGACCGAGCCGCTGGTAGAGACCGAGCCGCTGGCAAAGGCCAAGCCGCTGGTAGAGACCGAGCCGCTGTCAGGGGCCGGGTGGTCGGCGCAAACCGGGTCGCGAGCGCGAGCGGGGCCGGGGCGGCGGACGAGGCCGAACTGTCCGGGTACGAGGCGGGAGAGGCTGCCGGACTCCGCCCGGCCGATCCGCAGACCCGCCGACGGGTGCTGTCCGCGCGGCGCCG
>Ga0207700_10000745_pt1 | contig 18720 bp, 26 predicted proteins | sample LARL82metaG_FD_184348 | JGI IMG/M metagenome (GOLD analysis project Ga0207700, IMG submission 184348) | Corn, switchgrass and miscanthus rhizosphere microbial communities from Kellogg Biological Station, Michigan, USA - LAR L8-2 metaG... | ecosystem: Host-associated > Plants > Roots >...
TACAACACCGCTATCACTAGACGATCAGGAGCTGACCCGCTTGCACTTAGTCGAGGGATTGTCCGCACGACAGATTGCAAACTTGATACACGAGCGGTATAACAAAGTCTACTATCGATTGTTGTCACTTGGGATCCACCGTAGCGAGCGCGAGCAGATAACAATCGATCGTACTGCCGTAGCGGAGTTAATTGCACAGGGGGCTACACTATCTGATTTAGTTCAAGCAACGGGTGAGGGCATCAGTAGTCTCAAGCGGCAGATGCGTCTACTTGGATTGGCGACGCACTTGCAGAGTAACTACGGTGGTCGCCTTTCAGATCTGGGTATCGGCCCGGATGAGATGCGAGAGTTGTACGAAGTGGATAGAATGTCTTTGCAAGACATTGCGGATGCAACTGGTCTAGATCAGTCGACTATTAGTCGAGCACTCAAACGTTGGGAGATCAAGACTCGATGGGATCCCAGAAAGGGACGGCGCAATGTCAAAAAACCAGACTAGTTCGGAACTGTAATGATTCGACAGAGGCCGCATGGGTAGTAGGAATCGTCCGTGGACTGTTTCAGGGTACGACTGTACGTGTGCGGCAGCACGGACGTATAGTAGTCGTGTTTGGAGAGTTGTCTTCGAATGCGCAAGCAGAGTTAGAGCGTAATGGTTTTCACGTAACGGAGGTACAAGAGTGACAACACGCGATCGCCGGCCACTTGGGTCGGCATTGACACAAGAGCAATTGGAACATTGGATTGTCGAAGCGGGTTTCTTCGCTGAGGGCACGACGTTCGATCCAATCGAGATCGTCTCTAGCGAAGAGAGCGGTGAGACTGGCAACCATGAAGTCGTACTCAAGCTGCGCATCGCGCGTCGCTACGCGGGGCAAGTTAAGCTCACTCTCGAGCTCTTGCCAGACTACTAAAGGAGGCGACATGACAGACAAGCTACACATCCAGTATAGCGATTTGGTAGTTGTTGCCAACGAGGTTGAGTCACGACTGTCTCAAACGTTGAGAGATGCGCTCCGAGAGATCGACGCATCTGGCATCTTCGCTGGCTTGCTGAACGTCAACGACTTCGCTGTGATCTTTGCGGAGATTACTGACCCGAAGAAGCCGACAGAGGACCAACCGATTTACAACGCTCGCATGCACGTCCTCTTCGAGATTTACACGCGCCTGAAAGCACATCCACGTGTTGAAATAGTAGGAGATGAACACTTAACTGGTTTAGACTAGCTTCGCTTTTAACCCAGTTTAACCGAGAATTTACACGGATGTGAAATAGAGTCAACATGAATTAGTTGACTCTATTTTATTATCGTTTTAGCAGTTAGGTGATAGCGCACTTTGAGCGTATCTTATAATTATATAGCGGGTAAATAATTTGCGAGTACATGTGAGGAGGCACAGATGGAGGAGCTAATTCCGTATAAGACGCAACAGGGGGAGCTTATTTTAGTGGCAACCATCGACTGGTCCGGATGGGATCGAGTAGAGCGTCAGGTGTTTGCCCTTGCGGATGGTCATAGGTCGATCCTCCGAATAGCTAATCTGCTACACCAACAGTCGGATACGGTTACGAAAGCTTGTAGTTATCTCATACGTAGAGGCTACTTAGGCGTACGCGTAGCCATAGACATATCCCTACTCCGTAAAAGCATCGCAGTGATACCAGATAGGATTGTGTTCGCTCGAACGTTTTACTCCACACTGTTTCAACTACTCCCGGAATGCAAAGAACTGTTTGAGAAAACAGATTGGGATCGTCAGTATGGGTCTTTGATGGCTACCCTCTCGGTAGTCATCAATGGCGCAGAGTCTCGTGAGAAGCGGCGACAATTTCTAGAACTACTTGGTGCTAGGCACAAGCACCTAGGCGTGCATGAAGAGTACTACCCAATCGTTAAGCGCGCGCTAATGATGACGTTCGATTACACCTTTGGGAAGGACTTCACTCCACATATGCGAAGTAGTTGGACTGCGGCAATCGATCTTATCACTACAGAGATGCTACACGGAGCAGATACTACACCGGATTAGAGTCAGCTGTAAAAGGAGATGCCGTAATGTTTGGACTTTTCAGAAAGCAACAACTCGAACCCCTCTCGAAACTTTCTCTTACGGGACCAGCACTACATCTACTACAAGAGGCTACTGACTATTTACAACTACTGTACAGCGAGCGTGGAGAGCGACTAAACGTCAATCGGCTAGTTCGTGTTGCGTCAGAGATACAGAATACGGGGACGTATCAGCACACGACAGAAGAACTAGTCTATGGTGCGAAACTAGCTTGGCGGAACAACACGAAGTGCATTGGCAGGTTGCACTGGCAGACACTGACAGTAAGAGATATGCGACATCTCACAACCGAAGAGAAGATCTTCGATGGCTTGTGCGATCACATACGCTTTGCTACCAATGGCGGTAAGATCAAGTCGACAGCGACTGTGTTTGCTGCGCAAGTACCTGGTGAGGAAGGTATTCAGATTTGGAACCCACAACTGATTCGCTACGCGGGGCATAGAAAGGCCGACGGTAGCGTAGTCGGGGACCCACTGCACGTTGACTTGACGGATGCGATCGAAGAAATGGGTTGGCGAGGAGATGATAGCTCTCCGTTCGATATCTTGCCGATAGTCATACAGCTACCCGGCAAGCGTCCCAAGATGTTTGACATTCCTAGGGACCTCGTTCTGGAGGTAGAGATTCAGCATCCAGACTACCCATGGTTCAGAAGTCTCGGTCTGCGGTGGCATGCGTTGCCAGTTATTTCAAACATGCGAATGGAGATCGGTGGCATCTCGTATACTGCAGCACCCTTTAATGGCTGGTACATGGGTACAGAGGTCGGCGCACGTAATTTAGCAGATGTTAATAGGTACAATCTGTTACCGATAGTCGCTCGCGGAATGGGCCTCGATACAAGTTCCGATAGGACACTGTGGAAAGATAGAGCACTAGTCGAATTGAATGTAGCTGTGCTCTCGTCCTTTGCGGCAAGAGGTGTTACCATTGTAGACCACCATACGGCATCCAGACAGTTCATGCTACACGACGCACGAGAGCAGACGAACAATAGACCCGTACATGCTCACTGGCCGTGGCTAGTACCTCCACTCTCGGGGGCGCTAAGTCCGATCTTCCACGTGCAAACGTACAAGAACATTAAGCTCAAGCCTAACTTCTTCTACCAGGCATCTCCATGGCAATCCTCGCGGAAGCTTCCAGTGTCACAATGTCCAATGGCGGCTCATAGCTAGTCGCTAGCACTCGGAAGTCAACACGCAGGGGAGATCTCTGCGTGTTAGTTTTTGCCTCTCCACAACTTGTTTTCAGCATGTTATTATATTATAATATAAATAGTAGTAAAGTTTTTATGAAAGGCTTAGAAAGGAGATCCGCACATGACGGTAGACGAGGCTGTACGAGAATTACAGCCGTATGCACTTGCTTTGCAGCGTACGCCTACGGAAGAAGCTGGCGATGCCTTCGAAGCAAAGTACAAAGAGGTTCAAGGCCAACTATCCGTCGCAGACTGTCAGGTGCTCTTCATGCGACTCTTCAATCGCGTTGATGACGCGCGTTCTTGGTGAAAGGAGTATCAACTTTAATGTCATTGCGAAATCGACGTCGTAGGAAGAGGGAACAAGCGTGCGAGAGATAACTATACCAGAGGGAGTTCCCCCACATGCGTATCTGACGCAAGATGAATGCGATCAGATCGCGGTGGAGATCAAAGCCGACTTTCCGCACCTGCTAGTACATCCAGTAGGCTGTCCAGAAGGCTCTACAGCTACATTTATATTAGGCGTCTATCGTGATCTACTCGGAGAGTCGCTGACTATTGACAGTCTTCTCGAGTACGAAACGATTTGTCAGGTGTTGCGCGTATTCGCACCACTTGAGAAAGAGGAGGATATCCTTGACTGAGCGGTACGGTGAAGATCAGCCGTTGGGAGACTTTCCGGTCATTGCTCCCAATGGGGCGTTCGTGACGATGTCTGTCGTCAATAAGAAGCATCTGGAGACCGGAAAGACGTTCCCTTACGTCATCATCAATCACAGACCACGCCGCGTCTACTACGACGCAGCGGAAAGAGCGTACCGTCTGAAGATGTACTCCGCTGCAGAGATCGCACGAGGTAGCTTTATCGCTTCTGGCGACACTTCGATGATTATCTCAGAGGATGCCATCATTCTGCGATACGAGAGCATCGATATCAGTGGCGTGCCTCGGGTCGCAAACGAGTTCTGTCATGCGCTGTACGCCAAGATCGAGCGGACTGGCCTCGCCCGCAAGGTTCGCATCACGATCGAGGAGATGCGATGATCGATAATGTGAATCGGTTCGAGAAAACTCCAACGCTTGCCGATATCCTGATCGGCAAGACGATCGCCAAGATCGAAGTACGTCGCTATCCGAACCCAAAAGACTACTCCACAGTAGGCTGGTCAGAGAGTTACGTCGAAGCCACACCGGATGAGATATCATTCGACGCAGGTGTGCTCCGAATTACGTTTACGGACGCGACGTTTGTCTACGTAGGCAGCTCCGAGTGGGGATCCATAGGCTTGAATGCCGATCAGTGGTAAGGAAGGTCGATAGCATGAAAATCGCTTTCACTGGCACACGCGACCTGAGTGCGAAGGACATGGCGTACATTGAGAGATATCTTCGCTACACTCTCAACTCCGGCGATACGGTTATCACTGGAGCGTGCATTGGTGCCGACGCACTCGTTGCGCGAGTTGCTAAATCCATACCTGGAGTCAAGGTGCATACAGTCGTACCCGCCGATCGATCGCGTGTCGATCCCGACTGGCGAGACTGGTGCGATACGTCTGAGGAGTTGCCACCAAGCAAAGAGCCATACCGGGCACGCAATGCACGGATGGTCTCCCTGTGTGACTATCTTGAGGCATTCTGTGCTAAGCCGTTTGCGCAGCAGCCACGTAGCGGTACGTGGATGACCGTGCACATTGCAGACCGCGTTGGGAAGGGCAGTCACATACACATTCTATCACAAGTGGAGGCATAGCAGTTGAGACTTGAAGAGTTAGTAACTATGGATTGCGATCCGGTGTATGACGCACATCAAGTGTGGGATCTAGCATTTGTGCTATTGGGGCTCCAGCCAATGACGGTGATGGCGACTACACAGGATCTACTCGGCAATATAGTGGCGTTCTTGGAAAGCATACCAGGGATGCATTGGCGAACATTGTCAATGTTCGCCTCCGTGGCGGAAGAAGTGCATCTCTGCGCGTCGCTACAGGAACGATACGTCGTAGAATTTGAGCAGTTAACACGTAGGTGGAACACGCCAGAGTATACTCTGGAGGAGGCCATTGCGGATTGGCGTTGGCAGGGACACGCCTTCGGCTACGCGCCAACGGCCGTGACGGCGTTTGTCGATTACATCGGCTATCAACGTCGCACCGTTACTGCAGAGATAGAGGAGCGAGCAAACGCTCTTCTACCCGTGCGTAGTGTAGATTGTGCTGTTCACGGAGTTCACACTTGGTCGGAGATAGCACCGCTGTTAGAGAAGCGGTACTCTCGTAAGAACTGGTTAGCCGAACTGCAAAGAGATATCGTGTGGTACCAAGAGCTGCGGCGGTGCTATCCACTGCTAGTTGAGCGCTACCACTTTGTTAAGCCAGCTCATTACAAATTTCTTTGTGAGCGTTGGTGGCCACATGAAGTTCATAGAGTCTATAATGTGCGGGCGATGCTTTCGCAGATGGGAGAAGTCGGCTATGCAAAGGCGTGAGTATCCAGATTCGAAAGCACATCTAGACACTTGCCTAGATGTCGCTGCGCAGCGTTTGGTTGCGTCGAAGGAGGAGACTGGGATAGAACCCAGCGAGACGCTGATACGTGCTGTAGTGGAGCGAACATTACGAGAGGCAGAGGTCGAGTACGATGAACTCTCACAAGAGACGCTCATGCATAACCTCCAATTCCTCTTATGGAACCACGAGAGGCGTATGGAAGCGTTGCGTAGAGAGGGTGTACACGATAGGAGCATTCTCTGTCCGATCATGGTTGTCTGCTTTGGCGCACTCGCTCTCTTCGAGTTCCTAGCTCCGGATGCGTGGCTCTCTACAGGACACTGGCTCGCATGGCTCTACGCTGCTGCGGCGCTATTCTTCTTAGGTGTGCGCATTCGAGACATCGTCGTAACCTCTCGGGACAAGACACCAACCTAACAGCAGCACTTGAAACCCCGAAACATTTTATATTATAATTAAATATAATGTAAAGTGTAAAGTTCGTTTAGTTACCAGAAAGGGATTGTTCGACTTTGAGGAATTACACTATCCTTGATGATAGTGCTATGGATCCTGTGAACGCGATTCCGTTCCAGCTTCCCTTGCATGCGTTGTTTGCGTCACGCAGTTACTATCAAAACTATCCGAAGTTCCAACGCGAGGAAGTTTGGCCCGATCGATTCAAGTTTGAGCTCATTGACTCACTTGTTCGAGGCGCATACGTGCCAGACATCTTAGTTACCTCGATGCCAAACACTGCCAGCGGCGAACGTCTCTATTGGGTCCTCGATGGCCAACAGCGATTGGAGACGATGCTGGAGTTCATGTGCGCGCTAGAAGCCGACACGGCAGCGAAACCAATTCCTAGAGATGAGCACGGCGATGAGCTGTTCTACTTTAGGCTCACTGAACGCCAACAGGCTCGACTGCGAGCACGCAATATCAAGTTCACTGAGCTGACAAACGTAACCGGCTCGCTGCTTTCGTTAACATTCCTGCGCCTGCAGAATAGCGTTCCGTTGACTACCGCTGAGAAGCTGTGGGCATCGCCAAGCTCCCTGACGGACGTAACCACTGGCGTCTATCGCCACCCGTTCTTCACGACACTGTACGATGGCTCGTCTACTCGGAAGAAGCCCTTCCAGATGGCGATGTATCCCGGCGTCGTTGAGATGTTCGCCCCATTCGCGGATATGAACTCTGTGCGGTTGAAGGCACTCGCTTCTGGCACACGTAGGGAGTTGGTGTACCCCGATATGGAGGAGACTATCCGGCGCAGACTCGACCTTGTAACGCATCTCTTCTCCGGCGTCAAAGTTGGCTCGATGTCCGAACTGATCATCATGTACCAGGCCGTCTGGCTGTTGGAATGGGTCGGTGCAGATTTAGCACACACACCAGAAGGAGTGCTTCGTGCGTGGTATGCTAAGATCGAAGAGTTGAATAAAGAGAGCCGCAAAGATCACTTCATGAACCTCTTCGCGCTGATGCCAAATGCAAAGGTGCAGAAGAACAAGTGGAGAGAGTGGATCCCAGAGATCGTCTATGGTCGAATGGTGAACATTCCGGACACGCAGGCAACTGATGCGCAAATGCAGCGCTTGACTGGCTGGCTACGAGAGAATGGGATCTGTCCTAGGTGCCATAGCCCGCATGTGAAGCTCTCCGAGGTCACCTCTCACGTATTCCGCCCAGCGGATGAGCACAATCCAGCTCTGTCGACTTGCGTTGCGAAGCTTGCACTTGCTCGGCGCTAGCCTAACAACAAAATGGCGTAGAGGCATTCCAACTCTACGCCATTTTGTTTGGTAATCGCTTGTAACTCACCGTCAAGTTATATTATAATATAACTATAGGCGTCACATTAGAGAAAGGGAAGAGTACGTTGTCAACAAAGACGTATATCCTAGACAACCACGGCATTCAGCAAGCGTATGACCTTACGGATCTAGTCAGCTACCAGGTTCTGTCAGACTCGACTGGAGACTTGCTAGAGTGTTGGTGGACTGCAGAGAGATACGGCACGAGCATTCACGTAGTGCGACCACATACAAGCATTGAGGGATTGTCTCCAGTCGTTATGGCGACATTTACTACGAACTACCCAGACGATCTCGCGCCGGACGGTAGGTCCCCTGCGCAGGAGTGGCGTGCACTACGTTGCTTGAGCGCTCTGGGTTACTCTCGAGTCTCTCCACGCTACATCCGAGTCGACGCCGTCATGCGGAAGGCTAGCGGGTTGGCGTTTAGGCAGTTTGCCGTCTCTTGGATGATTCACTATGCGGGTATGTGTAGAGAGATGACTTTCCTCGAGGGTGGAGAGTCACATGCATCGTATCTCTGTACGGATCGCTTAGGACAAGCACACCTAAGCGACAACAGACTGTGGCACGGAGAGAACAATGCCATCTGTCGAATCTACTCTCCATTCGACGTTGAGAGCTTGGGCATTACTTTTATGGAGGCGCTTCACTTGCAAGCGGTGAGCGACTGGAGAGATTGGAACATTGTGGAGTGAGCATATTGTACGACGACGTTTTTATGTACATGGTGTTTTGCAACTCAGTTGAGATCGTTTCCCAAGTGAGATTGGCTATAGCTACATGTATTGCAAGCAACGGCATGGTGATTCGTATTGACGACCAAACGCTGTTTGTGCACACCTCGCCAAGGAATGCATTGTATGCGCGCCAAGTCGTTGCGCTAGAAGTAGCCCTAGTCGGCTACGGTGCAATGGGGCATATCAGTCGAGTTGATCGCATGCGAGTTGTCGAGGTTGTGGACATCTTAGCAGACGAGCAACCTTTTGAATAGCGTCGTGAGTGGCCGCTTGATTTTACCTTAAGCGGTCACTTATAATTAATAACAGCAAGTCTGTTTGTCTTTTTGAGGTCGCTCTGGATGATTATTTCTCTCGCGTACAATCCCCCTCACGCACCAGCACCTCCTCTTGTTTTCCACTCTTCTTTATATTATAATATAAATAAGATGTAAAGTAAATACAGTTGGAGGTAACAACGTGTCTACGCTAGATGTAATCGTCTCTGCTACCAGTGGCGCTGTGACTACGCTTGTCTTTCGACCAACCACTTCAGTGGATCGAGATCGAGCTTCGCATCTCTATGGAGCCAGACAGCAACGTGGCGGGGTTATCACCTTTCGCCCAGAGCCGCAACTAGCCTTAACGATTCTCCATCCAGAACTCTTCTCCGAACCAGTTTATGCCTCTGATGCGTGTTTGTCATGGTTGAAAAACTACAATGAAGAACTACGCAACAAAGCGCGTGCTATCTCTCAAGTTGAAGATACCACACTTCCTATCTCGTGGAGTGCCTCCCTACGGCCATCACAAAGAGTAGCTACTCAATGGCTCATAAATGCAGAGCGTGCTATTCTAGGTTTCCCCGTTGGCACTGGTAAGACGCTTATCGGCCTCACGACTTCCGAGGTTGCAGGATCGAAAAAAGTGCTCATAGTCGCTCCAGCGTATATCAAATCCGTGTGGGCGCGGCATATCAGCACGTGGACGTCTAGCAACTACGCACTAATCGACGGCGACAGAGCAAAACGGCAGCGAGAGCTCACTGCGGCAGTTGAGGGTGGCGTACAGTACGTCATTGTCAACTATGAAATGCTACAGGCGTTTCCAGGCAGAACAAAAGAGGAGTCGATGGGTGGCACCGGTCTGTACGCCTCACTCAAAAGGCAGACACCTGTGCCTGTGCTCTATCCAGAGCTATGGCGAGTGCGATGGGACATGGTAATCTTCGACGAGGCGCATAAACTACAAGGCCGCAAGTCGTTGCAGTCTGCAGGTGCATCAAAACTGAACGCACAGCGTTTGGTATTGGCTACTGGAACACCGATTTGGAATCGACCGGATAACATTTGGAAACTGCTGAACATCATCGATCCGAAACGTTTTTCTAGCTATTGGACCTTCGTAGAAACCTACTGCGAGATACACAATCTTCCATGGGATCAGTTCGCACGCGAAGTGGGTCCCATCAAGCCGGAGGCGCTAGAGTCATTTAAGTTGTTGCTCGCACAATACCTCTACAGAAAAGACCGCTCAGAACTTCTACCGGAGCTACCAGCTGTTACACGAGAGTTCATGCACTACGATTTGAACACCACGCAGCGACGTGCGTATGAGCAAATAAAGAAACACCAAGTACTTGACTTGCCAGACGGTCGGAAGAAGTTCTACGATGGCCGCGCAAGCGATGCACGACCTACGTATGATCTGTGCTGCGCCTTCGCTGCTTGGGTTTAAGTGTGAATCTCCGAAGGACAAGTTGCTGCTTGAGTTGCTAGCAAACACACTCGAGACTACTGACCGCGTGGTCATCTTCACTTGGCATAAGGATTACACCTACTATCTACGAGACCTCATCGAGGCGAAGCTTAAGGTCAAGGCTGTAACTGTAACGGGTGATATCTCCGCAGCCAAGCGACCCGCTATCATACAAGACTTTCAAGACGGCCGCGTACCAGTACTGATTTGCACTATCGCATCAACTGGCATGGGGGTAGACCTACAGAGCGGCTATGTGGGCATCGTCGCCGAGTGTGACTATGTGCCAACGAACAACACTCAAATGGAAGGACGTCTGGACCGAATCGGGCAAAAGAACTCGCCGATCTTCTATCACATTCATGGTAGAGATACTATCGAGGAACTGATTTGGTCCGTTACAGAGGAACAGCATGAGCTGAACTCCGAGGCGCTTGCTCTTCAAGCGATTCATGAGAAGCTCACAAATTCCTGAATCGAGTTGCACCTTATGGCATACGAAATGCAACCGCATGTATCACAAAAGCTCGATCGGCACGTCAGAACGTGCATCTTCGAATTCGATCCGAAGGAGTCCTGGCTAGGCTTCCGCTATCAGAGAGGTTCGCGTTGGATCGCACAAGCTCCAGTACATCATACTCAACGCGTAGATCTGTGGATTGGAATTCCGTGTCTACACGTACACTATACTCACGTCAGGAACATATGACTACGCTCGTACTTGATTTAACATCGCTAGTCAAGATGGCTTCTCGTACTACAGAAGCGCATCAGCCGAACAGAGTCTTCCAAGTCGTTGGCACGATTGTGCTTACTGAGGCTACCAGCGATGCATATACTTCTTGGATTGCGCTAGAGGACGATACTGCACTAACGGGCTACGAGAAGAAGCAGATAAGAGCATTGCGGCGACTATTGCAACTACTGGGCCTACCGAACCACCAACTTAGTGGAAAGGCCGCGAGTTACGTCTTGTCGCTAGCGCAACAACACCAATTATGTTGCGTCACCGCAGGGACAGAGCTACTAGCACATCTACAAGAGGATCAGTTAGCACTGCATGTCTATCGAAATGTCGATCAGTGCATTGAGTACACTACCGACAGCATCTCACGTATCTTCAAGTGCTCTCCAAAAGACCTCGCCATCATGCTATCGATACGCACCGTGATACCTAGAGACCTGTTTCTGCGGCTATGGCACGAAGGATTGCCTCCCGATGTACTATTAGCTGAACTCTCACCAACCATACGACGTAGAGCACAGGCCATAGTCGATAGCTTACAAGTGTCGCCCATCGACCTACCAGATGATGTAGTGCCTATTGGTCGTACTGGGTACTCAGTAGACGTCGTACGTAACTACGCGACCTGCTACGGACTAGAGACTGCAACGCTGTCCAGACGACTTACTATAGATGTGCTACCTCTACCGTACGTGCGTGATGTGCCAAGTCTGAACGTACGCACTATGGGTGTGTACAGACCTGACCTACCAACCCGCGTGGTGCTAGTCGACGACCTGAACGTGCTTGACACGTTGGTACATGACCTGTCGACTGTGGACGATGGTCAATGGGTCGCGTTCGATACAGAGACGGATAGCGAGAAGGTATGGCTTGCCAACTTGGTTGGTATCTCAATAGCGCCTCAGACGGGTAAGGCGTACTACATCCCAGTAGGACATCGTATTGGGAAGCAGTTACCCCTCGACGTCGTCCTGCGTGCGCTAAAATGTCATTTAGAGTGTCCGACTATTAACTGGGTAGCACACAATGCGAAGTTTGACTGCGCAATTATGTTACGCTATGGTATTTGGGTGCATTTGGGTTTCGACACTATGATTGGTGCGTTCATAACCAATCCAGACAAGCGGGGTATCGGCCTTAAGGATCAGATCAAGATGCGCTTGGGCGTTGAGATGACACGTATTGGAGAACTGGTCGATCTGAAGACATCTAATATGTCATACGCAGATATTCAACGCACTGCGGCGTACGCTGGAGATGATGCCGCACGAACGCTAGATCTATGTGAGCCTATTTACAAAGAGCTTGCCGACTTGAATCTACTTGGCTTCTACTACGCTGTAGAGCTACCGCTAGTACCCGTACTAGTAGATATGGAGTTATCGGGTATGCTGGTGGATCAAGCATTCCTACACAAGTTTGGCAACGAGCTGGAGGCGACGTTGAATCAGGAGGTGGAGAAGGTCAATCAGTTGCTCGGCAAGACTATCAACTTACGCTCCGCCAAGCAACTAGCGACTGTGCTCTATGATGAGCTAAAACTGACGCCGCCGGAGAAGACCAAGTCGGGAGGAGATAGCGTTGGCACCTACGCACTATGGCTGCTCTCCGATCAGCATGCTGCTATCGATCACATACAAGAGTACCGTACAGTTCAGAAGTTGCTCTCTGTATACATAGAAGGTATGCTCAAGCTAGTCCAACCAGACGGTAAGGTTCATACACAGTTTCTGCAAGCTGTTGCCCGTACTGGGCGCACTAGTAGTGTGAAACCCAATATGCAGAACCTGCCAGCGAAGAGTGCGTACAGCAAACAGATACGCAAGGCATTCGTCGCACCGCTGGGCTGGAAGATCATTGCCATCGACTTCTCTGGTATTGAAATGCGCATCCTCGCGCACTGCACTTCCGATCCAAAACTGCTACACATCTTTACTAACAATCTAGACGTGCATGCCATCACAGCTTCTCGTTTGTACGAGATACCGGAGAGTGAGATTACCGGAGAGCAGCGTCGCGTTGGGAAGACTACGAATTTCAGTACACTGTACGGACAGGGACCGAAAGGCTTGGCTAGACTACGGCGTATCTCAGAAGAGGACGCTACAGAGTTCATTCGTAAGTACCATATGATGTACCCCTCGATTAAGGTCTACTCTGACTCGATGGTTGAGTTCGCTAGGCAACACGGCTATGTGCAGTCAGTCTTTGGTCGCAAGCGATTTATTTCAGATTTAGACTCGACCGATAGGCAACTACGGCGCCACCACGAGCGTGTGGCGACGAACACGCCGATTCAGGCTACTGGTTCCGATATCATCAAGCTGTCTATGATCGTCGTGTGGGAAGAACTACGAAGACGGAGACTACAGACTAGGATGTTGCTAACTGTACACGACGAGATAGTTTTCGTCTCACCAGATGCGGAGGTAGAGATTATACACGACGTGGTTGTACCACTTATGGAGAACATCGTGCAGTTGAAGGTGCCGCTTAAAGTAGACTTCTCGGTTGCGCAATCTTGGGGGGACTGCGAATGAGTAACACTATCAGTGCGACGACGTTGCAGATGTATGAAGTCTGTAGGAGACAGTGGTACTTCGCGAACGTGTTGGACCTCGAACCCAAGAAGGGTGGAACATCTCTCTGGCTAGGAAGCGGTGTGCACGAAGCACTAGAGGCATTCTATCGTGCAGGACAGGACCCGGTTGTTGCGTTCGAAGCTTGGTGGAATCGTTCCGTTGAGCAGTGGAGAGCTGAACACGACGGTGCAGAGATAGACTCTCAGTGGTACAACCTACGAGACTTGGGTATGTCGATGATGTCACACTATCGTGCGTGGGCTCGTCAGATGGATGACTTCGAGGTACTCGCTACGGAGTTGCCGTTCCGAGTAGAGATACCGAATACGAATGGTGGAGCGCTAACTGGAAGGTTCGACGGTGTCATTCGCTTGTGGAGAAGACCGACGGATATCTACCTCCTCGAGAACAAGACCTATAAGAGACTGCCACCACACGACTTCCTGTTGTTAGATACGCAGACGGCAATCTATCAGTGGGCTGCGACGAAGCTACTCTCAGAAGGTAAACTCTTACCAAAGTTGAACCTACCTGAGGGAACACAAGTTAAGGGTGTCTTGTATAACGGCTTGCGCAAGTCCGTTCCGAAGCGTCCACCAATGGACGTAACTGGTCAAGGCGTCTCGAAGGACTTGCGATATGCTACGACGTATGCGTTCTATTTGAATGTGCTCGAGGAGGAGAACTTACCCGTTGAGGACTATCAGGAAATACTCGCAAAGCTGAAATTGAAGCTCAATCAGTTCTTCCATCGTGAGTGGGTACAGCGAACTCCAGAGGAGCTGGTTGCAGTAGAAGAGCGCTTGGTGCGACAATTCACGGACGTACAAGCGACGCGAGACACCGCGTACTTGCTACCCTCGCCATCTTGGGACTGCGCGTGGAGATGCGCCTACTATACGCTGTGCCTTGCCTACAATCAGGGTGGTGACACGGTAGGAGTTCAAAAGCGTGCGTATCAGAAGCGGGTTTGGACGAACAATCCGACGACTGAAGATTGGTTCTGGTAACAAATCTGACTGTCTAAACGCTTGATTTTCCACTTTGCTTATCATATAATATAAATAAGAAGTAAAGAAAGTAGAGTAAGGGAACCACATGGCTATCACTAGGATTTCCGCTACGGACTTAGAAATCTGGAGAGAATGTCATAGGAGATATGACTACTCTGCAAGTGCTAGACAAAACCTAGAGCCGAAGCGGCCAGCGTTACACTTCCTCTTTGGTAAGGCAATGCACACAGCGCTAGAGCGCTACTATGGATTCCACGAAGACATCGTCGAGGCCTTTCAGAATGCGTTCGACGAAGCGTGGATTGCCGTACGGATGCACAACTCCTTCGATGATAGCCTAGAGGGTCGACTCTCGCAAATGCGCGAACTCGGCAGCGGCATGATGCTGAACTATCTGGAGTGGGCGGCTAAAGAAGATGACTTCGAGGTGGTCTGTACCGAACGCGAGTTTGAGATTCCGATTACAACTGCTCTTGGAACGAAAGGCTTCTTCGTAGGTCGGATGGACGGTATCATACGACGTAAGGGTTTGGACAACGCTTACTGCGTACTCGAGCACAAGTCTTATGGACAGTTGCGACCTAGCGGCTTTCTGATTATGGATACGCAAACGGCGCTGTATCAGATGGCGTGCCAATGGTTAGTAACGCAAGGGCAGATTCCAGAGATACCAACCGACTCACGCGTCGTCGGCGTCTTGTACAACGGGCTTAAGAAAGCTCTGCCGAAGCCACCGAAAGTGCTAGTCAGTGGCGGCCTGTCTAAGGACAAGACGGCGTTGGCGGATTGTACGTATGCACTTTATTTACAGGCGATACAAGAACTTCAACTGTCACCAGAACCCTACCAAGAGATATTGTCTATGTTGCGGGCAAGAGGCAATCCATTCTTCTACAGGGAGTACATTCTGCGTCAGCGCTCAGAGATCGAGCAGACGTACAAGATGTTACTCGCCGCCGCTGCGGATCTCTTCCGCGAGGACTTGCAGATCTATCCCACACCGAAAGACGATTGCTCTTGGTACTGCGAGTACTACGAACTTTGCAAGTGCGAAACCGTCGGCGGTGACTACGAGTCGTTGAAACGTATGAACTTTACGCAGAGACCATCTCGAGGTAAAGTGTACGAGGAGACACCAGTGGTCCCGACCGTCACATCGCTCTTCTAGGTTGAGGAGGTCGTCGATGCCACACAGCGATACCAATGCCGCTATTCTTAGTGCGTTAAGCGATCCACGAGATGCGAGCGCATACTTGAAGTCCGACGTACTTTGTACAGCCATCGACGGCCTCTTCTACGCTAGGAGAGCTGCAGGACTATCACAAGAGCAAGTAGGTATCGTCCTGCACAAGAAGCAGGAAGCCATTGCTAGGTGGGAGTCCGATACCGAAGGTAGACTGTCGTTAGAACAATATGTAGATCTGGCAATGGCAGTTGGAATGGTTCCACACATCGTGCTAGTGCCTTTCGAAGAGGCACGACAAAGAGTCATTCAGGAGTTGCTGACAGAGAATGAAGATCGATAGTGAGAAAGCAATCAATTGAGAAAGGAGGTATTAATGGCACAAACAGTAGACCTAGGACAACTGCCCGTACAGAGCCCACGCGTTGCAGCGACCTACGTGAAGGTACTCGTCTATGGCACTAGTGGTGTAGGTAAAACTACATTCGCTGGCAGTGCGGAAGACATTCCGGAGTCTAGACGCGTCTTGTTGATCGAGCCCGTTCAGGAAAAGGGCACCATGACGCTTGCTGCACAAGGTCGCGGAGAGCATCTCGATGTGATGCAATTGATGCAATTTAGTGCAACCGTCGACCCTGTCAAGAACGTAGTTGCCGCTCACGGACTGGATTCGATCATTAAGTATCTGCGTGAGGTGCAACATCCCTACAAGACGCTTGTGATCGACGGTATCAAAGGCATTCAGAAACTCTGTCTCGACGGCGTGATGGATGTCGCCTGTCGTATGGACTCTAAGGTCAACCGAGACATGCCGCAGTTACAACACTACGGGATCGTCACGAATCAGATGCGGCGAACTCTACAGGCTATTGTGGGATTGGACATGAATATCATCTTTACTTGCTTCCAGAAGGAAGTCAAAGATGAACTAACTGGTGCGATCTCACTCAAGCCGGATCTAATGGACCAGTTGTCTAACGAGCTACCAGGAATGGTAGACATCGTTGGGCATCTCACAGGAAGGCTAGACGTCGTTAATAACGTAAAAGTTATCCGACGAGCGCTGCTTGTCCAGCCGGATGGCAGGAGCGTTGCCAAGGATCGAAGTAGCGGTCTGGGGCCGGTTGTTGAGGACCCAACATTTTTGAAAGTGTACAATAGCGTACAATCCGTGTATGCAACCAAGCAGAAGGAGACTAACTAACCATGGCAGTAATCGATTTTACAACAGTAGAGGATTCCTCGTTTGAGGCTCTTCCCGTAGGGACCTACCACTGCTGCGTGACCGGAATCGAGGCAACGACATTCAGCTCCGGCAACAGCGGCTGGAAGGTTACCTACACCGTCCAGGATCAGCCTTACCAGAGCCGCAAGTTGTTTGACAACCTCGTGCTCACGTCGAAGGCCCTCTGGAAGATCCGCGACTTCATCTCCGCGTGCACACGCGAGAAGCCGACTGGGCAGTTTAACTTCAACCCTGAGGACTACCAGGGCAAGCACCTGTTGGTGAGCGTCATCCATGAAGAGTATCCAAAAGGTAGCGGTACCATGACGGACCGCACGGATACTCTGGCACCATACGACGAGAACGCACAGACTCGCCAGACCATCTTTGGTACACTCTAAGCTCCACGTTCTAAGCAAGTAGCACGAACGGCAAGCAGAATCGCTTGCCGTTCGTCATTCAAAAGGAGGCTCTATGCCAAACGCAGTAATTAGTCGGCGCTTCTCATTCAGTGCGGCACATAAGTTGCTGAATCACAATGGGCAATGCGCTAACCTGCACGGGCATACCTACGACGTAGAAGTTTTCATCTCTGGACCTATCCAACCAGTCACTGACGTTGCGGCGTCCAGTGAGGGAATGGTCATCGACTTTCGTTATATCAAAGACCTCTTCTACGAGCGTGTAAGAGACGTTTGCGATCATCGCTTCCTGAACGAAGTCGTACCTGTTAAGGCAACAACAGCAGAGATGCTCGCGTTGTGGATGCTGTACGAGTTGCATACGGCCTACGTTGGCATCGTCGGCGTGAAGGTTTGTGAGCAAGCTGACACGACCGCTACTGTTGAGTGGGATGAGTCCATGAACGATACATCGTTCTGGAGAAAGGCATAGCACATTGATTGCAACGCCGACACGAGCTGGCATAAAACGCTTCGTGGTTTCTGAACTCTATGGTCCCGTCATTCAAGGTGAAGGCTTGATGACGTTCTTCAAGACATTCTTTCTTCGCCTTGGTGGCTGCGACTACGCATGCAGCTGGTGTGACAGTAAGTACGCTGTTGATCCAGCATACGTTCGCGAGCACGCTGAACGCCTGACTATCGATGATATCATCGCCCGACTTCAAGCTTTACCCTTTGCACCATGGGTCACTCTGACTGGCGGCAATCCTGCGTTGCATCATTGCGATCAGTTAATCGATCGTCTACACGCCGCCGGCTATAAGGTTGCGATCGAGACACAGGGCACGATCTGGCGTGACTGGATCCCTAAGTGCGACTCGATTGCGATTAGTCCGAAGCCTCCATCGTCAGGTATGGCGACCAACTACGACCAACTGGAGAACTTCATTGTTCGCCTGTCACATCACACTAGTGTGTGTTTAAAGGTGGTCGTCTTCGATGAGACCGATATGGAGTATGCCCGCGCTATGGTACAGCGGTATCCTTACGTCACGACGTACTGGCAATGTGGCACGGATCCACACGACGATCGTGATACATTACTAGCAAGATACCAAGCGCTATACGAACACATCCTAGCAGACGAGTCTCTCGTCAATGTGCGTCCTTCGTTGCAACTGCACGTTGTGCTATATGGACACAAGCGAGGCATCTAAGATGGCTAACAGTTGCACCGAATTCGAAGAAAGTTTATTAGACGATCCACCTTCTGAAGAGTTGCGGTGCCACTTGGCTGTTTGCCAACAATGTGCACAGGCAAGAGAGTCTATAAAAGCTATCGACATCCTGATGGCAGTGATGTTCGATGCGCAGAGGGAGGAGAATGTCAATGGTAACATACACACGAGCTTGTAAGGTCTGTTCTACCACTGAGACAGAGCAGATGGCAGCTATAGGTCGTAGGCTGCGAGGCAAGAGTCATGAGAGTGGAT
>Ga0207700_10000747_pt1 | contig 18702 bp, 14 predicted proteins | sample LARL82metaG_FD_184348 | JGI IMG/M metagenome (GOLD analysis project Ga0207700, IMG submission 184348) | Corn, switchgrass and miscanthus rhizosphere microbial communities from Kellogg Biological Station, Michigan, USA - LAR L8-2 metaG... | ecosystem: Host-associated > Plants > Roots >...
AGGGCGCGCCTTATAGCCTTCGTCGAAAAGGCGCTCAATAAGCGCAGGGTCGTTTTCGATCACGCGGGCGCGGCCCCAGATTTTTATGCGCTGACGTCGCGCGGGGTCGAGCAAGAACAGAAAGGCGCGGTCGTTCTCGGAGAGATTGGCGAGCGTGATGTACTGCCGGTTGCCACGGTAATCGGCAAAGCCGAGCGTTCTGTCGTCGATCACCTTGATGAAGCCCTTCGGTCCGCCGCGATGTTGAAGATAGGGCGCGCCGTCAGCGGTTGCGGTGGCGAGAAAGGCGGTATCCTGTTCGGCGATAAACTTGGCGAGCTCTGCCGTCACGCGATCGGGGAAGCCCTCAGCCATGCGCCGCTCGTATGCCTTCGACGACCCGCGTTCGGCTTGTGCGCGCTGCGCGGCAGGCGTGAAGACTCGCGTTGCGTTGTTCATCTGACTTTCGTCGATCAGCCTGTTCGTAATCTTCGGCTCAGGAACAAAGATAGCCTCTCGCTGTTGCTCACGGTAGGGCCGCGTTTGATTTGGGCAGGATTGCGGTGGCAGTCGACATAAGAAGGTCATGCTGCTTTGCTGCGATCCACAAAGCTGAGGGGCGCCGCCTAGGTTGTGCACAAACAGGAGGCGTTCTATGTGTGACTACAGTCTTCACGACGTAGCGTCCCGGCCGGCGAAGGTCGGTGACAAACTGGTCTCGACACAATTCCCCAATGCCATCACGCGCGGCTTCGCAGATCCAAGTCAGCCGCGCGTTGCCGTATGTCTCCTTCCGGGGACCGAGCTTGCATTCGAAAAAGAGGTTGAATGCGACGCCTCATTCCGTTTCTTGCCGACCCGGAAATCACCTCACAAGGTTGCCCGCTTTCGACAGGTCAACATGAACCGTCCGGCGGCGCATCACGATGCGCTGGAGTTCCCGGATGGAAAAATCGTGCTGGTGACCGATCTTTGTGAGGGCCAACAGGCCACCGTGCTGCAATTGCCGAGCAGCGGCCGGCCCGCGGAAGAGCCAGGCGAAACCGAAGTTCGCGAAAACGCATCGCTTATCGTCTGACGCGGCAGCTCAGGCTGCGGCCAAAAATAACAAGAGAGCCATCGGGACGCCGATGGCTCTCACGCGGCCTTCTTGATTTTGACCGATTTAACGGTCTTCCCATCTAGGTTCGCGTTTGTCGATGAAGGCTTTCAGCCCTTCCTCTGCGTCACGCGCCATCAAATTTTCGACCATCACTTCGGACACATATTCGTAGGCGCGTGAGAGGCTCATTTCCGCCTGCCGGTAGAAGCCCTCTTTGCCTATTTTGACGGTGTGGCTCGATTTGCTGGCGATCTTGTGGGCGAAAGCCAACGCTTCCTCACGCTCTTTTCCGGCTGGAACAACCCGATTGACGAGACCCATACGATAAGCGTCTTCGGCGGACGCGGCGTCTCCGGTCAAGAGCATTTCCATTGCATGCTTGCGCGTCACGTTGCGCGACAGGGCAACCATCGGGGTTGAACAGAAGAGGCCAATGTCGACGCCGGGAGTCGCAAATTTTGCGTTCACCGAAGCAACGGCCAGGTCGCAGCTCGCCACAAGCTGGCATCCGGCCGCGGTCGCCATACCCTGTACGGCTGCGACGACCGGCTGCGGCAGGTTCACGATCTGCTGCATCATCGCGCTGCACATCGTCATGATGTAGCGAAAGTAAGCGCGCCCTCCATCCGCATCGCGGCGACGGCTGGTGAGTTCCTTGAGGTCGTGACCGGCACAAAAAGCCGGACCGTTGGCTGCAATCACGACGGTCCGCACAGTTCTGTCGGCCGCAACGTCGGTCAGTGCGGCTGAGAGCGCCGTCAGCATTTCTTCCGTCAGACTGTTTCGCGTTAGCGGGCGATTGAGAACGAGGATGGCGACGTCGTTGTCGCGTTCCCGCAACAGGACGGGTGCGTCCGTCGTCACATTGGCTTTTGGAACATTCATAGGCGCTTCCGAGGTCACTCGGGATCGAACCTTAATCAGAAGCCAAGGTCATGCAAGGCTGGGACCTGCCGGGTTGACCTCACAACGGTGCCGTCTAAGACCAAGGCGCCGGATCGACCGGCAGGGAGGTCCTGATGCCCGCTCCGGCGATGAATGCCGATGCGATCGCGCAACTTCTGCGCGACGAGTTTCCTCAGTTCTTTCATCCCGGCCGCGGGCTCACAATCGAGCGCGTGGACTATGGAAATATCCGCGTAAAGCGACGCTTTCAGGAGGAGTCCATCCGGCCTGGCGGCACCATTTCCGGGCCGACCATGATGGAGCTTGCCGATTTCGCGATGTACGTCGCGGTTTTTTCGGTGGCCGGCCCGATCCCGATGGCGGTCACAACCAATCTCAACATCAATTTCCTGCGCAAACCGGGACGGGGCGACCTGATTGCCGACGCCAAGTTGTTGAAGGTGGGAAAGAGGCTCGTTGTTGGCGAGGTTGCCATTTACTCGGACGGCGAGGGCGATCCGGTCGCCCACGTCACGTCGACATATTCCATCCCATGAATTTAGCCACGGGTACGTAATTACCAATAATGTAAGTATCTGATATACAATAATTATTGTTGATACAAGAGCGTTGACCGGAGCGAACCGCGTCGGCTACATAACGGGCGATTTCGCGGCTGGGACTGCTCGGATTTCTCAGGGAAAGATCATGAACACTTACTCGGCGAAGGCTGCCGACATTGAAAAGAAATGGGTGACCATCGACGCCACCGGGCTCGTGGTCGGCCGCCTCGCATCCATCGTGGCGCTGCGCCTGCGTGGAAAGCACAAGCCCTCGTATACGCCGCATGTCGACGACGGGGACAACGTCATCATCATCAATGCTGCCAAGGCCGTACTGACCGGGCGGAAGCGTGAGAAGAAGGTCTATCACCACCACACCGGCTTCATCGGCGGCATCAAGGACCGTACGGCGAAATCGATCCTGGAGGGGCGTTTCCCCGAGCGCATCGTCGAGAAGGCGGTTGAACGCATGCTGCCGCGCGGGCCGCTGGGCCGCGTTCAGCTTGGAAACCTGCGCGTCTATCCAGGTGCGGAACATCCGCACGAGGCGCAGAAGCCGGAAAAGCTCGATGTTGCAGCGATGAATCGCAAGAACGTGAGGAGTGCCTGACCGTGGCCGAGACAATGCAATCGCTTGAAGGTTTGGCGACCCTCAAACCGGCTGCTCCGGAAGCGCCGAAATACGAAAAGAAAATCGATGCGCAGGGGCGCGCTTATGCCACCGGCAAGCGCAAAAACGCGGTTGCGCGGGTCTGGATCAAACCCGGTTCGGGAAAGATCCTCATTAATACTAAGGCCGTGGAAGTGTTCTTCGCGCGGCCAGTGCTGCGCATGCTGATCCAGCAACCGCTGGTCGCGGCCAATCGCGGCGGTCAATATGACGTCACCTGCACCGTCTCCGGCGGCGGTCTTTCCGGCCAGGCCGGAGCCGTGCGTCACGGCCTTGCAAAGGCCCTGACCTATTTCGAGCCGGAATTGCGCGGTGCGCTGAAGCGCGGCGGGTTCCTAACCCGCGATCCGCGCGTGGTCGAACGCAAGAAGTACGGCCGGGCAAAGGCGCGGCGCTCGTTCCAGTTCTCGAAGCGCTAGTCGCGCATATCCTACACATTGTAAAAGGCGCGCCGTGCGGCGCGCCTTTTTTGTTTGCGCCGTTCCGGTTCGTTCAAATTTTAGCGAATTCGCTAACCGTGAAATTGCCTGCGTCAGGCCGCTTCGGCGCGGGTGATCGTCAACATTGATTTCGCCAGTTGATTACAATTCGAGGAAGTCTTTCGTCGAAGCCTGCTGAATAGCGCAACGGATTCCTACAGCCATGGCGCTATGGTGCGACACACGGATCGGTGCGATGCGCGCTTCGACCCGGTGAGCAAGAGTGGGCTTTATGGTCCTCGCGGTTAACGTGCAAACGTCGAACCTGGATTTGCCGACGCTGTCGTTGGTGGCCGTCTGCATTGCCGGCTTGCTTGGCATTTTCCTGATCATCGACTGGATGCAGCAACGCAATGTCCGCGCGTTGGCCTGGTGGGGCTCAGCCTATCTCATGGGCGCCTCAGGAATAGCGCTGGCGAGCATGCCCACACCGTTAATCGAATTGCCGGCCGTCGTTCCCGGCGCGCTGACATTCCTCGCCTGCGGAATGATCTGGAACGGCGTGCGACTGTTTCAGGGCCGCCGCATTCTGCCCGTTGCGACATTCATCGGCGCGGCGCTCTGGCTGGGCGTCGGGCAAATTCCCGGCGTGCTGGAAAATGGAAATGGACAGATCGTCGGCGCGCTGATCGTCCCGGTTTACACGTTCTTCATCGCCTTTGAGCTCTGGCGCGAACGACGCAGGACGCGATACTCGCGTGCAGCGGCCATTGTGGTGCCATGCCTGCACGCGGGGATCTTCCTTGTGCCGCTGGCCATGCACGCCGTGCTGCCGGCCGATCACAACGCTGCCTGGCTTACGGTGTTCACGCTTGAAACGATCATCTACGCGGTGGGCACCGCCTTTATCGTGATGCTGATGGTCAAGGACCATCATGTGCACGTTTACCGTACCGCGGCGTGCACCGATCATCTGACGGGGCTGCTCAACCGGCGCGCCTTCTTTGAAAACGCGCAAGCGCTGTGCGCGCTGCAGGCCAAGCATAGCGAGCCTGTGGCGATGCTGATGTTCGATCTCGATCACTTCAAGTCGATCAATGATCGCTTTGGCCATACTGCGGGCGACGAGGTCTTGCGCCTGTTCGGCCGGGTGGTGCGGGCGAGCACGCGCGCTGACGACATCATCGCTCGCTTCGGCGGCGAAGAATTCATCGCGATCGTGCCGGGTGGCCTTGAGAGCGCAACCAAGATCGCCGAACGCGTGCGCTCGGGCTTCGAGGCGGCCGGTGCGACCGTCAACTCGAACGCGATCGGTGCCACGGTCAGTATCGGTGCCGCGGTTTCGCACGAGCCGGTTACAGCCATCGATGGTCTGATCGCGCGCACGGACGCAGCCCTCTACCGCGCCAAGCACGCCGGCCGGAACCGCGTCCATATCGCTGAAGCGGATATCGCCAACGACCGAACGCGCATGATCGCCGCGGTGCGGCGCGCGCGTCAGGTGCCCTCAGAGGGCCTGCTTCCTTTGTCGCAGCGCAATACCACCGCCTGAGAAAGTCGGCTTTGGCGGCCGGCTGACCGCAATCGCAACCACTCATTTACTCTGTGGGCGTTACCATGCGCCCATGTGGCGTTCGCCGATTCATCCTGATCCGCTCTCGCTTGAGGTCTGTGCCGAGCGGGCTGGCGCGGCTTTGGCGTGCGAGTACGCGAATTCGGCGGAATATGATGCGGCTATTATCGCCGCCCGCCGTGCTGCCGGGGTCTACGGGCCCAAACGGCACCGCCGGCAGATGCTGGTCACCGCGGTGGGAATCGCCGCCGGTCTGGTCGTCGTTGCCTTCCTGATCGTCTGATCCTCTCCCGGCGAGAAAAAAGGGCGCCCTTGCGGGGCGCCCTAAGTTGCATCGCAAAGTCCAAGTTGCGCGATGGCTGGGAGGAACTCCTTACGACGAGTAGTACATGTCGAATTCGACCGGATGCGGGGTGTGCTCGAAGCGGATCACTTCCTGCATCTTGAGGTCCATGTAGGAGTCGATGAAATCGTCATCGAACACTCCACCGGCCTTCAGGAACTCACGATCCTTGTCCAGTTCGCCAAGGGCCTGGCGCAGCGAGCCACACACCGTCGGAATTTTCTTCAGTTCCGCCGGCGGCAGATCGTAGAGGTCCTTGTCGACCGCCGAGCCCGGATCGAGCTTGTTCTTGATCCCGTCAAGGCCCGCCATGAGCATCGCCGCAAACGCGAGATACGGATTGGCGAGCGGGTCAGGGAAACGCACTTCGACGCGCTTGGCCTTGGGATTGGTCGTGTAGGGAATGCGGCACGACGCCGAGCGGTTGCGCGCGGAGTATGCGAGCAATACCGGCGCTTCGAAGCCCGGCACCAGGCGCTTGTATGAGTTGGTGGTCGGGTTCGTGAAGGCGTTGATGGCCTTGGCGTGCTTGATGATGCCGGCAATGTAGGACAGGCAGATTTCCGACAGGTCGGAGTACTTGTTGCCCGCGAAGACCGGCTTGCCGCTCTTCCAGATCGACTGGTGGCAATGCATGCCCGAACCGTTATCGCCGTAGACCGGCTTCGGCATGAACGTTGCGGTTTTGCCATAGATCTGCGCGACCTGCTGGATGCAGTACTTGTAGATCATCATCTGGTCGGCCATCTGCGTGAGCGGCGAGAACTTCATGCCGAGCTCATGCTGGGCGGAGGCCACCTCATGATGGTGCTTCTCGACCTTCACGCCCATCTTGGCCATGGCCGCGAGCATTTCGCTGCGCATGTCCTGCGCGGAGTCTTGCGGCGGCACGGGGAAGTAACCTTTCTTGACCCCGATACGGTGGCCGAGATTGCCACCTTCGTATTCGGTCGAAGAATTGGTCGGCAGTTCGATCGAGTCGAGCCGGAATCCCGTGTTGTAGGGTTCGGCAGCATATTTGACGTCGTCGAACACGAAGAACTCGGCTTCCGGGCCGAAGAAGATGGTGTCGCCGACGCCCGACGCCTTGACCATGCCTTCGGCTTTCTTGGCGATGCCGCGCGGGTCGCGGTTGTACGGCTCGCCGGTTGTCGGCTCGAGCACGTCGCAGACCAGCGATAGCGTCGTCTCTGCAAAGAATGGATCGATGCAGGCTGTTGACGGGTCCGGCATCAAATTCATGTCCGACTCGTTGATCGCTTTCCATCCGGCGATCGAGGAGCCGTCGAACATCTGGCCTTCGGCAAAAGTGTCCTCTTCAATCATCGTGACGTCGAAGGTGACGTGCTGCCACTTGCCGCGTGGGTCGGTAAATCGGAAATCGACGTATTTCACGTCGTTGTCCTTAATCATTTTCATGACTTCTTTAGCTGTCGTCATGGGACTGCATTCCCCCTTGTTTTCATGAAATTACCCGCGTGGCCTTTTGCCCGCGGGTCAGATTGCATCAATTCCGGATTCCCCGGTCCTGATCCGAATAGCTTCTTCGATGTTGGAAACGAAAATTTTCCCGTCACCAATCCGGCCAGTTTGAGCCGCGCGCCGGATGGCATCGATCGCTTTATCAACCATGTCGTCGCCGAGAACGATTTCGATTTTCACTTTGGGGAGAAAATCGACCACGTATTCGGCGCCGCGGTATAGCTCGGTGTGTCCTTTCTGTCGCCCGAAGCCCTTGGCCTCGGTTACGGTTATCCCCTGTAGGCCTACCTCCTGCAGCGCTTCCTTCACCTCGTCGAGTTTGAAGGGTTTGATGATGGCTTCGATTTTTTTCATTGACTGTCCTTGCCCCCAGCTCTCCGGGACTGACCGGTCGAGCCGCGCTAGCGGTTTGCAGGACCCATGCCAAGCCGGGGTCGTACAAAAACTCCATTAAACCCAACGGTTTAATGGACAGGTACGGGCTGGCCAGGGCCCTGCCTAATGTTCGGCGCCTACAACTTAAGCAAACTGGCTAGATTTTAACCAGACGCCAAACGCGGATTGGCGCGCGCCAGATTGGTGCGAATTGTTTGGCGGCAGGGCGCCCGTTAGGTTCCCCGGCGATGCTGGAATTGCTCACGACTGCGGAAATGTCCGAGGCGGACAGCCTGACGATCGCCGGCGGCACACCGGGCATGTCGCTCATGGAAAATGCCGGGCGGGCGGTGGCCGAGGCGACCGCGCGCCTGCAACTGCCGCGCGTCGTCGTGGTGGCCGGCCCTGGCAATAACGGTGGTGATGGATTTGTGGCTGCCCGCCATCTGGCCGAGCGCGGCCACAAGGTGCGCCTGTGCTTCGTAGGCGATCGCTCGAAATTGAAAGGCGATGCCGGGCAGGCGGCCGGCCGCTGGAGCGGTCCGGTCGAAGACGCCGCGCCGGAATCTCTTGCGAATTGCGATGCGGTCGTCGACGCGTTGTTCGGCGCGGGTCTTGATCGAGACGTCGCAGGACTGCCACGCGCAATGATCGACGCGATGAATGCTTCGGGCGTCCCAATCGTTGCCGTCGATCTGCCGAGCGGAGTGAACGGGACGACGGGCGTGATCATGGGTACCGCCGTGAACGCCTCGGTCTCGGTGACGTTCTTCCGCCGCAAGACCGGCCATATGCTGTTGCCGGGGCGCCTGCAGTGCGGGGTCGTCGAGGTCGTGGATATCGGGATCCCGGACAGCGTGCTGGCAACGATAAAACCGCAGACTTTTGCCAATGCTCCTGCACTCTGGGGTGGGGCGTTCCCCCATCCTGACTCTCGGGGGCATAAATATTCACGCGGCCACGCGGTGGTCGTCTCGGGCGGGGCATCGACCACAGGCGCCGCGCGCCTTGCTGCGCGCGGTGCGTTGCGGGCGGGCGCGGGTCTGGTGACCATCGCAAGCCCGCGCGAGGCCCTCGCCATCAATGCCGCAGAAAGCCTGGCCGTCATGGTCCGCCCGGTCGATGGGCCGGCCGAACTTGGGGAATTTCTGGGCGACAGGCGCCGAAATGCGGTGGTTCTCGGCCCGGGGGGCGGCGTCGGGCCGGCAATGCGAGAGGAGGTCCTGGTGGCGCTCTCAAGCCACGCTGCCGTTGTGCTGGATGCCGATGCGCTCACGAGCTTTGCCGACCACCCGGACGCCTTGGCTGAGGCCATCCGCAAGCGCGGCGGCAACGTGGTCCTGACCCCACACCAGGGTGAGTTTTCACGTCTTTTCAAACAGATATACGAAGATCATAAATCTCATTCGAAGCTTGAGAAAACGCGCCTAGCGGCCGAATTTTGCGGGGCTGTCGTCGTTTATAAGGGCGCCGACACGGTCGTGGCGGCTCCGGACCGCCGGGCCACGATCGCTGAGAACGGCCCACCCAGTCTTGCGACTGCCGGGTCGGGGGACGTCCTCGCCGGCATCATTGGCGGCCTTATGGCTCAGGGCATGGAAGGGTTCGAGGCGGCCAGCGCGGGCGTTTGGTTGCATGGGGAGGCGGCAGCCGAATTCGGCCCGGGCCTGATTGCCGAGGATCTGCCCGACATGCTCCCGCGCGTTTACCGGCGGCTTTTGGGCAGTCCCGGGAGCGGCGTTCACGGGGGTGCTTAAGTCTTGCCTTGGCGGGCGTCGCCGCGTTAAGCCGTGCGGGATTGCGGCGCGAACCGTCCGTAATTTTGACCTCTGCGGGCGTGGCGGAATTGGTAGACGCAGCAGGTTTAGGTCCTGCCGCCGCAAGGTGTGGGGGTTCGAGTCCCTCCGCCCGCACCACAAAGAGGCGAATGAATTAGGGAAAGTTGCGGGTCCGCCCGTTTTCCGACACAAGCGGCGCGTTCGGTTCATGGTGAGCCGCTGCGACGTGAGTGCAAGCAGAGAAAAAAGTGTGTCCGATGCAAGTCACTGAAACGCTGTCCGAAGGCCTGAAGCGCGAATACAAGGTCGTCGTTCCCGCCGCTGAACTGGATGCCAAGGTCAATGCGCGCCTTGATGAGTTGAAGGACCGTGTCCGCATCAACGGATTCCGTCCCGGCAAGGTGCCGGTCACTCACCTCAAGCGCATGTACGGCCGCTCGGCGATGGCGGAAGTCATCGAGGCAACTGTTCGCGACACCAACAACCAGATTGTCACCGAGCACGGCTTCAAACTCGCCGCCGACCCGAAGGTCACGCTTCCGACTGAGCAAGGCGCGATCGAGGAGTTGATTGCCGGCAAGACCGACCTCAACTACACGATGGCGCTTGAGATCGTGCCGCCGATCACGCTCGGCGATTTCAAGACGATCAAGCTGACGCGGCTGACCGCGGACGTCTCCGACGCCGAAGTCGACCAGGGTCTCGATCGCATCGTCCAGCAGAACCGGCCCTACGCGCCTCGCGCTTCCGGCGAGACGGCAGCCAAGGATGATCGCGTGACGATCTCTTTTGCGGGTAAGATCGACGGCCAGCCGTTCGAAGGCGGGTCGGGCGACGACGCCGTTGTGCTCATCGGATCGAACACGTTCATTCCGGGCTTCGAGGATCAGCTCATCGGGATCTCAAGCGGAGAAACCCGGACGTTGAAGGTGGCTTTTCCGCAGCACTACATGAAGCAGGAACTCGCCGGCAAAAATGCCGAGTTCGTGGTCACCGCGAAGTCCATCGAAGCACCAGGCACGGTTTCTGCGGACGATACCTTTGCGCAGTCGCTCGGTCTCGAATCGCTCGCCAAGCTTCGCGACGCGGTGAAAGACAGCATCGCGCGCGAGCATACGGCGATGTCGCGCCAGAGGCTCAAGCGCGGCCTGCTCGATGAACTCGACAAGATGCACAAATTCGAACCCCCGCCGACGCTCGTCGAGGAAGAGTTCGAGCGCGTCTGGAAGTCGGTGCTTTCCGAACTGGAAACCGAGCACAAGACCTTCGCCGACGAAGGCACAACCGAGGAAAAGGCCAAGGAGGAGTACCGTGCGATCTCCGAGCGCCGGGTCAGGTTGGGCCTGGTGCTTGCCGAAATCGGCGAGAAGAACAACATCACGGTGACCGAGGACGAGCTGAGCCGCGCCGTGATGGATCGCGCCCGTCAGTTCACGGGCCAGGAGCAACGCGTGTGGGATTATTACCGCCAGAATCCACAGGCCGTTGCCGCCCTGCGGGCACCGATCTTCGAGGAAAAGGTGGTGGATTTCCTGCTCGAGCTTGCCAACGTGGCCGAAAACAAGGTTTCACGGGAAGAGCTCTACAAGGACGATGATTCGGCCGCCTGATGCAGGGGGGCATTGCGTAACCGCCCCCGCGAAAATAGATCAGGGAACGCGTCGGCGCGGTTAGTCTAACCGTTATGATTCGCGTCAGGGAGACGAAATGAGAGACCCCGTCGATACCTACATGAATTATCTGGTGCCCATGGTGGTTGAGCAGACCAACCGTGGCGAGCGGGCCTACGATATTTATTCGCGGCTCCTGAAGGAGAGAATCATCTTCATCACGGGCGGGATCGAGGACGGCGTAGCCACCCTCGTGGTGGCACAATTGCTGTTTCTCGAGGCCGAAAATCCCAAAAAAGAAATCTCGATGTACATCAACTCGCCGGGCGGGGTGGTGACTTCCGGCATGGCGATCTATGACACCATGCAATTCGTCCGCCCGCCGGTGTCGACGCTCTGCGTGGGGCAGGCCGCTTCAATGGGATCGCTGCTGCTGGCGGCGGGCGCCAAGGATCAGCGTTTTGCGCTGCCGAATGCCCGTATCATGGTGCACCAGCCCTCTGGCGGGTTCCAGGGCCAGGCCACCGACATCATGCTGCACGCGCAGGAGATTTTGAACCTGAAGAAGCGCCTGAACGAGATCTACGTGAAGCATACCGGCCAGTCGCTGAAGAAGATCGAAGACGCGCTCGAGCGCGACTATTTTCTCACTGCCGAAGCCGCCAAGGACTTCGGTTTGGTCGACAAGGTCATCGACAAGCGTCCCGAGGAGATGGTCCCCAAGCCCGCCTGAACGCTCCTGCAGGCGGTTCCAAGCCGTCCTTGAATTTGACTCCAGGCGGGCGCTTTCGCGGCTGTGAGTGCGGCATTATCGTTAATAGAATCTTGATTATCACGTCGTTAGCATGCTTCGCTTAAGGTGCTGGGGGAGTGAACGGAGCGCAGGCCCTCCGAAATAAGGCCCGCCGTGCTGGAAGTCCGGTGCGAAACTTGCTTGGTTCTGGAAGAGTACGGACGCGTGTGACGGAGAATTGAATGAGCAAAGTCGGCGGCAGCGATTCGAAGAACACTCTCTACTGCTCGTTCTGCGGCAAGAGCCAGCACGAAGTGCGCAAGCTCATTGCCGGGCCGACCGTTTTTATCTGCGATGAGTGTGTCGAACTCTGCATGGACATCATCCGTGAGGAAAACAAATCCTCGCTGGTGAAGTCGCGCGACGGAATCCCGACTCCGAAGGAAATCCGCAAGGTTCTCGACGACTACGTGATCGGCCAGGATCACGCGAAGAAGGTTTTGTCCGTCGCGGTTCACAACCACTACAAGCGACTCAACCATCAGGCCAAGCACAACGACGTCGAGCTTGCGAAGTCGAACATCCTGCTGATCGGTCCGACCGGCTCGGGCAAGACGCTGCTGGCGCAGACGCTCGCGCGCATTCTCGACGTGCCGTTCACGATGGCGGATGCGACGACATTGACCGAAGCGGGCTACGTCGGCGAAGACGTCGAAAACATCATTCTGAAGTTGCTGCAGTCCGCCGACTACAACGTCGAGCGCGCGCAACGTGGCATCGTTTACATCGACGAAATCGACAAGATTTCGCGCAAGTCCGACAATCCCTCGATCACCCGCGACGTTTCGGGCGAGGGCGTGCAGCAGGCGCTCCTGAAGATCATGGAAGGCACGATCGCATCTGTGCCTCCGCAGGGCGGCCGCAAGCATCCGCAGCAGGAATTCCTGCAGGTCGACACGACGAACATCCTGTTCGTGTGCGGCGGAGCCTTCGCGGGGCTCGAGAAGATCATTTCCGCGCGCGGCCGGTCCACTTCGATCGGGTTCGGCGCCAAGGTCGTGGCTCCGGAAGACCGCAAGCAAGGCGAAATCTTCCGCGAGGTCGAGCCTGAAGACCTGCTGAAGTACGGATTGATCCCGGAGTTCGTCGGCCGTCTGCCGGTCGTTGCGACGCTTGAGGACCTCGATGAGGCATCGCTGAAGAAGATCCTGGTCGAGCCGAAGAACGCCCTGGTCAAGCAGTACCAGCGGCTGTTCGAGATGGAATCGATCGATCTGACGCTTGCCGAGGAGGCGCTTGGCGCCATTGCCCGCAAGGCGATCGACCGCAAGACCGGCGCGCGGGGTCTACGCTCCATCATGGAGGGCATCCTGCTCGACACCATGTTCGATTTGCCGAGCCTGGAAGGGGTCGAAGAGGTCGTGATCTCCAAGGAGGTCGTCGAAGGGACGGCCCGGCCGCTCTACATCTATGCGGACCGCAGCGACAGGACTGCCGAGTCAGGCAGCGCGAGCGCCTGATCCGGGTACCCACCGGCGTAGACTTTTCCGGAAAAAAGGCTGCCGATTCCCCCCTATTGTGGGGTTGTTACCTGTGAGGGACTCGCTTTAACTGGAAAAAAGCGGGCCTTCTTGCGCAGGGTTTAGCGTCGCCATACGTATAGTGTCCGTAGAGAAGTGGCGTACGAGACGTCGTATCTGACTACCGACTGAGTGAGGGTTCTTCTACTCCCCTAAAGCGCGCCGGGCATCTCGCCCTGCGTCTCCTTGCTCCTCCTACCGGCACTGCCGCGCGACGCCGCACCAGCGGGTCAATCGGCGGGGGCACAACAAAAGGACAATGGCAATGACGAACAAACCACGACCCCAGCTGCAACCTGGCGAAACCCGGGCTTATCCGGTTTTGCCGCTGCGCGACATCGTGGTGTTTCCGCACATGATCGTCCCGCTCTTTGTCGGCCGTGAAAAGTCGATCAAGGCGCTGGAAGAGGTGATGCGGTCCGACACCTTTATTCTGCTAGCGACCCAAAAGAATGCTTCAGACGACGATCCGGCAACCGACTCGATCTTCGAGGTCGGGACGCTGGCGAGCGTACTGCAGCTGCTGAAGCTGCCCGACGGCACCGTCAAGGTGCTGGTCGAAGGCGCTACGCGCGCGAAGGTTCTCAAATATACGGATCGGGTCGACTACTACGAAGCCGACGCCACCGCGATCGCCGACGACACGGGAGACCGCGTCGAGGCGGAAGCCATGGCGCGTTCGGTCGTCAACGAATTCGAAAACTATGTGAAGCTGAACAAGAAAGTGTCGCCCGAAGTGGTCGGCGTGATCCAGCAGATCGAGGATTATGCCAAGCTCGCCGACACGGTCGCTTCGCATCTCGCCGTCAAGATTTCGGACAAGCAGGAAATCCTGGAGACGCCATCCGTCACCCAGCGCCTTGAGAAGGTGCTCGGTCTGATGGAGAGCGAGATTTCCGTCCTGCAGGTGGAAAAGCGCATCCGCACCCGCGTGAAGCGGCAAATGGAGAAGACCCAGCGCGAGTACTACCTCAACGAACAGATGAAGGCGATCCAGAAGGAGCTCGGCGACGAGGAAGGTCGCGACGAACTCCAGGAGCTGGAAGACAAGATCAAGAAGACGAAGCTCTCGAAGGAAGCTCGCGAGAAGGCCACGCACGAACTCAAGAAGCTGCGTCAGATGTCACCGATGTCTGCCGAGGCAACGGTCGTGCGCAACTATCTCGACTGGCTGCTTTCGATTCCGTGGAACAAAAAGAGCAAGGTCAAAAAGGATCTGAATCTGGCCGAACAGATTCTCGACGCCGATCACTATGGCCTCGAAAAGGTCAAGGAACGCATCGTCGAGTATCTCGCGGTTCAGCAACGGGCCAACAAGCTGACCGGACCGATCCTCTGCCTCGTCGGACCTCCCGGCGTGGGCAAGACCTCGCTCGGCAAGTCGATCGCCAAGGCGACCGGCCGCGAATTCGTGCGCGTGTCGCTCGGCGGCGTGCGGGACGAGGCGGAAATCCGCGGTCACCGGCGCACCTATATCGGCTCGATGCCTGGAAAGATCATCCAGTCGATGCGCAAGGCCAAGACCTCAAACCCGCTCTTCCTGCTGGACGAGGTCGACAAGATGGGCGCCGATTTCCGCGGCGATCCGTCGTCGGCTTTGCTCGAGGTGCTCGATCCTGAGCAGAACCACACGTTCAACGATCACTACCTCGAGGTCGATTACGATCTCTCCAACGTGATGTTCATCACGACGGCGAATACGCTCAACATTCCGCCGCCCTTGATGGACCGCATGGAGATCATCCGGATCGCCGGTTACACCGAGGACGAGAAGGTCGAAATCGCGCGCAAGCACCTGATCCCGCACGCGATCGCGAAGCACGGCCTCAATGTCAATGAATGGTCGATCGACAACGAAGCGCTGTTGACCATGATCCGCCGTTACACGCGGGAAGCTGGCGTGCGTAATCTCGAGCGCGAGCTCTCGACGTTGATCCGCAAGGCAGTGAAGGAACTGATGACTTCGAAGAAGAAGTCGATCGCCGTCACCGCCACGAGCCTCGGCGACTACCTGGGTGTACCCAAGTATCGCTATGGCGAGATCGAAGCTGAGGATCTCATTGGCGTCGTGACCGGACTGGCATGGACCGATGTGGGCGGCGAGTTGCTGACCATTGAAGGCGCCATGATGCCAGGCAAGGGCAGAATGACCGTCACGGGCAATCTGCGCGACGTCATGAAGGAATCGATCTCTGCGGCGGCGTCTTACGTCCGCTCGCGGGCGGTCGCCTTCGGCATCGAGCCTCCGTTGTTCGACAAGCGCGACATCCACGTGCACGTGCCGGAAGGTGCGACGCCGAAGGATGGGCCTTCCGCCGGCGTGGCGATGGTCACGGCAATCGTTTCGGTAATGACCGGCATTCCGGTTCGCCGCGACGTCGCCATGACCGGTGAAATCACGCTGCGTGGCCGTGTGCTGCCGATCGGCGGCCTCAAGGAGAAACTGCTGGCCGCGGCGCGCGGCGGCATGAAGACCGTCCTGATCCCCGAGGAGAACGCCAAGGATCTGGTGGAGATCTCCGACACGATCAAAAAGGGCCTGGAGATCGTTCCGGTGACCCGCATGGACGAGGTGCTTGAGCGCGCTCTCGTGCGCAAGCCCGAGCCGATCGAGTGGGATGAGGCGAGTGCGAAGCTGGCGGCCCAGGCGGCCGCTGCCGAGCCGGCCGCCGACGAGGACGGCTCCGGACTGACCGCGCACTGACGCTGACGCACCAAACATGAGAAAAAACGGCGCCGAAAGGCGCCGTTTTTGCATGGGCTGTCGGAAAATTCGCGATGCTTGCGCGGCGGCCCAGGATAGCGATAAACGAGCGGTGAGGGCGGTTAGCTCAGTTGGTAGAGCGCCTGCTTTACACGCAGGATGTCGGCGGTTCGAGTCCGTCACCGCCCACCAATCCAAAGCCGACTTTCACCCACTGTAGGTGAGGGCCATATAGCGCACACCTTCATTGTCGAAAGTACCAAGTTCTCGCATACCCATCTTTCGATGTGCTTGAAGTGAGGACGGATTGTCGGCCCGCACGAAAAGCATGGCCGGGCGTCCGGGAAGGCGCGATCGCAATTCTTCAAACAAGGCGCGCGCGAGGCCTTTACCGCGCTCGCTTTTGGCCACGCAAATCGGACCATAAGGTAACAGTCGGGCGGCGCGGGGAAAGCGCGCAACATGGCCTGAATGATTGCTATGTGCGCGTTTGCTTCGAGTGCCGTGCCCATGACATAGCCGATGACTTTGCTATTGCAGCGAGCCACAACGATAGACTTTTCAAGGATCGTGTCTCTGAACCAATCCTCGGTCAGGCGCACCGAAAGACTGCCGCCCTTGTCGGGCAAATTGGCGTCCTGAAGCGCAAGCATGCCGGGAATATCATCCGGCGTGGCCAGAGTGATGTCGTAATCAAGGCGCATCTACAACTGAAGCTACATCCTTCAGCAATTCGTCCGGATGCGACTGAATGTCCGTTATTGGCCATCAGCAGCCATTCCGCTAAGTCGCGCTCGATGTCCCTTTGGGTAAAGCGGACTTGGATTTGGACCGGGCAAATGTCTGCTTATGGTCCGAACCGGACCCTTCAACTCGCTAATTTGAATCGATACGATGCCTCCCCTAAGCCTTGGGGCGGCAATGCGACGGCGCGAGTTCATCACGTTCCTTGGTGGCGCGGCAGCGACGTGGCCGTTCGTGGCGCGCGCGCAGCAATCGGCACTTCCGGTGATTGGTGTTATCGGTGCCGGAGAGCGCTCCGCGTTCTCCGAACTTCTGGCGGCATTCCTTCTCGGCCTCAAGGATTCAGGTTTTATCGAAGGTCAGAGCTTCGCGATGGAGTATGCGTTTGCAGGGGGTCGGTTCAATCAACTTCCCCAGCTTGCCAGCGACCTCGTACGGAGACGGGTCGCGCTCATCGTTTCTACCGGGGTTGGTTCTGGGCTTGCCACAAAGGGCGCGACCTCAAGCATTCCGCACCTTTTTCTTAGTCAGGACGATCCGGTCAAGCTGGGATGGGTGACAAGCTTGAACAAGCCAGGCGGCAACTCGACCGGAGTCAGCCTGTTGACCACGGAGTTGACTGCCAAGCGGGTTGAGGTGGCGCGTCAGCTAATGCCAAAAGGGGCACCGCTCGCCTATCTCATGAACCCGCCCGCTCCAGAAGCGCCGCGATACTTGCAGGAGATCGAAGCAATTACACGAGGGCTTAAGCAGGAGCTTATTGTTGTCAAAGCCAGCAATCCTGAACAGATCGATGCCGCCCTGGCCGAAGTCAAACGACGGCAGGCCGGAGCACTCATCGTCAGTATTGACGGCTATTTCATTGGTCGCCGTGAACAGATAGTCACGTTGGCTGCACGTGATAGAGTTCCCGTAATTTATGACCGGCGTCTGTATGCCGCCGCGGGCGGACTTCTCAGTTACGGCGAGGATCTTTCCAGCGCGTACCGCCAAATTGGAGTTTATGCGGCGCGGATACTGAAGGGAGAAAAGCCAGCCGACTTACCCGTCGTGCAGTCGACAAAGTTCGAATTGGTCGTCAACTTGAGAACCGCGAAGGCGCTTGGCATCGATTTTCCGGCACAGGTGTTGGCACTCGCCGACGAGGTCATCGAATAAGATGACGTCGCTATTGGGCCTTGGCAGACAATTGATTTGTGTATCGCGCATATCGGTTTTCGCAGGCAAACCGGATACTCCGACTTCACGCGCGGCGACCTCATCCGCAGGCCCGGTTAAAATCGCTAGATTCGGGTTCATAAGTGCCGACGGAGAAGAACGATGTCCGAACCAACGCGCCGCTTAAGCCAGTTCGCCTCCGATCTTCACGCGGAGCTGAGGCACCTCTCCGATTCAATAGGAACGCTGCTGGTCGACACGTTTCACTATCTGGCGCTGTTCGCGCTTGGTGCTACGACCGTGTGGTCTGCGGTCGATGCTTTCCTGGGCATGATGCATCGGGGGCACGCCGGACTTGGCGACCTCCTGCTCCTGTTTATCTATCTCGAAATCGGGGCGATGGTTGGAATTTACTTCAAAACGACAAGGCTGCCGGTACGCTACCTGATCTACATTGCGATCACCGCTTTGGCTCGCGTTCTTATTGAGCTCGTTAGCGCAGAGCATCGCACCGGGATGGATATCCTCATCGTTTCGGGCGCAATCCTTTTTTTGTCATTTTCCGTTTTGGTTCTGAGATTTGGATCAAGCAGATTCCCATCGAACGGATCGTTGGCTGATGCAAAACCGGGTAAACGTGCGCATCGCGGTGCGTTAGCGTCCGCTAGATCCGGACAAGACGAAGTCTGATCCCCGCCGATAAGGCAGCATCGCTTCCCTAATTTGCTTTCTGGCCGATTAGACCTTCGGGCAATTTTTTCATCGGCTTCGATGACGCAGAATCCAGCTCGTGCCGCTCGCGCGCACGACGGAACATCCCAAGTGCCATCGTGTTCGACGACAAGCTCCAGACAGGCGACCGGAGATGAAAAGGTTGGGGAGGAAATAATGCAAAAGATCACACGTTCGATCATTCAGGCGTCGCTTCTCTTTGTGCCCATCCTGATTTTTAGCGCTCAGTCCGACGTTGCCCAGGCGCAAGATGGCTCGAAAAGAACGCGGGC
>Ga0207700_10000749_pt1 | contig 18685 bp, 14 predicted proteins | sample LARL82metaG_FD_184348 | JGI IMG/M metagenome (GOLD analysis project Ga0207700, IMG submission 184348) | Corn, switchgrass and miscanthus rhizosphere microbial communities from Kellogg Biological Station, Michigan, USA - LAR L8-2 metaG... | ecosystem: Host-associated > Plants > Roots >...
TCCCTTGTGGACAGACGCAGCCTCTGGCATCCACGCTTAATTCTGACGGAAGAGTCAAAGCGGTTGCGGCCATTGTGCCTGCGGGAACCAACGGGGATGTGTGCTTCTTCGTCACGAACGATACGGAACTGGTCCTGGATATTGACGGATATTTCGTGCCCGATATTGATCCCGCATCGCTGGCCTTTTTTCCCGTGACTCCTTGCCGGCTGGTGGATACACGCCTGCCGGCGGGCCCACTCGGCGGCCCATCTCTTGTTGGGGGCGCGGCGCGAACATTCCCTCTTCTCTCCAGTCCCTGTAACCTGCCTGCGGCGGCACGTGCTTACTCACTGAATTACACCTCGGTACCGAAAGGAGTCCTGAACTTTTTGACCACGTGGCCGGGAGGACAACCGCAGCCCTTGGTCTCAACGCTGAATTCTCCCACTGGGGCGAACACAGCTAATGCCGCGATTGTGCCGGCCGGCACGAATGGCGACGTTTCAGTATTTGTGACCAACAACTCGGACCTGGTGATCGACGTTAACGGGTATTTTGCGCCGCCTGACATCGGCGGGTTATCGCTCTTTAATCTGGCGCCATGCCGTGTGCTCGACACTCGCAATCCGTCTGGTTCTCCGCCGTTCAATGGACCGATCAACGTAAACGTCGGAGCCTCTCCTTGCGGCGCTCCTGCGGCGGCCCGATCTTATGTGCTCAACGCCACGGTTGTTCCGCCCGGTCCTCTTGGTTTTTTGACGTTGTGGCCGCAAGGTGCACCTCAGCCGCTGGTCTCAAGTCTGAACGCCGCAGATGGCGCGGTCACCTCAAACATGGCGATCGTTCCCACGACGAACGGTTCCATCAGCGCCTTTGGATCAAGTGCGACCCATCTGGTGTTGGATATTTCCGGATATTTTGCGCCATCCACAACCGTTCCTATTTCAGTGTCGGTCGCCCCAGCCTCGGTCACTCTCAGCGCAGGAGCAACTCAAGCTTTCACCGCTACCGTAACTAACGATCCCACCAACGCGGTAACCTGGGAGGTGAATGGCGTTGTGGGCGGCAACAGTACGTTCGGCACAATTGATACCGCCGGAAATTACACAGCGCCCGCCGCACCCGCAACCGCGCCTATCAGCGTTACGGCCGTGTCACAGGTTGATCCATTCCAGTCGGCCAGCGCCACTGTGAATGTCACTTTTTCCAATGCCAGTCTCGCGGGAGACTACGTCTTTCTTGTCACCGTGGGAGACACGAATCAGGCGCTGGGCAATGCGCCAGGATTTTCCTTTGCCGCGGGCAGGTTCCATGCAGATGGCAACGGAATCCTGAGCGCCGGAGTGGAAGACGTTAACACGCTCAATCAGGGCTCGGCCATCAACATAAGTTTCACCGGCTCATACACCGTGGGCGCTGACGGTCGCGGCACAGCCACGATTACCACCGCAGCCGGCAGTACGCCCCTGAGATTTGCGCTTACGTCAGGCGACCGGGGACAGATGATTGAATTCGACGGCGCCTTTGCCGCCAGCGGCTTTGTTCTGCGGCAAGATCCCGCCGCGATTGCCAACGTCTCCGGCACGTATGTCTTCAGTCTCTTTGGCGACAGCGCTGGATCTCCGCTCGGAATCATTGGACGCCTCACAGCCGACGGAGCCGGAAATCTGACTGGTGCGGAGGTCGTCAACGCTGGCGGCACTTTGACCGATACGGCGGCAATCACTGGAACATACACGGTGGGAGCGGGAGGGCGAGGCTTGGCCACTGTAACCAGCGCCCTGGCAACACAGAATTTTGCCTTTTACATCGCAAGCGCAAACACAATTCAGTTTATCGACATTGATGCCCCCAGGGCCTCAGGGCGCGCGGCGGGAACGGCCTACCAGCAGGCAAATACGGGATTCAGCAACGCTTCCATCGGTTCCAGCGCGTTCTTTTTGAGCGGCACTTTCATACAGGGCGGGCCCTTGACCGCTGCCGGCCGGTTTGATACGAATGGCGCAGGCAGCCTCACCGGCGTAGTTGACATCGGTTCAATCCCAGCTCAGTCCAACGTAAGCATCAGCAATACTTATACCGTGAATGGCGATGGGTCAGGACGACTTGGTCTCACCAGCGTCGGCGGCGCAAGTACCGGCTTTAATATTTGGCTGATCTCCGATAACGAGGGAGTGATTCTGCAACGGAACACCATTCCGGCAAATCAGGGAGCGGTATCCATCGGCCATTTGTTCCGCCAGGCGCCAGGCACATTTACGGGTGCGCAGTTCCAGGGTAATTACGCTTTCGCCGTGCAGGTGATGAACTCGGGTTCGGCGCAGGCCGCGTCCGGACAGGTTACAGCGGATGGCATCGGCTCCCTTACAGGAACTGAAGATCTCGCGATTCCGCCTCAGCCTGACTTGGCGCTAACCGGTAGCTGGTCATTTGCGGCGAATGGTAGAGGTGTAGGAACGGTGGTAGTTGGAGGGACCGGCAGCCAACTCGTGTTCTACCCCATCAGTCCTGCGGAGATCATCTTCATGGCAGGTGGTTCTGTTGGGCTGGCGGAAAAGCAATGTTCCGATTGCCACTAGGGCCGTTCGTCAGGCAAATTCGAAATCGATTTGCTGCATCCTGGTGTCCGCAACAGCAAGCGGATAGGTTCATGGCGACTTGGCGTATGCGGGGTTATGTCCGCATTTCACTGCCGCTTCACCCCAATGATCGCCTTACCGGGAAGGACTCCTTCCAGCAATTTCCCTTTCTCCACCAGCACCGCGCCGCCTACCAGTAAATATTCAACACCGACACTCGGCTCCATGGGATGTTGATAGGTCGCGCGGTCAGTAACGATCTGAGGATCAAGAATCACCACATCGGCATCTGCGCCTTCCTGCAGCCGGCCTTTGAACCGCGCAGCAGGAGTTGAGCGCTCAAGAACCTGTGCCGGCATGAGTGACATTTTTCTGATGGCATCCATCATTGTGAGTGTCTCCTGGCTGCGAACGTAGCGGGCCAGAATGCGGCAGAACGTCCCGGCGTTGCGTGGATGGCCTTTCTCGCCATCGCTGGCCACCATCACCAATGGGTTGCGGAAAACGGGATCGACATTCTCCATGGAATTGCTGAACAGGACGACCAGACGTGGCTCGCTGGAGTTATGAAGTTCGTCAAACCGCTCTTTGGTAAGGCGTTCTCCGGTTTCCGGCAACATCAGATCGTGGTAAGTGGCGCCGGACTTTTCCTGCCATCCAGGATTGAACCGCGCAGAGTTGATGGCGGTCATGGCTGCTTCATAAGGATAGGCTTCAACGGTCACAGGCAGACCGCGGGCACGCGCACCCGCTATCAATCCAAGGCAATCAAGCGCCTGCGCTCCGCAACTGCTGTTGATATGCACAATATGGAGAGAAGCGCCGGTGACCGCCGCCGCTCCAATGACTTCGCTGACGGATTCAATATTCGATCCCGGCTCTATCTTGCCGTTGCTGCGGACATGGGTATAAACAGGGACACTGCGCTCAGCCGCCAGGCGAAACATCTCGATCACTTCCCAGCGTGTGGCTCCGGGCGTGTATTGGATACCCATGCCAATGCCCAGCGCGCCTGAGTCCAACTCATGCCGCAAGCGGGCCTTCATCTTTTCAATCTGCTCTGGAGATGCTGGCTGGTCCGTGGCAGCACCGGATTTCGGCAGCAGACCGCCCTCCGGGATTGGCGCGCCAAAGACCAGTGAACGCGCGGCCGGATGGCTCGCCGTGGTTCCATAATTGATGAGCGAGTGCCCTTCTTTGGACTGCAAGAACGCCGTGACATCGGGCTTGCCGATCTCCATCTCGAGCGCGGTAGTGACGCCGTCCAGCGCCTTCACGCGCTGGTTTTCGATGTCCTGTGCGTGCTGATGCAGGTCAATGAACCCCGGAGCAACAATCAGGTCTCTTGCAGAAATCACGCGCTTGCCTTCAAGGGCCACAGCAGAGATTTTGCTGATCTTGCCCTGGCTAATGCCGACATTGCGAACGGCATCAAGACCTGTTTCAGGATCGATCACGCGCCCGCCCTGAATCACAACATCGTAGCTTTGAGACAACGCCAGCAAGGGCGAAAGAACGACTGCCAGACAGAGGACGAGATTCTTCATTTGCGGGAAACCTCATCACGCCATTCTAGAACCAAGCTTTGTGCCGTTCCCACAAAACTCTTGATTTCTTCCCTAGACAGTTCTTCGAGTTTTGCTGTTGGTTGCGCGCCGTTGAGTACTTTGTTTTGGTCAAAGCCCTTAAACTCGGCAACGACTTGCCGGAAGTCAAGGATAGGAGCTTCAGGAGCTCCCCTCTTAACCAGTTCACCGAATGCTGCTTGAAGCACATTTGGATAGGCCCAAAATATGGGATGGAGCCGCCCTTTTATGTCCGCTTTGAAAGACGCACCCTGCGTTCCTGGTTCTATCCTGTTGCCGAAAGACGACCACAGATCAACCAATTCTTGCAATCTTTCGCGAGCCACTCCGTTTGCGCGGTTTAGAACTTCATGCATCGTCAACAGTTTGTTTCGTCCGATTGATGCTGAATCGTCATTTCGCGTTCCGAACCTATTAGGTACCAAGATCTGAGTCTTGTCGTGGCTGTAAAGTTCCAGTTCCAATGCCTCAAGTTGAATGCCGCCGCCACATTCTGCAAAATATGAAATGATCCGCTCCAGTTCAGTGTTGATCTGATCAACAGCTATTAACAAATGAAATTTTCCGTCGCTTAAATTTCGTCTGACTGCCTCTCTAACTTCATCAATTGCTAATCCGGGTTTTTGCTCTGCGAGGAGTGCCAAAACTGATTTGCTCCGCCTCCTAATAAAGAATTCATCAAAATCGTCAAAGGGCATTCTCCACAGAAAGGCACCGTACTCTAATATCTGTCCAACAACTTTTCGCCTGACCTCTTGATTCCTGGCAAGTTTTGTTTCGACAATGAGAATATTTCCCTGCGAATCGACACCCAGAAGATCCGTTGAACCTGAGCCAGGCAATCCGGCTTCGCGGATGAAGACACCGACTTCATCATCGTTCTTGATTGGAACTAATTCCGGAGAGTCATAAAGCATTTTTTGCAATTCAGCCTCGTTGGAAAAAATACTTGGACTTAAGCTTTTCCACTTTTCATTTCCACTCCGCACTAGAATTGCCATCTAGTCTCCTTTTTCTGCGCTCGCGGCAACATTGCGCTGCCGCATTCTGAGACTTAATAGTAGCGAAATGCTCAACAGAATGGATATCTGAGTAGGGCCCTGTCCACAAAGCTGGAAATTCGCATGCCAGCATTCTTAACAAAAATAGTATCTGGGGCCAACGGTATGTGTCGTTCCTGGTTCAAGTCCGTCTAAGACCCTGAACTATATCCATTCAGCTTTCAGCGCGAAAGGATCGTGCAGCAGAGCCAGAACTTTGCTCTGCGGTGATTCATTCGCTAAGAATCAGGAGATAAGGCGTGTTGAAACGATGTCAAGGTATCTTTGTGGCGCTTGTTGTAATTGCAGGCATGGCTTTTCCCGCAGCGGCGGAAGAAGCATCTGCGCAATCGACGCAGACATTGGCTATTCCGCCCGACTCGCCCCGATGGCAATTGGAAGGGCAAGCCAAGCCGGCGGAATATCAAGGGCGCAAGTGTCTCTTTCTGAATGGCGGAGCGGCGATCCTGAAAGACTTTGAAATGCGCGACGGCGTTCTGGATGTGGATGTAGCCACGCCGGCAAGCCGCGGCTTTTTTGGATTCGATGTCCGGATCGATGCTGACGGCAAAAATTACGAAGAGATTTATCTGCGCCAGCACAAGTCCGGACAGCCGGACGCGATGCAGTACACGCCGGTGCTCAACACCGGACGCAACTGGCAAATCTATAACGGTCCGGGCTTCACCGGCGCGGTCGATATCCCAAAGGATGTCTGGTTCCATCTGCGTCTGGAAGTAACGGGCGCGCAGGCAAAGCTCTTTGTCAAAGATATGGATAAGCCCGCGCTGGTGATGGACGATCTGAAAAGCGGCGTCCAGAAAGGCCAGGTGGCTTTATACGTCCTTACGGGCGCAACGTATTTTTCCAACTTTGAAGTCCGCACCATGCCCGATGCGCCTTGGGAACGCCACCTTCCGTCGATGCCTGCAAACACTCTGACCAAGTGGAGCCTGTCACCTTCCTATGACGCGCTGCCCCGCAATCTGGAACATCCTCTCTCACCGTCGGAGAGCGCCGCCATCACATGGCAGGATGTGGAAGCCGAGCCGCCCGGCTTTGTCGTGATCTATCGCTATCGCGACGCGCCGCATCCGCGAGTCACGTTTCAGGGCGACTTCTCCAAGCGCCTGGAACCGCAGCCGGGGATGAAGGTGGTATACGCACGGACGAACATCAATTCTGACCGCGACCTGGTGAAAAAACTTTTCATCGGCTATAGCGACGACGTCAGCGTGTTCCTGAACGGCAAAATTCTCTATCGTGGCCGTAGCGCCCAGGGTTTCCGCGATCCCGGATTTCTTGGCATCGTTAATTCTGAAAATGACGCGGTCTACCTTCCCTTGAAGAAAGGCCGCAATGAACTGATGCTGGCGGTCAGCGAACTCGGCGGCGGTTGGGGATTCATTTGCCGCTGGGCGGATACTGAGTAAGCTAGGCCGGCTAGGGGCAATGAAAATCGCTAGAAACACGGCAAAACCAGCCCTGAAATAGGCTAAACTTCAAGTGATGTCTTTCCCGATCACACGCCTGCGCCGCATGCGCCAGACCGACTCGCTGAGGTCGCTGGTGCGCGAAACCCGTCTTACGCCTACGAACTTTATCTACCCGCTATTTGTCTGTCCGGGCGAGGGCGTGCGCAAAGAGATTGGGTCGATGCCCGGCGTGTTTAATATTTCGGTGGACGAAGCGGTGAAAGAGGCGCATGAAGCGAAGTCGCTGGGCGTGGGCGGAATCATTTTGTTTGGCCTGCCAGAGAAGAAAGATGAAGTCGCAACCGGGGCCTGGGCCGATGACGGCATTGTGCAGCGAGCCACGCGAGCGATCAAGCGTGAAGTGCGCGACTTGGTGGTGGTTGGCGATGTTTGTCTTTGCGAATACATGTCGCACGGGCACTGCGGGATTGTGCAGAAGAAAAATGCTACGGGCGGAAATGGCGCGGCGTCATCGAAGCGAGGAAGCGGCAATGGCGGAAGAAGCGCCGTGGCCACGCAGATTGCGGCAGAAGTGGAATACGAAATCCTGAACGATCCCACGCTGGAGATCCTGGCCAAAACCGCTGTCTCACAGGCAAAAGCCGGCATGGATATCATTGCCCCAAGTGACATGATGGATGGCCGCGTCGGCGCGATTCGCAAGGCCTTGGACGCAGCCGGCTTCCTGAATATGCCTATCCTTTCTTATGCGGCCAAGTTCGCTTCAGGATTTTATGGCCCCTTCCGCGAGGCCGCCGACTCCACACCGCAGTTTGGCGATCGCCGCTCTTACCAGATGGATGGCGCGAACCTGCGCGAGGCCATGCGCGAAATTTCTCTCGACATAAAAGAGGGCGCAGACATGATTATGGTCAAGCCCGCCATGCCTTATCTGGACGTAATCAGCGAAGCGCGCCGCCGTTTTGATTTGCCCATTGCCGCCTATCAGGTTTCCGGCGAGTACTCCATGTTGCAAGCCGCCATTCGCAACGGCTGGCTCGACCGCGACCGCGTGATCATGGAATCGCTTACGTCAATCCGCCGCGCCGGCGCGCAGCTTATCCTCACATACTTTGCGAAAGACGCGGCAAGAATGCTGGGCTGAGCTTACCCGCAGCGCTGATTACCGCAGAGAAAAAGCTCAGCACAAGCTTACTTAGCGTCTAGGTGATCCGGCTCCGGCCCATCATCCTCTTCTTCCGGATTCTCCGCCGCCTGCTTTAGATAACTCACGTTCTTCACCGCACCGATCACCAGCCAAAGCATGCCAATGATGGCCAATCCTGCCAGCGGAAACGGCAGCCATCGCCAGCGCAATTGATCTTGAGTCTGCTGCAATGTCTGCAGTGCTTCACGATGCGCATTTTCTGTTGCGATTTCAAGGTTCACGATCTGCAAATCCTGCGGCGCCGCCCGATACTTGGCGAGAAAGTCTTCCGGCAGTCCCTGGCCCGCTGCCAGCTTGCGTCGTTCTTCAATCAGCGGCTGCACGGATTGCGCGTACCATTTCTGCTCCGTTGCCACCACTCCCTGCAAGAGCTTGTCATTCTGCGCGTCAGAATTCGCCTGTGCCAGTTGCTCGATCCTTTGTTTATCTGCCTGAATCAGTCCTGTGTTCGCGGAATTTCCATCCAGCAGGTAGCGATTGAAAGAGACATCCATCTCGCTGAGCCGATTGATCGCCTCCGTTCTCATCTGATGTTGCAACATCGCTTGCTGGTATTTGCTCAGCGCACCGTTGAGCTGATAAAGCTCATATCCGTAAAATGCCAACGCAACCGCCGCTAACAAGCCAAGCAGCAGCACGCCGATCACGCGAAGCCATGCGGCACGGGCCAGCTTTGCCGGCGGAACGGGAATGATCAATGTGGAAGACATAGCGTGCCAAGGCTAGCACAACATTCAGCTGCGTCAATGAGCAAATGCGATGCCGCGCGATCGCCGCCACATAAGCGACCGTGGCTCCTTAGTCATTCATGGCGCAGCGCGATCATGGGATCCACTTTCGTCGCCCGGCGTGCGGGAATCCACGATGCGGCCAGCGCAACCATCATCATCAGCAATGCGGCGCCGATCAGTGTAACGGGGTCGCCCGGTTTAATCTCAAAAAGCTGGCTGGCCAGCAGGCGCATCAGAAGCAGCGAGCCAATCGCGCCGCAGACCGCTCCCGCTAGCGCAAGAGCAACGGCTTGGCGCAGGACCAGCCCCAGCAGGCTTCCTGACTGTGCGCCCAGGGCGATACGAATCCCCATTTCTCTGGTACGCTGGCGCACCGAGTAAGAAATGACTCCATAGATGCCGATCAATGTAAGGACCAATCCGGCGACGGCGAACGCGCTGAGCAGCCATGTACGAAAGCGCGGCTCAGCCACCGATTCTGAAATGACCTCGCCCATGGTGCGCGCTTTGCTCAGAGGCAGGTCCTTATCCACAGACCAGACCGCCCTTTGCACTTCCGCGATGGCGGCGGCCGGATCCATCGAACTTCTCACCAGAATATGGACCCGCTCGGAGGGGTTCTGCAGGAGCGGGAAATATTCCTGGAGACGCGGTGGCGCATTCAAGCCCGTGTCGCGTGTATCGGCGACCACACCCACAATTTGAGACCCGGTTTTATCATCGGCATCGAACTTCAGCTGCTTACCGATCGGGTCCTTGTCGGAAAAAAATCGCCGTGCCATGGCTTCATTAATGAGTGCGACGGAGAGTGAGCCAGTTGTATCACGCTCATTGAAAATGCGTCCTCGCTGAATACGAATCCCCAGGGTCGAAAAATAATCGGGAGTGACAGAGCGTATTTCAAGGGTGGTTTTCTTTTCGCTGCTTCCCAGGACGGCCGGATCGAAACTGCTCACCGTGAGACTTCCGGTAAGAAGTGGGCTGTTCGTCAGTACCACTCCGCTGAACTGCGGCCGGGCGTGAAGGGCCTGAAGCAGCCGTTCCAGAAAAAGATGCTGAGAATCTTTTGAATCGTACAGGGCTTTCGGCAGCGTCAGTTCTCCGGTGAGCAAATGGTCGGTGGTCAGGCCTGTATCCGCCCTCAGAAGCCGCATCATGCTCTGCGCCATCAGGGCTGATCCGGTAAGCAGCACCAGCGCCAGCGCCACTTCAGCCACCACCAGAAAGCTACGCAGAGAAACCATGCGCACAGGCGCGGAAGATGCCGCGCTGTTGTCTCTGATCGGCATATTCAGATCGCCACGCGTAATGGTCAGCGCCGGGGCCAGACCACAAAGAATGCCGGCAAGAGCCGATACGATCAAGGCAATCAGCAGCGTGACGGGTTCCGTGTGCAATTCTTCAATTCGCGGAAAGCCCGCTGGGGCCAGAACGCGAAAGAGCCGCACACCGATGACGGCCAGGACCGCGCCAGCCACTCCGCCGGCCATGGCCAGGAGAAGACTTTCAATCACAAGCTGGCGCAGGATGCGCCTGCGGCTCGCGCCCAGTGCGGCCCGTACTGCAATCTCACGCTGCCGCCGCAGACCCCGTGAAAGGACAAGGTTACTCACATTGGCGCACGCAATCAGCAGCAGAAATCCCACCGCCCCCAGCAGCGCCAGCAACTCGGGCTTGCCATTGCGGGTTGCGTTAGCCTGAAGAGTTACCAGCGGAAATTGAATGCCCGTGGCGTCCTTAGGATATTGATGCGCCAGAGCGGCGGCGATGCCGTTCATTTCAGACTGGGCCGTGGCAAGCGGAACACCCGGTCGCAGCTTTCCTAGGGTCATATACATCCAGGCCTGCCGCTCCCGCAGATTTCCCGGCGGAATATTCCTGGGAATCAGGGCATCGATCTTTCCGGGGAATGAAAATCCTGAAGGCAAAATACCAACAACTGTCCAGGGCTTCTGGTCCAGCGTGATTACCTTCCCCACAATATTTCGGTCTCCGCCAAATCGCTGCTGCCACAACCCGTAACTCAACAGGACCACATCGCCGTCTTTTCTCTGCTCGTCTTCTGGGCGAAAATCGCGGCCCATGAGCGGATGGACGCCGAACAATGTCAAAAAATTGGAAGATACATCCGCAGTGCGAAGCTGTTCCGGTTCGCCGCTTCCCGTCAGATTTCTCGCCCGCGTTTCATAAGTAGCAAGGGTCTCCAAGGAATGCGACCGTGCCTCAATGTCCTGAAGATTGGGAATTGACTGGCCAATAGTGAACTCTGGAAACATTGTGCTCGTCGTCCAGACATGGACGAGCCGCGAGGAATCCTTATACGGCAGCGGACGCAGCAAAACCGTGTTAACGATGCTGAAGATTGCGGTTGAAGCGCCAATGCCCAGCGCCAGCGTCAGCATGGCTACCGTGGTGAAGCCGGGCGATTTGCGCAGGCCCCGCAGTCCATAACGGACGTCCTGGGCCACACTTTCAATGGATCTTCGCGAGATCTCGCCGATGCCTGACATGGCTTTCCTCCTTACGTAGTCTGCAGCAGAAGCCAAGAGTCCCAAAGCGCTACAGGTGGCGCGTTGGCTGGCGGTTCAACATGGTCTCTGTCGCGACCATTGTTGATCGCCGCTATCTTTAGACGACCGCGAAAAGCTTTTGTCGCGATCATCTTAGTCCATCAGGGCAATCGTGTCCCCGTTTCATCGCCATTTTCCCGTGGCGAATCCCAAGCGCCTTCAATGCTATCTAATGTAGTGCGGATAAGTAGCAGCACAACTGCAGCGGCTGATTGCTGACTGCTGACTGCTGCTTTACAATCGCTTGTTTGCCTGCTGACGATTTTCCATTCAGGGGGAGCACTATTTTGCCAGACACTATTTATGACGTTGCCATTATCGGCGGAGGCCCGGGCGGATACTCAGCCGCTTTCCGCGCCGGCCAGCTTGGACTGAAGACCTGCCTTATTGAAAAAGAAGACAAGCTCGGCGGCACATGCCTCCACGTTGGCTGCATCCCCACAAAAGCTCTGCTGTTCAATGCTGAAGTGTATGACCACCTGAAGGCCGCTGAAGAATATGGCATTGACGGTCTGGGCGCGGGCAAGCTGAACTGGAAAAACATTCAGGACCGCAAAAACAAGATCGTCACCAAGCACACCAAGGGGCTTGATTTCCTGGTGCGCAAGAATAAGGTTGACCGCGTGCTCGGCTTTGGACGCCTCACCGGCCCAGCTAAAAACGGCGTGCACACTGTTCAGGTAGATGGCGCTAAGGGCGCTAGTCAGGTGCAGGCAAAAAATATCGTTCTGGCTACCGGCTCTTTTGCGCGCATGCTCCCCGGTTTAAAGGCCGACGATGGCATTCTCACCAACATTGAAGTGCTCAGCCTGCCGGCTCTTCCCAAGTCGATGGTCATCATTGGCTCCGGCGCAGTCGGCGTGGAATTTGCTTCTATTTATCGTTCGTTCGGCGCGGAAGTCACGATTATTGAAATGCTGCCGCGCCTGGTTCCGGTGGAAGATGAAGAGGTAAGCAAAGAGCTGCTGCGGTCGTTCAAGAAGAAAGGCATCAACTGCTTCGTTAATACCAAAGTTGAAAAAGTTGAAAAGACCAAAAATGGCGTCTCCGTTAGCTTTACGCCCAACGGTGAAGCCACGCAAACTCTGGAAGCGGAAAAAGTTCTGGTTGCCGTGGGCCGCGGCCCGAATACTGAAGGCATCGGCCTGGAGAAAGCGCCCGGCATCAAAGTGGAACGTGGATTTGTGCACACGAATGAATGGATGGAGACCGGTGAAAAAGGCATTTATGCCATCGGTGATATCGTTGCCGGAATGCCGCAGCTTGCGCATGCAGGAGCTATGGAAGGGATTGTTGCCGTAACGCGTATCGCCGGTAAGCCAGACAAGCCGATAAACAAGAACCACATTCCCGGCTGCACTTACTGCGAACCGCAGATCGGCAGTGTGGGCCTGACGGAAGCCAAAGCCAAAGAAGCCGGACATCAGGTAAAGGTCGGCAAGTTCCCATTCACCGCCAATTCAAAAGCCACCATCATCAACAATCATGAAGGTTTCATCAAGGTCGTGTCGGATGCCAAGTACGGCGAGATCCTCGGTGTACACATCATCGGCCCGCTGGCCACGGAACTAATTGCTGAAGCCGTGACGGCGCTGGAACTTGAAGCCACGGTCGAAGACATGATGTTTACTATCCACGCGCATCCCACGGTTTCAGAGGGAATGCTGGACGCCTTCAGCGCGGTGGAAGGTAAAGCGATAAACGCTTAATCCGAAGTCCCGAGCGGAGCGAGGGAGCCCTATAGCCGCGATTCTCTTATGGGAACGCGGCACTTCTTGCGTCGATCAGTGGGCAATCTAACCAACCTGTTGATCGCCAAAGTCTATGTCTGTCTTCCGTCAACGAAACAAGTGGCGCAACAATCTCCTTTGCTGATTCGTTTCATTCGCGTGGATTCGCGGCTAAATTCTTTTCGCGTGTAGGTCTTCGTGGATTCAGTGTTCCCCAAAAAGCCAATGCCGGCTTTAGCTATGCCAATTGCCATTTCTAATTGCTAACTGCTTAAAGCGAAACCGTTTTTTCCGACAAACCCTGTCTTCATTTCCCGAATCTATGTGGCAAGGAGGTCCCTGCCATGCCAATCGATCCAGTTTGCAAAATGGAAATCAGCATTGCTGATGCTGCTGCCAGCCATGACTTTCACGGTGAAACGCTTTATTTCTGTTCCATTGATTGCCTGCACAAATTTGAGCGTGACCCCGCCGTTTACATGGACGACATGAGTGACGAAGAGCGGATTGCCTGATTTCCGGCGCAAGAGTTTCGTGCGGGGGTACACTTATCAACGGCCGGCGCTGTATGAAATCGAAACCATTGGCGCAATTCATGCTTGCCATGGCGGTCGGATCGCTGAGCTTCTGGTCGCCCATCGTGGCCACTCGTTTTGTTTTTGGCGGTGACTGGGGAGTGCTGCTCACCATTTTTCCGCTCACCGTTGCTCTGCCGCTGTTCGAGTGTCTTGTACTGGAGGCATTCACCCATCAAGCCGGCTGTCCGCGCTTTGGTTTTGCCGGCGCCATGCTTCTCGGTATCTGGATTACGGCACCTTTCTGGATTACGCTAGCTGGCACCGCAGTGCCTGGTCAGGGATTCCACATGGAAGGAGCCTGGAGCTATGTGGCTGTGACGACGGCATCGTTTCCTCTTTCTGTCATCATGATGGCCACTTATGATGGTTCGCTTTTTGCCGTGCTGTTAACCAGCGTCGCGCTCCTGGCGTTTTCGGCAATGCGATGGAGCTTCCAGCCTCTGCTCAGCCGCTGCATCATCTTCGGCCAGTGCTGAATTTGCGGGCTGCTAAAATCCTCGTATGCCGTTGCGCGTCATCAACGTCCTTTATCTAGGCCGCGTGGATTACTCCATCGCTCTCGAGTTGCAGCAGACGCTTGTCCGTCTGGTCAAAGAAGGACGCATTACCCACACGCTGCTTTTACTGGAACATCCGCCTGTAATCACGCTGGGCCGGAATACGGGAGCGCAGAACATCGTAGCCTCTCGTGAGTTTCTTACCGCCAATGGCGTTGAACTGCATGAGACCGATCGCGGCGGTGACGTTACGTTCCACGGCCCGGGCCAGCTTGTTGGCTATCCTATTTTTGATCTGCGCGCTTTTGAGCCGCGCATTGGCGCCGTGGATTTTGTCCGCAAACTGGAGGAAGTTCTTATTCGCACCTGCGGCGATCTGGGCGTAGTCACGGAACGAATTGCCGGACTTACCGGTGTGTGGACGCAGAATGACCCGCCCGGGAAAATTGCCGCCATCGGCGTGCATATCTCGCGCGCGGTCACCTCGCATGGCTTTGCGCTGAATGTGAACACCAATCTGGACTACTTCAAGCTGATCGTCCCATGCGGGATAACGGATAAGCCCGTGACCTCTTTAGAGCAGGAGATGGCACAAAGCTCTCTCAGTCGCCACCGCAAACTGCCCACGCTTGAAGATCTGGCACAGCAGGTCGCACGCAATTTCGGGCGCGTGTTTGAGGCGCAGACACTCTGGCTGGAGTCTCTGGATGCGCTGCTCGCTTCACCTGGAATGTCTGAGTACGATACAAGCCCCGCCAACCAGGACACGCCTGCCCGCGCCTCAGAGGAAACCCGCCGCCTGGCCGGCGAAAAAGACACCTTTATCGTCTGACTGCACAACGTTGGTAGCAGTAACTTTCATCCTATTTACAGCTATGCCCGCCGAACATCGCAAACCGTACCTTGAGGCCCATCAGCAGGTCCGGAAATCCGGCGGCCTCAACCTGTGGTTCAGCCGTTTTGCCAGCAGCACCGCTCAGGTGGTTGGGCATCCTTATATGTTTCTGGCCGCCGTGATTGTTCTGGTGCTCTGGGCTGCAAGCGGCCCGTTCTTTCATTTTTCTGACACTTGGCAGCTCATTATCAATACAGGCACAACCATCATTACGTTTCTCGTCGTCTTCCTCATCCAGAACACGCAAAATCGCGATGCCAAAGCGCTGCACCTGAAGCTGGATGAACTCATCCGCTCACACAATCCGGCGAATGACGATCTGATCGATATCCAGAAACTTTCCGACGAAGAGCTGGATGAACTGGAAGAGCGTTACGAGAAAATCCGCAAGGCCTGCGAAGCGCGCCGCGCGGGCAAGCCGCCGGAAATCGTGGCGAGGCATGATTCAGCGAAGCATGATTCAAAGAATGGCGCAAAGCAGAATGTTCCATCAGCCAAACAGAAAACCCCAGTCGCCTGACTCCACGCTCCTGCGCCGTAGGCGCTTCTTCCCTTCAAAGAATTCAGCATGAAAGCAAATCTTTACGTCGGCACGGCTGGCTGGAACGTTCCGGGAATTCACGCGCGGCATTTTGATATTGAAGGGACCCATCTCATTCGCTATAGCCGCAGATTGAATTGCGCGGAGATCAATACCTGCTTCTATCGCGAACACAAGACAGAAACGTTTCGCAAATGGGCGGCATCGGTTCCAGACGACTTTCGGTTTGCGGTAAAGGCCCCGCGAACAGTCACGCATGAAGGCGAATTGCGCGTTCAAGGCAAAGAAGCGTTACAACGCTTCCTGCAGCAGACCAGCGCGCTGGGTGAAAAGCGTGGCCCGGTACTTTTGCAACTGCCGCCTAAGCTGGCTTTCTGCAAATCTTCTGTTCTGGATTTCTTCAGCATGTTTCGCGGGCTTTATGATGGACCAGCTGTTTTAGAACCGCGACACGTGAGCTGGTTTGGCACGGAGCCTGATTCCATCTTGCGGGAATTTCACATTGCACGTGTGGCGGCTGATCCCGCCCTGGCGCCGGAAGCCGCGCAACCTTCAGGCTGGCCGGGGCTGGTTTATTTTCGTCTTCATGGATCGCCCAGACGATATTACTCTGCGTATTCTGATGATTTCTTATCGCGGCTGGCGGAAGAATTTTCGCGTCTCTCAAAATCGACGACGGCGACGTGGTGCATCTTTGATAACACTGCCTCCGGAGCGGCCCTGGGCAATGCGCTGGATCTGATTGTGCGAATCTAAAGACAATTCAAGCAATGACGCGAATGTTGGCGTCGGCTTCTGAGTGCTAAACTGGTAGCGTCTGTATGGCTACAAAATCCAAATCTGCAAAAGATTCCGCTGCCAAAGCGTCGGCAAAAAAACTGTCGGTGAACGGCACTCCGAACAATGGCACATCCAGAAATGGTGCGCCGAAGAAGGCCCCTGCTGTCCGCGTGAACCAATACGGCATTCCGGACTGGCGTCTGGAGCAGCCGGAATTTGAAGTCCGCGAAGTTACTGACGGTCCCGAGATCCATTACGAGATCAAGGGCAAGCTTAACACTCCGGTGCCGCCGATCCGCGAATCAAAATATCTCACCAAAGAGCAACACCTTGAGCTTTACCGCTGGATGGTGATGAACCGCCGCATGGAAGTGGCGCTGGAGAATCTTTACAAGCAGAGCAAAGTCGTTGGCGGCGTTTATTTCGGTCTGGGACAGGAAGCCTGCTCCTGCGCTTCGGCTTACGCGCTCGGCAAAGACGACTGGTTTGCTCCGATGATCCGCAACCAGGGCGCACAACTTGTCCGCGGCTTTCACGCACGCGACATCATGATGCAGTACATGGCCAAGGCCGGCTCGCCCACCAAAGGCAAAGACGGCACGTCGCACTATGGCGACATCGAAAAGCGCCACATGGTTTCGCCCATCTCCATGCTTGGCGACCTGCTGCCGGTGATGGCCGGCGTCTCTTTGGGCGCGCGCCTCCAGGGCAAAGAGCTGGCTTGCCTTACATGGATCGGCGACGGTGGACAATCTACCGGCGTGAGTTATGAAGGCATCAACTTTGCCGCCGTGCGCAAGCTGGGCCTGGTGCTGATCATTGAAAGCAATCTCTGGGCTTACTCCACTCCTACCGAGTATCAGGTCAACGTGAAAGACCTGGCCAATCGCGCTATCGGCTACGGTATGCCCGGCGTGATCATTGACGGCACTGACGCCTGCCAGGTCTATGACGCGACGTACGAAGCCGTGGAACGCGCGCATCGCGGCGAAGGCCCGACCTTGATCGAGGCCAAGCTGATGCGCATGAAAGGCCACGCCATCCACGACGCCGCAGCCTACGTCCCTAAAGAAATGCATGAATTCTGGCGCAAGCGCGACTGCATTGACCGCTTCCAGAAATATCTGCTGGAGAAAAAGTGGCTGACGCCGGCACAGGATAAAGAAATGATTGCGGCCATTGAGAAAGAAATCGACGCCGAGCGCGAATTTGCCGAGAACTCCCCCATGCCGGAAGGCCCCACCGCGGCTGAAGGCGTTTTCTGCGAAGACGGCTGCCATGAGATCAAGCCGAAGTATGGCATGCCGCAGAAGGCGCGGCGGAGTGAGGGTAAGTTGAAGGAGACAGAAGCGGCGATACATTTTAAGTGAAGCAGCAGTTTAGCCATTAGCACTTAGCCATTAGCTTGGTTGTGAAACATTTTGTCGTTTGGATTTGGCTAATTACTAAGTGCTAATTACTAAGTGCTAATTTATGGCCCAAGCAACATATCTCGAAGCAATCCGGCAGGGACTCTGGGAAGAGATGGAGTCCGACCCCACGGTCTTCTGCATTGGTGAAGACATCGGTATTTACGGCGGCGCGTTCAAAGTGACTGACGGTTTTGTCCACCACTTTGGCCCGCAGCGCGTGATCGATACGCCCATTGCCGAGTCGGCCATTGTGGGTGCGGCGTTTGGGGCGGCGCTTACCGGCATGCGCCCCGTGGCCGAGTTCCAGTTCATGGACTTTATTGGCTGCGCATTCAATCAGATCGTGAACATGGTGGCCAAGTCGCATTATCGCTGGGGCGCGCCCGCTCCGCTTGTGTTGCGCGGACCCTGTGGTGGCGGAGTGCACGGCGGACCGTTCCACTCGCAAAATCCCGAGATGCATTTTGTGCACACGCCGGGAATGAAAGTTGTAGCGCCAGCCACGCCCAGCGACGCCAAGGGCCTCATCAAGTCAGCCATTCGCGACAACAATCCTGTCCTCTTCCTCGAACACAAGTTTCTCTATCGCCGCATTAAGGAAGAAGTGCCTGAGAACGGCCACATGGTGCCTATCGGAAAAGCGCGCGTGCATCGCGAAGGCCGCGATCTAAGCATCATTACTTATGCTGCGATGGTCCACACCGCGCAGGAAGCCGCCGACATCCTGGCAAAAGAAGGATTCGAAATCGAAATTATTGATTTGCGGACGCTCTGTCCGCTTGACCGCGAAGCCATCACTGACACGGTAAAGAAGACCAACAAAGTCATTCTTCTTCATGAAGACACAAAGACCGGCGGCCTGGCCGGCGAGCTTGCCGCGATCATCAATGAAGAAGCATTCGACGATCTCGATGGTCCTATCGTCCGCATTACCGCGCTTGATACACCTGTGCCGTTCTCACCGCCGCTGGAGCATTTCTTTTTGCCGAAGGTGGAAGATGTTGTAAGGGAAGCCAGAAAGCTGCATAAGTACTGAGCTTTTTTCTGAAATCCCGAAGCGTAGCGAGGGATCTCTACCCGCACAAATAAAGTAAGGGTACGCGTATTTCAATACGCGCGGA
>Ga0207700_10000750_pt1 | contig 18680 bp, 15 predicted proteins | sample LARL82metaG_FD_184348 | JGI IMG/M metagenome (GOLD analysis project Ga0207700, IMG submission 184348) | Corn, switchgrass and miscanthus rhizosphere microbial communities from Kellogg Biological Station, Michigan, USA - LAR L8-2 metaG... | ecosystem: Host-associated > Plants > Roots >...
TACCACCTCGGCGGCAGCGCCAGCCGCCATGAAGGCGAGCCCCTGGCCCACCACCAGACCCGCGTTGGCCAGGCCGAATGCTTGAGCCCGCCGTTCGTTCGGCAGCCTTTCGACGAACGCGGTGTTCGCAGTGATCTGATACATCGCGAACGTGTTCGACAGTGCGAAGATCGCCATCGACGCGACCAGGCCCGGACGCAGGGCCACCACCAGCAGCACCGCGCAGGCGCAGACCGCCATCGGGCCCATCCAGCGCAGCCGCGTCAGCGGCCCGACCCGCCTCATGAAAACCGGCGTCGCCACCACGGCCCCGACCTGAGAGGCCGCGATCAGCAAGCCGGCCGCGACCGGGCCGCCGCCTAGCTTCCCCGCATAGGGCGCGGCGAGTGCCTCGGGGATCTCGTAGCAGGCGGCCAGCCAGCCGAGCATCAGCAAGGTACGCAGCGCCCTGTCCCCGAACACGACGCGGACGCCCGCCCCCAGCTGGAGCAGCGGATTCGGCCCTGCCGGGGCCGCCGCGGCGGGCCTGGCCCGCACGCCGAGCTGCAGCACCGCCGCGGAGACCACGAACGTGGCGGCGTCGATGCCCAGCGCGGACCGCGCCCCGACGAACGCCACCACCAGCCCGCCCGCGGCGGCGCCCACCACGATCATCAGGCGGAACGTCGACTGGAGCACCGCCGCCGCCAGCGCGTAGCGCTCGCCCTGGACCACGTCCCGCAAGATCGCCGACCGCGCGGCGTCGAACGGCGACTCGATGGCCGTCACCGCGTACAGCAGGACGATCAGCGCGACCAGCGGCATCCGCGGCAGCAGCATCGCTCCCAGCAGCAGGGCACGCAGCAGGTCACAGACGACCATGACCTCGCGACGCGGGTAACGGTCGGCGATCCCGGACAGGAACAGCGCGCCTGCCAGGTAGGGCAGCGTCCCCGCCGCGAAGGCCACCGCGGCCAGCAGCGGCGAGTGCGTCCGGTCATAGACAAGGAGCGTCAGCGCGACGAGGGCGAGCCGGTCGCCGACCGCGGACAGGACGTAAGCGGTCCACAGGGCACGGAACTCGCGTATGGCGAAGACGTCATGGAAGGTGGCGCGTGGTGTCTGCGGAGTGCTCACGGCGACCCTCCCTCATGCCGGCGGACGCGTTGCCAGCCACGCGAGCGGAGCCCATCCGGCAGTGCTTACCATCGTTTCAGAGTTGGCAACGCTTCGCGGCTAAACCGTCACATCTGGTACACGGCTGGCCACATTGACAGATGTGCCGCCGGAGGTCCTTGACGGAGCCGCGGCCGGCCGGGAGTGCAAATTGGACGCTGCAGGCGTGACGACGCTGCCTGGTTGCGCTTGGCCGCTGTGCTCGAGCTTGGCGCGGGCACGCTCGGGGCCGGTCGCCGAGCCCCTCGCGGGCATGCCTGCGGCCACGGTGCCCGGCCGCGGCTTACAGTGGCCACTGTGAAGGCCGACCACGTACCCGGCGAGGGTCCCGCAACAGCGCGGAGCATGAAGGACACCCGGCCAGGCCGGGCAGGCGGGCCTGCGCCCGCCGCGCAGCCTGCACGATTGTCCGTGCTGTCGCTTAACACCCGCGGCGTCCCGCTGGTAGGGTCCCGCCTGGCCCGCCGGTACGCGAAGATCGGCGCGACCGTCGACGCGGGAAACGCTGATATTGCCTGCTTTCAGGAGGTATTCAGCTGGTGGCACCTGTGGCTGCTGGCCCGGCGGCTGCGCACCTTCCGCTATGCAAGCTTTCGGGTCTCGGCGGCCGGCCCGGCCGGCGGCCTGGTGACGTTCTCGCGGCTGCCGGTGTCCGGCACGACCTACCGGGCCTTCGGCCTGCCACCCCGCGTTCCGGGCGTCTCGCAGGCGGCCCGCCTCCGGGCGGCACTGAAGGGCGCCCTGGTAACCGAGTTCGCCCGCTCTGGGCTGTACGTCGTCAACACTCATCCGGTGGCCAACCGGGACGGCGACTGGTCGGAGAGCGGCCGGTTCTACGCGCTGCACCGTGCCCAGCTGGACGTCCTGGCGGCGATCGTGGTCGGCGTCCCGGCCGCGGCCGTGGTGTGCGGGGACTTCAATGTTGACCGCGGCAGCTCTCTGTTTGACAGGTTCCTGGCGGACACCGGGCTTGCCGATGCGTTCAACGGGAATTGCCCGGCCACGTTCCGCGCCGAGTACCTGCCAGCGGGCGAGAGCCCGAGCTGCATCGATTTCATCCTCACCGCTGGCGGCGTCAGGGCTGAAGCCGCCAGCGTGATGTTCAGGGAAGCGGAGCAGCTGCCCGGCGGCCCGGATCATGTCTCTGATCACATCGGGCTGCGCGCCACCTTGGCCCTAGCCCCGTGACCAGCGGCGGCGGCGGTTCAGGATGCGGAATGCGCTGTTGGCGCGAAGCTGGACGTGATGCGTGAGCGCCTGGGCCGCCCGGGGCGGCAGCAGGTCTATGAGCCGCACCCATGAACCTTTCGCGGCAAAGAAGAGGGGATACCGGCGGCGGCGGGCGCGCCTGAAAGAGCCGAACGCCATGCAATCCCGGTCCGTGACCCGGCTGGCGAGGGAACCCGAGGCGAGGGCCCCGGCCAGTGCGGCGATCCGCGGTCTGTCTTTCCGCCTTGCGACGCCGGCCACGCCGTACATGTGCAGCAGCGTGCGCGGGTCGACCACTGCCACCTGCTGTCCCAGGAGCCACGCCTGGGACGGGGCGAGAACCTCAGTCCGCACGGGAATCCGGACTACGCCATGGGTGAGGTAGGAGAACTGTGAGCCGGGCCGGAAGTCGATCCAGCATTCCGACCAGAAAGTGTCGATGCTGACGGGGAAGTCGCCATTTCGCGCCGTGCGGGCGAAGGACCGGACCCGGTCCAGGGCGGCGCGAGGTACCAGCACGTCGATGTCCGGAATGCGCTCAACGGGGTCCATCGCTCCCGGCCGGTCGAAGTCAAGCGATGCCCCCTGATCGGTCCAGGCAGAGGTGGCCACGCTCCCGAACACTGCATATGAGATCTGCTCGCTGTCCAGCCATTGCTGAAGGCGCGCCACGCAGGCCAGGAAGGACAAGCGCCGCTCCGACAGCGCGGGTTCAGCTGCGGTCGTCATCATCACCGTCTCCAATTGAGCTTATTAGACTCATTTTAATAGAGGGGTGTGACATTCCGCCGTGCCGCGCGAGTGGGGCTGCCCGCCGGGGCGGCAGCGCTCAGGCCCGGGGGGTCGGCGATCGCGCCCCGCGCGGCCCGGCCATGCTGGCGGATCGGCGGGTCGGCGGGCCCCTAGTGCGGAGTGGGTGGCCCCTGCAGGGCCCGGCGAAAATAGACCTAATAAGCGCGGGCGCGGGGAAGTCCGGTAGAGGTTCGGTGCCGCCCGCCCAGACCCGTCCAGCCGCCACCTCCAGGCGACCTGAGAAGTCCGGTTCTGCGGGCTCGCGACCAGGAAAGCTGTCCGGGCGCCCGGTGTTCTGGCTAGGTGGCGGCTGCGCAGGCGGGGCTTTGCGCGGATGGGCCCGTGCGCGGGAACAGCCGCGCAGGAGGAGCGCCGATCGGGCGGCCGCTCCCTGGAATCTGCGCGGCTGTCGCCCCGGGGGAAACTTGGCCGGGAAGCGCGAGGCTCACCGGCCCCGGGTGGGATACATGGTGCCGCAACCGTGCTTTGCGAGACATCAGTCAACTGCCCGATCTGCCATCCGCTGGCTTACGCGCTCGCGTTCCGGATCGGCCGCGGTCCGACAGGCCTTCGCCGGGCGGTCGTCGTGCTGCACGGGGGCGCAACGGTCGTTCGGGGCAGACGGGTGCGGCCCGAAGTACACGAGCCGATGATGACGAGGCGTAGGCCTATCCAGTCCTACCTGTCCATGCCATGACAGGCGAAAAGACAGCCCTGATAACCCCGGTTGCCAGCAGGACCAATTCCAGATCGCGGCCCTGGCTGTTAGGATGACGATTAATGAACCTAATAGGCTTATTCTAACTCCGCGCAGCTCGAGCGGAAGGGAGACGATCATGACGGGCACCACGCTGAGCGAGGGCGACCTGATGGAACTGGTCAGCCTCGGGTGGAAAGCCGAGTGGGAAGGCAGTCTCAGCTACGCCGTAGCCAACTGGCCGTGGCATTTCACCGACGCCGCACTGGCCGAGGCGGCACAGGCCCGCGACGCCCGGGCCCTCGGCCAGGCCCTCCGCGACCATGACGAGGCCATCGCGGCCTGGGAAGACCGGCACCGCGAAGACGGCGCCGACCTGATCAACGCCCACGAGTGGCGTGCCGGCCTCCTCGCCGAGGGTCTGCGCGAACTCAACTGGAGTCAGGCCGGGGTCCTCGTCGGCATCTTGCACGGGGAGACGCTCGATGGCCAGCCCGGTTCGGACCTGTCCCTCGACTGGCTGCGCACCGGCGGCCTCCTCGACCATTCCCGCGCCGGCTGGGCACTGACCGCCCTCGGCGACCGGCTCGCCCGTGAGGCCGATGCCCTGACCATGTGGGTGTTCCGGACGAAGGCCTGCAGCTGCTGCTTCGTCCATCTGGCCTCGGCCGACCCGTACCTCGGCGAGCTGGCGACCGAGGCCGACGCCTGGGCGGCGCTCGAGCGCACGTACCCGGGACGCGGTGACAGCCTCAGCCTCGAGGGGCTTCCCTTCAGGGAGTTCGCTAGCCGGGTGCTCGGCCAGCCGGCCTGCGCACACCGCTGATCGCGTAGTGAACCATTCCGATCAAGGTGACGGGATGTCCCTCGCCACGGCGGACGTAAGTGCCCACGGGAGTCTGGAGGCTGCCGCCGCGAACGCGGACAACCTTGCTGCTCATGCCGACTCTGGTGCGACGCCGGGCCTCATCGCCATATACCGGTTCTCCTGTGATGGTGCGTAACGCAGCGATCTCGCCCCAGGGTACCGACGGCTGGCGGACCCTGAACGCCGCCGACCCTGCTGTTCATCGGGGCTCTGGGCCCCGATGGTGCGAGAGGGGCCCTGCCGGAGTGGGCGGCGGCGCCCCCGTGTCCGGTCTCAGTGCTTCTTGACGGGCGCACCGTGCTGACCTGGGCTTCTCACCGGAGTTTGCCCGCTTTGGCGGCGCTTGACTGGCCGCTGCGACAGCACTGGCCAGGAACTTCGCCCGCCGGGCAGATCTCACTAGGACACGGGCACCGGTCACTGAGATCGGTGCCCCGTGCCAAATGAGTCGGCCCGGCATGGTGCTGGCCTGCGCGGGCCTGCCTGATTGTCAAACGATCATGGCCGACAGGAGCGCATGAGTAGATCGACGACCATAGTCGATCTACTCATGCATGCCAGTTATGTCGGCCCGGTGAGCCTCGCGGCGTAGAGCCCATCACAGTGCGGTTGATACTGGTCAGCCACCTTGTCGCAACCCCTGTCGTCGGCGAGCCGGGCCGACTTCGATGGCAAAACCTGTGCGCCGGCCGCGCTCGCTGGCAATGGGCCGACTTATCTGGCACCGGACACATCGGACACCCGGCCAGGTGGTGAATGTCACCCTTCGGAGATATAATGAGTCTATTAAGTTCATTTAGCCTAGCCTGAGGGGTGCTCAATGGCTATGCGGCCGGTAACCGATCATGCACACCGGGCGGTGCGCATCAATCCTCGCCATGTCACGCACGTGATCTGCTTCACCGAGTCCAGTCCGGACGACCCGGAAATCCCGGAGCGGATGTCCGTGGGCTTGGTCACGGGGGAGAAGCTCACCTTCTGCTATCGCACTCCGGAAGACGCTTCGCGCGCAGCCCAGCGGCTGGACGCTGCCGGGCCAAAGGCAGTCCGCGCGCGGCACTCCGCACGACGTGCAGCCAGTGAAGGCGGCCTAGTGATGCCGCAAAGGCCCCCTAGCGGGCCGGGGAGCAGCCAAGATGTGTGATGTCGAGATCGCTGTGGTCCTGGGCCAGGATGACTGGCTCTTCTACGCGCGGACCGCAGACGGGACCCTGGTTTTCTACAACTCAGAGCTGGACTGGCACTGGCTGGAAACCCCCAACGGCGGCCAGCCAGTCGGCATCAAAGAGTACGACGACTACAGGCGCAGCGGGAAGGACCGCATCGACAACTCCTGGATGCACCAGTACGTCGTGACCAGCGCCGATTCCCTCTGCTGGGAGGAGTGCGGGTTTGATCCCGTCTCCAGTGAGTACCTGGGCTGGGGACTGGACGAGGACGACAAGTTCATGGCGCAAAGCCGCGCCCGTTACCTGTGCGACTGACCCCGGAGAGGAACAAATCATGCCCACGCACCCTCCCCTGAACAGGGTCGATCAGATCGGGGCGTCCTGGGATCTCGGATCCGTGCCGCCAGTGCCAGTGGTTAGGTGGGGCAAGGACCACTGGACGACCTTTGCCTACGTCGAGACGCGGTGGGTAGATCACCGCGGGATGCTCGACCACGACCGCATGCGCTGCGACCGTCACCGGCACCCTGTGTTCTACGCGGCGAAACGGCGCACGACCGCGCTCGGGAGCGACGCGGGCGGAGCGCGGTATCCAACGCGGCTAAAGACCGAGACGCGGGGGCCTGACGGCCTCTGGGGCGTCATCGACCTGACGGGTCACGATGACTACGACTGCCTGAACGACGCGATCAGCCTTGGGCTGCTCGAGGTGACCATGCCCCGGCTACGTGAGCCGGCCGGAGATGTCTTCCTCGACGCGTGGGATCGGCCGGTCCGGATGCCGGACGACGACATCTACACCGGGGATGCGCGCCCGCCGCGAACGCCGCGCGGAGGGCTCATCAGCCCGTTGTTCATCACCGGTCTTACCGAGATGTGGCTGATGACCGCCGCGTCGTTCTCGCTGACGCCGCGAGGCCGGGCCATCGCCGCCGAGCTGCGTACGCACCTGGCCGTCACCCGGCAGTCCCACCAGTTCATGCCGTCTTGCGGAGCAACTGCGGCCGCCGCTGGATAGAGACGCAGAGCGGGCACGTAGCCGCTGGCTGTCGGCCGCCCCGCACGCCCGTGCGCGGGTGCGCGTCGCTTTTGTAGGTGAGCAAGATCGTTTAGGGGGTGCGGCTGTTCAGGCGGCCTTTGTCTGGTTGCGGCCTGCTGGCCAGATCTGGTCTTCGGGGCGGCTGGCCTGCTGGCAGCGGAGGGTGGCGATGGCGTCGGCGCCGTTAACGGTCCAGTGCATGCCGGCTCGCTTGAGCCTGTGGCCGATGACGGATTTGCAGCCTGCCTCGACAAGGCCGGAGCCGACGAACAGGCCGCACTGGCGGAACCAGTGGTAGCGCATGCGGGCGGCGTTGTTCTCGAAGTAGCCGAGGGCGGTGTCGATCTCGTCCTTCTTGACGCCTTCGAGGGGGTACTTGCAGGTCGCCCTGACGATGCCGTCGATGTCGCCGTAGTCTAGGTCCTCCAGGCGGGCGGCAAGCCATTCCTGTTTCCGGTCCATGAGCATGAACTCGAGCTTGCGGGCCAGGTCGTGGACGTGCTCGCGGGCGTGGAACAGGTCCACGACCTGGGTGGCCCCGGGAAACTTCGCGGTGGCGATGTTCCAGATCCAGGCGGCGCCGTCGCCGAGGATGGTGAGCTGCCGGACGTGGTCCGCGCCCCGGCGGACGCCCTCTGCCCTCACGAGATTCCCGAACGTGGCGGCGGGCTCGAAGGTGGCCACGTAGCTTTCCGAGCCGCGGCTCCGGACGGGGTACCCGTTCTTGTCCAGCTTGTCCTGGGTGAAGAAGACCGCGAGCTTGACCTCTCGGGTGCGGGCGCGGCCGTCCTCGCCCTTGCCCTCGCGCCCGGCGGTCTCCTTCGAGGTCATGGGGATGCCGGTGCCGTCGATGGCGGCGTAGAGCTTGTCCGGCAGCGGGTCCGGCGGCAGCGGGACCAGCTTCCGGGCCGTGATCAGCGCGGCCCGTTCCCGCACGGCGGCCGCGGCGGCGGTGCCGCTGGCCTCGGCCGCGCGCTCGACGCGCTTGACCGTCAGCCGGACCCCGGCCAGTTCTTCCAGCAGGCCAGCGGCCTCCTCGAACGGCACGGCCGCCGCGGCCCGGTCGGCCATCGCGGCCAGGCCCGGCGACAGGGATGCCCTGGCCGCGCCCAGCTCGGCGTCGCGGGGAGCGAGGCCGTGCCTGCACTCCGCGCAGTGATACCAGGCCCGCGTCACCGTGACCGGGCCGAGCACGGTGTCGATCACCTTGTCCCGGTAGGCGGTGAACCCGGCCTCGTGGCCGTTCCCGCAGGCAACCCTCGGGCCGCGGTAGCCGGGATCGGCGGCCAGCAGCTGCCCCAGCATTCCGGCCCCGAGCTTCAGCAGCCCGGTGCGGAGCACCGCCTCCGCCGCTTCCATGCCGGCATCGCCGCAGCCCAGGGCCTTGGCCGCCGCAGCTGACAGCCGCCCTATCTCAGCCGCTTTCTCCCTGGCGAGCGCGTCGCAGAGCCCCCTTTTTCGCCCTCCGGCGCGGAGGGCGCGTCCGTGCCGCCGGCCGGCCTGGCCTCGCAGATTGCCTCGTTGACCTCTACGATCCGCTCAGCCAGCGACGCGAACTCCCGGTAGGCCGCCAGTTCCCCGCGCACCTTCTCTACCTCCGAGGCCGCCAGCTGGCGGCCCCTGGTCTTCTCCCCGCGCACCGTCCTGGTCCACAGGAACCGGGGGCCGTGACCCGGGTGACCCAGCTGTGCGCACGCGCAGTTCGGCTTCCCGCACTTCCGGTAGTTCTCGCTCACCGACCCCCGCCGGAAATCGCCAACCTCGCTGAGCTGCGCGTACAGCCTCTCCCGCTCGGCTTCCAGCTCCGGGAGCGACGGCTCGGACATGGGCACCCCTCATCTGGCTACGGATAACGTAACCAGACTCCCATCATAACCTGCCCGAATGCGGGAGCCCTACGATCGTGTCGCGCACCCCCCGTGCGCGCGCCTCATCCGTTTTGTCGTACGCCGGGCTTATGCTCGGCCTTGGCTGAGCGCCAGAGACGCCACGGGACCTATGAGGTCGTCCCAGCGATTGAGGGCGATGTCGAATGGTCGCAGTCATCGCCCACGATCGCGACCTTGTCAGTCAGCGCGCACCTTGCGCAGCACGCCCGCCTTGATGTGTCTGTGGCCGCCTGCGGGGGGCCTGGCGTGGCGTGCCCGCAGCGTCGGCCCGGATCGGGGGAAATCGGTCAGATGGCTGATGTCTCGGAGGTTGCGCTGTGCCATCCTCGCTTGTCTCGGATCTGGCCGTAGGAGGCGGACGCGGCACGCGTGCTGGTCATTTTCATGCCACCTGGCAAAGGGGAAAGGGAGCAATGGTTGGCCATCCCTCCAGTGATCCAGTCTTTGCCGCGTGCCTACGCCTTTTCCGCGACTACCCGCTGGCGGTCCGGCGGCACTACGCCGAGCACAGGTACGGCTCGCTGATCTTGCGCGAGCGCGGCGTCGGCGGCCCCCGCTTCTTTGTCCTCATCATGGAGAGGGACGACCTGTTCGTCATCCGGCCCTGGGATCGCCGGGACTGTGCGGCAGTGGAGGTCCTAAGGGGCGAACCCGTCCCTGCCGGTGTCCGCCGGGTGATCGAGTCGGGCGTTCCCGTCCCGCGTGACGGCACGCTGCTCGGATGGCTGGCCGGACGCCAGGTGCAGGCGGTGGTCGCCGCGTACGGGCGGCTGACCGAGCCGTGGGACGACCCGTCCGCGGTCCCGGGGATCCTGGTGATGCCGTTTGTCGGCAGCCAGCCCGCGGACTGGCCGCCGTTCGCAGCGGCCCCGCTGAATGACAGGCGGCTGTGGCAGTATTTGGCGCGGGGCCAGCTCGCGGACCTCACCCCGCTGGTCTCGCGCCAGCCCGGGTGCATGTTCTGGGTGCCAGGCGCGGCCGGGCTGGCCAGCCGTCGGCCCGGTGCTCGCGTCGTGGTCACGGAGCGACTCGATACGGAGAAGTTCTGGCTGCCGGCCGCTGTCTACGCCGACTACTGGACGCTCCGCGAGGGCACCCCGCGCTGGACATCCAGGCAACTGCCGGCACTATCCGGCGTCACCGACATGGCCCGGGCGTTAGGCCGGGTCAGCCGAGCTACGGGGCGCGCCGCGCCCGGGGCCAGGCGGGCTCGCGGCCGCGTTCCTCGGGGGATGTGTCGGCGCCAGGCCCGGCCGTCGTGAGCTCGCCGTGGTGTTGCGGCCTGGCGGCCGGGACGTCTTGGCGGCCCGGGGGCGTCTGCGGCGGCCGCGGCGGCGGCCCCGGCCATGCCGAGTGCTGTGTGGGTTCCTGGTGCCCGGCACCGACCTCGACGCCGCTCGTTCGGGATGCCGGCGCGTTCGGTCGGCGGGGGAGTCCTGCACATTGTCGGCTGACAAGCCTGCGGTATCCGGTGCCGGCCTAGGCGAGCCGATGGCCAGCCGCGGGCCGCGCAGAAGTGCCCGGTCAGGTTACTGCGCGGCGGGAGCTGACGAGCCGGACCGGTGCCAGCTCTCGGTAGCGGCCGATGAGCGCGGTGTTCCCGCCGGGCGGCTGTGCCAGCGCTGCCTGGCAGTCCTGGAGGCGGGTGTGGCGGTAGCGAGCGCTGCCCTTGCTCGGGCCTTTGGCTATGGGAACCCGCTCTTCGGGCTGTCCGGGGCTGATGCTGCCACCGCAGGAGAGGCACGTGTGCGGGGCGTCATGGCCGCCCTGAGGGGGACAGGAAGCCTCCTCGCGCCCGTGTCGTGACGGATGGTCCTTAGCGGTCCGGCCGGTGCAGTGCGCGCACTGAGCCACGATCAGATCGGTGAAGTCGCAGCGGACTTCACGTTCCGGGCTGGCCAGGGAGGTGGACCTGGTGGCACGCCGGTCGGCGGCCGGGTCACTGCTGAGGCCTGCGCTGCCGGTCATCCGGTCCCACCCTCTTGTTAGGTTTGTTAAACCTATTTTAATTGCAGGGTGTGACATTCCGGCTGGCCGTGACCGTGGCCAGGCGGGGGAGCGGCGCGCGCCGGAAGTCGGCCGTAAGTCGAGCGGCCGGGCAGGCCGCGGCGCTGGTGGTCGGCGGCTGCTGCTCTGGGAATCCTCGGGGCGCCATGGTGCGCCGGCGGCGATCGCGTGGGCAGCTGGTCGTCCGGTCCGGATTGGCCCAGCCGCTGGGAGTTTCGGGGGGTGGTGGGAAACTCGGGGTCATGGCGGGATCGGCCGGGACTGGGGATCCGGGTGTGGGGGCGGGGCGACGGTGGGACGTTGCGCTGTCGTTTGCCGGCGCGCAGCGGGACTACGTCGGGCGGGTTGCCGCGGCGCTGAAGACACTGGGTGTGCGGTGTTTTTATGACGCTGATGAGCAGGTCCGGCTGTGGGGCACCCACCTGGCGGAGGAGCTGCCGCGGATCTACGCCCAGGAGTCGGCGGCGGTGGTGGTGTTCATCTCGGCGGATTACGCGGCCGGGGCGTGGACCCGGCTGGAGCGCCGCGCCGCGTTCAGCCGGGCGGTGGCCGAGGCGGGGGTGTTCGTGCTGCCGGCCCGGTTCGACGACAGCCAGATGCCCGGGCTGATCTCCGACGTGGTCACCGTCGACCTGCGCCGGCATACCCCCGAGCAGTTCGCCGCATTGATCGCGGCCAAACTCACCGAACCAAACGACAGCCCTTCACCGCAGCCCGGCGGCCCGGCTGCCGGGCGGCTGCTGGCCGGGGTGACTGATCCGTTCGACCTGGAGGTGCACCGCGCCGTGCAGGCCGTGGACATCCCCGCGGCGGGCCTGCTGACGCTGCCGATGTACGTGTCGCGTGACCACGACCGGCAGCTCGCCGAGCTGGTACAGGCGGCGGCAGAAGGCGCGAGCGGGATCGCGGTGCTGGTCGGCGGGTCCTCCACGGGCAAGACGCGGGCGTGCTGGGAGGCGCTGGCCCTGCTGCGCGACCAGGAGCCGGAGTGGCGGTTGTGGCATCCGATCGACCCGTCCCGCCCGGAGGCGGCGCTGCGCGAGCTGCCCTCGATCGGCCCGCGGACGGTGGTCTGGATGAACGAGGCCCAGCTGTACCTCGATGTGGCCGCCGGCGGCCTGGGGGAACGGGTCGCCGCCGGGCTGCGGCAGCTGCTGCGGGACCCGGCCCGGGCTCCGGTGCTGGTGCTGGCCACGCTGTGGCCGGAGTTCTGGGACCGGCTCACCGCCCGCCCCCCGGCTGCCGGGGCGGACCCACATGCACAGGCCCGGGAGCTACTGACAGGCCGGGAGATCAGCGTGCCCGCCGCGTTCAACGCCGCCCAAATCCGGCAGCTCACGAGGGCCGGTGACCCCCGGCTGACCCTGGCCGCCGAGGCGGCGGAAGCCGGGCAGGTCGCCCAGTTCCTGGCCGGCGCGCCGGAGCTGATGGCCCGCTACCGTCATTCTCCGCCGGCCGCGGCCGCGCTGATAACCGCAGCGATCGACGCCCGCCGCCTGGGCATGGGCATCGCGCTGCCGCTGGCCTTCCTGGAGGCCGCCGCGCCCGGCTACCTGACCGACGCCGACTGGGACGAGCTCGGCGAGGACTGGCTGAACCAGGCGCTCGCCTACACCGCCGCCCCGGCCAGGGGCATCCGCGGCCCGCTGGCCGGCATCCGCCCCCGCACCACCCCCAGCACCATCCCGGCCCCCGGGCCGGCCTGCCGACTGGCGGACTACCTGGAGCAGCGCGGACGCCGTGCCCGCCGGGCGCACATTCCCCCGGCCGGGTTCTGGACCGCGGCTGCCCGCTTCGCCCCTCCAGGTGACCTGTCGGCCCTCGCCCGAGCCGCCGACGACCGCGGCCTCTACCGCGACGCAGCACGCCTCCGCAAGCATGCCGCCGCCCTGGGCGACACCGGCGAAGCAGTCACTCTCCTCGAGCGCTTGCACTCGCTGCACCGGCACTCATCTGACCCGAACCCGGCGAGGTGGGCGGCCGCCCGCGCCGCGCTCGGCGACCCGTACGCCGTCGCCTTGCTGCTGGGTGCGCTGCGCAAGGCGGGCGCGGACGAGCAGGTGGCCGTATTGCTCGCCCGCGATCCCGCCGCCCACGACGTGCTCGGTGACCCGGGGGGCGTCTCCGGGCTCCTGCGCGCGCTGTTGGAGGCGGGCGCCGACGAGCAGGTGGCCGTATTGCTCGCCCGCGATCCCGCCGCCCGCACCGCCCTCGACGACCCGTTCGCCGTCGCGTCGCTGCTGGGTGCGCTGCGCAAGGCGGGCGCGGACGAGCAGGTGGCCGTATTGCTCGCCCGCGACCCCGCCACCCAGACCGACCTCGACAACCCTTTCTCTGCCGCCCGGCTGCTGAATGCGCTCCGCTGGGCGGGCGCGGACGAGCAGGCGGCCGCGCTGGCCGATCGTGCCGCCGCCCACGCCGACGTCGACGACCCTTCCGCAGCCGCCTGGCTGCTGAATGCGCTGGGCGAGGCGGGCGCCGACGAGCAGGCGGCCGCGCTGGCCGGACGCGCCGCCGCCCACGCCGCCCTCGACGACCCGTTCGCCGTCGCGTCGCTGCTGGGTGCGCTGCGCAAGGCGGGCGCGGACGAGCAGGTGGCCGTATTGCTCGCCCGCCATCCCGCCGTTCACGACAACCTGGTCGCCGTCGCTTGGCTGGTGGAGGCGTTGCACGAAGCCGGTGCGGACGACCCGGCAGCCACGTTGCTTGCCCTCGATCCCGCCGCTCACGCCGCCTTGATCGATCCGAAGGCTGTCGTCGGGCTGCTGGCCGCGCCGCGCGAAATGAGCGCGTACGAACAGGCTGGTACGCTGGCCGGTCGCGCCGCCGCTGTTGACGGCTCACCGGCTGTCGCCTGGCTGCTGAATGCGCTGCGCTTGGCGGGCGCGGACGAACAGGCAGCTGCATTGCTCGCCCGCGACCCCGCCGCCCACGTCACTCTCGACGACCCGGCCGCTGTCGCCGGGCTACTGGGCGCCCTGGACGCAGCGGGCGCCGACGATCAGGTGGCCGCATTGCTCGCCCGCGACCCCGCCGCCCGCGTCACTCTCGACGACCCCGGTGCCGTCGCCTGGCTGCTGGGCGTGCTACGCAGGGCAGGCGCTGACAAACAGGCAGCAGCACTGGGCGATCGCGCTGCCGCCCACGCCACCCTCGACAACCCGTTTGCCGTCGCCTGGCTGCTAGACGCGCTGCACGAAGCCGGCGCGGCCGGCCAGACCATCGCCCTGGCCGATCGCGCCGCCGCCCAGACCGACCTCGACAATCCGGAGGGCGCCGCCCGGCTGCTGCATGTGCTGCGCGAAGCCGGTGCGGACCAACAGGCAAACCTACTGGTAGGCCGGCTTCCGGCCGAGGGCCGGTTTGATCTCTTCCTCCGAGAGGCTGGCGATGAGGTCCGGTTCCGGTTCGGCCGGGAGGCCGGCGGGAGCCCGGCGCCGCCGTGGGGCTGGGACGACCTGGACTGACCACGAGGACCCGCGGCACTCCCGTCCGATGCTCGCCGAAGGCGTGGCCACGGCGGATCAGCGAGCTGGGCGGGGAAGGTGGGCCGATGCTCGAGCGCGGCGGCGGCGGCCGGGAGGCGTGGCCTCGCGCCGGGCCCGGGCTGCCGCGCGCCCTGCGCGCTCGCGAGCGGCGCGCCGACGAAATCGATGGCCGGGCTGCTGGGCATCGTACCCGGGCGTTGTCACGCAGCGAAGGAGCATGTTAGGTTGATTAGGTCTAATATGCTTTCTGAACGGAGGTTCGCTGGTATGTGCAGGAGTAAGGCGGAGGGCGGGCGCCGCTGCACCGGCGGTGCCATCAGGGCGACTGCGCCGCGTCCCAATACGAGCGTGGCGCAACTGTCGTCGGCTCCTGCTGGCCAGGGGCGGGTCGGCCAGGCCGAGGCGAGGGCTAGGTAGGCTCAGGCGGAGCGGGCCCTCGCGGACGCCGAGGCGGCAATAGGTCCCCCGCTGGGCAATCCGTCCGCCCTGCTGCTAGGCCCGTTGGCCAATCAGGCGCATCACGTACGTGACGGCGGCGACCCTTCCGTGTACAGCGAGCAGATCGCGGAGGGTCGGCAAATGCTGAGCAGCCTCCTGGTCAGCCACGGGGACAGTCCTGACTCAGCGTCCGCAAAGATCGACGCCCTCGTAGCTGCTTACGACGCTTGGTTCGCAACCCCCGAAGCCCGCTAGCGGGATCATGGCCGCCGCGGTGTTCGCCGCCGTGTTCGGCGCGTACCTCGCCGGGCACCAGGTGGCCGACTACTGGATTCAGACCAGCGCTCAGGCGTCCCGCAAGGGCATGCCGGGCTGGGCTGGCCGCCGTGCATGCGCCGCGCATGTGGCTACTTACACGCTGACGCTCGCCGGGTGCCTGACACTGGCCGCGTGGCGGCTCGCGCTCCCGGTCCGCCCCGGATGGGCCGCCGCCGGACTGGCTGTGTCCGCCATCACGCACTACTTCGCCGACCGGCGCACCCCGCTCGCGCGGCTCGCCGACACGCTCGGCGCGTCGGTGCTGCCCGGCAAGGGCGAGTTCTGGCGCTCCGGCGAAGGACTCGCCTCCGGCGCCGCCCACCTCGACCTTCTCTGCACTAACCGTGGGACGAGTCCCCACGGCCTGCTCAGGGCCGGGTCCCGGTCTCATGACCGGCGAGCACCTGGTGCCTCAGGATTAGTCAGGCGCTACAGCGAACCCCGCTGAGAACAAGTTTCGCAACATTTGGCCTGGTTACCGCAAATGCTCGCGCGTCACCGTTAGCACTCTCATCCCGAGAGCGCTAAGCTTACGCGCAACGGAAAACCCCGGGCGCATCGCGCTTGGGCGACGAGTCCGGGGTCCTCCTGTCGTAGCAAACTGGACCATACCCCAGGCCGCCGGCGCTGAAAAGAGAAAAGCCGGTGTGACCTTTCTCGCCTCCCTGGCGCGCTGCGCCGTTATCCGGCTGCGCCGGAGATCGGAGAGGCGAGGTAGTGGAATCTCTGGTTGCCCATTTCCTGAACGTGGGGCATGGAGACTGTACGTTCATCGAGCTGCCGTCCGGGCGGCTGATGATGATCGACATCAACAACTCCAAGTCCCTGCCCGAGACCGACAAGGAAGCCCTGGCGGCTCGCAAGGGAATCAGCACTCTTGAGTTCGCCGGGGCCACGGGCCTGCGGCTCGCCCGGAAGTCGTGGCAGCAGTATTACGAGTCGCTGCTGGTCGACCCCTACGTCTACTACCAGGACCACTTCCGCGGCAGGCCGGTCTTCCGCTACCTGCAGACGCATCCCGACATGGACCACATGTCAGGGCTGCACCGGTTCTTCTGGCTGGAGAAAGTGCCGCTGGACAACTTCTGGGACGTCCCGCACAGCAAGAAGCTCGACGAGGACAGCTTCAGCCACGGACCATACAACTACCAGGACTGGCTCACCTACCTGCAGCTGAGGAAGGGACGCGGCCCGGAGGCCAGTGACGGCACGGCGGCCAGCCACCACGTCATCAAGAACACCAGGCTCGACAGCGGCCAGTTCTGGACCGACGACGGCATCCAGGTCTTCTCCCCGACGGCCGAGCTGATCGCCGGGTGCGACGACAGCGGGGAGTTCAACGACTGCTCGTACGTCATCAAGCTCAGCTACGGCGGCCGGAGCATCATCCTTCCCGGCGATGCCGAGGAACCAGCCTGGAAAACCATGCTCGATGAACTTGGTGCGGGTTCGCTGGCCTGCGACATCCTGAAGGCCGCACACCACGGCCGCGACAGCGGGTTCTACCAGCCAGCGGTCGAGGCCATGAACCCGAAGATCGTCATCTGCTCGGTCGGCGAGAAGCCGGACACCGACGCGACCGATGACTACAACCGCATCGCCGACGAGGTCCTGTCCACCCGCTACAACGGCACGATCCAGGTGAAGATCTGGGCCGATGGCGAGGTCTGGGTCGACGACCACGACGGCGACCGGCTGGCCACCCTGCCGCCGCTGACGGGGTAGGGACCGCGATGGCCATGCCGAGTGCGGCGATCGGCCCTGGGCGGGCCCTGGATGCCTACAGCATCAGGGCCCGCTGGGCCCCCGTGTTCCTGGTGGTACTGCCGCCCCTGATCCTGTGCTTCTCGCTCGTTCCGGGGTTGCCGGCCTGGAACAAGCTCTGGCCGCTGCTGGGCGCCGCCAGCATTGTTATCCTCGTCGACCAGCTGGGCCGCGACGGCGGAAAGCGGCTTCAGCCGGCACTATGGGCTAGCTGGGGCGGCGCCCCGACGACAGCAGCTCTCCGGCACCGCGACGCCGCCAATCCGGTCCTGCTCACACGCCAGCATGAGAGGATCGCGGCGATCGTGGGACATGCGCTGCCGACCGCCGATGAAGAGCGGACGGATCCGGCAGGAGCCGATCACGCCTACCAGGCAGCGATCGCAGTCCTGATCGCCAGGACGCGCGGGCGGCGCAGGGAGTATCCGCTGATCTTCGTCGAGAACTGCAACTACGGCTTCCGGCGCAACATGCTCGGCCTGCGCCCGTGGGGCAGACTGCTGGCCGCGGCAGCCGGCATTCTCGCCCTGGCGGCAATCGCGGCCAGACTCGCAGGACTGGTCAACGTTCCGCTCGCCCTCGCCGGCGTTGTCCTGGTCGTCTCGGCCGCCGCCACCGTGATCTGGTGGCGAGTTGTCACGCCTAACTGGGTCCGGCCCGTCGCCTGTGCCTACGCCGAGCGGCTACTTGAGGCCGCCGAGACCCTTGCCGAGACCCTTGCCGAGACTAACTGAAAGGGGCAGGTTCACGGCCGCTGCGGATCAGGGAGGCCGCGTCATCGCTGAACAAGGGGTCGGACCGGCCCGCGAGCTTGAGGTGGTGGCTGATGTAGCTGCTGGTTTCCTGGCTGGTCATCGGCGGCATCGCGTATCTCAGCGCGGTGCGCTGCTGGGGGATCTTGCTGGGACGCATGGGAGAAAAATGCTCTGCTTCAGTACGCTTCGCGTAGCGGCGTGACCGTATCGACACTGTACGTGATGTAGCGCTAGCCTTGCGTCACGTGCGGGTGCAGTGCGCGGTAACGAGGACTCGGGAGGGTGGTCCATGACGGCTGTTTCAGCCGAGGCCTCTGGCGCACGGGGCGCCTCCTCAGGGAATCCGGACGTGCCGGAGGTCGGTCAGCTTGTCCGGGTCCGCGGGCAGCAGTGGGTGGTCAGCAGCGTCAGCAACAGTCGCCAGCCTCAAGATGAGCTCGCCGCGACAAGACTCCCCGGCCGTACCCTCGTCTCCCTCACCAGTGTCAGCGACGACGACCTCGGCGACGAGCTGACCGTCGCCTGGGAGGTCGAGCCCGGCCGTGAGATCGTCCCCGCGACTCAGCTCCCGGTAGTGACTCCAGCGAACTGGGATGATCCGCAGCAACTTGGTGCCTTCCTCGACGCCGTCCGCTGGGGCACCGTCGCCAGCGCCGACACCCGGACGCTTCATGCCCCGTTCCGGTCCGGCATCACGATCGAGGAGTACCAGCTCGAACCGGTCGCCCGTGCCCTCGCCATGCCGCGGGTCAACCTGCTCATCGCCGACGACGTGGGCCTCGGCAAGACGATCGAGGCCGGCCTGGTCGTGCAGGAGATGCTGCTGCGGCACCGGGCGCGGCGCGTCATCGTCGTCTGCCCGGCGTCGCTCACGCTCAAGTGGCGTGAGGAGATGGAGGCCAAGTTCGGTCTCGGCTTCACGATCGTGGACACCGCCCAGCTGAGGGAGCTCCGGCGATCCCACGGGCTGGAAGCCAACCCCTTCGCCGTCTACCCGCGCACGATCATCAGCCTGCAATGGCTGCGCACCCCCCGCGTCCAGCGCATGCTGGATGAGGTCCTGACGAACGAAAGCAGGTTCCCCGGCTTCTT
>Ga0207700_10000751_pt1 | contig 18675 bp, 17 predicted proteins | sample LARL82metaG_FD_184348 | JGI IMG/M metagenome (GOLD analysis project Ga0207700, IMG submission 184348) | Corn, switchgrass and miscanthus rhizosphere microbial communities from Kellogg Biological Station, Michigan, USA - LAR L8-2 metaG... | ecosystem: Host-associated > Plants > Roots >...
GGCGAAAAGATAGCGGGCGCGGAGAGGGTGGCGCCTGCGGCGAGTGCCGATTTTAGAAATTCGCGTCGTTTCATAAGCTTCCCCCGAATGCACTGACGAGAGGAAGCGCAAAGGTCATGCCAACATGAGAACTCGTAACTAGCCTATTGAAGTACCAGCGAATCTGGCCCAGGCGGGCACAAGGATCACTTGGTGACCCGTCAATCGAATTGCATACAATAGGGGAGACTCAGCCTAAAAAACGGGCAGCAGGTCTTCACAAAACAATTGGAAAACGCGGGCTCGGATCAGTGTCGCGGCTCGGCCTTTAATTGGGCCAGCCCATTTTCCTCTGCCACCGTTTAATGACGGCGGCCGGAAACTCGCGCTTCGGAAAACCAATGCGGCGGCACGCTTCCGGCCACATCTCGAGCAAGGCCTGGTCCCGGCTGAGCATTTCGGATTCGGAGATTTCTTCACTCCCCGGATTCGGCCATTTTTCTTCGGCCATTTTGAGCAGTTCTATGAGGGAAGCGACGTCGCGTTCGCACTCCAGGAAATCGGCGGGCTTTGGTGATTCATCCGCGAACATCACACCCATCTCCGTACAGGTTCTCCAGACAGAGCGGACGGCCCTCCTTTCCCCATCGATAATAATGTCGAACTGTTGAGGAAGGCCGTAGGTGGCGGAGAGACAGAGGCGAGCGCCATAATCTGAAAGGTCCCGCGCACGGCACTCGAGTATTGGTGCGCTCTCAGTGACAACGATTTGCGCGGCTTTGAACACGCGCTTCCGAAGCTGCCGTCTTTGCTCAGAAACTGTTGCCATGTTTGGTAGTCTTGCAAATTCTTCCGAGAATTGAATTCAAATAAATGATAAAATTGGCAAATGTCTTACGCTGTGATCTTAAAGCTACAGTAGTGCAGAGACGGGCCATTAACCGATAATTCCGTGATGTTTCCGAAAACTGATATTGTTTTTGTAAGCGGAATTTAAGTCCCGCGGTTCACTCCTCGGTCGGATACCGAACTAGGTGGCATGGGCCGATGAAGTCTGCAGTCGAAAAACGTTCCGTCGTTGTTGGTGGACATAAGACGAGCATTAGTCTCGAGGAAGCCTTTTGGGCTCAGCTTAAGGAGATAGCGCGCACGAAAGAGTGCACACTATCCAAGTTGATTGCCGATATAGATGCGGGCCGTCTGCACGGTAATCTGTCCTCAGAGATCCGCCTGTTTGTGCTCGACTATGTCCGGAGTCGTGGGCGGCAGATTCAAAGCCCCGGCCAGTGACGGCCAGAAAATCAGTACGGCCAGGGCGCGCTCAGGTTACAGCGCGGACTTGATGGCTTTGAGGAGCTCAAAGCGCATCGCGCCGTTGTTGCTCCGCAGCGAGATCACGAAGCGCACTTGCCCATGCGTAGATGTATTGGCGTATCCCGCCAGCGTGCGGACGCCGTCGAGGGTGCCGGTCTTGTTCAGGCCGCCATCATGGCCTCGAAGCAGTTTGGCGTTTGGCGCGAAAAGTTCGAGCACCTTGGCAAGACCACGGGCCGTGAAACGGTTGCCACGGCTGATGCCCGAGCCCTCTTCGAGATGGATGGCATCGGCGAGGCCGTTTGCAGCCAGGATCTCGTTCGCGACCTGTAGTGATTTTTCCAGACTGACGGGACCACCCTTACGCTGTCCGCCAATTTCCAGAAAAACCTGGTTCGCGATGTAGTTGTTCGAGGCCATGAGCAGCAGGACCAGAATTTCCGAAAGGGTGCGCGACTGCTGGTGAACATAGATGGGCTCCAGACCCTTTGGCACGGATCCGGTTGAAATCGGGCCCTTAACGGTGCCGCCAGCCTGTCCGATGAACGCAGCGATCAGCTCGCCGGCGTATTTCAGGCTCACCGCAGGGTCCTGGCTTAGACTGATGCGACCGCGGCCCTTCGGGCCCCGCGCGCGGAACTGGCTGATCGCCAGCGGAGTGATAGGGGTCTGGCTTTCAGCAGAACGGACACTGTTTCCGTTGCGAATGGCGTTGATCGTATTGAAATTCACCGCCAAGGCTGAATTCAGGGCGTCATAGGATTCCTTGCTGTCCTCGATGCCCGGGATGCGGATGCTGGCGGGGTAATAGCTCGCGTCGAGCACGATACCCTTGATCGGCTCCTTGCCGATAGCGGCGACCAGCTGAGGCGCGAGCAGAGCCAACTCTTCAGAGACCAGAAAGGGGTCTCCGCCTCCACGCACGTAAAGCACCCTGTTCTTGTCCAGATAAAAGCGAGTCTGGAAACGATAGTCAGGACCGAGGACCTGCAGCGCCAGCCACGCGGTCACGATCTTGGTGACCGAGGCCGGAACAAAAGGCTCGTCGGCGTTCTGAGCAACCAGCTCGTTGCCAGCGGAATCCACCACGAAGACCAGTCCCGCCGGAGTGAGTGACGCCACTGTTTCCTTGGCGCCAGCCAGCGCGGGAGCGGACAGGAGAAGAAATACAAGGAAGAGCAGGCTAGGCCACATGGTGGATCCTGTTCGCGCGAATGTAAAAGAACGCGCTTGCCAACGATATGCACTCATAACGCCTCGCGGACATTCAGTGTAGTCTTCCATCACGGCACTATTTGCTCCGCCGGATCAAATCGGCCGCACGCTCGGCAACCATGATTGTCGGCAAATTGGTGTTCGCGCTTGGCACCCGCGGCATCACTGAGGCGTCGACGACACGCAGATTGGATAGTCCATAAACCCGGCACGACGGGTCAACGACCGCCATCGGATCATCGGCTCGGCCGATCGAACACGTCCCGACGGGATGTGCCATTGGCGCGGCCGCTGCGAGCAGTTCCTCATCGCTGAGTTCGTGCCTTTTGTGCTTGTTGGCAAACCATCGGCCCGGTCGGATGACCCTGCCGATGATGTGGCGGCTGACGGGAGCCGGCGCGTTTAGAACAGTTTTCGCGGCGACGGCCAAGACATCGCCGATGACACCGGGCCGGTTGAATTGGTGCAGGGACATGACAGGCGGTAACAGAAATGCGTCATTGTAAGTAGCGGTCACGCCCGGCGCGCACAACAGGGCTTCCGCAAACCGCGCGGCGACCAGCATCCGCGGTGGATCGCGCGGATCTTCAAACAATCTGAATTCAATACGCGGCGGTATGTCCGTCCGGGCACTCACCAGCGAAACCTTACCGCGCGAGTATGGTGCGTAAAGCGCGCACCCGACCATCGCGACATCCGGGCCGTAATTGCGTGGGCTGACACGGCCGATCGTAAACAGCAACAAATCAGCCGGTGGGGCTCCGGGCAGTTTCGAGGATACCCGTGCGCCGGCGATCGCAAACCTTCGCAGAGTGTTTTGCAGGCGCGACTGCCGTGGCAGCGTAAGGGCGAAATGCAGATAAGGATGATTTTGCAGATTGCGCCCGACGCCGGCGCGATCGAGCCTTGGCGTTATACCGATTTTCTGCAGTTCATCAGCCGGCCCAATTCCCGCACGCAGCAATATCGCCGGTGAGTGAATAGCCCCGGCGCACAGGATGATCTCGCGTGCAGCAATCTCCACGGTTTTGCCGGCATGATCGACGCTTGCGCCTTTCGCTCTCAGGCCGTCGAACTGCAAGGCAGTCACGCACGCATCAGCCATAATTCGCAGATTTGGGCGTCGTCGCACGGCTTCGGTCAAATACGCATGCGCGCTCGAGGCGCGCGTCGTCATGTCCTGGCTGAGCGGCATGGGGAAAAAACCTTCGCCAGGTTTCTCGTTGATGTCTCCAACAAGCGGCAAACCTCGCTCCACAGCTGCTTGCTCGATCGCCGACACAAATCCCGGCCATTCACGCCGCGGCAGACGGCGGATGGGATAAGTCCCGCGCGAGGTTTGGCTTTGGTCGCGATCGAAATCGTTTTCCAGTTTGCGGTAATAGGGCAAGAGATCTGCCCAGCCCCAGCCCTCGGCACCGGCCGCAGTCCATGCCTCGAAATCGGAAGGAACGCCGCGCAGCGCCCAGAGGCCCATGACGCTTGAACCGCCGCCCATGATGCGTGCTTGCGGGAATGGCCGCGTCGGACCGCCGGTCGAACGCACAGCTTGCAACCCTGGCCAGAAATAATCCGGGTTGAGCGAGGAGGTAGGAAACGTGTCAGCGATATCAGCGGGCAAGGCATCCGGTGGCGTGTCGTGCCCAGCCTCAACCAACACCACTCGAGTCGCAGGATCCTCGGACAGTCGTGCGGCAACGACCGCTCCGGCACTGCCCCCACCGATAACGAGAAAGTCCGGATTATCCATGAAACAAATTGCGATGAAGACGAAGAGTAGAAAGCCAACCAGTTTGTGCCGGTCGGATCAAGCCTTGTGGTTCTAGCGATGCAGGCAGGCATAAATGCGAACGAGGTCACGGCTCGCCGATGGAACGGAACGCAGAGCTTGGTAATTTGCTGTCGCCGTTTCGCAGGACAGCCAGAAATAATTTGCTGTCGGATCGACGACCAGCCTGTTGGGGACCAGATTTGCAACGATCACGGCCAGGTATGGTGTGGTTGAGTTCCAGGACAGATGGTTCAAATCTGGACCAATTCGCTTTGACGAGACGAAACGCGGGTCGCCAAGCGCAGGGTCAGACGCGCTGCCCGTGGCAAGCGCTGCCACCGCAGATTTGTAGCTTTGCCAGGCCAAGACGAATTTTTCGGTTTCTACAGCGTAAACCAAAGTTACAAGCAAGAGCGCACCAACAAGTGCTTGAGTCACTGATCCACTCTTTAGCTTTGTCAGCAACAGATCCAACCTTCGAGATGGTAGCGCCAACCCGTCGGCGCGTATTGCGAAAAGTCCAGCCAATGCCCCCATCAACGGCGTAAAGAGCACGAGCACTGTGCGGAAATAGTATCTGTTGCTGGCATGCACTGATTGATCGCAACACAGCCAGTAAATTGCGAGTGCCAAAACGAGAGCAGCCCCGGTGCAGAGATGCGCTTTGTGCGGCACGACCCGCGAAAAAGCCAGGTATCCGACGACATAGCCAAGAATTGTTGCCAGCAGCAACAACGCAATATCGGTCTGAAAAATACCAGGATCGAAAAAATGCAGTGCGGCCCGCAACAATGCGTCGGCGAAATATTCATCGGGTGGCAATATTATCTTCACCGCCAGCCAAACCGTCAGAGCCGCAATCAAGGCCAAGCCGGCCCGCTGAAAATTTGGGTCGTGCGGTCCGCGTAGCGCGAGCGTAAATACTATTGCGGCCGCCAGGACGAGGGCTCCCTCGTGCGTCAGGACGAGTCCCAGAATCGTAAAGAATACGAGAGCCGTCCCAACGAGATTGCGGCGTGCATATTGGCTGATGGCGAGAGCTGGCCAGAACAGCGCATGCGCCATCCACATCTCAGTCGGGAAGCCGAAAATCAGTGGGCAGAGCAGGGCGGTTGAACCACAGGCGTACGTGAAAATAACGCGGCCGTTTGAGCGGTCAGCAACGAAAGTGCAAATCAGACTGAAAAGCGGAGCGGCATATAGCAGAAATCCATACACCTTGATGCCGTTGAGCGGGCTGCCGGTCAGTCCGACGTAAATCTCAGCAGGCAACAGCGTAAGGATGAAGACCGACGCGCGTGCAGAAATATTGTGCCAATGGAAGGCCCAAACATCCTGGACCGCGACCGCATAGGAAAACATGGCCCCGTCGGCATAGAGCTGCAATTCGAAATGAAGTGCGACCACCAGAAATACAATCGACCAGGAGAGGCCAATCGCGATCACCAATGTCTGCAAAATATCGGTGTGGGACCGGAGAGAAGTCCGGAATAGGGCGCCACTATTTGTTCTGGCCGCGCGCAAAATGCTGCCTGTCCAGGAGCTGCTTAAATACAGGGCCTGCCATGTCCTCGATCTGTTTAAGCAAGTATAGCCCAAACTCAGCTGATGCTGCCTGAGCATCACCAATGACGCCGAGATCGGCGAGTTTCTTCTCGTCCGTTGTCCATGGCCAGGTGACGGCCTGATCGAGGATAGTCGTTTGCACAGCGCTGCTGTCAGGTGGACTGTGCAATTGCGCGATCTGCTCACGCCGCACCAGGCTGGGCATGAGCGCAAGCATCATCGACGTTTCGTTCTTTCCGCCGTGAACGTCGGGGACCTCTGCCTTCGTGTCGAGTTCAGGCCAGGTCGTCGGATGCAGAACGCAAATATTGAGCCCGAAGTCAGCTTGCAGTTCCTGCCCGAGTGCCTCCAGGATTCCACGATTTCCGCCGTGGCCATTGATAATGGCGAGGTTGCGTGTCGGCAGGTTACCGGCGATTCCGCGTCCGAGATCCCGCATGTACGCGGTCATGGTTTGAATTGACAGGGATAACGTGCCCGGAGCCCAGTCGTGCTCTCGCGCAAGGCCAACGGCCAGCGTTGGCAATTGCCACAAGTCGTAGGTCTCGCCCCAGCGGGCAATGATGCGACGGGTATATTCCTCGGCCAGCACAACATCAGTGTTGAGGGGCAAATGAGGACCATGCTGCTCAACAGAGCCGATCGGCATGCAAAGGACCGAATTCGCGCGCAGACGTTTTGAAACGTCAAGAAACGTCAGGTCGCCGATCAGTCGGCTCGGCACATCACGCTTCATGGAGGCCATCATCCATCAGCCCTGCGGACGCTCGCAAGGACGATAGCAGTGTCGCCGCGCCTTGCCAGCGTGGGTTTTGACTATGAGGGGTCGCCAAGGGAAGGGACGAGGTGGCCGAGCCGATGCCCGGCCCGAGTGACCTTTGCGGTCATATAGCGACGGTTGTCGGCATTTATGGGCGCCTCAAGCGCCATTCGGCTGACGATCTCAATTCCGGCCTTGGATAGGCGATCGAGTTTGGTCGGGTTGTTGGTGAGCAGAATGACGCGCGTGCATTCGAGCATTTCCAACATCCGCGCGGCAACGCCATAGTCGCGCTCGTCGTCGTCGAAGCCGAGCGTTGTGTTTGCGTCGACGGTATCAAGGCCATCGTCCTGCAGCTGGTAGGTGCGCATCTTGTTGGCGAGACCAACGCCGCGGCCCTCTTGCGCCAGATAGAGGATAACGCCTCCACCAATATCCTCCAGACGTGCAATCGCGAGACGCAGCTGGTCGCCGCAGTCACAGCGCCGCGAACCGAAAACATCGCCCGTCAGGCATGCCGAATGCAAACGCACGGGCACTGGTTTGGTGAAATCAGGTTTGCCGACAATGATCGCGACCTCGTTTCCGCCCATGGCGTCGCGGAAGACGATGAAGCGGGCGCTTGAACCCGAATTGAGCGGCACCACAGCTTCGCTTGCTAACGTCAATGATTGAATTGCATTGTCAAAAAAACTTTTTGCGGCGTCTGCTTCAACGGTTACGAGCTGATCGCTTGTGGGGGCGTGCGGGGCCAGGTCGGCGGCCAGCACTGCGGGCAGGCCATGCGACAGTTTGACGAGTTGGATCGCCGCCGCGGCGGCGCGGCCTGCCGGCACTGCGCTCGGTACTCCTTCGCCTGGTGAATCACCGACAAAAGCCAGGATGGATTCAGCATCATCGGCAGGCGAAAGTCGAACCGCCATTGAAATTCTTGTATTGATCCCAAGCGCGACTGCGCGTCGAGAGGTAATGACAAGGTATGGCTCGGAGGGCGCGCACAGTGCGGTAAATTCGGCCAGCCGAGCGTCGTCAAGGCCTTCAACCGGCAGCGCCAGAAGCCTTTCATTCTGGGCAGTGACAAGAACTGGCCGGCGGCTGTTGAATTCAGCAACGCCGCGGCTGACGCTGATGTGTCCCTTGTCACCGAAAAGTGTCGAGCTTGTCCCCGTCCGCACTGTACGCATTCCAGAGCTTTCCGTTATTTGCAGCTCGCCAATGTAAAGAACACCAACAACTTGTCATCATTCCGGTCCCAGTTAGGCTCAATTTGTGTCAGCCTAACGGGTAGCTAATTTACAACGCGGTCATGCCTTTTAAGTCCCGTGACTTTGAGAGATTTTGGTAATGGCAAGTGTGGCTGACCCCAATGGCTCTGCAGGGCGCGAGTCTCGTGACCCTTGGGTAGAGTTTAGCAACATGTTCCGTACTAAGGTCCAGCCCCTACCGCAACCTTGGGGCGAAATCTTCGGGCCATTACGGGAAGGTGCGGTCGATGATCTCGTCGTTGTCGGTCAGATAGGACAATCGCTCGATGGCCGCATAGCCACGAAAACAGGCCATTCTAAATACATAAACGGATCGGCTGGCCTCGAGCATTTGCACCGGCTGCGGTCGCTGATGGATGGCGTTGTCGTTGGTGTCGGCACGGCCATCGCGGACGACCCTCAGCTAACCGTGCGTCGTGTCTGCGGGCCCCAGCCCGTACGGGTGGTAATTGATCCAAAGGGGCGTCTTGGTGCAGACGCACGGGTTTTCGCGGCCGACGGCGTTCGGCGACTATTGATAGCCGCCCAGGGCAGATCCTGTGCACCGCCTCCGGGCGTAGAGGTAATCACCTTGCCATTTGTCGATGGTCAGCTGGCTCCGGCGGCGATCCTGAGCGAACTCGCCGCGCGCGGCATGCGCCGGGTGCTGATTGAAGGCGGTGCAGACACGGTATCTCGCTTTCTTGCCGCGGGGTGCCTCGACCGTCTCCACGTGGTGGTCTCGCCAGTGATTATCGGGTCCGGCCGCGAGAGCGTCATCCTGCCTGAGATTGAGCGTATCGATCATGCGTTGCGACCGCCGACCCGCGCACATCTGATCGAGGACGAAGTCTTGTTCGACTGCGACCTCTCGGCTCAGCGTGTGCGGATCGGTGCGGCAAACACATCGACGTGACCGACGCGAATTGACGAAAGTCCTGTGGCAATCGCGTCGCGGCGGCGCGCCAACCACGCGTCTACAACGGCCACGGTCAGCCTGCCTGTATCGACTGCGGCGCTCGCCCAACCCGAAAGGACTTGCGATTGCATTTCGCGATCGTTCGGCCCGATAAACCAATCGGACGCCCCATGTACCAGTGAAAAGCCAAGCGACTGCAAGCGAGTGACAGCAAACGTTGCCGCAGCGGGACCGAGCGCCGGCCCGAAACCTTTGTCGGTGCGCTGATGTACATTGACTGCCGCAATAATGGCTGCGTCTTCAGGATCGTCTGGCTTTAGATCAATTCGACCGTCGTAGCTCAAGGCCGCGTAAAACGGAATTGATCGGGCGGCGAGTGTCGCCGCAAGGCGTTCGAGCCAGGTCTCGGAAACGAGATCGAGCAATGCCGAGGTGGTGACGAGATCGATTGGACTTTCGAGAGCTGCATCAAGACTACGATTTAGATCCAGTGCCACGGTCGTGGTGGCAACACGATCAAGAGTCTTGGTGGCGCCAGCCTCAGAAAGCAACGCGATATCGTTGTCGACGAGCCGCCACTCTTGCCGCGCGGGCAATAGAGGACTCAGCGCTCGCATGGTCGATCCGGTGCCGCACGCAAGGTCCGCGATGTTTATTGTGGGATGCCGCTGATACGCCGCGGTCACCGCGGCCAGGACGTCCGTGTTGCGCGCGCGGATGTCGTGTAGCTCCCGCAGCGCCAACCACGTAGCCGAAAACCCGCTCATCCCACGGTCTCGATTGCACGCGAAAAAATTCTTGCGGAGGCTTGCCAAGTCGGAAGATGGATTGCGGCCGCGCGGGCGGCGCTGCCCAGGTGCAATCGCTCGCTCGGATCCTCGATTATCCGACGAAGCCCTTCAGCAAGCGCGGAGGGATCATCCGGGTGCACGAGGATGCTGGTGCCTGGTGGGACCGTTTCGGGGATCGCGCCCGCTTTGGTGCCGATCACCGGAAGACCTCGGGCGATGGCTTCGGCATAGGCCATGCCGTAGCCCTCGAAACGGGAGGCAAGAACGAACGCATCGGCCGCCACGTAGAGCTCGGCAAGATGGTGCGATGACACCTCACCGAGAACGGTAACTCGATCGTCGAGCCGATGAAGCCTGATATCGGCATCAAGCTGGGCAACCGCTTTTCGGTCGCGCGTGCGATCGCCAACAATCGTCAGATGCCAAGGCAATTCAGCAATCGTTGCAAGGGCAGCGATCAGAACGTCAAAACCTTTCCGTGGCACGACTGCACCGACTGACAGGAGACGGACGATACCATCCGTACTTCCTTGCGATGGCGTCACGGAATCGCTTCCGGGTGGTGCGACAAAGATACGTTGAGCAGGGACCGCGTAATCCTCCACCAGACAACGCTGTGTAGCGCTGCTCGTCACGACGATGGCGTCCACGGCTGCGAGAGCATCACGTTCGCTGGCGCGCAATGTCGTGACTTCCTGGGCGGACAACCCTGTTTCCAAAGCCAGAGGATGGTGGACAACCGCCAGCAGTGCATTTCGCGTGCTAAGTTGAGACGCCGCCTCGGGCAAAGCGCCAAGTGCCAGTCCATCGATCACGACAGTGCGGCCTTTGGGAATGTCGAAAAGGCGTGCCTGCGCGGTGGCGCGCCCCGCATCGCTCGGCAACGGAAAACCGTCGCCCAGCTCAACGACATCGATCTGCCAGCCGAGACGGCCGAGCTCCGCGATCATGCGCCGGTCATAGGCATAGCCACCGGTCGGGGTCGCGAGATCACCCGGCACGGCGAATGCCAGGCGCTTCACCACAGGTCCGCCTTGTACCAGGCGCGTGCCACATGCGATTCGGAAATGGCCACTCGTATGGCTTTAAGTTCGCGACCATTGCGACCAAGTTCGTTGGCGCGGGCGGTTTTGGCCAGCTGATCAAAAATATACTTGGTCAGGAATTCGGTCGTGGTGTTGGAACCCTTGAACTCTGGCAGGTCGTCCAGATTTCGATAATTCAGCGGAGCTAATGTCGCCTTGAGCGCTTCATGTGCCCGTCCGATGTCGATCACAATGCCGTTTTGATCGAGCGTTTCGGCGAAAAAAGCTGCATCGATGACGAAGGTGGCGCCGTGCGTCGCTTGCGCCGGTCCGAACACAGCTCCGCGAAACGAATGGGCGATCATGATGTGGTCGCGGACTTCGACGGCGAACAAGAAAGCCTCCTTACGGATAAGATATGAGCTGACAGACAACGCCGTTCCTGGCGTCAAGAATTTCGGGGAGCCGGCGCGGCAGGTCGCTAAACTCTACTTCCGGAGCGAGAAGTGCATCGAGGCAAGGGTCGGCAAGCAAAGCAACCGCTGCCGCGAGCCGGCGGTGATGGGTCCAGCGCGATCGATGCGACACAGCGATCCGGCCGACCTGACTCGAAATCAGCCGCAAGCGCCGGCTGTGAAACGCGCCGCCGAGCGGAACTGTCACGGGTGCGTCGCCATACCAGCTGAGTTCGAGCACCGTCGCTTCGTCGCCAGCAAGAGAAAGAGCAGTACCAAGCCCGGCCGCGCTGCCGCTGGCGTGAAAGACCACATCGCAGTCGTCTCTGGCAGTTTCAGGCTTTGCAAAGCGAACTCCAAGCTTTTGCGCAAGTTCGGCGCGCTTTTCGTTGATATCGACGAGCGTTGCTTCGACGCCGATGAGACGGCTGCAGATGAACGCAACAAGCGCACCGACGGCGCCAGCACCGACAATTGCAACCCGGTCTGCGGGCCCGACCGCCGCATCCCACACCGCGTTGAGGGCCGTCTCCATATTGGCGGCCAGCACCGCCCGTCGCGGCGGCACTGCCTGAGGCAACGTCACAACAGCACTTTCGGGAATGTTGAAGTGGTGCTGGTGCGGGTGCAGCGCAAAAACAGTACGGCCGAGGTGTTTCTCCGGGCCTTCCTCGATCTGGCCCACGGTCGCGTATCCGTATTTTACCGGAAACGGAAACCGACCACCCATAAACGGCGCGCGCATGCGCTCGAACTCGCTCTCTGGCACCCGGCCGGCAAGGACCAGAGCCTCAGTCCCACGGCTCAGCGCGCCGAATAACGCGCGCACGCGGACCTCGCCAGGCTGCGGCGCTGTCAGCATTTCCTCGCGGATCTCGGCCTGTCCTGGTGCGACGTACCAGAGCGCCCGAGCTGTATTGGTCGCCACGATGTTCGAGCCCTATTGGACTAATTGAGACATTTGCTGTGTTATATCATCAAGTTCGCGCGGTCTTGCCGAGATCATAGTCGATTGTTAGAGCGTCCCGTACTTCAATCCAAACAAGCAGAGGCTGCCGGAAATTCCATCTCCGGTCGGCGCGCGCTGTTTGCCGGGTTGTTTGCAGTCTCCATGGCCGCATTGATCGCCCTTGCCGCGGTGGCATTGTCGCCGGGCGGCTTCAGCGCGCTCGATATCGTGCTGATCATTTTATTCGCGATCACGCTGCCATGGATGGTTGCCGGATTCTGGAACGCGCTCATCGGTTTCCTGATTTTGCGTTGTTCGACGGATCCGGTCGCGGCAGTGATCCCTCAGGTGGCGAGCATTCGCGGCGATGAGTCGATTGTTGCATCGACTGCGATTCTGCTTTGCATCCGCAACGAGTTGCCTGAGCGGATGATCCGCAATCTTCGGCCATTATTGGACGGGCTCGAAAAATCAGGGTTCGGTGATCGCTTCCACCTGTACATTCTGAGCGACACCAGCGACCCGAAGATCGCCACCGTGGAGGAAGCGCGGTTCGCGGAGTTGGCCAATGTCTGGGACGGCCGCGTTGCGATGACTTATCGCCGACGCGCCATCAACACCGGCTTTAAGGCCGGCAACATTCGGGATTTCTGCGAGCAGTGGGGTAGCAAGCACGAATTTGCCGTCTCCCTCGATGCCGACAGCTTTATGACCGCCGAGGCAACGCTGTTGTTGGTCCGGATCATGCAGGCGGATCCCGAACTCGGGATTCTGCAGGGACTCGTCGTTGGCTTGCCGTCGACCAGCGCCTTTGCACGTGTTTTTCAATTTGGCATGCGGCTCGGCATGCGCTCCTACACGATCGGGAGTGCGTGGTGGCAAGGAGATTGCGGGCCCTATTGGGGTCACAACGCAGCGTTTCGGCTCCGTCCGTTCATCGCGCATTGCGAACTTCCAGTGTTGCCACGGGGCGAGGGTGAATCCCGCCACATACTAAGCCACGACCAGATTGAGGCGGCATTGATGCGCGCCGCCGGATATTCCGTGCGCGTTCTGCCCGACGACGAACTCGGCTGGGAAGAAAACCCGCCGACCTTGCTCGAATTCATTCGTCGCGATCTGCGCTGGTGTCAGGGCAACATGCAATATTGGGGCTTCCTCACGATGCCCGGACTTAAGCCGGTGAGTCGCTATCAGCTTGGGCTCGCAATTCTGATGTTCATCGGGTCACCGGCATGGATCGGCATGCTGGTGCTCGGCACGCTGGCGCTCGCACGCGTTGACACGCCTGCCGACTTTATGCGCGCGGACGCGGGCATCGCGTTGTTCGTCTGCGTTCTGGTGATGTGGTTCTCGCCGAAAATCGCCAGTGCGATTGACATCCTGCTGCGACCGAAGTTGCAACACGAGTTCGGCGGCACTGCTCGTTTCGTTGCCAACTTTCTTATCGAAGCTGTTTACTCGATCCTGCTGTGTCCGATTGTCTGGTTCGGCCACACAATTTTCCTGTCCGGCCTGATGTTGGGTCGCGACATTGGCTGGATCGGTCAGACGCGCGAAGACCACGCGGTGCCTTTCACGCAGGCCGCGCGAAGTCTGTGGCCGCACACGCTGCTTGGCTGTGCCACGCTCGGAATTCTGGCAACGACGCAGCCCTCAGCACTTCCCTATGCATTGTTTCTCGCGGGAGGGCCCGCTTTATCAATCCCGTTCGCAATGATGACCGCGTGGCCCTCGGTCGGCAGGTTGTTCGCTCGCGTCGGCATCGGCCGGCTGCCAGAAGAGACGAATGTTCCGGCAGGGCTGGATGCCCTGGCGCTGCCCGCCCTGGAGATTGCAGCGTCGCGGCGCCAATCAAATTCGAGCTAAGGTAGTGCTGCAAACATTCAGGACCGTACGCGGAATCGCCCGATCCCTCCGTATCTACTATGGCGATCGCCCTCGCGCCGCGGCCATGGATCGGCTCTATAGCCGCTTCGTTCAACCAGGCGATCTGGTATTCGACATCGGCGCGCATGTCGGTGATCGCGTCGCCTCGTTCCGGCGGTTGGGCGCGCAAGTTCTGGCGGCTGAACCGCAACCCGCTGCCGCTAGGGTGCTCAGATTGCTCTACGGGCGCAGTCGAGGCGTCGTCATCGAAACGGTGGCGGTCGGCCGCGCGGCGGGAACGATCGACATGATGATCAACCCCGACAATCCGACCGTTTCGACAGTGTCCAACGAGTTGGTCACCGCGGCGCGCGACGCGCCGGGATGGGAAACGCAGCGCTGGAGCCAGGCAATTCGCGTGCAGGTTACAACGCTTGATTTACTGATGGCGCGTCACGGAGTGCCGACATTCATCAAAATCGACGTGGAAGGTTTCGAATACGAGGTCCTGCTTGGGCTATCGCGAACCGTCAACGCGATGTCATTCGAGTTCACGACGATCCAGCGCGGTGTTGCGCTAGCCTGCGTCGAACGATGTGTCGCGCTCGGGTTTAAACATTTCAACGCTGCGCTTGGGGAAAGTCAGGCGCTTGTGCATTCTGATTGGGTCGCCGGCGATGACATCACCGCCTGGATAACCGCGCTGCCGCATTCGGCCAATTCGGGAGACATCTATGTCTCGCTCGCCTGATGTGTCTGGCGCAGCGTCGCGAAGCGCGCTGATTGCGGTCGCGATCCTGATCGTCGCTGGATACGGCCTGACGCTTCTGGTCTTTTATCCAGGCGTCATGACTTATGATGCGAAATTCGTCTACGAGGACATCGCCAAACATACACTCGGCGACTGGCAATCTCCGGCGATGACCGTGCTGTGGAGATTGATCGACCCGATAGCGCCCGGGTCTGGCAGCATGTTTCTGCTGATCGCGAGCCTTTACTGGCTGAGCTTCGCGTTGCTGGCGTTCGCGCTGGCGCGCAGATCGAGGTGGGTCGCGGTGTGTGTGCCCATTCTGGCGCTGGCCCCACCGGCTTTCGCTTTCGTCGGCATGATCTGGCGCGACATGCTGTTTTCGACCACGTGGCTGTTGGCCGCCGTCCTCGTTTTCGCAACCGCCGGCCGTGGTGAAAGGTTGCGCGTGCTCGCGCAGGTTCTGGCGATCGTATTGTGCGCTTTCGGTGTTTTGCTGCGTCCAAATGCTCTGACTGCAGTACCGATCCTCGGCGCCTACATTGCGTGGCCAATGAAAGTCTATTGGAAGCGGACGGCAATTGCGTTCGTACCCGCGATGGTTCTGTGCTTTTTGCTCGTCCAGTTCGTCTACTACGGCGTGCTGGGCGTCACGCGGCAACATCCCTTGCAGTCGATCATGGTGTTTGACCTCGGTGGCATCAGCCACTTCACAGGACAGAACCAATTTCCGGTGACATGGACTGCGTCCGAGTCGAAGCTGCTTCTGGAGAGTTGTTACCGGCCAACCGAATGGGACATCTACTGGCGGCTCGAGCCGTGCGAGTTCGTCATGCGCAAGCTGGAAAAGGATGAAAAGATTTTTGGCACGCGCGCCGTTGTTGATGCATGGCTTCGTGCTGTCTTTCGTCACCCCATCGCCTATCTCGAACATCGCGCCGGGTTCATGTGGAATTTTCTCACGGGCGCAAATCTCACAATGTGGGTGGCCGACGTCGAACGGCCGGATCGGGAGGTCTTTACAGATCGCCCCGCCTTTGCGGCGCTCAAGCGTATTCATGACGTGCTGAAGCCGACGCCCTTGTTTCGTGCCTGCACGTGGTTTGTCGCATGCATTGCCATATGTGGCTTTGCCTGGCGGCGTCGCGAGACCGCGGAGGGTGCTTTTGCCATTGGTTTGTGCGGGACAGCCGCGATGTATGTCGCGACTTTCTTTGCCGTCGGGGTCGCGTCGGACTTTCGCTACGGGTACCTGGCGGTGCTCGCCACGATTGCCGGCGGAGCTGCCCTGCTGGCTCCTACGCCTCGACCGGTGCGAACTGAGCCTCGGTAAGCTCCGTAAAACGGCCACCAAGCCTTCTCAGCTCGTCGAACGTACCCATTTCGACAATGCGACCATGATCGAACACGAGGATACGCGTCGCGTTGCGGATCGTGGCAAGCCGGTGGGCGATGACGAACGTGGTGCGGTTTTTCATCAGCTCGTCGAGGGCCGTCAACACGCGCGTTTCGGTGGCGGCGTCGAGTGCGCTGGTTGCTTCATCGAGAATCAGGATCGGTGGATCCTTGAGCAGCGCTCGCGCGATCGACAGGCGCTGACGTTCGCCGCCCGATAGCGATCGACCACGCTCGCCAACCAAGGCGTCAAAGCCTTCAACGTTGTACTCGATGAAATCGAGCGCTTGCGCGCGCGCCGCGGCACCACGCATCTGTTCATCGGTCACATCAGGCTTGCCGACCCGCAGGTTTTCCGCGATCGATCGATTGAACAACAGGGCTTCCTGAAACACGACACCGATGTTTCGCCTGAGCGCGGAGAGCTGGATGTCGCGTATATCAACGCCGTCGATCCGGATCGAGCCTGATTGGGGATCGAAAGCGCGATGCAGCAACATCAATGCGGTTGACTTGCCGGCACCGGTCGCGCCTACAAGCGCCACCGTTTCGCCGGGGAGGGCGACAAAGCTCAGCCCGGAAACCGTCGGACGTGTTCCATCGAAAGCGAATGAGACGTTATCGAACTCTACACGCCCGGTGAAACGGCCGGGATCGATCGCGTTGGGCCGGTCGTGCAATGCAGGCGTTGTGTCGAGCACATCGAAAAATTCGCGAAGACGCGCGGCATCGAGTGTCATGCGGTTGGCAAATCCGACCGCCTGCTCAAGGCGCGCCACAATCATTCCTGCGAGCGCCATGAAAGTCGCTATTTCACCAACCGTGATCAGGTTCTTCCGGAACAGCAAGGCGCCCAAGGCAATGATCGATAAAACTGCCAGCGTCGTCGCTGAACGTGTAAGTACTGTGGCGACTGCCCACCATGACAGCACCGGATATTGCGCGGCCAGCAGACGCTCGCCGACCGACTTGAGCGCAACCACCTCCGATTCAATTCGCACGAAACTGTGTACCAACGCGATGTTGCCAAGCGCGTCGGATGCTCGTTCGGCGAGGTCAGAGTGATGGATCTGCACGTCGCGCTGCAAGGTTTCGGTTTTGTGCGACACCAGTGCGATAAGTGCAGCAAACAGAACGCAGAGGACGATCAGCAGGATCGCCATTCGCCAGTTGAGAAAGAGGGCCAGCGGGACAAGGATGAAGAGCGACACAAAGGCGGCGAGATGTTCGCGGAAAAAGCCGAGCCAGAACGCCCACAGAGCATCGGTGCCCTGCAACATGATCTTCATCAGTCGCCCGGAGTGAGTTTCGCCATGATAGGCGAGCGGTAACTGCAGAACATGTTCGAAATAGCCTGTGAGCACGGCAAGGCGACGACGATGCGCCAAGCGGTCAGAAACGAGGGCGATGAGTGTTCCGCAGATGATCGTGAACAGGCCCAAAGCCGCCCAAACAACGATCAGGATCCAAAGCCTCGTCCAGTCGACGGATTCGACATCAGCCTGCGCCGCCGCGAGTACATTGATGACGCGGCCAAAAAGGACCGGCTCGGCGAATAGTGCCGAAGCGACAGCAATATTGGCGAGCGCGAGAAGCCAGCCCAGACGACGGTCAGCGCCAAGCTTCGCGAGAACGCGAGCGTAAAGTTGCAGAAAGCCCATGGAAGGATATTAGACGCTTCTTTCGTTATTTGCTTTCCGCGGGTGGTGCAGGGGGAGGCATGACAGCCGCCGGCGGTGGCGGGGCCACCGGAGGTGAGGTCCACGCTTTGAAGTCGGCTTCGGAAACATTTGGTAATTTCTTCAAAAAGGCGACCATGGACCAAATCTCGTCATCCTTTGCTCCCGCCAAGGCGAAGCTGGGCATGCCGGTCATGTTAATCCCATTTTTGATCACCCAGAACAATTGGGACGGCGAGCGATGATCGACGAGCTCCTTCAGATCGGGCGGATCGGGATGCAGGCCCTCTGAAAACTTGGCCCAGTTGACGCCCGGTGCGCCATGACAATTCGCACAGCCATGCGCAGAGAAGGCCTTGGCGCCGGCCTGCACGCTGGCGGGCTCATTGATCGAGGCGGGGGGTTGATCATGCGCATGGCGATCGATCGAAGCGGTCCGAACTTTGACCAAAGCCCAGTTGACGAGCGCCGGATCCTCAGCAGTACCGGCGACACTATAAAAGCCCCCGAAAAAAAATACCGCCGCGCCGAGGCCAAGAATGATCGCGAGCGCGCCGATCGTCGCCAAAATGCGCATGTTCGCCTCCGTGCTCGTCCGTGAATATAGAAGGCAGATGATACATCGCCCAAGACCGGGCGTGCGTTACGTTATCGTGAACCGGCAACGCCGGAACAAACTCAGATCTGTCGCTCCGGGGCCCGATGTGAGAGGTAGGCAAGCAGTTTCATTTCGCGGCGGCCGCGCGTCACTGTGTCCAGGACGAGGCCCACGGCCATGCACAGAAGCGCTGACAGCATAAGCCCGGTGGACAGGACCGCGGTGGGCAATCGAGGCACCAAACCTGTTTCCAGATAAGTCACCACTACCGGAATCGCCAGCGCAATTGATGAGACCGCGGCCACCGCACCAAGGCAGCTATAGAACGCCAGCGGACGCTCGGCACGGTAGATGTTGAAAATAGTCAGCAAGATTCGGAAGCCGTCGCGCCAGGTGTT
>Ga0207700_10000752_pt1 | contig 18675 bp, 19 predicted proteins | sample LARL82metaG_FD_184348 | JGI IMG/M metagenome (GOLD analysis project Ga0207700, IMG submission 184348) | Corn, switchgrass and miscanthus rhizosphere microbial communities from Kellogg Biological Station, Michigan, USA - LAR L8-2 metaG... | ecosystem: Host-associated > Plants > Roots >...
AGCCGCAACGCGTCCTCCAGCGCAATCGACGCGCCCTGACCGGCATGGGGGCTGGTGGCGTGCGCGGCATCCCCAATCAGAACCGTCCGCCCGCGCGACCATGTCGGCAACCTCGCCACGTCGAGCGTCGCGGTGACGCCGATATTCTCCGCGGCTTCTAGAATTTGCGGGATCGGATCATGCCAGCCGGCATGGAAGTTGAGCAGATGCCGCTTGAGCGCAGTCTGGCTCATGGCGCGGTACGTGGCGGCGTCGATGCCGACCGGCGCCGGCTGGGTGCTCCACCACATGACGCCGTCTTCCGGATCGGAACTGCAAAAGCCGTAGCCGAAAAATCCGCTCTGCCCGAACGTGGTCTGGACGCGCTGTCCGATGCCGCTGTGCTCGAGCAACGACCTCGGCACGAAGCCGCCAAAGCCGATCAGGCCGGTGTCGAACGGCTTTGGGCCGTCCGGCACCACATGGGTTCGCACCGCCGAATGCACGCCGTCGGCGCCGATCAGGAAATCGCCCTCGGCGCTGGAACCGTCGGCAAAGTGCGCGACCACTGGCTGATCGGCGCGGTCCTCGATCCGCACCAGCCGCTTCTCGAAGAACAGCTCGACGTTCTCGCACCAGGCCCTGTTCACGATCGCCTCGTTGAGCGTGGCGCGGCGCATGTTCACCGCGGGCTGCCCGAAGCGCTGCTGCATATTCATGTTGATGGCCCCAAGCCGCCCCCCGGATTGCGAATAGAACTCGAAGGCTTCCGCGACTGAGCCGCGGCCGATCATTTCCTCCGCAAGGCCTGCCGCGGCGAGCACGTGCATGCCGTTGGGGGCTATTTGCAGGCCGCCGCCGATGCCGGTCGAATAAGGCCAGGCCTCGAACACCTGCGCCTCGAAACCGGCCCTCTTGAGCAGGATGGCGGCGATCGGGCCGGCGATGCCGGCGCCAATGATGATGGCTTTGCGGGATCGTTGCGTCATGTCTTGCTCCTGATGTCGCAGCGGGATAAGAAGGTAAGGCGGCTAATTATCTTATAATCTAAGATATCATCGAACTAAGATATAGGACCGACCTTGTCAAGACCAAAAGCGCGCGCGGCGCTGATGCAGGAACTCGAGTTCGCGCTGCGAAAATCGTCCGCGCAGGGGACGATCTTCGCGCAGGCCGTTGCCGAACGTGCCGGGGTTTCGAGTTCCGACATGGATTGTATGGACTTTCTCAACGTCGAAGGACGCATGACCGCGGGAAGGCTCGCCGAACTCACGGGTTTGACCACTGGCGCCATCACCGGCGTGGTGGACCGGATGGAGAAAGCGGGGTTAGTGCGCCGGGAACGCGACAGCGAAGATCGGCGCAAGGTGTTTATCGCGCCCGTCCCGGAACGCGCCATGGAGATTGGACGGTTCTACGAACCGATGCAGCGCGCGATGCACAAGCTTTGGGACACCTATACCGACGCCGAGCTAAGGCTGCTGCTCCGCTTCGCGGACCAGGGCTACAAGGCGGTGCTGTCCGCGACCGAGGAACTGAAGACGATGATGATGGCGCCGAAGGAAAAACGTAAGAGCGCTACGAAGTCTGCGCGGAAGCCTTAAGCGGCTGATCTTTCGATGCCTTATAGCCCTGGGCTGCGACGAACATCCCCCACATCGTTCCCAGCATCATCCAGAAGTGCCGCCAGTGGTCACTGTCGATCACAAAACTCTCGCCGACCGTGCCAAGGAAGGCCGAGAAGATCGCAAGATAAGCACGCTGCCACGGCACGCGCACGAAGACATGGCGGAATCCGATGATGACGGTGAGAAACACCAGCGCCGGATAGCAGATGCCTGAGATCCAGCCGCCCGACATGAAGGCGTTGAGATAGGAGTTGTGGGTGTCTTCCGGGAAATAATGGTGGAACTGCAAGGGACCGATGCCGAACGGCAGATCGAGCGCCATGTCGGCACCGAGGATGTGCCGTCCGAACCGGCCGAAGCGGCCTTCGTCATAGCTTTGATCGAAGCTCGCGCGCTGGCGGAACATTTCAGCAATCGTGTCAAATGACAGCAGCACGGCGATCAGGGCTGCGCCCGCGACAACGGCGACGATCGCGATCGTGATGATGCGCGTGCGCTCGGCGCTGCAGCGGCTGGTCAGGACCATCAGCACCAACATGAAGGCTGAGGTGATGACAAGCCCGCCCCAGGCCGCGCGCGAGAACGCCAAGAGGATCGCCAGCGCCATGATGCCCAGTGCGATCGTGCTGCGCAGCGCCTTGCTGAGGCGGTCCGTAACCACGCTTTGCAGGACGAACAACGACGGCAGGATCAAAAACGCGCCGAGCACATTCGGATCCTTGAACGTTCCGCGCGCCCGCTCATACAGCGTCAGCAAATCGTGCCCGCCCGGCATCAGATTGAAATAGCCGGCGAGCGCGGAAAGTGATGCGACCATGGCGCCGACGGTGAGCCCGCGGCGAAGCATCTCGAGCCGCGCTGCGGTGTCTTCGGACACCACCATGGCGAAGAACATCACGGTGACGGCCATGTACCAGGATGTCGCGATCCAGCTTGTGACATCGGGCTGGTCGAGCACGGGAACGGCGGCGATGCTGTAGCCGACATTGAGCAGCACCAGCAGCAATAGCAGCGGCATGAACACGAGCCGCAGCCGCAGGCCCGTCGCAAAGAACAGGACGGCGGCAATGACCGTTACCAGCTCATAGGGACTTGGCTCGATGAAGACGATCGCGCCGGATGCGCCGACCAGCCACACCAGCGCGCGCTGCAAGGCGGCGACGCCGGGCGCGGCCGTCAGGTCAGAAGGGGTGCCCCCGGCAGTCGCCGCATACGCCATCACGCACTCATGAACTTATGCAACCGAATCACAACACCCGCGAGCCGCGCTCAGTAGGCGTTCTCGTTCTTCGTCATCAGCGCCAGCGGCGTCCGCATCAGAATGTAGACGTCGAACAGTACCGCCCAGTTCTCGATATAGTAGAGGTCGAACTCGACGCGCTTCTGGATCTTTTCTTCGTTGTCGATCTCGCCGCGCCAGCCGTTGATCTGCGCCCAGCCGGTGATGCCGGGCTTGACGCGGTGCCGCGCGAAATAGCCGTCGACCGCTTCGTCGAACAGGCGGCTCTGCAACTTGCCTTGCACCGCGTGCGGGCGGGGGCCGACCAATGAGAGATTGCTCTTGAATACGACGTTGAAGAGCTGCGGCAATTCATCGAGGCTGGTCTTGCGGATGAAGCGCCCGACCCTCGTCACACGCGGATCGTCCCTGGTCACGACCTTGGCAGCGGTCGGATCGGCCTGATGATGGTACAGCGAGCGGAACTTGAAGACGTCGATGCGTTCATTGTTGAAGCCGAAGCGCTTCTGGCGAAACAGCACGGGACCGGGGCTGTCGAGCTTGATCGCAAGCGCGACCAGCGCCATCACCGGCAAGGCCATCAAGAGGATGACGGCGCCGACCATATGGTCGAACAGCCATTTCATCACCAGATCCCAGTCGGTGATCGGCGCCTCGAACACGTCGAGCGTCGGAACCTTGCCGAGATAGGAATAGGAGCGGGGTCGGAAGCGCAGCTTGTTGGTGTGGGCCGAGAGGCGGATATCGACCGGCAGCACCCACAGCTTCTTCAGCATTTCCAGTATCCGCGTCTCCGCCGAGATCGGCAGCGCGAACAGCACGAGGTCGACGCGGGTGCGGCGGGCAAACTCGACGATATCGTCGACCTTGCCGAGCTTCGGGCTGCCTGCACAGGTCTCGAGCGCGCGATTGTCGTTGCGATCGTCGAACACGCCGAGCACGTCGATATCCGAATCTTCCTGGACCATGAGCGCTGAGATCAGTTGCTCGGCGTTTTGGTCGGAGCCGACGATGATGGTCCTGCGATCGAGCCTGCCCTGGCGTGCCCAGCTGCGGACCATCGAGCGCAGGAACAGGCGTCCGCCGATCAGGACGGCGAGGCCCATGAAGAAAAATGCCGAAAGCCACAGCCGTGAAATCTCGCCGCCGAGCTTGGCGAAGAACGAGGCGCCGATGAACAGCAGGAACACGAAGGCCCAGGAGGAGATCATCCGGGTCATCTGCCCGAGCTGGCCGCGGAACACCTGCACCTGATAGATGTCGGCTGCCTGGAAGCAGATTACCGCAGTCGCGGTCATACCGAAGATCGCCGCGACATATTCCCAGTGAAAGCCGGAAAGCGCCACCACGTAGCCGAGATAGAGCACGATACCAATGAGGCTGAGCAGGGCGAAATCGGCGAGGCGAACGATGCCCGCGATCACGACCGGCGAATAGGCCCGGCGCACCCTCTGATTGGCAACAACGAGCGCTGCCTGCGACAGCCGGCGGCGTCGTTCGACCGGCGGGCGGTCGAACGCGGCGGTCGCCGCGGCCGTTGCCGCGGCATTTAACATCGAGCGGGCATTGATCGGTTCCAATTGTCCAAATCCGTCTGCGCTAAGGGCATCTGCGAGTACGAGCGCCCGAGCGGAATTCCTCAAGGTCGAGGCTTAGAGGACAAATCGGAAGAAACGGTTACGTTGGTAAATAACGGTTAACGATCTATTGCGTGGGATTTGAGGTCAATTGCGATAGCCGCAACGAAGCCAAACTCACGCGCGCGATGCTTGAAACGCGTCGCGGTAGCCGGCCAAAACTCCCTCGACCATCGCCTTCTGCGAGAAATGCAGGAAGATGCGTTCGCGCAGCGATTTGGCCCGCGCCGATGCCGCGTCCGGGTCCTCCATCGCGATCTCGATCGCATCCGCGATCGCGCCGACGATATTGGGGGCGAACAGCGCGTCGGCACGCTCGCCGAAAATCTCGGGGATGCCGCCGATCTTGGCGGCAACCATCGGAGTTCCGGCCGCTCCTGCCTCGATCACGACATAGGGCATGGAATCGCCGCGGGACGGGACGACCAGGAGCCGGCCCTTGGAGAAGCCATAGCGCGCCTTGACGTGGCCAATGAAGCGCACCGAGTAACCAAGGCCGAGCCTTTCAACCTGGGCTTTGAGCGCGTTCATTTCCTCGCCGTCACCGGCGAGTGTCAGCGTCACCGGCTTGCCGTCGGCGTGCAGCCGCGCCACTGCGTCGACCAAAAGGTCGGCGCCCTTGATATGCCGGAACTCGCCGACATAGACGACGTCTGTTGCGTCCTCGGCGACGGCAACCGGATCGAATTCGTTCGCGGTAACTCCATTGAACACGCAGCGCACCAGCCCCGTGGGCTTACCGATGATGCGCTGATAGGTGTCGCGCGCAAACGCGCTTTCGAACAGGAACAAATTGGTGCGGTTCATCAGCGCGCGTTCGATGCGGCTGTAGAGCGCGCCCTTGAATGTATTGGGCGGGTAGTGCAGCGAGCCGCCATGCGGGGTATAGACGCGAATGATGCCGCGTGAACTGTTGGCGAGCCGGACGAGGACTCCGGCCTTGGCGCCGTGTCCGTGCAGCACGTCCGGATGCAACTGCCGGATCAGGCGCCCGAACTGCACCCACGCCAGCATATCCGAAGGCGAAGGCTCGCGGTGAATGGCAACGCGATGAACGCCTAGCTTGAGCTGGGGCGCGAGTTCGGCCAGTGCTTTGTCGGCACGCTCGCCGCCAGTGAGGCTGTCGGCGAGAATGCCGACATAATGACCGCGAGCCGCCTGCCCCTGGGCGAGATCGAGGACGTGACGGAAAATCCCGCCGACCGGTGGGCGTATTGCATGCAGGATACGAAGCGGCTCGTCTGGTTGCGGGGCCATGGTCAGAACCAGCGCTCGGCTACGAGGATGGTGTCGCCGGGACTGAGCGAGGTGCCAAGCGGCACGATAACGCGCGTCGAGCCCAAACTGTCGGAATGGGTCAGTGTAACATGCTCGCGCCGGGCGCGCGGCGAAAATCCGCCCGCGATCGCGACCGCGCTCTCACCTCGCAGCCGCACTATGGCCACCGGCGCAGTCGTCTGCATGCAGCTCGGCAGAGCGAGCACCGCCAGCGGGCAGGGCAAGACGGCGCGCACGCTTGGCATTCGATGACCCAATTGACGACCCAATTCGACAACCCACTGGAAATTCTTGATTCCGATTAAGGACTTTCATGGTTAACAAAACATGACCGGTGCCGACAGTGCCTGGCTGTTTCTGCCCTCAAATCGGCTCAATTAACCCAGCAGCAACCTTAATGGAGTGTAATCGCGAGAAGCAAAGTAGAGTCGTGCAGTAGCGTCCGCGGGAGTGTGCGATGCGTTTAGCGTTCTGGCGTGCAGGCGAGGCCAAGGCATTGGTCGAAAACGCCGTGGCCGAGCCGGCGCCAGCAATCATCGGACCGGCTGCCTCCGCGCCCGGCGACCTGGATTTGCGCGCGCTTGGTCAAGCGCTGATGCGCAAGCGTGGTCTGATCATCGCTCCGACGATGCTCGCCGCTGTGATCGCGATCATGGCCGTCAATCTGGTGACCCCGCGATATAAATCCGAAGCCCGCATCCTGATCGACGGGCGCGAAAACGTCTTCCTGCGGCCGAACGGCGAGCGCAACGAGGAGCGCACGGCGCTCGATGCCGAGGCCGTCACCAGCCAGGTCCAGCTGGTGCTCTCTCGCGATTTGGCGCGCGAAATCATCAAGAAGAACAAGCTCGCGGAGCGGGCAGAATTCGATCCGGTGTTGCAGGGGCTTGCGCCGCTGAAATCGCTGCTCGCGTTGTTCGGGATCGGCCGTGATCCGTTTTCGCTGACGCCGGAAGAGCGCGTGCTGGACGCTTATTTCGATCGGCTGACCGCCTACGCCGTCGATAAATCGCGCGTCATCGTGGTTGAGTTTCAGTCGCGCGATCCGGATCTGGCGGCGCGTGTCGCCAATTCGATCGCCGACGGCTATCTGGTGTTGCAGCAAAATGCCCGTCAGGACCAGGCCAAATCCGCCAGCCAATGGCTGTCGGGCGAGATCGAGAATTTGCGCCAAAAGGTTTCCGACGCCGAATCCCGCGTCGAGGATTTCCGTTCCAAGTCGAGCCTGTTTGTCGGCACCAACAACACCACGCTCTCCAACCAGCAGATGGGCGAGATCAATACGCAATTGAATAATGCACGCGCGCTGAGGTCGGATGCCGAAAGCAAGGCGCGGTTGATCCGCGAGATGCTTCAGAGCGGCAAGCCGATCGAGGCTTCCGAAGTGCTCAATTCCGAGCTGGTGCGCCGCCTGTCGGAGCAGCGCGTCACCTTGCGCGCGCAGTTGGCCGAGCAGTCATCGACCCTGCTCGACAACCATCCCCGCATCAAGGAATTGAGGGCGCAGCTTTCCGATCTCGACCGCCAGATCCGCGACGAGGCCGGCAAGATCTCGCGCTCGCTCGACAATGACGCGCGGATCGCCGGCGGCCGGGTCGAGGGCCTGAGCGCAAGCCTGGAGCAGTTGAAAAAGCAGGCGTCTTCAAGCAACGGCCAGGACGTCCAGCTCCGGGCGCTGGAGCGCGAAGCCAAGGCCCAGCGCGACCTGCTCGAATCCTATTTGGCGAAATACCGCGAGGCCAATACCCGCGAGACCATCGACGCCGCGCCGACGGATGGCCGCATCATCTCCCGCGCCATCGTTTCCAACACCCCGGCCTATCCGAAGAAGCTGCCGATCGTGTTGATCGCAACGCTGGCGACCCTGCTGCTCTCGAGCGGCATCATCGTCACCGGCGAATTGTTGCGCATGACGGCGCCGCGCGCGGTCGCCGCGTTCATCTCGCCGTCGGCATCGATCCATGCCGCGGCGCCGGAGCCGGCGGTTTCCGCCGACCTCGAACGCGTCGCGAGCGAAATCCGTCCCGAAATCATAACCGAGCTCGACGAAATCGAGCAACTCGCTCAGGAGCTACGCGGTGCCGGCGAGGCCGCGCGCAAGGTCACGGTGCTCGGCACCGCCGCGGGCGAGGGCATCACGCTCACGGCGTTGACGCTCGCCCGCCTTCTGGCGCGCGAGGCGAGGGTCGTGGTCGTCGATCTCGCAGCTTCGTCGCTGGCGATCTCGGCGGTATCGGTCGACCCCCACGCGCCGGGCCTTGCCGAGTTGATGCAGGGCGAAGCGTCGTTCTCCCAAGTGATCACCAAGGATCGGCTGTCACGGGTCCATCTCGTCAGCGCCGGACGCCCGGGTTCGGACCGCGGCCTGCTGCAATCGCCGCGGCTGACGCTTGCGATCGACGCGTTGCTCAGGGTTTATGACCATGTGCTGCTGGACGCCGGCACAGCGTCCGATCTGCCCGCTGAACTATTGACCGCCAACGCGCGGGCCGTGCTGGTGCCGGACGCATCGATGGAGCCGGATGCGAGGACGCTGATGTGCGAACAGCTCAAGGCCGTCGGCTTCTCGGAAGTGACCATGCTGAGCGGGCAGGTCGCGCCTTCCGACGCAGGTGAGCCGGCGCCGCGGGTAGTGGCGGCCTGAAAATTTCAGCGAACTGCGCGGCGCAGTCGCTGCGCCAGGCGCAACAGCGTCTGGTTGCGCTTCACCAGGCGCTTGGCGCGATTGGCGCCTGACATCGCGACAACAGCCAGTTTTCCGCGCGAACTGAGCGGAATGAAACTGTCGAAGATCGGCTCGTCGCTCTTGCAGAAAAGCCGCTTGTAATCATCCGATCCGATGCCGAGATCGAGCGCGCGATAGCCGCGATCTCCATAATGATCGATGATGTTGCGCATCAGGATCAGGCCGGGGCTGTAGCGTGAACGGTCCGACATCGTGTAGGTATTGAACATCATCGAGAAGCGATCGCCGTCGGCGACGCCCGCAAACAGCGCGATGACTTCCTCGTCGCATTCCAGCGCATGAAGGTCGATGGTGCGGCCACCGCCGGCGAGCCGGGTCAGGCACGCGCTGCGGATGAAATTCTCGACGCCAGGTTCGGCGAAAACGTTCGGCAGTCTCTGCTCCGCCATTCGCAATGGCTTGACGCGGAAGAACCAGTCGAGCAGCCGCGCGATATCGGGTTCGGTGCCGGCGATGTGATAACGGTAACCCGGCGACTGCAGCTTGCGCTCCTTGCCCTTCAGCCGGCGCCGGAACGAGTTGCTGATCCTGTCCGTTGGCGCAGCGCCAGGCGGCATCGTCAGCACCGGACAATCGTTGACCGAGGATTGCATCGGCAGGTTCGCCAACGGATTTGAGATATCCCGCCAGCGCCTGGGCTGTTGCGTCAGAGATAATACATCCGCCGCGGATCGCTCGCGAAGTCCCGATAACAACGCGGCAAGATCGGCGGTGGTCGCCTCTTTGGCGAAATCCTTGTCCCACAGCGCCATGTTGAACGTCGTGTGCTTGCCGCCCATGAAACTTGCGACGCGAACGCCGTGCTTGTGCTCGAGCGCGAGCGGCAACAGCAACAGCGGCCGGCCTTCGCCGTCATAGGCGACCACGATGAAAGGGGACGATTTCTCCCTCGCGCCGACCTGCATTTGCCAGTTGGCGAGAAGATCGAACCGTTGATAGGGCGTTGAGAATTGCGCCGGAACTTCCAGACGCCGCCACACCGGTTCCGCGTGGCCGAGATCGGTGACGATATCGACGCGCGCGATACGGCTTGCTCGCGACCGCGCTGGCGTTTCTGCCGTCCGGCTTTCGATCGCGGCAGCCATGGTCATCGCGAAACCTGTCTACAGGAAATTATTGCGTTTTTCGGCTTCAGGCGACCTTTGCAAAGAAGTGTCAACAAAGAGTAATGACTATGCCGCCGCCCGATCGGCGGGAAAGGCGGGAATTTGCAATCCGACAATGTGTTGTTGACGAGGCTGGGGCTTGAACTGGCTTATTTCTCCGGCCGCGGCTGGATCGGCGGCCGCGGCGCGGGCGTGATCCTGCGCTTGGAACACGTGCGCCCGCGCCGCGCCGGCCGTTTCCAGCCGCTCAAATCCGGCGAAGTCACCCCGAGGTTTCTCGACCGGATGCTGCGGGCGTTGAAGCGCTGGAGATACGACATCGTCGACATGGACGAGGCTTGCCGGCGCGCCGTGATCCTGCAGGGACCTCGGCGCTTCGCTTGCCTGACCTTCGACGGCGCCAGCAAGGACCTGGTCACCTCGGCCTATCCGATATTGTCGCGCCATGGCGTTCCCTTCACGATCTATGTTCCGACGGCGTTTCCCGACGGCCTTGGCGAGGCGTGGTGGCTTGCACTGGAAAAAATCATTGCGCGCGAAAGCCGCGTCAGCCTCGTCATCGATCGCAAGGAACGGCATTTCGGCACCAGAACCACCGCGGAAAAATATCACGTCCACGAATTTCTCGAGAGCTGGCTGCGTACGCTTTCGCCGCCGGAACTGTCGGCCGCGATCATGGATCTGTGCAAGCGATACTCGGTCGATCTGATGGAGTTGTCGCGCGAAGCATCGATGGACTGGGGTGACCTTACGAGGCTAGCAAACGATCCGAACGTGACATTCGGAAGCGCCACGGTGAACTATTCCGCGCTGTCGAACCTGAAGGATTCCGCCGCGCTGCGCGAGATGACGATGGGCAAGGCGGTCGCGGAAACCGCGTTCCAGCGCAATATCCGGCATTTCGCCTATCCGTTCGGCGACCCCGCCTCGTGGCGGCGGACGCATCTGGTGATGGCGGCCGAAGAGGCCGGCTTTGCGAGCGCGGTCTCGACGATCCCCGGCATCGTGGAAGCGGCGGGCCGGACCAATTTGTACGCGCTGCCGCGCATCAGTTGGGACGGACGGCTGCGTTCGCTGCGCGCCATGCGGGTGCTGCTCTCCGGCGTCACCTTCGCGCCGGTTAAGCCGACGCGACACAGCCCAACCTTCTAGGCGTCGGGCCGCGCCATCCAGCTCACGATCGGCATCGCCGGCAGCACCCAGCCGATGCCGGCCACGACATAGAAAATCGCCTGCAACAGGCCCGAATTCGCAAGCCACGGCGTCTGCGCGACCGTCATGCCGAGCAACGACCACACTGCGACCAACAGCAGCAAGGCGATGGTTCCGAAGAATTTGCGGGTACGTATCGTCATGACGGAAATGTGCAGCCAGCTTCCTGGAGACGCTTGCGCGCGGGGAGGGGCGGACTATAAGGGGCGCGAAAATTCATTCAAGCGCAGCTTCAATGACCGCTCTTCCCGCACGCCAAGTCCCTGACAGCCGCGCCGTCCGCTGGTGGCTGGTGAGCATCGTGGTCCTGATCGCGATCATGGCGCTGGTCGGCGCCGCGACCCGTCTTACCGAATCCGGGCTTTCGATTGTCGAGTGGAAGCCGGTCACCGGCGTGATGCCGCCGCTCAACCAGGAGCAGTGGAACCAGGCGTTCGAGGCTTACAAGGCGATCCCGCAATATCGCGAACTCAACGCCGGCATGACGCTCGGCGAGTTCAAGACGATTTTCTGGTGGGAATGGACCCACCGGCTGCTTGGTCGCGTGATCGGGATTGCCTTCCTCGTGCCATTCCTGTGGTTCTTGTGGCGCGGTGCTCTCGGCGCCGACCTCAGGTTCAGGCTATGGCTGATCTTCGGTCTCGGCGCTTTGCAGGGCGTGGTCGGCTGGTGGATGGTGGCATCAGGACTGTCGGAGCGCGTCGAGGTTTCGCACTATCGGCTCGCCACCCATCTGATGCTGGCGCTTTTGATTTTCTCCGCGATCGTCTGGACGCTGCGGCGATTGGCGGTTGGGCCGCCATCGGTTGTATCCGCGCGGCTTAGAGTGACCAGCGTGGCTCTGCTGCTGCTGACGTTCGTGCAGATCTATCTCGGCGCGCTGCTCGCAGGCCTGCGTGCCGGGCGCATTTACAATACCTGGCCCGATATCGACGGCGCGTTTATTCCATCCGCGGCGCGGCTGTTCTTTGACCAGCCGTGGTGGCGCAACCTGTTCGACAATACGCTCACGGTGCAGTTCGAGCATCGCATGGTCGCCTACACATTGTTCGCACTCGCCATCCTGCACGCGATCGACGCTGTGCGATCACGCGCCGGGGCCGCAGTGAACGGGGCATTATGGCTGGCGGCGGCGGTGACCTTGCAGGCGGTGCTCGGGATTGCGACGCTGCTCAATCAGGTCCCGCTCGCGCTCGGATTGGCGCATCAGGCCGCCGCAATGACGGTGATGACGCTTGCTATTCTGCAGGCCGAGCGACTGGCGCCGCGGCAAAGAGAGGCGGCCGCAGCGCTTGCGGCGCCCGTCGGTCAGCCCGGCTAGAGCGGCCGATCAGCAGTAGCCGTAAACACCGCAGGCGTAGGGCAGCCGCCAAAAATAGCCGACATACGGCCCGCCATAATACGGGCCCTGGTAATCATAGTCGAACGCCCGTCCATAGTAGCCGGGGAGCGTTGAAGAACCCGGCAGGATCGGCGTGCCCGGCAAATTCGCGAGGTAGCCGCCGGGTCCATAGGCCGGCGTAATCAGCAAATCCGGATCGCGCTCGACATAGCCTGGTGGAGGAGGCGGCGCGCCGTAGACGACGCTCGTCCTGTATTTGTAGTGCGCGCGCGGGAGCCCTGCCGGCAAATTGCTGGCGGCGCGTTTGGCGCTCTGTCGCGGCACGGCCCCGTCAGCCGCCGCAGCGGGGCAAACGACGGCCATGGCGACAAGAAGTGCTATCGTCCATCGCAACATCACCACTCTCCGAATCGTTAAGACGCGAGCCAATATGCCACTTTATGCCGGAATGACCGTTAACGAGAGGCTCTACGCTGCCGGCCTGATCAAGGCGTGGGACGCCGCGGTGACCAAGCGAGATCGGGCGAAAATGCTCGAAATCCTCATGGCCACCGAGCTGACGGCGGAACAGGCGGCGTTCACGGCCGACACCACGCTCGCCGATCCGGAGAAATATGGATTTGCTCCGGCCAGGCGTTGAGATCCGCGCGCGACGCCTAGGTGTTCAATGCCTGCTCGAGATCCGCGATCAGGTCTTCCTTGTCTTCGATGCCGATCGAGAGCCGCACCACATCGGGCGCCGCACCCGATTTGACCTTGGCGGCGTCGTCGAGCTGACTGTGCGTGGTCGACGCCGGGTGGATCACCAGCGAGCGGGTGTCGCCGACATTGGCAAGGTGCGAAAACAGTTTCAGGTTCGATACCAGGTTGACGCCGGCGTCATAGCCGCCCTTGAGGCTGAAGGTGAACACCGCGCCCGCGCCCTTCGGCGAGTATTTGCGCGCGAGGTTGTTGTATTTGTCGCCGGCGAGCCCGGCATAGCTCACCGACGCCACCGCGGAATGGGTGGAGAGGTATTCCGCGATCGCCTTGGCATTCTCGCAATGCTTTTGCATCCGCAGCGGCAGCGTCTCGATGCCGGTCAGGATCAAAAACGCATTGAACGGCGATAGCGCAGGTCCGAGATCGCGCAAGCCGAGCACGCGGCAGGCGATGGCAAAGGCGAAATTGCCAAAGGTCTCCTGCAGCTTGATGCCGTGATATTCCGGGCGCGGCTCGCTCAGCATCGGATATTTGTTGTCCTTCGACCAGTCGAAAGTGCCGGCATCGACGATGATGCCGCCGAGCGAGTTGCCGTGACCGGCGAGAAATTTCGTCAGCGAATGCACGACGATGTCGGCGCCGTGATCGATCGGGCGGATCAGATAGGGCGTCGCCAGCGTGTTGTCGACGATCAGGGGTACGCCGGCCTTGCGTGCCACCGCAGAGACCGCCTCGATATCGGTGACGCTGCCGCCGGGATTGGCGATCGATTCGATGAAGATCGCCTTGGTGTGCGGGCTGACCGCGCGCTCGAAGCTTTCGATATCGTCGGGATCGGCCCACACCACGTTCCAGCCAAAGCTCTTGAACGCATGGTTGAACTGGTTGATTGAGCCGCCATAGAGCTTTCGCGCCGCAATGAACTCATCGCCCGGCCTCAACAACTGCTGCAACACGACGACCTGCGCGGCGTGTCCGGAGGCGACCGCGAGCGCCGCGGTGCCGCCTTCGAGCGCAGCGACGCGCTCTTCCAGCACCGCGTTGGTCGGATTTCCGATTCGAGTGTAGATGTTGCCGAACGCCTGTAGGCCGAACAGCGAGGCGGCATGATCGGCGTCGTTGAACACGAATGATGTGGTCTGATAGATCGGTGTCACCCGCGCCCCGGTGGTGGGATCGGGTTGCGCGCCAGCATGGACGGCGAGGGTGGAAAATCCCGGTAGGCGGTCGGTCATTCTTTTTCCTTTACAACGTTATCATTCGCGCAGAAGCGGCCATGCGGCGGCATTGCGGGCGATTAGCAAAAGATGAGTTCTATATTCGAGACGGCGTGGGAACGCCTCCTCCCAATGAGGGACAATCGCGGTCGTGGCGCGCATCGTCAAGGCGGCTAAAAGGCTACAAGGGTTGTTTGAAAAGGCGGTGCTTTGCTTGGCCGTATAGGCAGCACAATGTTTCGCAAATGCGTTACGAGAGCTCACTCTTGTTTTTGGCGGCGCGGTCGGAGGCCGCGGTCTCGCCGCCGCCGACACTGGTGCGGTTCAGCGACAGCCGCATGCCCTGGGTCGGAACAGGCGCGCGCTTTGCGCTCAGCGTGCGCGAATTGACGCCCATCCACGAAATCTCCGACGACAGCCGGCCATATTCGATCTTCGGGCAGCGGTTCATGACGACCTTGAGACCGGCGGCTTCGGCCTTTGCAGCGGCTTGATCGTCGCGCGCGCCGAGCTGCATCCAGATCACTTTGGGTAGTGGCGACAATTTCAAGGCTTCGTCGACCACCGGCATGATGTGGCTGGAATTGCGGAAGATATCGACCATGTCGACGGGCCTTTTAATATCGAGCAGCGATGCCACAAAGGGTTTGCCGAGCAGCTCCTTTCCTACATGCCCGGGGTTGACCGGGATCATGTCGTAGCCACGCTGCGCCAGATATTTGAACGCGAAATAGCTCGGCCGCACATTGACCGGCGAGGCGCCGACCATCGCGATCGACTTCACGCCATTGAGGATGCTGCGGATGTAATTGTCGGGATAGGCGTCGTGATTCATTCTCAGTCGAATTCTAGCGGTCCTGCCATTTGGGCTCACGCTTCTCGATGAACGCGCCGATGCCTTCCTCGGCGTCGCGCGCCATCATGTTCTCGGTCATCACTTCTGCAGCATAGCGATAGGCCTCCGCAAGGCTCATCTCGGCCTGGCGGTAGAACGCGGTCTTGCCGAGTTTGACAGTATAGGCGGATTTCAGCGCCACCTTGTGCGCCAGCGCGATCGCCGCGTCGCGCTCGGTGCCCGCGGCAACAACATGGTTGACGAGGCCGATATCACGCGCGGTTGTCGCCGGTATCGGTTCGCCCGTCAGCAGCATTTCCATCGCCTGCTTGCGCGGCACATTGCGCGACAAGGCTACCATCGGCGTCGAGCAGAACAATCCGATGTCGACGCCGGGCGTCGCAAAGCTCGCGGCTTCGGAAGCGACCGCCAGATCGCAGCTCGCCACCAATTGGCAGCCGGCTGCCGTCGCAATGCCCTGCACCGCGGCGATCACCGGCTTCGGCAAATGCACGACCGCCTGCATCATCGCGCTGCAAGCGTTCATGATCTGCGCGAAATAAGCGCGCCCGCGATCGGGATCGCCGCGCCGAGCGGTCAGTTCCTTCATGTCGTGGCCGGCGGAAAAGGCCGGGCCGTTCGCCGCGATCACGAGTGCGCGGACGTTCTTGTCTGCTCCAATCTCGTTCAGCGCCGCATGCAAGCCTGCGATCATGGCTTCCGACAGGCTGTTGCGCGCGGTTGGCCGATTGAGCGTGACCATGGCAATGCTGCCGAGAGTCTCGCGCAGCAGGATCGGCTGTTCGTGTGTCGGAACGCGAGCGGGTTGGGCGGACATCGGAGATTCCATTCCCTGGAGCAGGGCTGCCATCCTAGCGCATGATCAGCCGAGCGAGAGATGTTTCAGTCAAAAGAGTGGGCCTTGGCGAATCGAGATTCAAGGCCTTCATTTCATCTGCTTTCGGTCAGTGCCGCGACCTTGGCCTCGACGAAGCGTTCCATCAGGTGCGGCGCGGAAGCGCCAAACATGCGGATGCGGCCGGTATGGGCCAACAGCAGAAGCCCCGCCGCGTGAGCAAAAATATCCGCCATCAACGATTTGGCTTCCTCGGGCCGGGCGCCGAGCGCTTGTGCTGCATCGGCGATCGGTTGGAGGGCCGATTCAAGTGCTGCATTGAGCATACCGTCGCGCTCCTTGCCGAGACCTTGCGGCTTCATGCCGCCGCGAAACAGGTAGAAGCCAAGATCGAGGTCTCGCGGATTGTCGGCATAGTAGCGAAAGAAAGCCGTCGCCGCCGCCCGCAACTGATCGGCGGGAGCTTTGGCGCGCGAAACCGCGCGGCTCACAGCCTGCCCAAGATTTGCGAGTGAGCCTCGCAGAACTTCCGCGTAGATCGCTTCCTTGGACTCGAAGTGAAAATAGAGCGCGGCGGGCGTATAGCCCGCGCCAGCGGCGATCGCGCGCAGCGACGCTCCGTCCAGGCCGTCGGCTTCAAAGACCTTCCGCGCCGCGTCTAGAATCAACTCGCGCTTCAGCTCGCCCACAGCCTTCCGCCGACCGATTTTTTGCTCCTTCGTCATCGCGATTCTCAATAGCACGCTTGACCGATAATTTAAACATGGTTAAATTATCTAACGACGTTAGAATTAACGACCACGTGCGGAGAGCTGTAAATGACGGTCAGAATTGAGAAAGCCGGATCGGTATGGACGATCATTCACGATCGGCCCGAAGCTCGGAACGCCATGGACCCACATAGCGCGGACGCGCTAACCGCCGCTTTCCTGGAATTCGATGCGCACAAGGACGCCTCGGTCGCGGTGTTCTATGGCGCAGGCGGCGCTTTCTGTGCGGGGTGGGACCTCAAATACGTCAGCACCCTCAATGCCGCTTATCCGTTGGGCGAACTTGACATCCCGACCGCGCGGCCGCGCGGGAATGGCGGCGAAATCGCACGGGGGCCGCTGGGACCATCTCGGCTCGAGTTAGACAAGCCTGTCATTGCGGCAATCGAGGGGCCCGCCGTTGCCGGAGGAATGGAACTAGGACTGTGGTGTGACTTTCGGGTGATGGCTGAAGGGTCTTATTTCGGCGTCTATTGCCGTCGATGGGGCGTGCCGTTGATCGATGGAGGTACTGTGCGGTTACCGCGCATCGTCGGGCAGGGCCGCGCGCTCGAGATTATCCTTACGGGACGTAAGGTGCCGGCCGAAGAGTGTATGTCCATTGGCTTGTGCGAATATCTCACGCCGAAGGGCGGAGCGCGCGCGAAAGCAGAAGCGCTCGCACAAGAGATCGCGCGTTTTCCTCAGGTCTGCGTCCGTGCCGACCGACGGTCCGCCATCAAGAGCCATGGGCTTACCGTCCGCGAAGCGTTGATTCAGGAGTGGTACAACGGGCGCGAGGCATTGATCGAAGACGGCGTGGCAGGGGCAGCCCGCTTCAGCGGCGGGCTCGGTCGGCACGGCGATTTTGCAAATATTCGATAGCGATTTCGACCTTCCCGTTTTCGCAGACAGCGAGATTTGACCCGCCGAGAAATTGACGGCAGGTTGATTCTGCCAATGCACGTGCAATGAACAGCCCGACGATCGGTCATGACAGCAGCACGAATGACTGCGGCTGAACTCGATGCCTTCCTGCGTACCGAGCTCCCGCAACTGTTTAACTATGACGACCTTGCGATCGAGCATGCCGACGGTCAGACCTGTCAGGTAAGGCAGCGCTTTCGCGAGAGCATGTTGCGGCCGGGCGGAACGATCTCGGGGCCGACGCTAATGGTGCTCGCGGATTTGGCCATGTATGTCGTGCTGCTCTCGGCGATCGGCCCAATCGGTCTTGCGGTCACAACCAATCTCAACATCAATTTCCTGCGCAAGGGCCAGCCCGGGCAGGACGTGCTTGCGGCGGCGCGGCTGCTGAAGCTCGGCAAGCGGCTCGCGGTCGGCGAGGTCAATCTCCTGTCAGGCACTTCGCCCGACCCGATTGCGCATGTGACGTCGACCTATTCCATTCCAAACAAATAAGCTTTTGTCCGGTATCATTACACCATATTCATAAACTATTGTTTTTGCTGACATAATTTACAACATTTGGCATTGACGTTGGCGGCCCTGTTATCTAGAAACCCGCGCAGTTCGGCGCCTGATGCGTCCGATGTCTCCCTCTCACGGATTTCCTCAGATGAAAACGTTTTCGGCAAAGCCCGCCGAGGTGACGAAGAAGTGGGTGTTGATCGATGCCAAAGGTCTGGTGGTCGGTCGGCTCGCCAGCCTCGTTGCCATGCGGCTGCGCGGCAAGCACCTGCCCACCTATACGCCCCATGTCGATTGCGGCGACAATGTCATCATCATCAACGCGGCGCATGCCGTGCTGACGGGCCGCAAGCGCGAGCAGAAGGTCTATTACAAGCACACCGGCTTCGTCGGCCACATCAAGGAGCGCACGGCCAGGGAAATCCTCGAGGGGCGGTATCCCGAGCGCGTCGTGGAGAAGGCGATCGAGCGCATGATCCCGCGCGGCCCGCTCGGCCGCGTCCAGCTCGGCAATTTGCGCGTCTATCCCGGGCCCGAGCATCCGCATGAGGCCCAGAGCCCCGAGAAAGTCGACATCGCCAAGATGAACCGCAAGAACATGAGGGCCGCATAATGGCCGACACCATGCAATCTCTCGATCAGTTGTCGCAGCTCAAGCCGGCCGCTCCGGAAGCGCCGAAATACGTCAAGAAGGTCGACAAATACGGCCGCGCCTAT
>Ga0207700_10000753_pt1 | contig 18655 bp, 19 predicted proteins | sample LARL82metaG_FD_184348 | JGI IMG/M metagenome (GOLD analysis project Ga0207700, IMG submission 184348) | Corn, switchgrass and miscanthus rhizosphere microbial communities from Kellogg Biological Station, Michigan, USA - LAR L8-2 metaG... | ecosystem: Host-associated > Plants > Roots >...
ACGGCACGTTGATCAGGAACACCGAGCCCCACCAGAAGTGGGCGAGCAGCAGGCCGCCGACGATGGGGCCGATGGCGATGCCGATGCCGACGGCGACGGCCCATATCCCGATGGCACGGGGGCGTTCCGCCGGGTCGAACACGTTGGAGATGATCGACAGCGTCTGCGGCATCACCGCCGCCGCGGCCAGGCCCATCGCCGCGCGCGCCCAGACAAGCTGGTCGGGCGAGTGTGAGTACGCGGTGATCAGTGAGAACAAGCCGAACGAGGCCAGCCCCACCATCAGCATCCGCTTGCGGCCGATGCGGTCACCCAGCACCCCGAAGGTGAAAAGCAGGCCGGCGAACACCAGCGTGTAGGAGTTGATCGCCCACTCGAGCTGGCTCTGACTCGCCCCGAGGCCCGCGGTGGGCTCGGCGATGGTCTTGAGCGCGACGTTCAGGACGGTGTTGTCAAGCACGATCGCCATCAGGCTGGTGATCAGTACCCCGAGGATGATCCAGCGGCGTCGCTGCACCTTGGAGTCGGTATCGGCGAGCGGGGCCACGCTGGAGTTACCTGCGGAAACACCGGGTGTGTCCATGGTCCCCCTCCGGGTCCGTAAGAGCGTGTACGGCCCGTACATCCCGGGGCGGCGGGGCCGCCGCCCCGGGAGGGCCAACAATACGGAACAGGTCCGTATCGTAAAACATTCCCGGGCTATCCCCCGCCCGGACCGCGTGGCATGCTGAAGGCGTCCGGGGACGCCACCACGGCGCCACGAGGCAGGAGGATTCCCATGACCGCACAGCCCGGTGACTCGGGCGCGGCCGCGATCAAGGCGCGGACCGCAGAACCCCTCTATGGCGGCAGTGCCAGCAGGCGGATCACCGTACGTGACCTCGCCGCCGCCAAGGCCCGCGGTGAGAAATGGCCCATGCTCACCGCCTACGACGCGCTCACCGCGCGCGTCTTCGACGGCGCCGGGATACCGGTGCTCCTCGTGGGCGACTCGGCGGGGATGGTCGTGTTCGGCCACGACACCACCATCCCGGTGACCGTGGACGACCTCATCCCGCTCACCGCCGCGGTGGTTCGCGGCACCCGGCGGGCGATGGTTGTCGCGGATCTGCCGTTCGGCTCCTACCAGGCCTCGCCGCGCGAGGCGTTCGCTACGGCGGCCCGGTTCCTCAAGGAGTCCGGGGCGCACGCGGTCAAGCTCGAAGGCGGCATGCGGGTGGTCCACCAGGCCGAGGAGCTTGTGCAGGCCGGCGTCCCGGTCATGGCGCACCTGGGCCTGACGCCGCAATCGGTCAACGCATTCGGCGGATACCGGGTCCAGGGCCGGGGCGAGGACGGCGAGCGCCTGCTGCACGACGCCAAGGCCATGGAGGCGGCGGGCGCCTTCTCCGTTGTCCTTGAGTGCGTGCCCGCGGAACTGGCCGCCCGGGTCACCCAGAGCCTGTCGATCCCGACGATCGGGATCGGCGCTGGCCCGGACTGCGACGCCCAGGTCCTGGTCTGGCAGGACATGGCCGGGCTCACCCCGCACACGGCGAAGTTTGTGAAGAAGTACGCCGACGTGGCCGGGGTACTCGGCAGCGCCGCGCGCGCCTTCGCCGAGGAGGTCGTCGCCGGCCAGTTCCCCGACGCGGACCACTCCTACCGCTGACGCGCACCGAACCGTTTGCCGTGGTGGGCACTCCACCCACATTCTTTGGTGGGTGGAGTGCCCATCACCACATAAGTCCCGGCCTAGTCGTTGTCGTCGCTCACCGCGCCCGCCATCAGGCCAAGGCCGATGCCGAGCATCCACACGTCCTTGCTGATCCCGGTGCCGGCCTGGGTCGGCCAGACGCTGCCCGGTTTGTGCAGCGCCGGGGTGCGCAGGTACATCGTGAGCAGGCTGCCGGAGAACCCGGTGAGCGCGGCGCCGGCCAGCGCGCCGGGCACCACGGGGGCGAGCAACGCGGTGCCGATCGCGATCTCACTCGCGGCGAGCACCCGGACGAAGCGCTCCGGCGGGATGCGCTCCAGGAACGGGAAGGCGCCGGACGCCGCCTTGTGCAGGCCCTTGGCCCTGGCCTCGTCGGCGCGCCATTTTTCCAGTCCCGCGTGGAGAATGTACGCACCGGTCGCGACGCGCGCGGGGAGGTCACGTGCCTTGACGCGGAAAATCACGGGCGTCCTTTCGCTCCGCAGTGTTGTTGAAAGCTAAACATACTAGGCCGCAGCCCGGTATGCGGCCACAGGGGGCAACAGGGCGGGCCGCGGCGCCGCGTGCGCAAGCGGAGCGTCAGACGTCGGTGATCCGCAGCCCGGCGTGGGCCTTGTACCGCCGGTTGATGGACACCAGGTTGGCGGTGAACGCCTCGACCTGCCCGCAGTTGCGCAGCCGCCCCGCGTATACGCCGCGGACCCCGGGAATCCGCGCGGCGAGCGCCTGGACCAGGTCGGTGGCCGGCCTGTCGTCGCCAAGCACGAGCACGTCAAGGTCGACGCTGACGACCTCGGGATCGAGCAGCAGCACGGCCGAGACATGGTGGAAGGCACCGACCACCACCGAGCCGGGCAGCACCGCCGCCGCCTGCTCCGCGGCACTGCCCTCGGGCGCCCCCAGCCGGAAGCAGCCGCGCTGGTCGAATCCCAGCGGGTTCACGCAGTCGATGACGATCTTGCCGGCCAGCGGCGCGGCCAGCGACGTGAGCAGGTCGCGGTGGCCGTCCCAGGGCACCGCCACGATCACCACGTCTGCGGCGGCGGCCGCGTCCGGGTTCGCCATGCCGCGGATGCCCAGGTCCGCGCCCAGAGCCTGCGCGACCGCGACGGCACGCTCCACGCTGCGGGAGCCGATGATGACCGGGTTGCCGGCCAGCGCGAACCTGCGGGCGAGCCCGCGGCCCTGGTCACCGGTACCGCCCAGGATGCCGATGGTCAAGGTCGCGACGTCGGGACCGGGTGCTGCCTGGTTGTCGGACATGGCCCGATCCTGCCAGAGCGCTGCCGGGCCATGGCACCATGGGGGCGTGAACGCCGAGCAGGTTGCCGCGCTGCGGACGCTGCTCGCCCCCACCGGCTGGCTGGACCGGGCCGCGGAGTTCGCGCGCGCCGTGCGCGCGTCGGCGCGGACACAGGGCGGGCTGCTGCTTGTCGGCACGCCCGAGCACGAGCCCTGGCATTTCGCCGCGCACTTGGATGACGAAAGCCGGCTCGCCGGGCTGCCCGAACTCGCGCCCACCCTGGTCCGCTGGAACCCGCCGCCCGGGGCGCCGCCGCACCTGAGCGTGAGCCTGGCCCGGCTTGGCGACGCGGGGCGCGGCGACTCGCTGGTGGTGGTGAGCCCGCAGGTGGCGCCGGACCGGTTGCTCGAGCGCGTCTGCGACGCCCGCAAAGGCGGGGCGACGATCCTGGCCCTGGACCGCGGCGACCGCCGCCTGGCCGATGTGGCCCACGAGGAACTCACCGTGGCGCCGTCCGCACCGCTGACGTTCGACGCCGTCCAGCACCTGGTCAGCGCCGCTGCCGGGGAGCGCACCGAGCCATCTCGGCGCCTGCGGGCACGGCTCGCCCGGCTGCTCGACACGGTGACCGGCCCCGTCTCCCCCTAGCCTCACGGCGCGGCGCTCCCCCGCTCCTGGCTGGAATCATGCGATACGCCGGTTCGTCCCGGTGTGGTCCGGTTCGATGGCGCCGTTCGTGGCGGGCGTGCTGTCGCTAAGGTGAGGGCATGAGCGAGCTTTCCGGGCCCGCGGACCACAGCCTCATGCGAGTGTCCGACAGCGACCGTGAGCAGGCTGCCGACGTGCTCCGCGAGGCAGCCGGGCAGGGGCGGATCAGCCTCGACGAGCTCGACGAGCGCCTCGAATCCGCCTACGCCGCCAAGACCTACGCCGATCTCGCGGCGGTCACCCACGACCTGCCGCCGTCCGCGCGGATGCCGGCCCCGCCGGTCCAGGGAGCCACACAGATCAGCCGCATCGGCGGCACGCCGCGGTCCAAGTTCTCCGTGGCGATCATGAGCGGCGCGCGGCGGATGGGCAGGTGGGTGGTCCCCCCCACGTACGTGTCGGTGGCCGTGATGGGCGGGATCGAGCTTGACCTGCGCGAGGCACAGTTCAGTGAGCCCGTGGTCACGCTGCACGCCTACACGCTGATGGGCGGCATTCAGATCACCGTCCCCGAGGACGTCGATGTGGACGTGTCCGGGCTGGCCTTCATGGGCGGGTTCGACCACAACGCCAGCGGGCCCGGGGTGGCCGGCGCACCGCAGGTGCGCGTACTCGGGTTCGCCCTGATGGGCGGCGTCGAGGTCCGGCGCAAGCCGGTCAAGGCCAAGCGCACACCGGTGGAGCCCGGCACCCAGGGATACATTGGCGGCCCCGGGCCGGGCGCCATCAGCGACGCCACCGGCAACGGAACCGGCGAGGACAACGGCCCGCCCGCCGTCCGGGGCTGAGGTACTGCTCAGCTGTCCAGGCTGAGAACCATCGTGGGGCGCTCGATGACGTGGTCCTCGCGCAACGGCCGCACCGCGGTGCCGATCGCGAAGAACTCGGTGGTGTGCGAGCCCCAGGTGTGGCTGTGCTGGCGAAGCTGCACCCCGACGATCCCCTCCGCGTGGTACTCCTCCGCCTCGGCCTGCATCCGGCTCATCGCCAGCTCACGCGCGTCGTACAGGGCCTGGGTGAACTGCTCGAGCTCGACGTTCTTGCCGATGTTGCCGAGCACACCGCCGAGGCGCTGGTGCGCGATGTGGTACACGCAGGTGCCCATCACCATGCCAAGCGGCGCGTACCCGGCGCGGATCAGGGTCCAGAAGTCCTGACCGGACAGGTCGGAGGTGAACGGCTGGTTCTTGTTGTTGCGCCAGTTGGCGACGCCTCCGCCACCCGCGCCTTCCTCGGCCTTGACCGCGGTGCCGATCGCGATGAACTCCGCGATGTCGGCGCCGAACTCCTTCAGCTCCACATCGAGGCGGACCCCGACGATGCCGTCCGCGCCCAGCGCATCCGCTTCGGCTTCCATCCGGCCCATGGCCAGCTCGCGCGCGTGGTACATGGCCTGGGACAGCACGTCCAGTTCCTGGTTCTTGCCCCACCGGCCGAACTGCAGCCCCACGTGGTAGATGGAGCTGCCGAGCACCAGCCCGAGCGGGCGGAACCCCGCCTCCCGGACGAGCAGGAACTCGTTGACGGACAGGTCCGAGGTGAAGATGGCACCGGGCTTACCCGGCGTCAGCTCCGCCAAGCGTGCCAGCGCATCATGGGGGACTCCGGCCGCGCTCAGCTCGGTGGAGGTCTGGTCGGTCATCGTTCTCCTCGGATCAGCATCGTGGACCGCGCCCTATTCAGGGGCCCAGCTGGACCCGGGCGGCCTGGCGGCGCTTCGGGTCCAAAGACAGGATCGCCAGGCTGGGCCGCTCCGCGGCGCGCGACCGGGCGTGGAAGCGAGCGATAGCGGTACCGATGAGGGTGGCCTCGACGATGTGGTCACGCCTGCCTTCGGCGGCCGGGCAGTCACGATCCCGCACCTTGGTGGTTACCGTGGTCACGACCACGCCGTCGGCGCCAAGCCGCGCCACGTCCTTCTCGAGCTGCTCACGTGCGTCGTGGCGGGTGTCGGCCACCACCTCGGTATAGCCATGGACTTCGGTGTTCCCCGCCCCCCAGCGGGTCTGGGTCACGGTGAGCCAGTCGTCATGGCGGGCCCCGACCGAGATGCCGAGCACCAGGCCCGCGGGCATCCAGCCGTCCATGAACAGCTTGGCGAAGTCCTGGCCGGACAGGTCGGAGGTGAACGGCCGCGCCAGCGGCGGGCCCGGCCCGCGGACCGCGGTGCCGAGCGCCTTGAACTCCAGGCCGCCGGCCGGAAAGGCCCCGATGCTAAGGGCGACGCCGACGACGCCGTGGCCGCCGAGCGCGGCGCATTCCGCCGTCATCCGGTCGATCGCGTCACGCCGCGCCTGGTACAGCGTTGCCACCATGGGGGCGAACGAGGCGAAGTTGCCGTCACCGGACACCGTAGTGATCCCCACCGCGGGGCCGCCGAAGCGCCCGCCGAATCCGGACCAGGCCCCGGGGCAGGAGAACCCGCCGGTGTAGCCGACGTTGTAGACGGCCGCGCCGAGAACCTGGCCGACCGGCTCGAAGCCGGTGCTGCGGATCGCCGCGAACTCGGCCGTCGAGAGCGCCGAGCCCCAGGTGCCGCTGTCCCTGATTTCGGCCATCCGAGCCTTCGCCGCCGTGGGCAGGCCGGTCTCGCTGCCACGATCGGCCACGCGCGGCCCCCTTCGGTCAGTTCCGGCGCCGCTTTCACGATACCGGCCTGCGCAGGTGTGACTCAGCCGCCGTGCTCAGTCTCCGTTTTGGGCATCCCACTCCTCGTTGCGGCGGCGCACCGTCTCCAGCGCCCTGGCCGCCTCCTCCTGGGTGGCATACGGCCCGAGCCGGTCCTTGGCCGGGCAGCCTTCTTCGGGTTCCACAGTGTGATGCCGGAGGCAATACCACCAGCGGTGTTCGGAGTCCATGACGATTAGACTCGCAGACCATGGCGACCTTGCTCCAGCCCGGCCGGATTTCTCCTATGCGGCAGGTGCCCGCGCACATACCGCGGCCGGAGTATGTGGGCCGCCCGCGCCCCAGGACCGGGGAGCCAGACGTCAAGGATGCGCAGACCATCGAGCGGATGCGGGCGGCGGGCAAACTCGCGGCCCAGGCGCTGGCCGAGGTGGGCCGGCATGTCATGCCTGGGGTGACCACGGACGAACTCGACCGGATCGGGCACGAGTTCCTGTGCGACCACGGCGCCTACCCCAGCACACTCGGCTACCGCGGCTTCCCCAAGTCGCTGTGCACCTCGCTGAACGAGGTGATCTGCCATGGGATCCCCGACGACACGGTGATCGCCGAGGGTGACATCGTCAACGTGGACATCACCGCGTTCCTGAACGGCGTGCACGGAGACACCAACGCCACGTTCCTCGCCGGGGAGGTGGACGAGGAGTCCCGGCTGCTGGTGGAGCGGACCCACGAGGCGATGATGCGGGGCATCCGGGCGGTGGCCCCGGGTCGGCCGCTGAACGCGATCGGCCGGGTGATCGAGTCCTATGCCCGCCGGTTCCACTACGGAGTGGTCCGTGACTTCACCGGGCACGGGATCGGGACCACGTTCCACTCCGGCCTTATCGTGCCGCACTTCGACGACCCCGCGGTCAGCCTGATCATGGAACCGGGGATGACGTTCACCATCGAGCCGATGCTCACACTGGGCACGATCGAGTACGACATCTGGCCGGACGGCTGGACCGTGGTGACCAAGGACGGCAAGCGGACCGCGCAGTTCGAGCACACGGTCCTGGTCACCGCGGACGGCCACGAGATCCTCACCCTCCCGTAGCGGGCACAACCGGTGGGCGAGCTGATCGTGCTGCGGCACGGGGAGACGGAGTGGAGCAAACAGTTGCGCCACACCGGGCGCACCGATCTCCCGCTGACTCCCGCCGGTGAGGCGGCGGCCGCCGCCCTGGCGCCCGCTCTCGCGGCCCGGCCGGTGGGTGGGGTGTTCACCAGCCCCGCCCGGCGCGCCGTGGCGACCGCGGCCCTGGCCGGGCTGACCGGCGCCAAGGAGGACCCGGACCTGCAGGAGTGGGACTACGGCGGGTACGAGGGCAGGACCACCGCTGACATCCAGGCCGAGCGGCCTGGATGGTACCTGTGGCGGGACGGGGTGATCCCCGGCGACGCCGCCCACCCGGGGGAGACCCTCGCCGCGGTGGGGGCGCGAGCCGACGCGGTGCTGGCACGGGTGAGCCCACTGCTGGCCGACGGCGACGTCGTGCTCGTCGCCCACGGCCACCTGCTGCGCGTGCTGACCGCCCGCTGGCTGCGGCTGGAGCCCGCGGATGGGCGCCTGTTCCAGCTCAAAACGGCGACCCTGAGCACGCTGGGCACCGAGCACGGCGAGCACGTGATCACCTCCTGGAACGTCCCGCCCACGGCTCTCTCGCGCTAAGCGGCGCCGTGCGCGGTGAACGTGCACCAGTTGACGAAGCTGCCCGGATCCTCGGTGTCGGCTGCCTCGCGTGCCTCATGTAGTGCGCGGGCGAGAGTAGTGCCGCGGGACAGGCCGTGGTGCACCGCGGTCATCAGCCGCGCCGCCGGGACGTCCGGAACCACAGCCGCACTGGCAAGGATGCCGGCGGTACCCCGGGCAAGAAGCGCACCCACGAAGCCGAGCACCTCGTCGCCGGCATAGCTGGCCTGGGAACCGGACTGGCACGACGCGAGGATGAGCCGCCGCGGCGCGAGCCCTCGCGCGTAGATCTCCTGGAGCGTCATCGGGCCATCGCTGAGCAGCAGGGAGGAGAACATCGGGTTGTCCGCGCGCAGCACGCCGTGGCAGGCAAGGTGGGCGAGATCGGCGCCCGCCAGGGCGTCGGCCACGGCGGCGGCGGTGCTCGCAGGGGGCATCAGGCGGCGCGCGGTCGCGTAGACGCGGGCCAGCTTCTCAACCTCCTCAACAGCCCCGGGCAGATCGGGTCCGGCCACGAGCGCCACAGCATCGCCCGGATCGGCGGCGGACGGCGCGGCGCGGGCCGCGGCCGCGGTGCGCGCCCAGATGGTCGCGGACGGTGCCACGGCGACGGGGCCGGCGTGCACCGCCGCCCACGGGACGCCGTCAAGGCCGGGCACGGGAATGACCACAAGCTCGTCGCCCGCGCCCACGTTCAGCGGGGCCAGCAGCGTTTCGGTCAGCCGGCGCAGGCGCAGCTCGGCGCTGGCCCTGGCGGCGGCGTGCGCGGCGGGATTCCCCGGCTGCGCGAGCCGGCGCAGCGCGAACAGCAGCGCACGCACCTGTTCCCGAACCGGCCGCAGCGGCCCAAGCGGGGCGATCCGGCTGCGCCGCGATTCGATGACCACTGCGATCAGCTCATCCCCCAGCAGCCCGTACGCGACAAGCATCCGCCCAGCCAGCCGGTCACGCAGCGCGCCGACGGCAACCGGTGCCGCGGAGACCTCTGCCACGGGGCCAGCCCGCCAGGTGGCGCGCCGGATCCGCTCTTCGAGTACCGCCTGCTCGGACACCGGCCGTTCGGCGCGCGCCGCTGCCGGGCCCTGGCCCGCGCCCTCCTGCGTCCCGGCCGCCGCCGCGCGCAGCGCGGCGATATCCGCACTGATCGGCGCGAACGCCGGCGGCTCGACAGCCAGCAAGGCGGCGGCCCGGGCGCGCTCCATCCAGTTCAGCACCCGGGCCGGCGAACCGTTCCTGACCACCACCTCCAGCCCGATCCGGCCCAGTTCCGCGCCATGCCCCGACGCGAGCGCGCGCAACTCCACCGAGGGCAGGCTGTTGCGGTGCCGGGCAAGATCGGTGAGGCCGTGGCGGCAGTGTGCCAGCGCCTCTCGGTCGCGGTGCCGCAGGCTGGCCGCGAGCGCGCCGGCGACCTGGCCACGGAGCCGGACCAGCACCCCTGCCCCGCGGGCCAGCGATCCGGCCCGGGCCAGGGCGGCGAGCGCCTGGCGGCGCCGGTCGAGTGCGGCCGCGAGCCGCCCGGCCACCAGGAAGCCTTGCACCGCCGCCGCGGTGGACCCAGTGCTGGCGAGCAGCCGGGCTGCCACGGCGGCCTGGTGCAGTTCCTCCAGGCCACCGGTGCCAGCTCCCAGGCGCGCCTCCGCGGCGACGACCACCGCCCGGGCACGGAAGGCCGCGCGGGTTTGCCGCCCGAAGGCGGCCGCGGCCGCGGCCGCGGCGGTGACCGCCGCGTCGTGATCGCCGGCCAGCAGAGTGAGTTGCGCGACGCGCAGCTGGGCCTCGGCCGCCATGAGCGGGATCCCGGTGTCGGCGAACTCGCGCGCCGCCCGCCGCGCCGCTCTGGTGGCCTCGGGCAGCAGCCGCAGTTCCATCAGCGCGTCGGCGTACTCGATGTAGTGCTCCCCCAGGGGGAGTGCGGCGGCCTGGTAGGCCCGCGCCGCCTCCTCGAAGATCCGCAGGCCTTCGGCGAACCGCCCGGACTTCATGGTGACCCAGGCCCGGGTCTGGGTGAGGGTTGCGGTGAGCGCGGGACCGATCTCCGCGACGTCAGGCGTCTCGCCGAGGCGCTGCAGTGCCGAGCCGAACCGGCCCTGCTCGGCCTCGATCAGGGCGAGGTTGTTCACACAGACGGCGCGCCGCCAGGTGCTGATGCCCGAGTCGGCGAGCAGCCGGTGATAGATCGCGGCGGCATCGTCCAGCCGCCCGCTGTTCTGCAGCAGGACGGCGCGGTTGAAGTCCAGTTCCAGCGCGGCCGGGCCGGTGACGAGCGCCGCGGCGGCGGTCAGGTCCCTGCGGGCCGCCGGGAACCGGCCAAGTTCCTGCTGGACGGCGGCACGGCTCATCAGCAGATCCGCGAGCGTGGCCCGCAGATGGTGGCGGCGGGCGATTCGGCAGGCCTCATCAAGCAGCACGATCGCCGTGGCGTCGTTGAGCCTGGATTGCTCCGCCAGTGCCAGTGCTCGCAACGCCAGGGCAAGTGCCTGCGGGTGACGTGCCTGTCTCGCCTCGGCGACCAACGCCTCGGCTACCGGCCGGAACAGGTCCGGATTGGCCGCCACATCCTGATACACCCGTTCGGCACGTATCACAAACCCCTCTGCGGGCTCTGTGTTAGATGGAGAGGGCTCCTCCCCCGAGCCGACACTGCCTGCCATGCATAAAGGATCGGTGAACCAGATGGCTTCTGACCAGCAAAATTGGGGCGTTCCGTTTCCCGGTGACTTTTCGGATTGGCAAGGTGACACACCTGGGGGCACGCCGGAGGACGTGCAGTGGGAGGTGCAGCAACTGGCACAGGTGCGCTTCCAGCCCTGGGTACGGCATGAGCTGCTCAGGCTCCTGGAGCAGCGCCGCGCGGGTGGGAGAGGCGTGGTTGAGTTCGACTTCCTGCCGGTCCAGGTTGGTTTCGACACCCTGATGGCCAGGGGGGAACTGCTGATCACGACGGAGTCCTACCTCGGCTACCCCGGAGGGGTGAGATGGAACGGCCGTGTTCACAGCGCCGCCAAGCCATACTTGGACTCGCTCGGGCTGCGCGCCGCGCCGGTGGACTGCGCCGATCTGGAAGGCAGGGTCCTGCGACTGGTACCTGACGAGCACCTCGATGCCCACGTGCTCGCCGACATCGCCAGGAATCTGCGGCTGCGGGGTCATTCCGCATCCCTCAGCTACATCACGCCGACTGCGCCGGTGCACAAGCATCCGCCCGCGCCGCTGCCGGGCCCCGGCGACACCACGCTGGCGCTGGCGCCGCGGGCAGCGGTCCGGCCGGCCAAGGTGGCCAAGGTGGCGGTCATCGACACCGGAATCACCGACCAGCGCAGGACCGACGGCCTGCTCGCCGATATCCCGCGCACGCCGCAGAACATCGACCCGCTGAACAGGTTCCCCGTCAGCGGCCCTGACCAGTATCTCGATTTCGACGCCGGGCACGGCACGTTCGTCGCCGGGATCATCGATCAGGTCGCGCCGCACGCCGAGATCAGCGTCTACCGTGTCGTGGACACCGACAGCGTCGCCAGCGAGGTCGACGTGGCCTGCGCGATGATCGATGCGGTCAAGGCTGGCAACCAGATCATCAACCTCTCGCTCGGCTGCCAGACGCACGATGACTTCCCCCCGGTCGCGCTCCAGGCCGCACTCACGGTCATCGCCGAGCTGGACGCCGCCAAGCCAGCCGACGAGAAGACGATCATCGTAGCGGCCGCGGGAAACTGCGGCGACACACGGCCGTTCTGGCCAGCGGCCTTCCCCGAGGTGACCTCGGTAGGCGGCCTGAACCCCAACATGACCCCCTCGCCGTGGTCCAGTCATGGCTTCTGGGTGACCTGCTCGACCGTCGGGCAGGGGCTCTTTTCCACCTTCGTCGCCGGCCAGGAGAGCCCGCAGGTCGACCCGGCCGCGACCATCTTCCCAGCACCGAACCCGTTCGCCATTTGGAGCGGCACCTCGTTCGCCGCCCCGCAGGTCGCGGGCGCCATCGCCCGGCTGTACCAGGCTCCTGGCGTGACGCCGCGTGCCGCGCTGGATCAGTTGCTACAGGTAGGTGTGCCGATCCCTGGCTTCGGGCAGGCGGTACAGATACTCAGGGGCATTTAATGTCTCGGTTTCAGCGGATCCGTATCATCGTCCTCCCGCCGCTATCTGTAGGAATAGACGGGGGCGCGGGAATCCCGTTGTGCCAAATCCCCTCGTCGGTAGGAGGATGGTGGGCATGGGGGACAGACCGGAGGTTGGCCGGTTGGTCCGGGCTAGCGCGGATGGTGATCAGGCAGCATGGAATGAGCTGGTTCGCCGCTTTGCCCACCCGGTGATGGCCGTGATACGAAGCTACCGTCTCACTCCAGCGGACGCCGAGGACGTCTACCAGACCGTCTGGCTGAAGCTGGTCGAGAACCTCGACAGCCTCCGCGACCCGGAGGCCCTGCCAGGCTGGCTGCGCAGCACCACGATGCACGAGTGCCTCCGCCAGCTGGAGCGCAGGCGGCGGACGATACCGGTGGACCCGCAGTCCGACGAGGCCGCGAAGCAGCCCAGCGCCGATGACATCGAGGCGGCGGCCATGCGGGCCGAGCTCCGGGTGGCCCTTCGCGACGGGCTTGCCGAGCTCAGCGAGGAAGACCAGGCCCTGCTGCGGCTGTACGCCCTGGCCGAGCCGTACAAGAACGTCTCCGAGCTCCTGCAGATGAAACCCGGCAGTATCGGGCCCACCCTTGGGCGCAGCCTGGCGCGGCTGCGGCAGACTCGTGCCCTGCGCAGGTACCTGGGCACCCCGCCAGCCGCCGAGCATCAGAAGGGCGGTGATCGGCTTGAGCTCGCCCCGCTGGACCGATGATGAGCTCCTGCGCGAGCTACGTGCCGCGCTGCGGGAGCCACCCGTGGACGAGAGATTGATCCGGGCCGCCCAGGCGGCGTTCACGTGGCGGACCGTGGATGCCGACCTGGAAATCCTCAGCCTGGAGACCGAGCTGACGGCGAGCGATGCCGCCTTGGTGCGCGACGCCGGACAGGGCTCACGACGCGTGTTCGCCTTCCACGGCGAGCGGCTGAGCGTGGAGATCGAGATCGACGACGACGGCATCGCAGGGCAGCTGACACCGCCCGGACCGGCGCGGGTCACGTTGGTGACCCCGGACGGCCCGCAGGCGGCCGTGGACGCCGATGAGGTCGGCTACTTCAGCCTTCCCGCGCCCCCGTCCGGGCCGATACGCCTGGACTGTCAGCGTGGCAGCGAACGCTTCCTGACCGAATGGACCACCACCTGACCACGCAGTGCCCGTCACGGCGGCCCCGGGGGAGCCCCGCGCCGGTCAGGGCCTGAGCGTCTCTTCCTCGATCCAGCTCAGGAAGCCCTCCGAGCCCGCCACGATCGGCGTCGCGACGATCTCCGGCTCGTCGTAACTGTGGCTGCGGGTGATGAAGTCGGCGAGCGCCTGGTACCCGCTGGTGGGCAGCTTGAGGGTGAGCAGCCATTCCTCGGCGCGCTCCAGCGTTCCCTCCCACCAGTAGGTGCTGGCCACCGGGCCGCTGACTTGGGCACACGCGGCAAGGCGGGCCTGCACCGCCCCGCGGGCAAGCTCCACCGCCTCGGCGCGTGAGTCCGTGGTGGTCTGCACCTGCAGGAAACGGCCGCTCACCTGGGACAGCCCAGCCTCGGCCGGCTCGTCGTCACCCGACATGGCATCCGATCGTACGCCTCCTGCGCCGCCCGGCAGGCACTGCGAAGGCCGCGGCTTCTGGCGCGCCGCGCAGCGGCGCGGGATGATCGCGGATGCAGGCGAGGGAGGCACCGACGTGACCGGCGATACGTACTGCTTCGTGGTGAACCCGGCTGCCTGCCACGGCCGGGGCATCCGCCGCATGCCCGCGGTGCTCGGGCCGCTCTCGGCAGCTGGTGACACCGTCCGCGTCGAGGAGAGCTCCAGCCTCGACCATGCCGCCACGCTGGCCGCCGAGGCCGCGGCCCGGGGCGAGATCGTGGTGGCGGTGGGCGGTGATGGCACGGTCGGCCGGATGGCCGCCGCGGTGGCCGCCGCCGGCGGCGTGCTCGGCATTATCCCGGCGGGCCGGGGCAACGATTTCGCCCGCATGCTCGGCATCCCCGCCGACCCGGCCCGGGCGGCCGCGGTCCTGCTGCGCGGCGGGCGCCGTGCGGTGGACCTGATCGGTGTCCGCGCGGGGGACGGGCCGGAGCAGGTGGTGGCGGGCAGTGTCTACCTGGGCATCCCGTCGGAGGGTGCGCGGATCGCCGCCGCCAGCCGCCTGCCACCGCGCGGCCTGGCCTACCAGATCGCCGGACTGCGCGCCCTGTTGGCGTGGCAGCCGGCCAGCTTCACGGTGGCCACGGATGCGGCCACCCCCGCCGGTAACGTCTTCGGCGGGTTCTGTGTCGTGGTGGCCAACTCCGCCTACTTCGCCGGCGGCATGCCCGCCGCGCCGGACGCCGATATCAGCGATGGCCTGCTTGATGTGGTCGCGGTCCGCGACGGCTCCAAACTCTCCTTCGTGCGGGTGATGCTCATGGCCAGCCAGGGCAGGCACACCCGCATGGCCCAGGTCGCAATCGGGCGGGCGGCCAGCGTCACAGTGAGCGCGGATCGCGCGCTTTTCGCAGGGGCCGACGGCGAGCCGCTATCCTGCGCGTCCCCGCTGGCCACGGGCGTTCCGTTGAGCATAAGAGCGCTTCGCGGCGCACTGCGGGTATCCGGGCGGGTGCCTGAGCCCGCGCCCTAACCTTCCGCCGAGCCGACCGGGCGGGCGCGGCCGCCGAGGAACGATTCGACGAACTCGGGGCTGACCGACAGTTCCGCAGGCGTCCCTTCCATCCGCACTTCGCCGCCGCCCAGCACGTAGGTGTGGTCGGAGATGGCCAGCACCGCCTTGGCCCGCTGCTCCACGATCAGCACTGCCGCGCCGCCCGCGGCCAGGCCACGCACATGCTCTTCGAGCAGGGCGATGGCGATGGCGGGCGCGAGGTTGGCGGTCGGCTCGTCGAGCAGGAACAGCCCCGGGTCGAGCATGAGCACGCGCCCCATGGCGAGCATCTTCCGCTCGCCACCGCTCAGCTTGGCGGCGCCACGGCCGACCATCCCGGCCAGCCGCGGGAAGACCGTGAGCACCTTGTCGATCCGGCCGGCCACCTCGCCGCGCCGCAGCAGGTACCCGCCCATCTCCAGGTTCTCCCGCACGGTCAGCGGGCCGAACACGTCGTCGACCTGCGGTACGTACCCCACTCCGGCGCGGGCGATCTCCTCCGGCGCCATGTTGGTGACCTGCCTGCCGCCGACGGTCACCGTGCCCGACGAGACGCGCACGATGCCGACCAGGCTCTTGAGCAGCGTGCTCTTGCCAGATCCGTTGGGCCCGACCAGCGAGACCACCTGGCCGGGGTCGGCGCTGACGGTGATGTCCCGGATCACCGGGTCGCCGCCGTACCCGGCCGTGATCCCTTCGGCGCGCAGCGGCAGCCCTCGCAGCGTGACGTCAGCCGACAAGGTAGGCCTCCACGACCTCCTGCCGGCCGCGGAGTTGCTGCATGGTGCCCTCGGCGAGCACCGCGCCCTCCGCCATCACCACCACCGGATCGCAGAACTCATCCATGATCGCCAGTTCGTGCTCGACCATGAGGATCGTCATCCCCTCGGCGCACAGCGCGACAAGCTCGTTGCCGATCCGCCGCGCCAGGTGTGGGTGCACCCCGGCCATGGGCTCGTCGAGCAGCAGCATCCGGGGCTCGGCCATCAGCGCACGCATGATCTCCACCAGCCGCCGCTGCCCGCCGGACAGATCCCCCGCATAACTGTTGGCGTGGTCCGCGAGCCCGAACCGCTCCAGCAGCGCCGAGGCACGCACCACCGCGGCGGCCTCATCGGCCCCCCAGTACCTGCGCCCCCCCATCGCCCCGAAAAAGGAATCCCCCCGGTTCCGCTGCACCGACGACACCAGGTTCTCCATCACCGTCAGCCGCTTGAACTCACTGGCCAGCTGAAACGTCCTGACCAGCCCCATCCGCGCCCGCCGGAACGCCGGAACCGAGGTCACATCCTGGCCCAGGTAGACAACTTTCCCGGACGAAACCGGCAAGGTCCCGGCCAGCATCGCCAGCAACGTCGACTTCCCTGCCCCATTAGGCCCGATCAGCCCGGTGAGCGTCCCTTGACGAACGGTGAACGAGACATCATTCACCGCCCGCACTCCCCCGAACTCCCGAGAAAGACCGACGGCTTCAAGCACGACTCCGGCCGACGTCAAGGACCCAGGGCTCCCCGAATCCCCTCTCGCTCTCTCCCCCTCCCCGGCAGTCGGCTGAGGTACCGGCCGCGGGGATGTGCCACTGGCGTTTTGTTGCCTCCCGTCACCGCCCACTTCACGCCTCTCAGGCACCGACAAGGGCGGCGTCGCATCGCTCTGCCAGCCCGTGGCGCGCCGCGCGGCCGGTGCCGCCACAGCAATCACCCGCTTGCGCTCAGGCAGCACCCCTTGTGGCCTGAACCACAAAAACCCAATGATCAAGACCCCAATAGCGACCCACTCCAGCGACGGAATCAGGTTCGGCGGCAGATTATTGGACGTCGGTATGTACCTGGTGACCTCCTCAAATCCCACAGGCACCAGCACGGCCCCCAGCACCGCCCCCCACTGGTTCCCGGCCCCGCCAATGATGACCGCGGCGAACAGCACGACGGTCTCCGCGTACCCCCACTCCGCCGGCGACCACGTCGTGATGTAGGTCACCAGGATCCCGCCGGACAGCCCGGCCACCGCTCCCCCGGTCACCAGCATGGCGGTCCGCATCGACAGCAGGTTCTTGCCGAGCGAGTCGGCCACCACGTCGTTGTCCCGCATCGCGCGCAGCGACCGGCCGTACGGGGACTCGGTGAGGCGGCGCAGGAACGCGAACACGCACACGGCCAGGACGATGATCCCGGCGGTGAAGACCCACTCGTAGCCCAGCGACTCCACGCTGAACATGTTCTGCCCGCGCAGCGGCGTCGGGATGAGCGACAGGCCCGCGTCCCCGTTCAGTAGCGGCCGGTAGTTCGTCACGAGCAGGTTCAGCAGCACGGCCGTGACCAGCAGGCCGACCGCAGCGAAGTCGCCGCGCAGCCGCCGCCCGAACAGGAACGCGAACGGCAGCGCCACCAGGCCACCGGCCACCGCGGCGCCGAGCCACGGCAGCGGGAAGGGCAGGTTCCAGCCGCCGATGTAGGACTGGAATCCGCCGTTGGCAGTGTCGTGCGGCAGTGCCAGGATGGCGGCCGCGTACCCGCCGGCCGCCTGGAAGATGATGAAGCCGAAGTTCGTGACGCCCGCCACGCCGAACTGCTGGTTCAGGCCCAGGCAGGCCATAGCGTCGACGGCGGCGTAGACCAGGATGTTGATCACGTAGAAGGCGTTCATGCGCAGCCACCTTCCCCGGTCATGGCCGCGCCCCGAGCAGGCCGGTCGGCCGCACACCCAGCATGATCAGCAGTGCGACGAATGCGATTACGTACTTGTAGTCGGCCGGGATGAAAACGGCGCTGACCTCGGTGGCCAGGCCGATGACCAACGCGCCCAGCATTGCCCCGTAAGCCTGCCCGGGCCCGCCGAGGAAGACCGCCGCCAGGATGAGCACCAGGAACAGGTCCGTGGAGCTGGCGTCGAAGCTGCCCGCGTCGATCGCGAAGACCGTTCCGGCCAGCCCGCACAGGGCACCGGTAACCGCCCAGGTGGCCGTGATGACCCGGCCAGTCCTTATGCCGCAGTTGCGGGCAAGCGTCCGGTTGGCAGCGGTGGCCCGCATCGCCTTGCCCAGCTTGGTGTAGCGCAGCAGGACATGCACCCCTGCCATGACGACCACGGCCAGCACCATGACGATGAGCTGGACGCCGGTCAGGTTGAGGCCCCCCGCCCGGAACGTCGGGCCGTTTCCCATGGCGTAGGAGACCCCAACACCACCGGCCACCGCCGCCACCCCGAACTCGATGATGAGGGTCATGCCGAGCGAGACGATCACCATCGTGGTGGGCGTGGCTCCGCGCCGCTGGAACGGCGTGTAGATGACGCCGTTGAGCACCACCGACGCAAGAGAGCCGGCGGCCACCGCAGCCAGCAGGCCGATCCACACGGAAATGCCCTGGGCGTTGACCTGGTATGCGACATAGGCACTCAGGATCATGACCGCGCCGTAGGCCAGGTTGAGCACGTCAGTGACGCCGAACTGGAGGGTGAACCCTACCGAGGCGATGGCGAGCACTGACGCGGTGACCAGGCCGAAGCCAACGGAAGCGAGGAACAGAGTCACCGTGCGTCCGCTCCCGGGCAGCGGAAGGGTACCCCGGCGGGCACTGGCCGGGGCGCCAGTGCCCGCGCGGGGAGTGTGCTGATGCGGATCAAGGCTGGACGGCCCGCAGCTGGGCGGCCGTGATGTTTCCCGTCACGTTCACCTGGCCGGACGGGCTATAGGTGTCGACCTGGAAGATGCCGGTCGAGTCGTGGAAGCCGTCGAAGTTGGTCGGGCCGCCAGGGCCCTCGTACCTGATCGACTTGCCGGCTTTGAGCGCCGCGGCACACTGGACGAACGAGTAGCAGACCTGGGCACCAGGCACGCCATCCCCGATCTTGATGATGTCCGGTCCGTACACGCTTGGGCTCGTGCTCTTCG